>WNFA01000095.1_pt1 | contig 74770 bp, 56 predicted proteins | sample 5400481 | NCBI WGS metagenome assembly WNFA01 (sample SAMN13153340, study PRJNA577476) | soil metagenome | isolation source: 120 cm saprolite under Douglas fir tree site 2 hole 1 replicate 2 | place: USA:California | collected 2015-04-18 | reverse complement strand
TCGGTGTGCGCGATCCACAAATCTTCTTGCTTTTCCCGCTGCGTGCGCGTGCCCATCGCCATGCGTGAAGTCTACAAACGATTCCTGTGAATTACGTATTCTTTTTCGTTCCGTGAATCCAGACTTGCACCACAGGCTGTTAGAGATCATCCGGGTGAGTTCGTAGGGACCGTTTTTATAGGCCGCCCTCTTCGTATTAAAATCACTGCTACGAAGATCTGAGTTGTTTTTTGCCAGCAACAGAGCCAGATTACCAATCCTTCTCACATAGATCCGTGCAGTATCTTCGTCAAATTCTGGCCAGTTGTTTTCTACCTGTTCGGGTAGAACGTGTTCCAAGTTGATTACTTGTTTGTCGTCGTTGGGATAAACCATGGTGTAGCTTCACCCTTTGCGACCATTTCCAGCGAACGTTAGCGCTCACAACCCGGTCAGCGAGTCTATGGCGATGTTATAACAGCAATGGGGTTGGGCCCCAATTCCCGATTTTCCGACAATCCGTTCCACCTTTGCCAAGCCGTCGACAAGATGTGTTGGAGACCTCTCTCTGTGCCTACTCTTGTGACCCGCTGTTATACTGCGTCGGCCGGAAAAACAAAGGGGAAATCGGCTGAGGTGAAAATGCTTTATCGATGGTGCTTAGCTTTGGTTTTGGGGCTGGCCACCGCAGGGGCCCAGCAAACGACTTCTGATACTCGTGCCGGGGCGCAGTCGACGATTCCCGAAACTCCAGCGGGCAGGACGTTCAAGGCATGGCTGGAATCGTTCAATAGCGGTGACCGCGGGCTGATGGATGCTTACTGCCGTAAGTACGAGCCGAGCAAATCGGTGGAGAACGAGATGCGGTTCCGGGACATGACTGGCGGCTTTGAGCTCCTGAAAGTCGTGAAGAGCGAACGCCTTCAACTAGAATTTCTCGTTAAGGAGCGGCGCAGTGACACTAAGGCTATCGGAAAGTTAGAGGTGAAAGATGGGGAGCCCGCTGAGGTCACGAGCTTGGCGCTGAGCGCGATTCCTCCGGGCACATCAGTATCGGATTTAGATTTCAAGATTGATGCTGCTACTCGAACGCGGGTGATCGATGGCACGATCGCTAAGCTGAACGAGTTTTACGTGTTTCCGGAAATGGCTAAAAAGATGGAAGATGCTGTACGAGCACGACAGAAAAGGAACGAATACGATTCCGTGACCGACGGCGACGCCTTCGCAAAAATGCTAACCGAGCAGTTTCAAGACGTGAGCCACGACAAACACCTGCGCGTTGACTTCAGCCCCGCACGAATCCCGGAAATGCCGGAAACGCCGTCTGGGCCACCTCCTCCGGAGGCCGTCGCCCGATATCGCCAACAGATGGAACGGATGAACTGCGGTTTCGACAAAGTGGAGGTCCTCTCCGGCAACATCGGCTATTTGAAGTTCGATATGTTCGCCGATCCGGAGATTTGCGGGCCTACGGCGGTTGCGGCAATGAATTTCCTCGCTAATGTAGACGCGATTATTATCGACCTGCGCGAAAACGGAGGTGGCGATCCGAAAATGATCGCACTGGTCTCAACTTATCTGTTCTCCCAGCCAACTCACCTGAACGATCTCTGGGAGCGGAAGGGCGACACTACCCAACAATATTGGACTTTGCCGTATGTGCCTGGAAAGCGATTAGATGCGAAACCAGCGTACGTGTTGACGTCGAAGCAAACTTTCTCGGGCGCCGAGGAGTTCAGCTACAACCTCAAGAATCTTAAACGCGCCACCCTTGTTGGCGAGACGACCGGAGGCGGTGCACATCCGGTCTCAGGTCACCGGATCGACGACCATTTCATGATTGGCGTGCCTTTTGCGAGGGCAATAAATCCGATCTCCAAGACCAATTGGGAAGGAACCGGCGTGGAGCCCGACGTAAAGGTTGCGGCGGCCGAGACCCTCGCAACCGCTCAGAAGCTGGCTACGGAAAAACTGGGCTCGAAATAAACTTAAAGGTCCAAACGATCAACCGCCACTGAACGATCCTTCCGAAACGCTTCGCTGCGCACCTCGCGGTGCCAAACGCAAAACTCGGGGCCGAGTGGATTGCTAGTCCTTTCTCGTAGGGTTTCTTCCACCCCTGCTTCCTACCGGTTTATCCCGGCGCACTGTAATGGCGATGTTACGCCAACAATGGGTAATAGTTCTCGATTAGCGGACGACACGGGAGCAGGTAGAGCAAGTCGGTAGATGTCCCAGATGAATCAGGCGCACGGGCTCAAAACAGCACCTAAAAGGTGCTAAACTTCCGCCACGTGGAAGTGCCTGTGTCAGCCGATCCCTCACCGCGAATCATTCGTTTCAGCACGTTCGAGGTGAATTTCCACACCGGTGAACTCCGCGAGCGGGGTCAGAAGATAAAACTCCAGGAACAGCCGCTGCAGATATTGGCGGCGCTGCTTGAACGCCCAGGAGACTTGGTTACCCGAGAGGAATTGCGCAGCAAACTCTGGCCGGCCGACACCTTTGTCGACTTCGATCATAGTCTCAATGCTGCCATCAAGAGGCTCCGCGACGCGCTGGGCGAATCGGCGGAAAGGCCCATCTTCGTTGAGACAGTTGCTCGACGAGGATACCGCTTTATTGCTCCGGTCAACGGTTCCTCCGGTCCAAGCGGAAACGGAATCGCGGCCGCCCCCGAGGTAGGTAAATCATCAACCTGGATCAGGCCGTGGCAGCGAATGCCCACTACGAGGAACGCTGTTATAGGTGGAGTGACGGTATGTGCTTTTGCGCTTTTTTTTCTGTTCTACAGCCATTCGCGCAGACCCAAGGCATCTCAGCCGGTTGTAACCCCTGCCGTTACCGACGTTGGCAAAAAATATACACCAAGTCTTTCGCCAGACGGCCAGCGTTTAGCGTTCGCTTGGAACGGTGGAGCCGGCCCTCACTTCAGCATATATGTGAAGGTCACCGGGACTGAGGAATCGCTGCGACTGACGAAGCAGGCGTCGTCAATCGACTTCAATCCGGTTTGGTCACCCGATGGCCGCTATATCGCATTCTGTCGCCTTCTGAAGGGTGAACCAGGCATTTACATCATCCCGGCATTGGGTGGCGCTGAGCGCAGAGTGCGCAAGACTCTTTGGGAGGAACAAGAGTACAACCAAATCCTTGGGTCCGCAGGCCGCCTCTCTTGGTCACCCGATGGGAAGTTACTCGCGTTTTCTGACCGTGCATCCCGTAACGAACCTGCTTCTTCTATTTTTCTACTATCGCTCGATTCGCTGGAAGTTCGCAGACTCACTTCGCCGCAGCGTTCGAGGAGTGATTTCGATCCTGCATTCTCCCCTGATGGTCAAACCTTGGCCTTCACCAAACGAGTTTGGCAAGGAACCGGAATCTACACGGTACCGGTTTCGGGAGGAGAGGAACAACGTATTATCGCGGATGACACAGACCACTGGGGTGTAGCGTGGACCCCTGACGGCCGCGACATCGTTTTTGCAAATGCCAGTTGGCCCATAACTACTGGTTGGCTTTGGAAGATCCCCCTTCGTGGGGGTGAGCCAGAACGACTGCCGTTCGGTCAAGACGGAATCGAACCTTCGATTCAAGGGAACCGGTTGGTATATCTGCGCGAAACGGCGAATCTCAACATCTCGAGGAGGAAGCTTACTTCATTGCTTTCAGCCGGTCCTCCCGAGAAGTTCATAGCGTCCACGAGGATGGAAAGTGGCCCTCAGTTCTCGCCTGATGGAAGTAAAATTGTTTTCGAATCTACCCGGAGCGGCGCATATGAAGTCTGGATGTGCCGGAGCGATGGGAATGGCCTCACTCAGCTAACCCACTTTAACTCTCTGAGCGGAACTCCACGTTGGTCGCCCGACGGACAACAGATTGCATTCGATTCTGCCTCCCGCGGCAATGTAGATATTTTTGTCATCGATTCTCAGGGCGGCTCACCTCGTAAGCTCACCAATGAACCATCGCACGAACTCGTGCCAAGTTGGTCGCGAGACGGCCATTGGATATATTTCGCATCCAATCGCACTGGCAGTGGGCAAGTATGGAAGATGCCTTCGACAGGTGGACCCGCTGTGCAAGTGACACATCAAGGCGGATTTGCAGCGTTCGAGTCGCCCGATGGGAGATTCCTGTATTATGCAAAAGGTCTGACGGTCCCGGGGTTATGGCGCATTCCGACTAGCGGCGGCGAAGAAATCGAGGTCATAGGCTCTCTGGAAGCAGGTTACTGGGGCTATTGGGCAGTGGTCGAGAAAGGCATTTACTACCTCGACAGAACAGCGAAACCTGGGATCAATTTCTTCGACCTTGCTACCCATCGGGTTACGCGAGTGTTCGATCTGGAGAACGGCCCTGCCTGGGGAGCGCCGGGATTGGCGATCTCTCCGGACAAAAAGACGATCCTTTACACGCAACTGGATTCGTTAAATAGTGACATCATTCTTGTAGACAACTTCCAGTAAACAGGTCTGGCATACACCAATCATGGTCAAACCCAAACCTGCACCAGTCACTTCCCCCGCCGTGCAGCCCTCCGTATCGTCTTGACGCCTGATGAAATTGCAGCGACCGTTCCTGCCCAACCTACTCCCATGCCGCAAGCCTTGCGAGCTAGTTGCTGGTCGATCACGGGCCAGTCGGAAGTGACTGTTGTAGATCAGGCGATTACACTCACAACCAGAATCCCCACTCCTCGTTCCACCCCGCCTCCGCGTCCCACCACCCTCGCGCCCTCTGACCTCGCTCCCTGGGGTGTCCGGATTTTCCCGCCCTCTATAGCTATCCCCCCTCACGCATTGACTTGACCCTACGCTCACCCTAACATGGCAACCTAGCAGCCTGTCGCACTCCTGTCATGATCGGCCATACCATCTCGCATTACCGCGTTATCGAGGAATTAGGGGGCGGCGGGATGGGGGTTGTCTACAAGGCTGAGGACACGGAGTTGGGCCGACTCGTGGCTCTTAAATTCTTGCCCGAGATCGTGTCCCAAAACCCTGTCGTGTTGGAACGATTCCGCTGGGAAGCCCGTGCCGCTTCCGCCCTGAATCATCCCAACATCTGCGTGATCTACGAAGTTGGTGAAGCGCAGCGCCGGCGCTTCATCGCAATGGAGTATCTCGACGGTACGACTCTCAGGCAGTGTATCGCGGAGGGTCCAATACCCGCCTCGCAGTTGCTGCACTTGGGCGTCGAGATCGCCGACGCACTCGACGCCGCCCACACGCACGGCATCATTCATCGCGATATTAAGCCGGCAAATATTTTTGTCACCAAGCGCGGCCATGCGAAGATTCTGGACTTCGGCCTGGCAAAACTCGCCGTGGGGGACAAAGCCAGTGTCAGTGGCAACACCTTCGGGGGTATTACGCAGTCCCCGGAAGACCTCAATCGTCCGGGCGCCGCTCTTGGAACTATCCCTTACATGTCGCCGGAGCAGGCATTGGGCCAGCCGCTGGACTCCCGTACGGACCTGTTTTCTTTTGGCGTCGTGCTGTACGAGATGGCGACAGGAGTCTTGCCATTCCAGGGACAGACCACGGCAGCGTTTTTTGACTCTCTCATTCACACTGTACCCGAGTGGCCTCTACGATTTGATCAGGCAATTCCTTCCGAGCTTGAGAGCGTCGTGCGAAAAGCTCTGGAGAAGGATCCAGCACAACGTTATGCGAGTGCGGCGGAGATGCGGGCCGATCTGCATCGCCTCCGCCGGGAAATGGAATCAGGGCATGCTCCGGCCGCTGGATCAGGTGCAAGGACGGCGCCGGACTCAAAGGAGAGGATTCGATCTATCTTCGCTGGTGCGGCCACAACCCTTAAACCGCGACCCAAGGTGGGTAGCGCGATGTGGCTGACGGTGGGTATCTGTGCACTCGTCGGGTTGGTGGCAATCATCCTATTTATGAAATCGCCAGAGGCCCCGCCGCTGGTGATTTCGTCGCTGCAGATTACCAACGACGGTGCATCCAAGCGCTCACTGGTCACGGACGGAACTCGCCTCTACTTTTCTGAGAATCTTAGCGGCCACTCGGTCCTGCGGCAGGTTTCGACCTCGGGTGGAGAAACCGCGCCCGTACCCATCTCGCTGCCCAGCGCCGATATCTATGATTTCTACCCGGGCCGTTCTGAATTACTGGTGAAAGGCGTGGCGGAGGGTTCGGAGACAGAATCGCCGGTGTGGGTGATGCCTCTTCCCGCGGGGTCGCTCCGGCCCGTGGGAAACATCCTCGCACACGCGGCCACGTGGACGCCGGATGGGCAACATATCGTGTACGCGAGGAACTCAAGTTTGTACGAATGCAATACGGACGGAACTGATTCGCGGGAGCTCATCACCTCACAGGGAGTTCCTTTTGCGCCCCGATTTTCTCCCGACGGCCGCCGCTTACGCTTCACGATCCGAGCAACCAACCAGCGCACTTCCTCGCTGTGGGAGGTTTCGGCCGACGGGAAGGATTTGCACCCGCTTTTGCAGGGCTGGAACCAGCCGGCACAGGAGTTTGGCGGAACTTGGACGCCAAATGGAGAATACTTCCTGTTTGAATCGACTCGCGACCTCACACAGAACATCTGGGCAATTCGTGAGGGGACGCATCTTTTTCGCAAAGCTAGCGCTCAGCCGACGCAGGTGACGGTGGGGCCGCTCCTGTTCAGTAATCCGACTCCGAGCAGCGATGGAAAGAAATTGTTCGTGATCGGCCAGCAGCGGCGGTTCGATTTGATCCGCCTGGATAGCAAGTCGCAACAGTTCTCCATCTACCTCCCCGGACTGTCGGCGGGCGAGGCCGATATTCTGCCCAACGGCGAGTGGATCACCTACGTGGCGCATCCCGAACTCACGCTGTGGCGGAGCAAACGGGACGGAAGTTCTCGTACCCAACTCACTTACGCGCCGATGCAGGCTCATATGCCGCGTTGGTCACCTGATGGAGCCCAAATCGCTTTTATGGCGTCGCGTCCGGGAAAACCTTGGAAGATATTCGTAGTGCCGGCCGACGGCGGCACACCGCAGGAAGTGACAGCGGGAGAGCGCAACCAGGGCGATCCCACCTGGACGCCCAAAGGAGATTCCATCGTGTTCGCGGGAATGCCCTGGCTGGAATACGGAGCCGTATCCGGACCGAACGTTCACATCGTTGACTTGAAGAGTTCGCAGATATCGGATGTGCCGGACTCCGAAAACCTTTTCAGCCCTCGCTGCTCGCAAGATGGACGCTATGTAGCGGCCCTTTCGGCGGACTCCACGAAGCTGATGCTCTACGACGTGGAAAAGAAAAGCTGGTCGCAGCTTGCGGTGTCACGCTTCGGTTTCGAGACCTGGTCACACGATGGAAAGTATCTGTATGCCGAGGATTATTCCGACAAAACCGATGACCTGGTACGAGTGAGTGTGGCCAACGGTAAAGTGGAACGATTGTTCAGCCTGAAGGAAGTGCCGCGCGGGTTCGATCCGTGGGAATTCTGGATCGGGCTGGCATCCGATGACTCGCTGATCACGATGCGAGACAGAAGTACGCAGGAGATTTACAGTCTGGATGTGCGTTTTCCGTAGTGCCCGAGGAATGGACGCGCTCCCGAATACGCTCGGCCTGACACCTTAAGCAAGGAACAACGGGAAACAGGAGTGAATCGGGAACGGAATTCTCGCGATGCCTACGGCGAGCAGCACAGAAGCGTTGGGCAGGCAACCCAAAGGCCTAAACGTCAACTCGAGGTCCAATTTTCTCCGCTGATCGACCAAAACAAGCTACCGAGCCGGGGCGAAATACGAACCGAGCAGCTCAGTTTCTACAGACGTTACGGAGTGCACCAAGCGCCTATCCATCTGCCTCTTTTGCCAACTGTAAGATGGCCGTACAGGTCACATCAAGATTCCAGACTGCCGGTCGCTCTGCGGAGCCGGGTTTGCCTACTATCTGCCCGAAACCATTTGACTGGCCGCACTCAGAATCAAGGCCCTCGACATCTTCAGAACAATAGCTGTGATCAATACAAGGAAGGACGGCTGGATCCGCCCAGAAGGGACGTGTTCATGCTGCCGATGATGTGGTGCCCCTCGCTGCCTCCCCACGCGAATAACAGAAATACTTGGGGAAAGCCTCCTGCTCGCAGCGTAAACCCGGTCGCAAAACTGTGCTTAAAATTCTGGAAGTCAATATCCCCTCGTCTCAGCGCCACTTTGCCCTGGTCAGCCATGAACGTAAATCCGAAGGGTCCCCAGATCGAGTGTTCGAAACTCTCGCGCAGAAGCAGCAAATTCGGGCCGCGGAAACGATAGTCCTGGTAGCTGCTGAGCACAGGGTTGCCATTTATATCCGAGCCGCCCAAGGTGCGTTGAAGGTAGAACGGCACCACGCTCCCGGCGGAGGCTATCGACTCTGAGAGCAAGAAACGGAATCCAATCGTTCCTCCGCGGTTGCGCGAGATAGACGGGCATTTCGCGGCTCCAACGGCCTGTGCACACTCATCAGGCCCGTTCGTGTCCTTGGCATTTATTGATTGCGAGTTCTTGTACAGGGGAAACTGGTTGTCCAGATCAACCGTCCAGCGACGAAACGAATACGTCGAATTTGAAGCCGCGAAAAACTGTTGAAAGTTAACCAAGTAGTTCAACTCGAGATGATCGTTGAGCAGTACGGGCTTGATGCGAACGCCCTCGCCGAGCTGCAGAAACCCGGGCTGTGTGGCCAGTCCCGGAGCGGTGGCTTCGGTGTACAGTTGCTCAATCGATGGACTCGATTGTGCGTGGTTCCCGCGGAGATCCACAAATCGGCCATTAACCTCGCCCAACAAGGAGACGCTCCAGTTGCGAATCACAGGCACGTTGGTGACCGGCACGATGGCGCTTCCCCCGATGATGGTTTCCCGCATCCCAAAAATGCTCTTGCCCGATTCTGACGTGGTTGGTCCAAGACCAAAGAACAACAGCTTTTGTAGCGAAGTTACTTGGGCGTAAATGTTGAAGACGGTGTACGGATGAAGCTTGATGTTGCTCTTCGCGGGTGTTGTGGTGGGGTTGGTGACGACAATGATCTTCTGAACCGGCGTGTGGATGACCTTCATGTATCCACCAGCACGCCAGGATCCGCTGCTTGCTCCTACCGCGTCAAGATTCCAGCTGAGCCGCCAGTTCTCGTTGGGAGTGTAGTGGGTGACAAACGCCGGGCCGAATCCGAAACCGTTTTGCGGCGCGATGCTGCCGAGAGCAATGTGCAATGGGTGATCGGTGACCAATTCCTGAGCACAACTGCCGACAGCCTTAAAACTAAAACTCCCGCAGCTCTCTTTGAGATGCTCGCTCTCGCGTCTAAAATCAGCCTGCAGCGCACTTTCCTGAGCAACAGCGCATTCGCCGACTAGCAAGAGAACAATCAAAACCTTCCAACGCATCTCGCGCCTCCTAATTAACAACTCCTATATCGCCTCGCTCGTGGCAATTTGCGAGCCACCCGCGTGATGCTTCCAAACTCAGTCAGCAGAGCGGCCGATTCCCAGTCATCAGGGGTCTATTCAAGCCCGATGGCAAAGGCTGAAACCTTTCCGCTCACAACCGTGATCTTCGCGTACTTGTAGATGTAGATCTTCTGCCTACCTTGGTTGATGATTCTGTCCGGCTGGGTCGTGAGTCTGGCAATCAGTTGGTCGGTCGTGAGCCCTATGGTTATTTGCTTCTTAAGACATGACTCGAATGGCGCGGAGTCATCATCCGCCTCCTTAATCGTGTCGAAACAATAAACGTAAACCAGCCCGAGAGCTTCCGGAGGAATATTCTTAATCCTAAAGACTCCTGTAGCGTCGGAAGAAATTGGGCCCGATTCGCACCCCGTGTCTATGTGTTTAAAGTACATCACCTTCCAATTGCCTGCTGGGAACTCAATGCCGCTCAGATGCACGGCCTTTAGCTTGAAAGGGAGGTCAGCATCCCGGTTAACCGATACGCCGGAATGGCGCTCCGGCTCGTACGCCAGAAGATCATCGCAGACGGCGATATCGTACCGACCTACCGACAGGTTCTCGATTTCATAGTCGCCTGCCTTGTTACCTCTTGTCCCCGTCAGAACCTTCCTGGCAGTGCCAAACTTGGGATCCATTACCTGAACTCTCGCATTCGAGACAAATGCAGTTCCCAGCGTGGACTGCCACGTGACCTTTCCCTTAACCGTGGCGAATTGGTCCTGCGCGGTACCCGCGCCCACTGATAGAATCGCGCCTAAGAACCACAAGAGAGTGTCCCTCAGCCCTGGTACTCCGGATGGTGATACTCTCTTCATATCGAGTTACCCGATCAGTTAATGTTGTCCAGAGCCTGTTGCGCCTGTCGGCGTACGTCCGGGCTAGGACATCGATTGGCCATTCCGCCCAGCAGTCCCTTCGAATCTTGCAAAGACCAAATCTGAAGCAAATTTGCGGCTTCCATCGCAACATGGTTTTCTTGTTTAGCGCACTCTTGCCCCTGCGCACCGAAGCTCTCCTTCAGCATGTTGTAGGCCCGCTTGAGGTCGTCCTCGGACAGCTCACCGTCCATCTTCACGAGCCACTCAAGTACGCCAAGCTGCAGAAGCCGATCATTGGCTCTGTAATAGCTCAGGATCTCGCCGGTTAGTTTTCCGGGTTCAACGGTCTTGGCTCTGTACATCTCTTGGGCAACCAACTCGCCCCCGTTGCGGAGTCCGTCGTCACGTGCTCCAAGGGCCATTCTCACCGCGGGCAGTACCTGGTCCCCATAAGTAGCAAACTTCATTGCTGCAATTTCAAGCTGTCTCGCATATTGATCGGACGGCTTTGCCGGATCGGGAACAACGGTTATCCCAAACTTGTCGATTATCTCAGCCAGTGTCTTTCTCTCTTCAGCTGCGGAAGCTATCGCTGCAGTGGCAGCCGCTCTGTCTCTTTGCTGATTGGTGTACATGAGAGCCACGATAGAAATGAATACGGTCGCGACTGGAGTGATCGCGGGAAGGAGGTCCTTGAAAATGGTTTGCCAAATGGTTTTCAGTCTGGACTCGGGCTTTGGGGCTTTCGCGAAGTTTACAATCGCTCTGGCCAAAGGACGAGGAAGGTTTTTCAACGAAACTTGGAGATCCAATTTCTGGGCATCAATATTGTGCTCGACCGGCCCAGGTACAGTCTTCACAGTTGAGGCTGCCCGATCATCAGCTCCGCTCTTCGGTTTGATTATTTCGGGAGTCGGCGCATCCATCGTACCCTCCTCACTTTCGTATCCTCCTCACTTTCTCTTCCTTTTCTTCTTAGGTCCTTTGGCCTTGGTTTTGGGTTTTGGCCTGCGCTTTTTCGTGAACTTGCCTTCAGCCGCAGCCGCAGGAATGGCTTGTTCCCTTATTTTTCTAGCCGTTCCACCGGGCGCACTCTGCGGATGCAATTTCGCCGTAACTTTGCTGATGTACTCCGCTGCCTGGCCTTCCGTCTTGATTTTGTTGATATAGATATTTGTCTGTTGGCGAGTCGGAAGCCTGAACTCTGCTTCCTGCATGTGCAGTATTTGGTTTTTCAATAGCGCTGACACCGGCCTGTGTGCGTTGAAGGCACCTTTTGGCGGCTTCGGTACAACAATTACAGTCACAAGGCACCAACCTTTCGGAACGGCGTTGCCGCCTAGTCTATTTGAAAGTCTGGCCCATCGGTTCTCATGGTGGGCAGCGTAAGCAGATCGAGAAAGGTGTCCGCGGCCTTTTCCCGAGGAGAACGCTGGTCGTAGTCTCCCAGGAAGAACTTGGTCACCGTGGCAGGAATCGAGGCGTGCTCAAAGGTGCGCCCGCCGCCAGGCTCCTGCGGCCCCTTCACCACTGTCCCTTTTGGAATCCAGGGTGACACCAAAATCGCCGGTACGCGCACGCCCAACCTGTCGAACTCGAACGCCCTCCCAGTCCCGGTGTCGTTGGGTTGCGCAACGAAGCCATCCTTCATGCACGCAGGCGGCGGAACGTGATCGTAGATACCACCGTGTTCGTCGTAGACGATGAGTAGCGCTGTGCTTTTCCACAGATCCGGGTTCTGTTTGATGGCTTTGTATACCGACGCAATGAAGAGTTCCCCGGCCTGCACATGATGATCCGGATGCTGATCCGAAGCTAATTCCTCGCCATTGTCGCCATCATGATCGTTGTAGTTTGGTTCCACGAAGCTATAGTCGGGAAGTGTGCCCTTGCGGCAATCGGCAATGAACTGCTGATACGTGCCGAACAGCTCGGATTGATGCTGCAGCAGATTCACAATTTCCATGGTGGAGCTGGCTTGATCGTAGTAGTAGAGCTTGGACGTGCGTGCGGGGTTGGCAGTGACCAATCTATCGTAAATGCTCTGGAACGGCTCCTTCACATAGAAAAGATCCATTCCCACCTTTCCGAAAGAAGTGCCATAGTGCGCAAAGGCCCGATTGCAAATAGTCGGGCCCGGGATCGACGAGAACCATCCATTGAAAACCGCGAACTCAGTTGCCAGGGTTGTGAGTACTGGCAGCTTGTCAGGCGTGAAATAATACATGATCTTGCGTGAATGCTTCACATCGCGTTGTTGCTGGAAGTAGCTCTCGATGAAGCCTTGCATGTTGGCGACACGCTGATCGCTTTTATCCCCATTGAAAAGTTGGAGGTCCACTCCCGGAAAATGATGGTCCGGGTCGGGATCAAGCTGGCTCTGAAATTCCGCCTGCGGCTGCACTTTGACCATCGCGCCAGTTCTGTCGGGATTGCTTTCGTTTCCGGTTAAACCATCGATACGGGGATCATTTGCCTTCAAGGCACCCAGCATGTGGTCGAACGACCGATTTTCCATCATCAAGACAACGATGTGTCTAAGATTATCCAATCCGGGGGGCATAGTACGGTCTCTCCGATAACGTGGGACTTATTTTCATTTCTTCTTAGAGCAAGCACTTTATCTGAACGGAGACAAATCCCGCAATCCTGCGGACTCTCGCGAAAGCACACTTCGGACGAGCCGCTTTTCAGAATTCCTGAGCAAGTCCCTCGCCAAAGCTGCGAACATGCCTCACAAGAGTTTCGTCATTGCTGAACGGTGCTTAGACATCGTAAATTGCAGAAGCCATTTGAAGGACTAACCTTTTGGATACCAGGTCTATCCGATCGGATAGGGGTTCGAATCAATGCCGTTTATTTCCTTGTCTGGACTCGCCTTCCAACTTTAGGAGTGTAACCGGAGTCGTCCGAAAGACCCTTGCCGGGTCGGAAACATGCTGCCGCGGTAAAAAAAAGAATATTGGCGGGGCGCCCGTCGGATCGGGCACAGGGTCATCGTGGAACGGAACCTGCCGGAGACGTGTTCCCTATCGATTTCGGTTACTGACAGAAGTGGGCCATCTATATAAGGTCAAGCTTGCTGGAAACCTTGCGCTGAACTTCTCAGAGACGTCTTTGCGGCTACTTCCAGACAGAATGCAATTCCCACATCGTTAGTAAGACAATTCTTCCGCCAGATCCCTTCGCGTAAACCTCTATTCCGTCACTTCCTGGAGGAGGATAAATCCGGTCGGAAAGCACACGTTCCCCGTCGTTTGCAAACACCTCGATGCTCGAGCGGTCGACGAACACGTGCAGCTTAACAGTCGCGTTCTTCTCGAGCTTGGCGCTGTGACGTCCTGCAAAGTCTTTGCTGAACGAAATGTCACCCGAGAGCGTCCGATCAACGAAGACCTCGCCATGGGCAACGTCGAAACCCACCAGGGTCTGGGCATCCTTGCCCTTGCGCAGGCGAAGGCCAATCTCGTCCGCTTGCCCCGGCCGTAACTCGGCTTCGAACTCGTAGACTTCGCCTTTCACGCCAGTCTCGCGAATCTTCTGGTTAACCTCCGCCAGGCTGACATTCGCAAGGCGGAGCCTCTCCTGCCTCAGGCTCTCCAGCTCCCGGATCGGGCGCTGCACAAGACGCAGCCCGTCAGCGTAGCGGCGCAGCATCAACGTGCGCGGAATCGACTGTGCTCCGCGCCAGAGCCTCGTCGGCTCGGCATTTGCATACTGCCAGTTGCTAAACCAGCCAATCCACACCCGCCGACCGTCGGTTGGCGATATGTCTTTCCAGGTGTTCGTAGCATAGAAGTCCTTGCCCCAATCCGCCCAGAGTGCCGAGGCATCCGGGACTTCGCTGGAGAACTTCGCGCCGTCGAACCGCCCGATCAGGTAACGCACTCCTGTCCCACCTGTTGGCGCTCCCGGATTGCGGTTGATGATTAGCACCCACCTTGTTTGGTTCGTGCCTTCGATGGGAAGTTCAACCAGGTCGGGACATTCCCATTGTCCCGTCGTGTCTCCCGCCGGGCCGAAGGTAGAGCGCTTGGTCCACTGCTTGAGATTGGGCGAGTCGAGGACAACCAGCGTTCTTGCATCGGCGAGCACAGCAACCATGACCCACTTGCGTTGCGGCTCGTACCAGAAGACATTCGGATCGCGGAAGTCGGGAGCGTCGAGGTCAGCCACTGGATTGCCGGAGTAGTTCGTCCAAGTCCGGCCGCGGTCGTTGCTGAAAGCGATGTGCTGTTTCTGCCGGTCCTTGTACGCCGCGGTATAGATTGCGACCAGGCATGAACGGTCTGACGGGTCGGGATTCTTGCACAGGCCGCTGGTGTTGTTCCAGTCGACGACGGCACTTCCGGAATACGCCATGTACTCGCCGCGAACTTCATGCAGTGCGACGGGCAGATTCTGCCAGTGCACCAGGTCGCTGCTGATGGCATGTCCCCAGCTCATGTGCCCCCACACATTGCCCTCGGGGTTGTACTGGTAGAACAGGTGATATTCGCCTTTGTAAAAGACTGTTCCGTTCGGGTCGTTCATGAAGTTCTGGGGCGGAGTAAAGTGATACTGCGGCCGCCAGGGCTGATCGTACGAGGGCTCCTTCGCCACCGACGGCGACACGAGCACTCCTACTGCCATAAGCCCTAAAGATAGCGACATGAGGATGTTTTTCATAGTTCCAGATGTTATCCCGAGGCGGTTCAATGGTGTTTGGAAATGCTCACTCGCTCCAGGATTTGGCTGAGCTGCGCTGGCCAAAGGCGCCGAGTAAATGTAAGAGTGCCCCGGAGAGAAGACGCTGGGGCGTAGATAGTAATGACGCGGCTTGACACGTTGAGCCAGCTTGCTTACATTCGGTGGGTCCCAAAGGACTCGCGTCATGAAGCCCCTTGCCGGCTACCGTGCATCCTACCCGGGAACGCAGCCCTACCATCTCCACCCCCGTATGCGTCTTCGAGCAAACGCTCTCCCACGCAGCCTTTGGTGCAGATTCCGTACACGCTCTCGGAGGTAATCGGACCGTCGTTCGGCTCCGAACTGGTATCGCCCGATGGAGGAAAATATGCACACCCGGAAGAGACACAGGACAACCCTTGGAACAGGGACTCCAGTGGTACGGCCGAATGCCTCCTAACCAGCACGGATCCGTTTGCTTCACCACGATCAAGCCCGGGACGGTGCCCGGCCCAGACAACCAGGAGCAGGCTCCGCACCTGTTGATCTCGGTGTTCATGCGCGGACTCCTGAAGCGACCGGCGACTCGGATGTACTTCCCTGGCGACGTGCGAAACACGAATGCCCCGATCATGAATCTGGTGGAACCCGCACGACGTTCAACTCTGATCGCGAAGAATACCGAGGCCGGCCCCGGGATGTTGGAAGGGAGTGTTGTTTTGCAAGGACCAGACGAAACAGTGTTCTTCGACCTGGGACTGTGATCCATTGGCATGGGCTGGCTAGATCCGTGGCAACAGCAAACTCGAAGAAGAAGAGGAAATGGCCATGACCGAAGTGCAGCTTCTGATCGGCGATCGCGATTCTGCCGCAGCCGGGGCGGCAACATTTGTCCGGCAAAACCCGATCTCGGGCGAAGTAGCTACGCGAGCGGCCGCTGCCAGTACCGATGATGCTATCGCAGCCGCAGAAGCCGCCGCGGAAGCGTTCCCTGCCTGGTCTGCGCTGGGTCCCCACGAACGGCGCAAGAAGCTTCTGCGCGCCGCTGACCTGCTGGAAGCTCGCACGTCGGATTTTATTTCGGTCATGATGGATGAAATCGGCGCAACCGCCGGTTGGGCCGGCTTCAATGTTTACCTCGCGGCGCAAATGCTGCGCGAAGCCGCCTCCATGACGACGCAGGTCTCAGGCGAAGTGATTCCGTCCGAGATCCCAGGAAGCCTGGCATTTTCCCTGCGCCAACCGGTGGGCGTCGTCCTCGGGATCGCCCCTTGGAACGCTCCAGTGATTCTGGGCGTGCGGGCGATCGCTGTCCCGCTTGCCTGCGGGAACACGGTGGTCCTGAAGGCATCCGAAGTCTGTCCGGCCACGCATCGCCTGATTGGAACCGTGCTTCGCGAAGCCGGACTGGATCATGGTGTGGTAAATGTTCTCACGCACGACGCCGCCAGCGCCTCGGCAATTGTCGAGACCCTCATCGCCCACCGCGCGGTGCGCCGCGTGAACTTTACCGGCTCCACACGGGTGGGAAAGATTCTCGCCGTTACGGCTGCCAAGTATCTGAAGCCGATTCTCCTGGAGCTAGGAGGCAAAGCCCCGCTGATCGTCTTGGATGACGCCGACCTGAACGCGGCGGTGGATGCCGCTGCCTTCGGTGCATTCATGAATCAGGGCCAAATTTGTATGTCCACGGAACGCATCATCGTCGATGAAAAGGTGGCAGATGCGTTCGCACAGAAATTCGTAACCAAAGTACGGGCTCTGCCCTGCGGCGATCCGCGAAAGGGCGAGGTCGTCTTTGGTGCCGTGGTTGGAATGCCTACGGTGGATCGCGTCGCCGCCCTGGTGAAGGACGCTGTAGCGCGCGGCGCCAAAGTGCTTCTCCAGGGCGATCCGCACGGCACGATCATGCCGGCCGTGATCGTGGATCGTGTGACTCCCGAAATGCAGATTTTTCGCGAAGAGTCCTTCGGACCGTCGGTGTCGATTACCCGCTTCAAGACCGTCGAGGAAGCGATCCAACTGGCGAACGACACCGAATACGGGCTTTCTTCTGCGGTGTTTGGCCACGACATTGCCCGGGCCATGGAAGTCGCGAAGCGCATTGAATCCGGCATGTGCCACATCAACGGCCCGACCGTGCACGACGAAGCGCAGATGCCCTTCGGCGGCGTGAAAGCCAGCGGCTACGGCCGTTTCGGCGGAAAAGCCGCGGTCAACGAGTTTACCGAGCTGCGCTGGCTCACGATCCAGACAACTCCGCGCCACTACCCGTTTTAGCGGCTACACGCCAGCGCGCTCCGCCACGACTGAGTGCACCGCGTGCACAATCTTCGACTCGTTGGGAAGCAGATAGCTTTCGAGCGGCTCGCTGTAAGGAACCGACGCGTCGAGCGCAGTAACCATCGTGATCGGCGCGCGCAGATACTCGAAGCCCTTCTCGGCAACCTCCGCCGCAATCACGGCGGCCGCCGACGAATGACGCGGCGCCTGATCCACCAGAACAAGTCGTCCCGTCTTCTTTACCGATTGCACGATCGTATCGGAGTCGAGTGGCGCGAGAGTGCGCGGATCCACGACCTCCGCGCTAATTCCCTCCTGCGCAAGCTGTTCGGCAGCAGCCAGCGCCTTCTTTACCATCCAGGCCGTCGCCACGATGGTTACGTCGGTACCGGCGCGCTTCACGTCGGCCACGCCCAGCGGAATCACGTACGGCCCTTCTGGCACCTCGCCCGTATCAAGCGTGAGCATGTAGTGGTGCAAATACACTACCGGGTTATCGTCGCGGATCGCAGCCGTCATCAGCCCCTTGGCATCCGCAGGGGTCGAGGGTAACGCAATCTTCAGTCCGGGAACACCCATCATCGTGTGATAAAGGCAATTCGAGTGTTGCCCGGCCCAACCGGCCGCAAATCCAAAGCCAGCCTTCAGTACCATCGGCACTTTCACCTGTCCGCCCGACATATAGCGGAGCCGTGGAGCCTCATTGATTACCTGATCCATAGCAACCAGCATGAACTCGCTCATCCACAGCTCGACGATGGGCCGCAAGCCTGTGATGGCAGCACCCACGGCGACACCGATCTCCGCCGTTTCTGAAATCGGAGCAATGCGCACACGATCCTTTCCGAACATCTTTCGCATTGGGTCACGATCGGTCATGGCCATATTCTGGCCGTAGAAGATCACATTCGGATCGCGTTGCATTTCTTCCATGATGGCGGTTGCCATGGCTTCTCCGTACATCATTTCTTGCGCCATAAGACCTCCTATGCGTACACGTAGTTGGTCGCTTCTTCGGGCAACGGCAACGGACTGGCTAGGGCAAACGCCACCGCATCATCCATTTCTGCGCGGGCGCTGTCTTCGATTTTCTTCGCATCCGCCTCGGTGAGGACGCCTTGGTTAAGCAGGACAGCGCGGAAGAGCTTGTTTGGATCTCGCTTCAAGGCTGCCTTGTACTCGTCCTTGTTGCCATAGACGCCCACCGCTTCGTGCTCAGGGAACTGCGTGGGTGCAGGAGGCACCGTGATAGCATTGCCGTGTGCGCTGAAGCGATAGAACTTCGACTCAATGAGACTCGGGCCTTCCCCGGCGCGGGCACGGGCGGCGGCTTTCCCCACTTCGTCATAAACCTTCAACGGATCGGTTCCGTCCACGGTTACGCCCGGAATGCTGAAGGCCGCCGCCTTTTGCGAAAGCGGATCGCCCGCCATGCAGTTGGCATCTTCCAGGCTGATATGGGTATAAGCCTGGTATTGGTTGTTCTCCAGGATGAACACAACCGGCAGCTTCCAAACAGCCGCCAGATTCAATGTTTCGAAAAACGCCCCTTGCTTCGCCGCTCCATCCCCGAAGAAACAATAGACTACCTGGCCGGTATTCTTGACCTGCGCGGTCAGTGCCGCCCCGGCCGCATGCGCGATGCTCTGTCCCACAATGGCAGAGGTCCCCGGAAAGTGATTCGCCGGATCTGCCAAATGCATGGACCCGCCAAATCCCTTGCACAGCCCGTCCTTCCGGCCATAGAGTTCTGCCATGATTTTTCGTGGCGGCGTTCCCAGCACGATCGGCTGCGCATGGCACCGGTAGCTGGGCATCGCCAGATCGTCGGTGTGGCGCGTGGCCAGGGCTCCCACAGTCGAAGCTTCCGCCCCATCGGCCAAGTGAGTGTGGCCGCGCATTGCTCCGGGATGTTCGAGGAAGGTGCGTTTCACATGCTCCTCGAACTCGCGAATGCGAGCCATCTGCGTGTACATCCAGATCAGCCTGTCTTTTCCGAGCTTTTCTCTCTCGTGCATACGTCACCTCTTTGATGGTACAGAATCACCCGGCTTGCCGATGTGACACAATGAGCCCTCAACCGGGACTTGTGTATTTTCTTCCGCGATGATTTTGAGGAGGATGCCGTCTGTCGGAGATTCCAATTCATAGCTCACCTTATCTGTCTCCAACTCGACGACCGGGTCACCTTGATGAATGGCATCGCCTTCCTGTTTCAACCAGCGAAGCACACTTGCCCTGGTAGTCGGAATTCCCCCTGCTTTTGGGACCTTCAGCGTAGTAAGAATGACTTCCCTCCTCGACGATGGTGCCCTTTGTCAATGCACTTCGCGATCAATGCACTTCGCGATCCACCGAGGCCCAATAGGGCTTGCGCATCGTCTTGCGGTCGAGCTTTCCGGCCGGAGTCTTTGGGAGCTCCCGCCAAAACTCCACCGACTTGGGCGATTTCACGCCGCCCAGCTTCACCTTGCAATGGGCGAGTACAGTATCCTGGTTGAGCAATTTACCGTCCTTGAGGACGATAATGGCTTTCACCGCCTCACCCCACTTCTCATCGGGCACTCCAATAACGGCGCACTCCCGGACCTCCGGCAACGCCATGATAGCCCCTTCGACTTCCCCGCTATATACGTTGAACCCGCCGCTGATGATCATGTCCTTCTTGCGATCGACGATATAGACGTACCCGTCCTCGTCCACATAGCCAACGTCACCGGTGTGGTGCCAGCCGTGCGCCCGGATTTGTGCAGTGGCCTCGGGCAGGTTGTGATACCCGCCCGTCAGCAGCGTTCCGCGCGCCACGATCTCTCCGCATTGGCGCGGAGGAAGAATCTTGCCGTCGTCGTTCATGATCGCAACCCGCACCGCGGACGTAGGCTTCCCACAACTGCGCAAGCGTTCCGGATGGTCGCCGCCCGCAGCCGCCGCCACCGTGGCCGGGTCCAGCCAGGTGAGAAGCATCGGCGCTTCCGTCTGGCCATAAGATTGGCACATACACGACCCAAAGGTCTCGACACCTCTCTTCAACTTGTCAGGGGATACCGGTGAACCTGCTAGCAGAAAGATACGCAAACTGGAGTAGTCGAATTTCGCAACTTCAGGGTGCGCCAGCAAAGCATAGAACGCAGCCGGGGGGAGGAAGAGATGGGTTACACGGTACTGTTCGATGGTGCGTAAAACTCTCAGCGGATCAAAGTCTGGCAGGATGATGTTAGTGCCCCCAAGCGCGAACATCGTGAACGCAACTACCCCCGCGGCATGAGATAACGGAGCGGTGCACAAGCATACCGGAATGGCATCACCGCCTCGCCAGTAATGCGTTGCCATTGCCGTCATCGTGCCCCAGGCGAGGTTGGTGACGCGAACTCCACGAGCGGGTCCGGTCGTTCCCCCGGTGGGCACCAATCCCATCATCCGATCCAGGTTGCCGTGAGCATCGACCCAGTCCGGTTCCCGTGCGTCGCCGTCGCCTTGTGCCAGGAAACTTGTGAGGGAAGGATTGCCTTCATCATCCGCGTCGAGACAGATGAGATGCCGTAACGAGCGAACCTGCGCCTTAATCTTGTGCGCCTCGTCACGAAATCGACTGTGGTAGAAGAGCCAGACCGCTTGGGAATAGTTCAAATACTCGACATTCGCGTCGGCGGCATTTCGAACGTTGATGGGAACCCACACTGCACCAGCCCGCAGAATGCCCAGCATGCAGAACAGCACGGCTGGGTGATTCTGCGAGTAGATGGCCGCGCGCTCTTCGCCTCGTAAGCCATTCGCCCACATCGCGCGCGCGATTCGCTCGCTGGAACAACGCGTCTCAGCATAAGAGTACCGGGTACCGCCGTCCACGATCGCAGGTCGGTCAGCATAAAGCTCGGCGCTCTTGTCGAAGTGTTCGATCGCTCGCATGACAACCCCCACGGTCGGCCACGAACCAAACACTGCCGCTCGGGGCCACAACTCAACACGACATTTTCAATTTCGAGAGACCGTGACTCTCGAGAACACGCAGAATCTCACGGGCGCCAAAAGCCTCCGCGGCCGACGCAAACCCTGTCTTTCGGGGAGCCACTCGGACCAATTGTTGCGCGGCAAATGCCTGAATCAGTCCAGTCTGGCGGTAGCAGCAGGTTCCAAACACGACACACTGCACGTTGTCCGTGCTGCCCCGCCCGACTACAACATCAATGGTGCGGTGCTGACGCGGATTTTCGCGCGGTGGCGTGCCCCCCTGGACCGAGTTCGCTATCTCTGCCAGACGTTTTTCCTGTTCGGGGCGCGGCAATGGCCGAATCTGCTCCTCAAAGATTCTTTCCGTTGCCGCGATTCCCTCCATGATTTGACGGTCGAGCAACCCTCCATAGGACCGGACATTGGCCACCTGCGGGTGCTCCTTAAACCACACCGGATGGGGGAAGCCGCCCCACGCCAGGGCGAGCTGCGTCGGAATGGTGCCGGGGACAGAGACTTCGTAGCGCGCGGCACGTGGCCAAGGCCGGTACTGATTCTGCTCCAGGTAGTATGCCTCGGTCGGAATTACCGCGAAGATGGTTTGCGTCGAGCCAAACGTAGGATTGCCCTTGAACATCGTGAGGATCTCGAGCGTGTCAACGGCGTTGTTCTCCAGACAAAGGCGCGCCGCAGCGTCACTCACCGCCGACATGAATGCAGTTGCGGGCGCAACCAGCAGTCCGCGTTTCGCAAAGCTCTCGCCCCAGTTTTCCGCCACTTGCCGCAGCCAGGCCTGCTCGCCGCCGATATCCAGGTAGTGGCATCCCGCGTCCAGCGCAGCTTGAATCACGCGCGGTCCGTTGTAAATAAATGGACCCACCGTGTTACAGACGACCTTGGCCCCAGCAAAGAGTTTGGCGAGCTCATCCTGCGACCCGGCGGTCTCGACGATCTCATAGTCGGCGGTTTCGATCCCGGGCACATGATTCATTACCTCTTCGAGACGGGCCCCACTGCGGCCCGCGGCGATGAAAGGAATGTTGTCCTCGCGCAAAAACTCCGCTACCAGCCGTCCAGAAAAACCATTCGCTCCATAGAGCACCACGGGTCGCTTAGTCATATTTCGCTGCTTGGTCCAAATGACGGAGGTGCGTCAGTTGGGAGAAAAACGGTGATTTCTCGAGACCTGCGCAAGATTGACTCGGTCGCAATCCCCGTCGCGCTCTGGCCCGGCCCGAAAACGCCCAGCCGACAGCTCTCCCGCCGATCGCCGACCGCTCCCGGATGGCCGGAAATTAGTTCGAATAATTTACCGGGCCCTATCTCGGGAGCCAATTTTAGGCTAAAGTTTCTTTATTGGTAGTAGGTACATTTTTGTAACTTGGTAGCTGCAGGGGAGGCTTGCCATGGAAGACTATTATTGCCCGGTGAAGCTGACGACAGACATCATCGGAGGTAAGTGGAAACCTTTGATTCTGTTCTTTTTGGAAGGCAACACGCGCCGGTTCAGCCAGTTGCAACGCCTGATTCCAGGAATGACAAAGAAGATGCTGACGCAGCATCTCAGAGAGCTGGAGAGGGACGAAATCATTCGCCGCAAAGTCTTTGCCGAAGTTCCTCCGCACGTCGAATATTCCCTCACCAAGCACGGGGAGAGTCTTAAGCCGATCCTGAAGCTGATGTCGGCGTGGGGCACTAAGCATCGTGCGCGCTACGGACTGCCCCACGGCGAGGCTCCGCATACCGCCCCCAAAACCGGGGTGGCGAATGAAATAACCCGCGTCGAGGTGTCGAGCGGAATGGCAAAAGCTGAAGCCCCAAAATCCAGGCCCGACCAGCCGGCTGTGTTCCGGCAAAATATCGCGGGCAGACTGGCATAACGCGGACAGCGACATTCGCGGCAACCTCTGCCGCCTCCAGCTCAGTCTGCCTACTTCTGATGCACCGGCGCCGCCGTTTCGTACGCCTTCCTGATCAGCTGGCCTTTCATTTCAAAGCGCGGCAGAGTACCGGCTGGAACCAGGGTTACTTCTGCCGCTACGCTCAGGGTCGCCTTGATCTTGCGCTCGATGTCATCTTTGAGTCTGATCGAGTCAGACGAGGCTCCGCTCTGTTCCGCCACGACTTTGAGAGGCGGCGGCACGGCCGGCCCCGGCTGGTTCAGCACGATCTGAATCTCCCCCGTGGTCGCAGGACTGAAACTGGAAACCACATCTTTGACAGCGGAGGGAAATACGTTCACCCCTAAGACGATTAACATGTCGTCGGTCCGGCCGACGCAACGCAGCTTGAGGCTGGTGCGACCACAAGCACAAGAGGTCCCGGTGATTTCGACGCGATCGCGAGTGCGAAAGCGCAGCAGGGGGACACACTCCCGTTCCAGGCTGGTGTACACCAACTCGCCCGTCACTCCTTGCTCCGCTGGCAAGACCTCGCTGCTTTCGGGATCGATGATCTCCACCGCGATGAATTCCTGGCCGTTGAAATGCATTCCACCTTGATTCGGACACTCGCTGAAAATGATCGGGGCCATGTCCGCATTGCCCAGACCTTCGGTGACGCGCGCACCCCAGGTTTCTTGCAGCATCGTGCGGATCGCCGGAATCCCCACCCCAGGCTCCGCACCGCAAAACAGCTTCCTGAGCCCGAGTTCCTTGGGGTCGAGTTTTGCCTCGCGGCGAACGAAATCGGCGAAGTACGTGGCATACGACGGAGTGCAATGCATCGCGTTCGCGCCCAGGAGTTGGGCAGCTAACACAGCCTTCTCGGAAGCACCGGTTCCGATCGGAATGAACACAGCTCCTAGGGATTCAATAGCGTCTTTCGATGACAGTCCGGCAACGAACATGGTAAGACCCGCTGCGTGGATGACAGCGTCGCTCTTGCGCAGACCTTGGGTGTAGAAGGAGCGAGCCGTGACCCTGGTCCAGATCTCGGAGTCACGCCGCGTAATGCCGACGAAGATGGGCTTGCCGGTGGTTCCCGTCGAACTGTGAACCCGTATGACGTCCACCCAATCGGCTGCCCTGTGGCGTCCCAGCGGAGAACAGGCCGCCTGACTCTCGCGAAGCTCCTCCTTCGTGGTAAAGGGGAAGCGGCCCAAGTCACGCAGGTTGCGGTAATGTTCACGCTTGATGCCCACACTTTGGAATTTGTCGCGATAGAAGTCAGATCGAGCGAACAAGTAGTCGAGCTGTTTCGCCAACTTGGTTTCTTGGAGTCGCTGGACTTCTGCGGCAGACGCAGTTTCTATTTGCGGATCGAGGAAATTAGCAGGGTCTGGATGGATCATTGCGGCAGGGCAATAGATTGATTTTAGCGAGCCTCCATTATAATTCTCGCGCTACAAAGGACGCGAATTTGCGGGCTGTTGTGCTCACGGTTGGTGGGGTGCTGTGAAGGCACGCTCGAAGGTTCCAACGGAAGGTCATGCCTGCGGTTTGACGAGGTCCTAATGCGGGGAACCATGATGGATTATCCGCTAACCCTCTTGCACATTCTCGAGCGGGCGGGAAAGGTGTTTCCGGAACGTGAAGTCATTTCGCGGCTTCCCGATCGTTCGTTGCATCGCTGCACGTATAAGGATGTCTATCATCGCGCTCGCGCATTGGCCGCTGGCCTGCAAGAAGCTGGGCTCAAGCCTGGCGAACGCGTGGCCACCCTGATGTGGAATCACTACGCTCACTTGGAAGCGTATCTCGGCATTCCAGCCTCTGGTGGCGTAATGCACACGTTGAACCTTCGACTTGCCCCACGAGAGATCGCTTACATCGCGCTACATGGCGGCGCCCGCTTTCTGATCATCGATGACTCCCTTCTGCCGATTTACGAACAGATCAAGGCCTCGGTCGGGTTTGAGCGGGTTTTTGTTGTTTCTTTCGCCAAAGACTCGCTTCCCGCAGGAAGCGAAGACTATGAAGAGTTGGTCAGGCGTGGGGATGTCGATTTTCGTTATCCCAACCTGGAGGAGAACGATGCAGCGTCTTTATGCTACACCTCGGGAACAACCGGCCTGCCGAAGGGTGTTGCCTACACCCACCGATCGATGGTTCTGCACACCTTCCTTTTGACGACCGCGGACAACTTCGCCATTTGCCACTCCGATTCTCTCTTGCCCGTGGTCTCGATGTTCCATGTGAATGGCTGGGGGCTCCCTTATGCCGCGGCGATGGTCGGATGCAAGCTCGTTCTCCCCGGCCCGTATCTCGACGCCGAGAGCTTGCTCGAACTTTGCCAGAGGGAAAACATCACGGTCGCAGCTGGCGTGCCTACGATCTGGCTAAACGTTGTCGACTGCCTTGAGAAGAATGCCGGGCGTTGGAGGCTCCCCAAAATGCGTGTCCTGGTCGGGGGTGCGGCGCCGCCGTTAACGCTCATACAAAAGCTGGATGGGTATGGCGTGAAACTGCAGCAGGGCTGGGGACTGACAGAGAGCAGTCCGCAGGCCACCACCAATCAGATGAAAGCGCACATGCTGGATTGGGCAAAAGAGCGGCGTGACGCTATTCGCGCCAAGGCGGGCATCCCAGTCCCGCTGATCGACATGAGAGTCGTTAATCAGGCGGGCGAGGTCCCTCGCGACGACCAGACCCTCGGCGAGGTACAGCTTCGTGGACCCTGGGTAGCGTCCAGCTATTACAACCTGCCAGAAGAGACAAATAAGTGGACGGAGGATGGCTGGTTGCGTAGCGGAGATGTGGGCACGCTAGACGCGGAAGGCTATTTGAAAATTGCCGACCGCATGAAAGACTTGATCAAGTCCGGCGGCGAATGGATCAGCTCGGCCGACTTGGAGAATGCCCTGGTAGCCCATCCCGAGGTGCGGGAAGCGGCTGTAATCGCGGTACCGCATTCCAAATGGCAGGAGCGGCCGATTGCCATCGTTGTTCCGCGGGAAGGAGCGCAACTGGATCCGGCGGCGCTCCGTGAGTTCCTGAGCGGAAAATTCGCAAAGTGGCAATTGCCCGACGCGTTCGTCTTCGTCGACGAGCTTCCCCACACCTCGACAGGGAAGCTCCTTAAAACAGAGTTGCGCAAACGATATCAGGAGTGGAAATGGGAACAGTGAGCGCCGTTACCCGCTTACCACTTCCCTGTTGAGCCTTCGCAACTATCTGAATGTCGCGGCACCAACGCCCAACTCATTGGGCTTGCGCGATTCGACGTATTGGTTCAGGTGGGCGATGCGCCGCTGGACCTCAGCTTCATCTCCCTGGCTCAGGCGCCAGAATACTGGTCCCCAAACCGGCGTTCTGCTTCGAGCCGGCGCAGGGGGACTCGCTTGGCCAGCAGAATACTGGTCACCGAGCGTTCATGACCTCCTACCGTGCTCTGCCAAAATGGCTGTCTACGATTGCTAATGAGTCTGGCGGCTCGTCGACTCGGACGTTTCAAAGCCGCTGCTCAGAACGTAAGCTTCACGGCAAACTGTAGCTGCCGCGGATTCAACATAGTCCGCGGTGTTCCGAAAAGAGCATTCGCCGTGGGCGGAACACCAAACGTCGCCGGGGGAGTTACTCCGGGCGGCGGTGTAAAAACCGGGCACACGGCTTGTCCTCGCTGAGCCTGGAGTGAGGCCGCATCCCCGAATCGCTGCGGCACAGCGCCGCAGAAAATCGGGGAACCGTACACACTGAATACCTCGTCGATGTTCTGCCGGTTGAGGACGTTGAAGGCATCGAACATGAAGTTGAGCTTCGCGCGCTCGGTCAAGCGGAAAGCCCGGGAAATGCGCAGATCCCAGGAGCGCAAGGGCTGGCCGACATAAGAATTCCTACCTGAGAGACCCACACGATCCGTCACCGGGTTGGTGTCGCCGTTAGCATCTCCGCCAACGAACATGGTGAAGGGACGCCCGGATTGGATGGTGATGATACTGCTAAACCCCCAGTCCCGGGTGAGAGCCATTCCTGTGGATGGCGTGTTCGCGCTGAAATTGGCGACGAACCGGTGCCGCACATCCTGATTCGAATTGGCCCGCTCGGACTTGTTATCGAACTGGTTCTGGGGAAGATTGATAAATGTGGTGAAGTTCCCGTTGTCGATGATGTGCGAGAACGTGTAGTTTGCGTTGAGACTGAAATACTTTCCAACCCGTTCTATCGCTTGCAACGTGAACCCGTGGTAAATCGCATTCACGACGCTGTTGTTGTAGTCTAGGAAGCCTCCATTCGAGAATTCATTACCGCTAAAGTAGGGTTTGCCAGCCAGCAACTGTGGTGTTCCGGCGCAAGCGCTAATGGTGCCGTCGGGATTAAGCCAGCCTTGGGCTCCAATAGAAGAGTTGAAGGGTGGCCCCGGAGGACCTGCAGGCGGGGGAGGGGGTTGAGGGTTGCCCGGCTTGCTCGTGCCCACCGGACAAGAGGTATTCAAACCGTTTCCCAGTACCAGGCGGTGAGCTTGCACCATCAAATATCCGACATCGAAGGTGAAGTTGTTGCCAATCTGGCGATCAATTTCAAGGCTGGCCTGTTCCGCATAGGGAACCTTGCTGTGGTTGCGGTCCATGCCCCCCGCGCCCACGGTGCAAGCTGGCGGACAGTCGCCGACGAGATCTTCATTCGGATAAGTTCCAGTGGCAAGTATGCTTTTTGCCACTTCAACGGGCGCATCAAGGCAAAGCGGTGGAGCTGGAGGAGGCCCAAGTACAGGAATTGAGAGCGGTCCTGGACAGGTCACACCTCCCGGCAAGAACGACGCCAGGTTCACCGCATTCAGTTGCCACCCGCCGGTCGCGGCGCCCTTGCGGACCATGGGAAGAGTGACCCCCGGCAGAAACCCGGGTACCGTTTTCTGATCGCCCGTTATGAAAAAGAAAGTCATATTGGTTCGATCATCGAACATGCCAACCCCGGCGCGTATGACGGTCTTGGAGTCAGGCGAGTAGGCCAGACCGACTCGGGGCTGGATTCCTCCATAGTAAGACTTGATCTGATCGCTCAGACCAGTCTCGAGGTCATACCGGAGGCCGTAGTTGAGAGTTAGCTTGGAGTTCACCTTCCACTGGTCCTGCGCAAAGAAGCCGTAGTATCCATGGTTGAGCTTGTACTGGTAACTGTTCCGCAGCCCCGGCGCAAATGCGTTCGCCCAGTTTGTTGTGTCCAGTGGACTGGTGTTGTTCAGGGGAGGACCGCTTGTAAAAGTCGGATCCCTCGAGAGTGCCACTCCATAAAATGTGACTGCCACTCCGCTCGCAAAAGGAGGAAGGGGGCAAGCTCCTTGACTCGTTATGGGAGCAATTGGCGCCCCACCCGGTTTATCAATGAAGTTGGCGAAATCCACGAGGCAATTGAGTCCCGGCAAGATGATTCGCGCAGGGGTGAATCCCGGATAGATTGTGGCGTCCCAGATGTAGTTCGAGTCAAAGCCGAACTGAGCATAATGCTTGCCCTTGACCCATCCCACAGAATCGGAGAACTGGAAGCGACTCTCGTATATGGAATCGAGGGTGCCAAAGTTATGCCCGAAAGAGAGGTCGTTAGGAATGTCGAGATCCGGCTGCCCAGTAACACCAGGGAAGTTGTAATGACGGCGTGAATATTGCAGCAGGGCAGTGTTCACGACTTGTGGCGTGAATAGAGTGTTGAGCGTGCCGACGAGCGCCTGGTCGCGAATGAAGAGATTCCGTCCGCCGCTGGGAGCACCAATGCCGCCACCATCTTCGGTGTTGCCAACCAGCTGGTTCAGATCGCGGGCATCTTCCACGTTATAACGGGCCGTGAGCCGATTGTTCTTGTTAATTTGATGGTCAAGTCGGGCAAACCCATAGTCGTTGTCCTTCGTCTTCAAAGGATTCGGGTCTTCTGAGGGAATTCCCAGGTAGGACTTGGACAAGTTGATGGTGGCGATATTGGCCCGAAAGTCGGGGGGTAGGATGGGTGCCTCGCCCCGGCGAACGCCTTCGTAGTTCAGGAAGAAGAATGTCTTGTCTCGCTTGATGGGGCCACCCAGCGTGCCTCCAAATTGATTCTGCCGCAGCAGGAAGGGTGCAGGCTGTGGCTGCAGGAGTGAGCGCGCGTCGGTAGCACTGTTCTGGAAATAGTCGTACAACGAGCCATGAAGATCATTGCTTCCCGACTTGGTGACGACATTGACGATCCCACCGAGAGCACGACCGTATTCTGATCCAAAGCTGTTATTTACAACCCGGAATTCCGATACCGCTTCTTGCGGCGGGGTGGCGCGCTGCACCCCGGTATTGGAGTTGATGAAGTCGGCGCCATCGACAGTGATCTCGTTACTGAATGACCGCATGCCACCGAATGAGATTTGAGTAATCTCAAACTCTGTGAAGGTCGTTCCCAAGCTGGTACGGCCGCTTGCAACACCAGGCGTCAGCAGGGCGAAATCAGTGAACAGCCGACCGCTGACGGGCAGCGAGTTGATCTGTTGGGTGTCGATCACCTGGCTGATTTCAGTACGGGTCGTCTCAACCGTCGGGGCGACGTCGGTGACGATCACCGTCTCGCCTTGCGCAGCTACTTTGAGGACGACGTTGATGGTGGCCGTCTGCCCGACAGAAAGCGCGATTCCGGTCTGCGTGTACTTGCCAAATCCGCTGTAAGAAGCAGTTAGCTCATACTGGCCGGGGGAGAGACTGGGAACCACATAGTAGCCGCTGCCGTTGGAGAGCACATTGAAGGACTGATTCGTGTCCTGATTACGCAGGGTGACGCTGGCGCCTGCAATAGTTCGACCGGTGGTGTCCTGCACGGTTCCACTGAGTTGAGCGAGGCTGATAGTTGCCTGACCGCGTGCGCTTAAACTGAGCAACACCGTCAGGAAAAGAAGCGCCACGGGAGGGACCAACCGGTGCAATCTCATATGACCTCCGGACTTCTTTGAGCAATTCCTAAGTTCTGCGTCGATGCTGCAACCTCATCCACCGAGCAACCCACGTCACGATGCCTGCTGGCGAACTACGGGAACAGACCTGCCCCACACCTCGCGCGCGGTTTCGGCTACAAGACGCAGCTTGGCTTCCTGATCTTGTGTCGTTAGAAGGTTGCCTTCCATGGTGGATGCGAAACCACACTGCGGACTGAGAGCCAGTCTTTCCAGCGGAACGAAAGCAGAGGCTTGCTCGATGCGCTGTTTCAGTTCATCGCGGCTTTCCAGGGTCGCTTTCTTTGAACTCACCAACCCCAGCACGACGGTTCGGTCTTCTGGGACCTGGCGCAGTGGTTCGAACCCACCGGAACGTTCGTCGTCGAACTCCAATAGGAGGCGATGGAAATGTGTGTTACGAAATACCTTGGTGATGGGTCCATAATCCCCGGCTGCGTAGAACTTGCTCTGATTGTTTCCTCGGCAGAGGTGGAGTCCGAAAATGATGCCGGGATGCTCGCCAATGACCGCGTTATCCATTTCGATGGAAAGATCCAGCAATCGGTCGGGATCATTCCCGCGCTGCCGATAACCTTCGCGTAGCTGCGGGTCGAGCAAGGCTGTGTATTGCGGCGAGTCGATCTGGATATAGGTGCAGCCGAGGCGAATCAGTTCCTCCACTTCTTCGCGCAGGATGTCAACCAGGTCTGCCAGATAGGCGTCAACTTTGGGGTACGCACCCGCTGATTTTTTTGCGTCGTAATAGGCAGCGGCCTGCTGAGCGCTGATCATTGTGGTCTTTGCCGGATGTTTGGTACGCGCGCGCAGATAAGTGAACTCCTCGGCGCACAGTGGACGTTTGCGACGCAGCTTGGAAACGACCACAGGTCGAGGCAGAATTAGTTCTTCTCCCTTTTCGTTACGGAATGGAATGGCCCAGCCACCAAACTTATCGAAGCCTTCCACAGCATCGATCAAATGGCCATAAAAGGCGTAACGCCGCATTTCGCCGTCGGTGATGACCTCGACGCCAGCAGCCAGCTGCAGGGCAACCGCCTCGTCAACAGCTCGGTCCTCCACTTGTTTGAACGCTGCCTCATCCAAGTTATGCGAGGCAAATTGGTCTCGAGCTTGTTTCAGATAATCCGAGCGTAACAAACTTCCAACGACGTCGCTGCGGTACAAGTGAGCCTCCTCGCCTTGTCCTCTGCAGCCACTCTCGACGGCAGCAGACCACAACCTAAGACCGCGAGTCTGATTGGCACGACCGGGCAACAATCTACTCCTAACGTGTGTGCACTCTCAAGACGGTTTCCTTTGGGGTACTAAGGAGTTCATGAACACTCCACATCACTAGCAGAAGAATCGAGAGTATTATGTTCCCGCTCCGAAGCGATTTGTTGTCGCGAGGAGAATCGAACATGCCGCAAAGAGTTCGGACCACGGTCGTCGGCAGCTATCCGGTTCCTTCCTGGCTGGTGGGAAACACTTCGCGACTGGTCTTGCGCGATGCCGTTATGGCGGTATTGAAGACGCAGGAACTTGCTGGAATCGATCTTGTGACCGACGGGGAGTTGATGCGTTTTGATCCCAGCCACCCTGAAACAAATGGGATGGTCGACTACTTCGCCTCGCGGATGGATGGAATTCGCAAGCACTTTTCCGTATCCGATTTTGACCGGTCCCGGTCCGATCGAGGGTCTGGCTACGGCCTTCTGACCGCCGGGATGGTTGTTGGCAAGGTGCACGAAGGTACGCTTAACCTGCCCAGAGATTACGAGTTCGTCAGCGTTCTGACGAGAACTCCTCTCAAGTTCACGTGCACCGGGCCGCATATGCTGTCGCGGCTGCTGACAAACTGCTTTTACAAAGATCTTCCCGATCTTGCGATGGACCTTGCCGCGATTCTGCGCCGGCAGGTTGAACTCATCGAAGCCGATACCGTCCAATTAGATGAGGCTTCCATCATTGGTTTTCCCGAGGATGCTCCTTGGGCGGCTCAAGCTGTCAATCACGTGCTGGACGGAGTTCTAAACGAACGTGCCGTCCACATTTGTTTCGGCAACTATGGAGGACAGCCGCAACTTCGCGGGTTCTGGCGCGATTTGATTCCTTTTCTGAATTCGCTTCATGCGGATCACCTCGTGCTGGAGTTCGCCCGGCGTGGGTACGACGAGTTGGAAGTTTTTTCCGAACTCAACCCCAATATCGGGCTGGGCATCGGGGTGATTGACATTAAAGACAATGAAGTCGAGAGCCCGGAGTTGATCGCTTCCCGCATTGAGCACGTCGCAACAGTACTGGGAGCTGAGCGGCTGCACTACGTTCATCCCGACTGCGGGTTCTGGATGTTGAGGCGCAGCGTGGTAGATCGCAAGATGCGCGCGCTGGTCGAAGGCAGAGATCTTTTCGAAGGACGAGTTTAGGAAAAAAGTTGTCAGAGAACCGGCATGGCGGCTCTATCGATCACTGAAGCAGAGAAAGCGCGAGTTCGAACGACGGTTTTCAACCATCTATCGGGAATCGTCATGGCGCCCACCGTGAAGGCGCTCGCAGACCGGAGGGTGTTTGAGTTATTCGCGGAGACCGCGAGCGAAGTTACGCTCGATGAAGTTGTGGAGCGCACGCGCGCGAATCGTGGATGCCTGCGGGTGGCGCTCCGGCTGTTGGCTTGTTCCGGCTGGGTGAAGCAAACGCTCAGCGACAACGGGCGACGAGTGAGCTATAGCTTGACCCGCCGTGGAGTCATCGGCACACGCATCGCCCCCACACTCTACGCGGAAGTGTTGCCGTTCACTCCCAAGGCGGTCTATCTGGAGGATTTCGTCTTCAGCGATGCGAACGCACCAGGCTTGCTCTCCTTTCCGGAACTAGTGGCGAGATCCAGAGAGCAATGGGGAATGGCGCTCTACGACGACGAGGTCGAGGCAAGGGTCCACGAGCAAGTTCGTGGACATCTCGACGGCATTCTGATTGCGCCTTCCATGGTGGCCTTGGCGCGAGGTGGAATTCTGGTACACCTGGAACAAGGACCGGTGAATCCGAATGCACTGAATGGCAATCGCGAGAACCTGGATTCCCTATTCGAGTTGCTCGCTATTCAAGGCTGGCTGGCGCGTGAGCACAACAAGATATCCCTCACCCCTTGCGGCCGCTATGCTGCGCAGATCAGTTCTTCGTACGGGGTGACCGTTTCCTATCTGCCGATGTTCAACGTAGTCAGCACCCTAATCTTCGGTAATCCCCGCATCCCCCGGATGGACGACAACGGAATCGAGCTACTGGTCAACCGAGGGATGAACGTTTGGGGTAGCGGAGGCGCGCATAGGACGTATTTCAACAAAGTGGACGAGATTGTTGTGGAGATCTTCAACCGCCCCATCGAAGCCCAACCCAAAGGCATCTGCGACATGGGCTGCGGTGATGGTAGTTTCCTCGAGCACCTGTACTACGTGGTAAGGAATCACACTCTGCGAGGCAAGGTGCTTGATCAACACCCTCTGACTATCGTCGGTGCAGACGTCAACAAAGTGGCGCGCCGGGTTTCGAAACTGACCTTGCGTAAAGCGGGAATCCCTCACTACTACGTGATTCACGGAGATATCAACCGTCCGGCACTGCTTGCGGGAGATCTGGAAGCCATGGGCCTGGACATTCACGACCTCCTGCATGTGCGGTCGTTCCTCGATCACAATCGTCCGTACACTCCTCCCGCCGGATACATGAAAGGCACCCGCGCCGCGAGATCCACCGGTGCATTCGCGCATCTTGGACAGGAGATTCTTCCGGACGAGCTGGAGGAGAACCTGGTGCGGCATCTGCGACGTTGGGCCCCTTACGTGGGCCGCTTCGGGCTAATCGTGCTGGAGTTGCACACACTGCCTCCGGAGTTGACCTCAGCCAATCTGGAGAAAACTCCCGCCGTGGCCTACGACGGCACTCACGGATTCTCAGACCAATACCTGGTGGAGGTGCCTATCTTCCTGGACTGTATTCGCGAAGCTGGATTGCACGCGGAGACGCGCTACCAAACCAAGTTCCCGCCCTCTGAGTTGGCAACTGTCAGCATCAACTACGTCACCACGAACGCGAAGTAAATCAAGCGTAGTTCCGATTCAGCGAACCTCAAGATGCCGAAAGTCAGATTCGATGAAAAGGGCCGACCATGCCGGCGCGGTCCACGCTCAACGGATCATTGAACGTGAATTGGAGAGGCAAAGCGTTGTAGCGAAATAACAGCACCTCGCCTTTTACTTGCTGGTTGTCTTATCAGGAACGGGGCCGTTCTGCCATTTGCTCTGATTCGCGCGGAAGATCACATAATCTCGGATCGCGGTCGCATCTTCCTGTGAAACCTCCTTTGCGAACGAAACCATTCCCAGGGGCTGAAGAATTCCTCGTCGAACCACGTCGAACCACTGATCATGGGCCAGCGTCCTCGAATAGCGCAAATCGGATAGAACACCACCGCTGACGGCAACGTCCCCGTGACAGGCTGCACAGTAGGTCTGAAAGAGTCTCTCGCCGTTCTTGATTTGGCTGGCACTGGCCCTGGACGGAGGAGGATCGAGCCGTTCCTCGGGAAGCGGCGGAAGCGCAGGCAAGATCGCCTTGCCACCGAGTGCGAATGCCAGCATCCGGCTGATGTTTCGCACCCTGCCTGACTTGAAAGAGACTTCGCCGGTCGCCAGCGGAAAAACGCCACCCCACCCCGCCAGCACGGCAACGAACTGTTTGCCGCCAACTGTGTAGCTTACCGGCCCCGCCATCACGCCAGTCTGCGCATCGAAAGACCAGACCCGCTCGCCCGTATCTGCACGGTACGCTTCGAACTTTCCCCCGGCTGTGCCCTCGAACACAAGATTCCCCGCCGTGGACAGCGTTCCCCCATTCCATGGTCCTGGCCGTTCAATCGCCCACACTTTCTTTTGTTGAACGGGGTCCCAGGCGAGAAGCTTCCCTTTGATGGTATCGAGGATTGCCTTCTTTATACTCGGTTCTTGCGGCATCCCTGCTGCTACCGCATCCACCCCGTAGTTCGACGCGAGGGTGCGAGAAACAAAGTTTTCGGGTGACTTGTACTTGAACCCAACATCGTTGACCGGCAGATAGACGAGTCCCGTCAGCGGGCTGTACGACATCGGCTGCCAGCTATGTGCGCCCAGCGGTCCGGGAACCACCGGCGGCGGATCCTCGCCGGGATATCTTGCGATGGGCGTTTCGATAGGTCGGCCGGTCTTGGTGTCCACCCCCGTCGCCCAATTGATGTAGGTGTACGGTTTGGCGGAGATCAGTTCACCATTGGTGCGATCAAGAACGTAGAAAAAGCCGTTCTTCGGCGCGTGCAGCAGAACCTTACGCATTTTGCCTTCAATTGAAATGTCGACCAGGATGATCTGCTGGTTTGACGTGTAGTCCCACATGTCGCCCGGAGTTTCCTGATAGTGCCAGACGTATTCCCCTGTCTCTGGCTTGAGCGCGACAATGGACGCGAGCAGCAGATTATCGCCGCCTTGAGGGCTACGAATATTGCGGTTCCACGGACCGCCGTTGCCGGTGCCGATGTATAGCAGATCGAGTTCGGGATCATAGACCATCGAATCCCAAACCGTGCCGCCCCCACCATACTTCCACCACTCGCCTGTCCAGGTCTTCGCCGCCTGCGCGAGAATTGCGCTCTCGAATGGCTTTGCCGGATCGCCAGGAATTGTGTAGAACCGCCAAGCCATTTCGCCGGTCTCGGTGTCGTAACCGGAGACGTAACCACGAACGCCCATCTCGGCGCCGCCATTGCCGATGATCACTTTGCCCTTCACTACTCGCGGTGCGCCCGTGATCGTGTAGCGGTAGTTGCGATCGATGGTGAGTCGCTCCCAAATCGGCTTGCCGGTGGCTGCCTCGAGAGCGATCAATCGGCCATCGAGGGTGCCCAAGAAGAGTTTGCCCTTCCAGGCTGCAACCCCGCGATTCACAACATCACAACAGGCGTTGATCGCCCAAGCGCCCGGCACCTCGGGATCGTACGTCCAAAACACCTTTCCAGTTGCAGCGTTCAGGGCAACCACCTTGCTCCATGCCGTTGTGAAGTACATCACGCCATCGACGACGAGGGGTGTCGCCTCTTGGCCGCGATTGGTGTCGAGGTCGTAATACCAAACGAGGCCAACTTGATTAGCATTCTTATCGCTGATCTGCTGCAGCGGGCTGAAGCGTTGCTCGCTGTAAGTTCTTCCGTGGGTCATCCAGTTTCCGGGCTGCTTGTCCGCTTCGATGATGCGAGAGCCGTCAACGTTCACCACTATCGCGGCCGTCGGCAACCTACTTTCCTGCTCTTTGGCGGATCGCAGCTTGGCGGATCGCAGCACACGAACTCCTCCGAACATACTGAGAACAATCACTGCCGTGACAACGGGCACCCTTAGCTGAGCCATTTTTACTTGCCCAGAAGCGCGCGTCGATTTCTCAAGTTAGCCCTTGGCGGCGGCATCGATAGGGAGTCTTCCTTTTCTTGATGTGCGCGTGAAATTCCAGTGTCCGAAACGGGCCCATCTGCATTGCAGTTGACAAACATGTTTTAGGCCGCCTTTCCGCCTTCAAGCCACGACTCGCGACACACGGCGCAGGCAGCCGAACAAGCCGGCCAGGTACTTCACATCTACGTCCGTCGGGACATCTCGCTGCGACGTGAGCACACGCAGATTGGCGTCTCGTGCCAAATCCTGCAGGGACTTGCCCAGAGCGCTGCCTTCTTTCTGGCCTGCTGAGAAACACGCATCTGGCAAATAGGCGGCTGGCAGTGCCGTACCAGTCGATAGGACCTTTCCCGACCCCAGGTCAATCGCTCCGGGGCAAATCACACCCGTGCAACTTGTTTCCAGTGCAGCAATCGCGGCCTGCGGCGGTACCTTGCTCAGGAGAAGCACAGGCAACGCCTCATAGAAGCGGATGGCATTAACAATGGGAGACAGCAACTCCGCCCATTGCTCGTAATCCGGTATGGAAGTTTCGTCCTCGCGAATGAAGATCACGTTTGCGCCGGACTCGAGGAACCCTGTACACACCGCCGCCGTCAATTCCGCCGCACACTCAACCACCTCGTGACGTGAAAACTCGGCTTCTCTCGCGCTTCCCACCAACAGGCCGGCCAGCGCGCACGGTCCGGAAACGCCAGCCATCAAAGCCGGCTCGCCCGGTAACAACATCTTCAGCCGCCGTAAGACATCGCAAGCTACAGGAATCCGGCCTCGTCCCGCAATTCCCGCAGGCGATTGCAATCGTTCCCGCAGGTTTGTCGCATCTCCTTCCAGCGGACGAAGCACGCGGCTCAGTTCATCTGCGCTCCACTCCAGTTCGCAACCGAAAGCTTCAGCTTCCAGGTATGGATCGAAGTAGCAAGTGACACCGTCGAGCCCCAACACGTTGCGAATCTGGCGTTGCGAGTTGGCGATCTTGGTAGCATTCGCGAGGTATGCGCGCGACGACAGGTTCTCGAGCCGCGCTCCGAGCGAGAAGACGATGGGCAGCAGTAAGGGGCGCGGCAGCAGATCGCCTTGCAGCATCGCCCGAATCATCTCTCGTGGTGTCGCCAGTTCAGCCACCGGTTCTCCTCAGGGCCGAAAGACTGGTCCCGTCGATTTGGCATCCGGCCAAGACCCGTAATACTGCAGAATTTCCTGAGGCGGCGAGTGCTTGCTCCACTCCGCCACAAAGTTGTCGTAGGGCTTTCCCCGCGCCAGCCGCGCCTTGCGCTCTGCAGCTCGCAGTTCGTCCGTTCGTGCGGCATCCACTTTGCCCCGCTCGGAATCGAAGGACACGCGATACACGTTCGTTGCCGTCCACTCAGAGATGACCTTCTTCTTCAAGTCCGCGACCACGCCTTCCGGCGCCCGCTCCAGCGGATCGCCGTAGCCCGGTCCGCCTCCACTGAAGCCAAAGAGCAGGTCACCCTCGCTGTACATCTTGGGAATACGGGCGATCAGTTCAAACGTCCAATCACCCTGAATGGAGCGATTTTCCAACAATTCACGGTGGTCCAGCGTCAATTCCGGATCGCCGTCTCGCAGGCGCGCGAGCAGATCGGCTTTGAGTACGCTGATACCGGGGATCGGTGCCGAAGCATACCCGCCGAACAACGGCTGGCCCAGCGGCACTTTGCTGCCATTGCCCATGCACAGAGACAACATTCTCGGCACTTTGTGAATCATCCATTGCTGCACAGCGCCGGAGCCGCCGCGGTGGAGTCCTGGACCGGAGGAATCCTTCCAGTGCTGGGATAGCGTAACCGTGATGGGCAGTTCTCCTTCCACTTGCTCACAATCCGGAGCGCGTCCGAAGGCGCACCAGGCGAACCCATATGCATCCATCCCATCATCGGCGGCGCGCCCACCCTGGCCCTGCGTGTTGAGCGAGAACGAGAGCACATCGGAGACGGCCAGATTCCACTGCGAATGGCCGGCGCAGATCTGCGCTGTGTGCTGGCTTCCGGGCGCCGACGCGACCTGAGTCCAGAGATTGGTGGCGAACATCATCTTGGCGAAGCAGTTATGGGTCGCGCAGCGCGTCTGCATCCCGATGTACACGCAGCAACTGGTCGCCGCCAATTTGTCCGGATTCAGGATAATGCCCTCTGGGAAGACAAAATCAATGGGCGCGAATGTGGAACTGCTGATGGGCAAGTCATGGAGGAAATACTCATACATGAAATTGGCAATGTGCCCTACGACCGCCTGGGTATGGACGTTATAGGAAGAAGGGTTCTCGGGCGAGGTGCCGGCAAAATCGAAAGTCAGTCGGTCGCCCGCCTTCGTGAGCGTGAGAAAGCAAGCTCGAACCAGGGCAGGTGTCCAGCCGATGGCATCGTTGAAAACGACGCAGCGGAATTTGCCATCGGGAAGCGCTTTCACTTTTTGGAATGCGCCCGCTTCGGCAACCTCCAGCATCTTCCGCATCAACCCGACAATGAATTCGACGCCTCGCTTCTCAACTTGTTCCAGCAGGCGAACGCGCACCCTATCAGCGGTGGTACAACGGGCCCGGAGATCGGAGATGAACATGGCAGGCGCGCGCAAGCCGTACACCGAATAGAACTCCAGAAAATCATTTCTCAATTTGAAGTTCTCGCCAATCTTGATGGGCGGCATATTTAGTCCTTCTTCGAAGCGCGATTTGGCACTAACCGGCATGCCTCCTGGCTCAATCGCGCCCGTCTCGGTCGTATGCAAGGCAGCAGTCGCCCACGCAATCAGCCTACCCTCGTGAAACACCGGCATGATCGCTACCTGATCCGGATTGTGGATTCCGCCGTAGAGCGCGTCGTTGGTGTAGAAAATGTCTCCGTCGCGGATGCCAGGGTTCTCATGGTAGTACTTCAAGATGAACTTGATGATGATGGGCTGAATGATGGCGTGAAGATACGTACCACACGAGCCGTTGATCAGGTCGCCCCCGGCAGTGAAGATAGCCACCATCGAATCGCCGGAGACACCAAAATAGCTGCGCGAGGACCGCACGAAGACTTCCATGGCCTCGTCGAGAATGTCATTGGTGATCTGCACGCCAATCTCGTAGCTGCCATGCTCGATCGTCTGGACACATTCTCTTTCGTAGTCGGTAGCCGGCGCCGGCTTCAGCCACTGCAGCTTTTCAGCCAAGGTTGGTATGGGCATAGTTCCTGCTTCCCTACTCCAGAATTCCCAGGCCGTGCTGGTCGATGGAAAATCGCAAAGGCTCGGGAACGACCAGAGTGGTGTACTCTCCCTCCACAACGGCCGGCCCCTGAATCACGTTGCCGGGCCGCAGCTTCTCGAAGACAAAAATCCTGGTCATCTCAAAGTCTTTCTTCTCCGCCCAGTAAACCAGACGCGCGCCCTTAGCAGCGGCCCCAGGGTTGTGTCCTTCCAGCGGCAAGGTCGGCAACGTCACCTTTTGCGCGGGCACGATTGCTTTCAGAACGAAGGTATCCATAAACACGCCGCCATCGGGATTTACCACGAATGGGCTGAACGCCTCGCTGAATTCCTTGGCGAAGGCATCGCAGACGGCCCGAATGTCTTCCTGGTTGCGGACAAAGAGTAGTGGCGACAACGTCCGCTTCACGTGGAACTGGCCTCCATAAAGCATGTCCAATTCCAGAACGAAGTTCGCCGTCGCAGGATCCAAGCCTTCTCCCGCCAGATCCCTCTTCGCATTCTCGATAAGACCAGAGACGGTGTTATTGAACTCGTCAAATTCACTAGTAAGTTGATGGGTGCCGGGCTCCATCAACGTAAGCTTCCTCGAGTGTTCATACACGTGCATGATGTCCATCGTGGACGATCCCCAAGCACAAAACACCGGTGAGAACGGGAAAATGACAGCCTTTGGAATCTGAGCGCGGAAACCCTCAACATGCGTGGGACCTGCCCCGCCCGCTGCGAACAGAATGAACTCCTCCGGGCTGTAGCCCCTGAGGTGCACTTCTTTCATGATGGCCGACGACATGTTTTCATCCACAATCTTGCGAATGATGGCTGCGGCCTCTTCCACGCCCAACCCCAGAGGCTTCGCAATCTTCTCGCGCACCGATTGCGTCGCCTTGGCCGGGTTGAGCGTCAGCTTTCCTCCGTAGTAGTAATCAGGATTGATGTAGCCCAACACCACGTCAGCATCAGTAACGGTGGGCTCGGTGCCACCCCGATTGAAACACGCCGGTCCAGGCATCGATCCCGCGCTCCGCGGTCCCACCTGCAACTGGTTCTTGAGGAGCTTGTTCAGTCCTGCGATGGATCCACCGCCTGCCCCAATGGACAGAGTCTTGATCATCGTGATGCCGACCATCCAGCGGTCGATCACCGGACGAAAGTCATAGCTGCGCACGCTGTCTTTGACTACCAGGCCAACGTCAAAGCTGGTGCCGCCCATATCCGCCATCACCACGTTGTGGACGCCCAGGGACTTGGCCACGTGGTGGGCACCCATCAGGCCGGAAACCGGTCCGCTGTTAAAGGTCCGGCTGGCCGCTGTTTTGAAGACCTCGGCAATGCCCCCGGAACTCTGGATCATCGACAAGGACCGCTTGTAGCCGCGATCGCGCAGCTTGTCCCAACAGGTGGAGAGCTCGATTTGCATCGAGCGCTGCAGGTATGCGTCGAGAATCGCAGCCATCGTGCGCTCGTACTCGCCAAGCTTCCCCACTACTTGACCCGCGAGCACGACCGGCATGTAGCCGATATGGAATTCCTTATACTCGCTGCGAATGATGTCCTTTACCTTCCGCTCGTGCATGGGATTCAGGAATCCCCAGAGCAGCGAGACTACAAAGGCGCGCGCGCCCCGGCCGACCAGATATCGAACCTTTTCACGTACATCGTTTTCATCGAGCGGGCGGATCACATGTCCACCCGAATCCACACGCTCCTTCACGCCCACGATCATCTCGCGGGGAATGAGTGGCTCGGGTTTGTTTTGAATGCTAAGATTGCGCCGCTCCTGCACTCGCGTCCCGTCGATCCATTGGGCTCCCCGGCCAAGCAGGGTCGTATCCTCGTGGCCTTCGGTGGTGATCAATCCCAGCCGAGGGCCTTTTCTTTCCAGCAGCCGGTTCAGAGCGATAGTGGTGGAGTAGCGGATCATGTCCACCACCGGCAGCAGGTTCTCCATGCGCAAGCCTAGAGCTTGCGCGCCTTCCTGGATCACATTCGAAAAGCAGACGGACAGATCATAGGGCGTAGTCGGGACTTTACGAATGACCGTTTGTCCCTCGTAGTTCAACACCATGTCGGTGAAGGTCCCGCCCACGTCAATGTCGATCGAAGTCATGAGGCGGTCTCGAGCCGTTGATTCTTGAGGACGAGTTCTCCGCTCTCGAGCCGCTTTCTCAGCGAGTCGAGATCGATTTCGATGTCGTGGGTAATCGGGTGGCCGGGCGGCAGGTACTCGGTTTCAATCTGGGTGCCACATCCGGGACAGTAGAATTCGACGATCCGCACCCACAGTGGATCGGGCGCGAAACTGAAATCACCCTGGACGATCGGGAGATGCACCTCTCGTGGGTCTCGATCGTACAGCAAGCAACCTCTCTTGTAGTTCTCTCGCGCCGGGCCCAGAACGCGGTCGCAGCGATTGCAAAGCCACCGCTCCCGATCCAGATCCAGATCGAGATACTCAGTAATCCGAATGCGCTGATCGCCCGTTGTGGCCATAGGAGCTGCGTCTCCCCCTCGCCTATCTGTCAACTGCCAGTCTTTAACTCGCGCCGCTTGTGATGAGGGCGTTGCCGTAGTGATCCATCTCCAGGCTCCACCCCGGCAGAACCAGATAGGTGCTATTTGCAGACTCGAGAATCGATGCTCCAGGCACCACGTTCCCGGGTCGTAATAACTCCCACCGGTAGAGGGCGGCTTCTTGCTTGCCCCCCACGTTCGCCACTCTGCGCTTGCCGATCAGGGCGCCACTCGGATCGGAGTCTCCCTTTTCCTTCCTCACGAGAACCCGTTTTGAGATCGCCTTCTTCACTCGCATGCGCACCAATTCCACCGTGGCGTCTTCGCGGAGGCCGGGCGTAAGAACACGCCGTAGGTCCGTGCCGCTGTCCAATCGGAGCTGCGGGCATTTTACGCATAGCGTCGCCTCCCCGGCCCGCGATACTTCCAGTTCCACAGAGCACTCCGTATTCTCGGGTGAAATCCCCTCGCCCAACAGGTCACGCACTCCCTGGCTGCGCATCTCGTTTAGGACCTGGTTTAGCGGTGCTGCGTCCGTACCCTCGCGCAGCAAAAGATGGAACGAGCGCTCGTAGACATGGCAGATGTCAGACACCGACGATCCAAAGGCGCTGAACACGGGACCCAGGTCGAATAGATAAGCCGTCTGCAGTCGCGACCGCTGCGCCACACCACACGCGAACAGTCCACCATTTCCGCCATAGGCAAACAGCGCGTAATCCGACAAGTCTTCTCTCAGTTCCTGGCTCGCCTTGGCAATCATGGCCGCGACCATGTCATACGCCGTGTCGATGATCACGTCGCAGGCCTGCTCGACGGAGATTCCTTGGGTAGACGCCACCTGGCTATGAATGGCTTGGCTGGCGGCGGCCAGATCTAGCGCTTTGCTGCCCCCGAGAAAATACTCCGGATCGATCAGCCCGGCGGTTACAAAAACGTCAGTCAGAGTCGCCCTATCACCGCCCAGCGCATAACAAGCCGGTCCCGGAAACGAACCCATACTCTCCGGACCCAGCCGCACGCCATTTTCCTTGACCGCGACCACGCTGCCACCACCCAGCGCAATGGAACGCAGGTACGGCAGGCTGACTCGCAGGGGAATCCCAAACAGATCGGTTTGCTGGGTATGCACTGGTTCTCCGTCGCGGATGACGCCGAGCTTTGCCGTGGTCCCGCCGACATCCATGGCGAGGACTCGCCTCAAGCCATATGTCTTTGCCAGATAGGCAGCGCCGTAAATCCCCAGCACAGGTCCGGACTCCAGCGTGTCGATGGCGCGCGTCTTCGAAACCCCGGCCACGCCGCCATTGATGTGACTAATGAGAAATGGCCGCGAATATCCCTGCGTATAGCGCAATTCGTCTTCTGCCTTGAACAGTGTTGCCGCCAGCGCGCTGTGGATGTAGGCGTTGATAACCGCGTAGGACGTTCGCGTGGTGTCGTCCGTGTTCTGGCACAGGTCGCTCCCAGCAAGCACCGGCACTGATCCCAGATAGTGATCGGGATACTGTTCGTCAATGACCCGCTTGAGCCGTTGTTCCGGTTCCGGATCCTGCAGCGCCCCTTTCAGACTGATGCAAATGCGGCGAACCCCGTTTTCGAGCAACAACCGCACCGCATTCAGAACAGCAGGGTCGTGCATCCCATCAATTCCGATGACGTTCCTCTCCTCAACCAGTTTGTTGAGGAGCGGACTGCTTTCGTCACTGCCATACAGATTTTTCTCCTGCCCGTGGCTCACCAGCAAGCCGAGTTTCGGACCGCGCAGTTCCGCCAGCACATTGGACGTGATCGTCGTGGACCACCGGAGCAGTTCCACCTTCTCCAGCAAGCTTCCCAGATCGGAGAAACCCAGCTGTGCCGCTCCTTGCGACAGGCACTCAAACAAACATACGGTCAGATCATGCGGGGTAGAGTCCACCTTGGCGCACACCGTTCGATGACCGTCGCTGAAAAGCCCGTCGGTCAACGTTCCGCCTACGTCGATGTCAACGCTATACATGGATCTTCTCAGCCCTGAGTGGCGCCGCGGAACTGTGACGCTTTGTTAACAGCTCTGCGGTACCCTTATTTGGCAGTGCCGTCAGATTTAGCCGCGGGAGGGCCGCTTGACGAAGATGCCCAGCCGGACGGCGGGTCCTTGAGCTCCACAATGAGAATACTGATTTCTGAATGTCCCACATTCTCCACCGTATGTGGCGGCAGGGGCTCCAACCATTGGACCGCCGGAGCACTTGGCGGAGCGCCCGCATGACGGCTATCCAACAGGACATTCCCTTCCTGATCACACCGGATAAAATCGCTTGCACTCAGCACATAGGCAACACCCGACCATCGATGAGCCTGAACAGGAACACTGTCGCCGGCGGGAATATGCGTATGAATCACGCGCACACGATCGTTCTCTAGAAAGAGTTCGTGGTGCGCCGGCGCCGCTTGCAACGCATCAAGCGAATCCGGCCACGGCCAGTCTTGTCGGACTGGGAGTGCGGAAAACTGACTCATTGCGACCTCTCCTGACCGCGAAGAGTACCGACCTCAGCTAAACTGTGTGATGGTGGTCCGGAACGCACGAGTTGTCAATTCCTCCAACGGCAATTTGCGAAGCTCCTCTGACAGGACCTCGATCCCCCATGGCCCCGTGTATCCTGCACCCTGCACACTGTCGATAAAGCCTTTGATATCGAACTCGCCTTCGCCGCAGAACCTGCGGTGATTGATGGTGTCTTCGTGAAGACTCCACGGTGCCGTGAAGGTTCCATCGTCCAGTTCCACGCTGACGATGTATTGCAGTGGAACCCGCGCGATCTCTACGTAGGGGATGCCGAGCTTCACCATGTGCCACAGATCGAAGCAGATGCCGCCGTTCTTCGCGCCTGACCCCTCGACCATGGCCAAAGTTTCTTCCAGGGTTCGGATCATGGCAAATGGCATCAGTTCAAATCCAACCCGCGTGCCGTGATCGGCAGCCTCAGCACACAATGCTTGAAACCCCTCGATAAGACGCGGCATCGGGCAACTCTCCTGAAAAAAATCTCCTACCTTCAAGTGTCTGGCGCCGAGCACTTCGGCTGCCTTAAGTAGGTTCCGTTTCTGAATATCCGACTTCTTCTTCCTCTCACCATCGAGGAACCAGTCGGTCAGGAATTCCAGTTCGACATGTTTGATTCCATTGTCGTCGAGGATCTGCTTCATCTCCGGGAGCGTACAACGCTCCAGAACATGGTTTAGATCGGAATGCCAAATGCCAAAACCCTTAAACCCGGCTCTGGCTGCCGCTTCCACACGGTCCCGGAAATCGAAGGGACTGTACTCTCTGTCAGTGTGCGGCTGTCCCGCTGAAATCGTCCAGTAAGAAGCGAGCAACTCGACATCGCCCTTCATCTCGTCTTTCTCCTTGACCTTGCCCCGGTTGCAGCGAGCCGAGGTTGTGTACCACAAGTGCGTACTCTTCTATTGCATCTGGGACGCGTTTGCAACCTGTTCTTCCTCTACGCCAGAGCTGCCCAGTCATCATCTCGGATACAATGCTTCGGCACTGAGGAACGAAGCGATGAAAAAAACAGAGGAAGGCACGGCGCGGCAAGAACCGAATCGGGCGGACTGGGATCGGATTGCTGCCGGGGAGCAGTTCCAGGATCTGTTGGCGATCAAGAAGATATTCATCGTTCCAGCCTTCGTTTTCTTCCTGGTGTACTTTGTCGGTCTTTCGGTTCTCGTCGGGTACGCGCCGAAACTCGCGTCAACCCGGGTGATTGGAACAATCAACGTGGCCTATCTCTTCGCGCTTTCGGAATTTGTGGTGGGATGGGTCATCGCGGCGCTCTACCTGCTCGCCTCGGCACGGTTCGACGCGCTGACAAAAGACATTCTTGCCACATTGGACGGACTGCGCGGAGGGAAATAAGTGTCCATCTCGCTGGCGGTGTTCCTGGCCTTCGTGGCGAGTACTCTCGGGATTACCTATTGGGCGGCCAAGCGGTCGCGCGGAGCTAGCGCGTATTTCGCGGCGGGACGAAGGATCACGGCCTGGCAAAACGGCTTTGCCGTCGCCGGAGATTTCATCAGTGCGGCGTCATTTCTGGGCACCGTCGGTCTGATCGCGCTACAGGGGCTCGATGGATTTCTGTACTCCGTCGGTGGCTTTGCCGGATTTGTCACCATCTTGCTGGTGATCGCCGAACCGCTACGCAATACTGGCAAATACACTATGGGAGATGTATTGGCGTACCGGTTGAAAGCCCGTCCGGTGCGTGCGCTGGCTGCACTCAGCACCCTGACTACCGCCACTTTTTACATGATCGCCCAGATGGTCGGCGCGGGCGCGCTGGTTACACTCCTGCTGGCTGACTCCGGGATTAGCTACAACATCGCCGTAGTCGGGGTGGGCGTCCTGATGATGGTGTATGTGATCTTTGGCGGCATGTTGGCGACCACATGGGTACAAATCATTAAGGCCATACTGCTCACGGCATGCGCTGTAATCTTGACTGTCCTGGTACTGCGACACTTTCATTTTGGTTTGGTAGAATTCTTTGCTGCGGCCAGCCAGGTCGCCTATCACCACAACGAGCAACGGGTGGTGAGTGATTTCCTCCAGCCCGGGCTGCGTTACCATCCTCCGCACGGACCGCTTGATCTGATTTCCCTGAGTTTGATCTTTGCCTTCGGAACCGCCGGCTTGCCTCACGTTCTAGTGAAGTTTTATACGGTTCCAGACGCGAAAACGGCGCGCAAGAGCGTCGTTTGGGCAATGATTCTGATTGGCAGCTTTTACGTCATGACGTCGATTCTGGGTCTGGGAGCAACGGTGTTGGTGGGTCCCGATTACATCATCACTCATGGCGGAACGAACATGGCGGGTCCGATGTTGGCGCGGGCATTGGCGGGAGATGTTTTTTTTGCGGTTGTGTCAGCGGTGGCGTTTGCCACTATTCTCGCGGTGGTGGCAGGACTGACCATCAGCGCTTCGACGTCCTTCGCGCATGATTTCTGGACCAATGTCATCCACCACGGAATCGAGCGGAGGCCAGGGGAGAGCGTCCTGGTGGCGCGGCTTTCGGCGCTGGCAGTAGGAGCCGTTTCGATATTAATCGCGCTTGCGCTGGGGCCAGCATCCAATGTGGGCATACTTGCAACCTTCGGAATGGCGGTCGCGGCGTCAGCCAATTTTCCGGTGCTCGTGCTCTCGATTTTCTGGCGTCGGTTTAATACTGCCGGAGCAGTCACAGGTTTGACCGTCGGCCTGTTGGCCACCATCGGCTTAATCGTGGCGGGGCCGAATTTCATGGGTATTGATCCGCCGAATGCAACGGGCACAGCGCGTCATCTCATTCAGGCGAGACCATGGTTCCCGTTTGAGAACGTGGGCATTTTTAGCGTGCCGCTGGGTTTTCTGGCGTCGCTCCTGGGAACGTTGTTCAGCAAGGAACCCCAAGCCGAGGCCAAATTCAACGAACTGATAGTGCGAGCCAACACCGGATTGGGTGCGGAACGAGCCACCGCTCACTGAAATTGCCCCCAGTTTCAGACATTCCCCACTTTCATCTGTTGACTAAGGTATTCCGCTTGGCGCAGCGCTAAAGCCACGATGGTCAACGTGGGATTGGCCGCTCCGGGGGTAGTCAAGACGCTGCCGTCGGAAATGAATAGATTCTTGATGTCATGAGTCTGGCCCCAGCCGTTGGTTACACCTTCACGCGGGTCCGTGCTCATGCGGGCCGTGCCTAGGTTGTGCGTGGCCGGTGGAGTGGGACCGACGACGACTCGTTTTGCGCCGATCGCTTCGTACATCCGGGACATCTGACCCTGCGCATGTTTACGCATGGCCCCATCGTTTGGATGTTCGTCCACATGAATGTTCGCCACCGGCTGGCCAAAAGCATCCTTTACGTTTGAGTTCAGTGTAATGCGGTTGTCGGAGCGTGGCAGATCCTCGCCGTTGATAAACATGCCGGCAAGGTTGCGGTACGCTTCGATGATTGACGCGAAGTCGCGACCCCAACCGTACGGCAGTCCCACGAGAGGCAGTGTGGGCAGATCCAGTGTGACCAATTCGATCCGGTACCCGCCGGCAAATCCACGGCGCGGGTCGTTGACCACTTCATCCTCGACCACTCCCGCTAGTGTCGCTCCTCGCCAGGAATAAACGGGCTTGTCGAAGATTCCCCAGACAAAACCGGTGATTTGGTGACAGTAGTTGCGTCCCACCTGGTCGGAAGAGTTGGCGAGGCCGTGCGGAAACCTTGGAGACGCTGAGAGCAACAACAAGCGCGCGGTCTCAATGGCGTTGCCGGCGACGCAGACCAGACGCGCCTTTTGTAGGTGCTCTTGGCCGGAGATATCGCGGTAGATCACGGCGTTGATGTGTCCGTCAGGCCCATGTTCGATGCGGGTGGCCGTGGATTCAATGCGGAGATCCAGGTTGCCGGTTGCTTCCGCTTCAGGGATTTCGGTGTAAAGCGTGCTCCACTTCGCGCCCATCTTGCAGCCTTGCACACAAAAGCCCTGCTGTATGCAGAAACCGCGGCCGTCGTAGGAGCGCGAATTGATGGCCATGTGGCCGGTATGCACCTGCTTGTAACCGAGCTTCTTCGCGCCCGCGTACATGACCTTGAAGTTGTTGGAAGCGGGCAGGCCGGGCATGTCATTGCGGCGCGTCACACCCATCCGGCGTTCGGCCACGATATAGTACTTTTCCAATGCCTCGTAGGAAATCGGCCAGTCAATCAGCGACGTGCCCGCAATTTTGCCGTAGGTACTTTTAGCCCGCAGCTCCCAGGGCTGAAGCCGAGGGGCGGAGGCCGTCCAGTGAACCGTGGTGCCGCCTACCGTCTTGCAGTGCCAGACCGGAAGCGTGGGGAAATCGCGTGCAACGCCCCAATTGCCGCTCTGGGTGCGCGTATCGAGCCATGTCAGCTGACCAAAGGCCTCCCCGGGAACCTGAGAAAATGTATCAAGCGACTGGCGTTTGCCGGCTTCGAGCAGAACCACTTTAACGCCGCGCCGGGTCAGTTCGTGGGCTAGGGTGCCACCGCCTGCACCGGAACCAATGATCACAACCGCGTGGTCGTCTTTTAGATCGATTTTCGTCATGTCGGAATTGGAATCAGCTGCTTCTCATATCGGCACCGAGCCGCTGTCTTCGAGCGGTACTTCGGGCAACCAGCGCAGATCGCTAAATCCTCGCAACACGTATCCGCCCTTAGAGAAGGCCTCGCCTTCATAGCCAAAGTACGCGTAGGCCATTGGTGTGGCATAGAGCACCTGCAGGGTCTTCAAGCGTATGGCCTGAAAGAATTCAGAAGATTCGATTCGCTTGAGCGCGGCGACACGGTCGCACTCGACACTGTTCGCGAAACCGGTGCTTAGGCGGGCGATGCCCTCTTTGATCATCTTGCGAACCCTCTCATCGCTCGTGGCATCAAGGTCCACGCTATGGACAACAAGCGCGTAAGCCGCATCGTCCAGCTTGTCGTGGGGAGCGATCGTTCGTGCCCCAACCATGAGAGTGGCGGCTTCTGCACTGGTAAGAGCCGTCAGATCCACCGCCCATGCACGTCCCGGAGCGATTAACGCCAGCGGACTTCCTGCCACTACCAAGCCGGTCAGCAGGCCAGTTGTGGTCTTGAGGAACTCGCGGCGAGGCAGCAGTTGATCCATTTGCGTCTCCCTGTAGGCAACGGCATGATTCAGGCCGCAACCGGACTCGAGTTTTGAATTCAATCTGGTGAAATCCCGGCGACCCTCATCGGTAGTTGGGCGGATTTACCGACTGATCCATTCCCATGCACTTCTGTCCGCCTTTCGCAACGTTGGCGCTAATCAGTCGAGGTTCATGCGACGCAAAAGCCGCCTTCAACGCGGGCTCAACCTCTTCCGGTCGATCCACCTCCTGCGCCGTCATCCCATAACCTTGGGCAATCTTGACTATGTCGATGCCTGGTATCTCCATGCCTGGAACATTGCGCCCAACCTGAGTAAAGTCACAGAACCCTTTCAAGGCCGAGTAGTCGGAGTTGCGCAACACGATAACGATTACAGGCGCGCTGTTCTGCACCGCGCTCCATAACGCCTGGATCGAGTATTGGATCGAACCGTCGCCAATCGGGCACACGACACGCCTATCTGGATGCGCCATCTGCAGGCCGACTGCAGCCGGCAGACCAAATCCCAGCACGCCATTCGGTACAGAATAAAACGAACCTGGCTGGTTCAACACGACCTGACGGTCGAGGTCGCCCTTTGCTGACGGACACTCCTCGACGATCACCGCATTGTGCGGTATGACTTTGTTCAACACACTGAATAGATAAGCCGGCGTGATGGGATGGTCGGGCTTCGGCTCCGGCGGTGGCGCGGGTGTTTCTATCGCGCGTTGCTTAGTTTTGGTGCGGGTGCAAATGTGCTTGACCGCCGCAGCGAGATTGCCCACGATGCCAGTTCCGGCCAGGGCCATCGCAGCATCAAGCGGTGAGTTGGTGATTTGGAAAAGCTTCGTTCCCGGTTTGATGGGATGGCCCGGCACGTGGGCATAATAGAGAAAAATCCGTGCGCCCAGCACCACCACAACGTCATGTTTGGCCAACTGATCGGCGAGGGGTTGCTGGGCCGGAAGCAGGCCTCCGCAAAATAACCGGTGGCTTCGTGGAAACGTCCATCGTGGCGGAATCGGCTCCTGATACACGTCTGCGTTGAGGTGCTCGGCTAGTGCCACTACTTCGTGCCATGCTCCGTCCTCTTCGATCTGAGAACCAGCGACCAGCGCGGGATTCCGGCTCGAGTCGAGCGCACGCACGACATGGTCTAGCCCCTGGGCATCTGGCAGGACAGTCTGACTGACCCGGCGAGTAACCACAGTTTGGCAGTCGCGGGTCCAGTCGTCCATCGGAATGGAAATGAACACCGGTCCCATGGGCGGTTGCATCGCAAGGTAGTAGCCGCGCGCAATGGCGGCGGGCGCGTCTTCGGGCCGTAGTGGCTCATAGGCCCACTTCACGTAAGGCTTGACCGTCTCAACCGCGCGGCTCGCCAGAAAGGGCTCGGCGAGTAGGTGACGGCGATCCTGCTGCCCGGCAGTAATTACCAGCGGCGCGTGGAGGTACCACGCATCTTGGATCGCAGAAAGACCGTTGCCGGCGCTGGCAATCGAGTGCAGATTCACGAACACGGCTTTTCCCTTGGCCAAGGCATATCCGAGCGCCATGCCCGCCGCAGCGCGTTCGTGCAACCCGAGCACGTACTTGAAGTCCGAGGGCATGTCCCGCAAGAAAGGCAATTCGGTCGAACCGGGGTTGCCAAAGATCAGGCGCATCCCCAGGTCGCGCAAAACTTGGTATGTAACTTCTCGTACCGTGCTCACCGTGTGCTCCGTTCTGATCGAGTTGTGGGAAGTTATACCACTTCGTTCCAAAACCGGCGTCAAACTCTCGGGTGGTCGGGTTGCATTGACATTTCGAGGGGTGGTATTGTCTCTCGCTCTATTAGAGCAGTTGAGACTTCAGACGCCCTGTAATCGATTCCGATCGACCATCTGGTGGAGTCCTTATGTCCGTGAAGATTTGCATTGTGGGCTGTGGCGCGTTGGGCAGCGTGATTGGCGCACATTTGGCGCTCCTGAGCGATGTCGAGGTTCATGCCTACGACGTCTCACAGGAACATATCCGCGCGATCCAGGACCGCGGATTGCAGATCAGCGGCGCAGCCGAGTTCTCTGTCAAACTACACGCCACTTCGGAGGCAAGCGAGCTTCCGCCTTGCGACTTTGGAATCTTCGCGACCAAGAGCGTGCACACGCGGGCTGCGGTCGAACAGACTGCACACCTTTTCGGCACCTCGGGCGCGGCGTGTTCGGTGCAGAACGGCCTTGGCAACGAGGAGATCATTGCCGAGCGCGTGCGCTATGTGATCCGCGGTGCGACGACGATGGCCGCCCACATGCGCGGTCCCGGCCATGCCGGGTTCGAGTTCTACAGCAACCTGTGGATCGGCCCTTTCGAGCCGAGTGGGACGCCGTTTGAACGCGTGCAACAATTCGCAGACCTGCTGAATCGCTCGGGCCTGCGAGTCGTCCTGCTCCAGGACGCGCGCGGTGCACAATGGACCAAGTTGATTTTCAATTCAGCAGTCAATCCCGTAGGCGCGCTCACCCGGCTCCATCATGGCGCCGCAACCCGTTTCCCGCCCTCGGCAGCCCTCTATGAAGCGCTGTTACGAGAAGGAGAGTCGGTGGCCCGAGCGTTGGGAATTACCTTGCACGGTGATACCCGAGAAATGATCGCGGAAGGAGCAAGGGCGGCCGGCAAAAGAAATGTGAGCATGCTGATGGACATCCTAGCGAAGCGGGGAACCGAAATCGACTTCATCAACGGCGCCATCGCGGATCGCGGCGAAGAACTTGGTGTTCCTGTGCCGCTCAATCGTGCGATGTGGCAACTGGTGAAGGGGCTGGAACACTTCTGGACCGATCCGTCCTGACCGAGCCGTCCTGAGCGCCGCCCGCGGCCGCAATGTCTATTGCTGGATTCTCGTCCCATCCACCTTTACGCGGAATAACACGTAAGGTTTCTGGCGGAGGTCCTGGCCATTGTGAAACGCAGCTCCTCGCTCGACTTGATTCGCTGTGAAATAGAGGTACCCGTCAGCGGCAAGAGACAATGTATCCGGCCACAGAGCACGCGCGTCGTGCACCAGGGTATCGATGCCGCCAACCGCAGTTCGCCGGCGAATGGCATTATGTTCGTAGTCGCCAAGGTAAACTCGTCCCTGAGCATCGGATTCCAGGCCGTCGCTGGCTCCGCCCTTCTCGCCAAGATCTTTCACCGTGGCGGCAACCTCGGCATCAGACTTAGTTCGATCTGTGAGCGCGTCAATGCTCACGCTATAGAGATGCCGGCTGGTTAGCGGACAGTAGTAGAGAGTCTTGCTATCGGAGCTGATCGCAATTCCGTCAACCCCCACCGCAAACCTTGCAGGCGGTTGTCCCGGGATCCGGACTTGCAGGATTTCTCCTTCAACGACAGGGACAAAAGCCGGATCAGACTCGGTTGAGGGATGGTTGTTCAGGCGGCGCCAGCTTTTTCCGGAAGCCAGATCGACGACGATGATGCCATTCGGTCCCGCCGACGAGGAGTCGGTAATGAAAGCTATCCCCTCCGCACCACGGTGCAAGTCAAATCTGATGTCATTCAAATAGGTCATTGGCAAAGCCACGTCCGCGGGGAAAATGATTTTTTTGGTGACCCGGTTCGTGTTGAGGTCAACCGCGACCAGCTTCGGACCACTCGGTTTGACCCGGCCGAACGCGAGGCTCCCGGTGTCGAGAATCCAGAGACGACTACCGGTAGGATCAACAACGACGCTTTGCACCGAGACCAGTATGTCCGCCTGGTTGTCGCCGCCTGTGTAATGATTGATTTCCGCGTTCGGGTAAGGAAGTGTCTTTCCATCTTTGACTTCCGCGACGGTGTATTCGACGTTGTCTCCCCATTTGGGGAAGTTCACAAAAATCCTGCCATTGTTGGCGACAGTGACTCCAGTCGGCATCGGACCGTTAAAGGTTGCCACCACCTCCAATTGACCGATGACCGGTTCTTTCGCAAGTTCCTGTCCCCAACACACAATGGGGAGAGACAACAACGGAAGCAGAATCGCAATCGATCTCATAATTTCTTGCGCGGGGGAACTTCTTGCGACCTAGGCAATCTTCTGGCGCATTGGTGGTCTTAAGGCTCGGTGCACCGAGTCCAGGAAAGCGAAAACCGCGGCCGAATCTTCGCCCCTTCGCCATGCGACGTAAACCTCGATTTTGGCCTCGGGTTCATTCAGATGCACCGAAGCCAATTCCAGACCAGAAACCGAACGGTTGACGATGGCACCGGCGCCGACAAAAATCGCCTTGCCGGACGCGACCATAATCGCTCCGGCTTCTTCATGGGCCTCGACATGGGTCACGATCAAATGCGGTGTGAAACCTTGCCGGCTGAACATCCCCACGATCTTGTCATAGAGCCCGCTGGAAAAGCTCCGGTCAAAAATGATCAGGGGTTCATCTGCGACATCTTTCAGCTGCAAGGATCTGCGCTTCGCCAGACGATGGGTCTTGGGTAGGATGACGACAAACTCTTCCTCGTAGAGTAATTCACAATCAAGATTCACCTGGTCCACGGGCGGGCGCAAGAAGCCGATGTCAATCTCGTGTCTGCGTAGAGCTTCATTTTGAAAGTTGGAGAAAATGTCCCTGCACTCGACTTCCCGGCCAGGCGACCCCCTGCGATGTTCGAACACTACCTTGCTGACCACGCCGCCCAGCCCCGAGGCAATGCCGATCCTGACCGTTCCACATTCTCCCTTTTGCGCATGCCGGACAACATCCTCCGCGTGGCCGACTTGCACGATGAGTTTTCGCGCTTCTTCCAGAAACGCATGCCCGGCTTTGGTGAGTTCTACTTTGCGCTTGTCGCGCACAAAAAGGGCAACACCCAAGTGCTCCTCCAACTGCCGGATCTGGCGACTTAAAGGAGGTTGCGCGACATGCAACTGCTGCGCTGCCTTGCGGAAGTTGAGGTGCTCGGCAACGGCGATAAAGTATCGAACGTGACGCAGTTCCACGGTGACGAATTCTATACCCGTTGAGTCGGAAGGCAACTTCTTTCATTTAGCTCGATCAGGGCCAAATTTCGTCACCAGTTTGCCGAATTTTTGCTTGCTTAAAACGCCAGGTTTGGCGGGCCTGGTGCTATTTTCATCTCGTCCCGCCGGGCTACTGCGGCAACTTAAGCACGAGCTTCGGAGGAAGTGTCTGGAGAGGCTTGATACCCCATAGGTATCAGGTCTAGACCAAAGATGTATTGGACAATTCTGCTCTTTCAAACCATGCTCTGCGCCAAAAGCGGAGCAAATCGTTTTGCCACCGGATGTAGGCCTGGGGGACGAGACGAACGCATCGCATCCGGGACGTGAGGTTCCGGGAGGGACCCATTCTTTCCGACAACGACATGCAGTGCGAACGGCCTGGCTTTGCGGGCCGGTTGGGTGTCCACCCTATGCCTAAGAACCATATTCGGGATCGTGGGTGCAATTCAGAGAGGAGCAGAAGCAATGAAACTGCGTCTATTGCTGACTCTGTGCGTCATGGTGGCGCTGGCTGCTTGTCTAGCGCCGCACGCTTTCGGGCAAGCCACGGTTAGCTTCGCTCAGCTCAACGGGACGATCCAGGACGCAAGCGGCCGAGCGATCGTCGGTGCCTCCATCAGCTTGCGCGAGGTCGACACAAATCGGACTTACACGGCCGCTTCCAACACTTCTGGCTTTTTTGTCGTTCCAAATCTTTCGCCTGGGAACTACGAACTGACCGTGCAAAATTCGGGCTTTGCCAAACATGTGCAGACCGGGATCGCGCTGACCGTGGGCCAGGCGGCCACGATTGACGTAACCCTCAACGTGGCGAGTGTTTCCGAAGTGATAAGCGTTACTACCGAGGCTCAACCGGTCGAACCCACCCGGTCGGAATCCAGTCAGGTGATTGACAGCGTGCACATAGAGGGTCTGCCCACGAACGGACGCCAGTTCGTGGACTTTGCGTTGCTAACTCCGGGCGTGGCGACAGGCCGGACCAGCATTCAGTCCACCTTCACCGAGACGGAAGTGACCCGCATTTCCTTCGGCGGAATGCGCGATCTGAGTAATGCGGTGACAGTGGATGGCGCCGATTACGTCAACATGGCTACGGGCTCGCAACGAGCTACTCCTTCCCAGGAAGCCGTCAATGAATTCCGCGTAGTGAATAACAGCTTCGGCGCCGAGTACGGCCGAGCCCTGGGCGGAATCGTGAATGTGGTGACCAAATCGGGTACCAATGACATACACGGATCCGTGTACGGATATCTCAGCAACAAGGCGGCGAACGCTCGCTCGTTGTTGCAGTCGTCACAATTTGACGCCTACCGCCGCGGTCAGTTTGGAGCAACACTGGGCGGCCCGCTCCGAAAGGACCGGACGTTCTTCTTCTTGAACTACGACGGCCAGCGCCTCGGGGAGTCGCCCACCTATCCCGCCACGCTGGTGAATAATCTGGCCGCCATCAATGCGGCAAAGGTAGCCATGAACCTGTCGCCTGAGAACCTGGGTGAATTGAAGACCATCGATCACGACAATGGCTTTGCTAGGCTCGATCACCAATTTACAACTAACAACCGCCTTGCCATTCACTACGGAGCATTCGATGCGCGCAACCTGAATACACTCGTGGGCGACACTCTCGACGGTGGCGGCATCGGAGCGCCCAGCAGCGGACATAATACGTTTCTGCGCGACCAATCTCTAGTCGGTACGCTGAACACAGTGCTCAAACCGGAGATTGTGAATACGGCCCTGGTGCAATATGCGCGGCGCCACTACAATTTCCCCGGTGTCAATGGCGAACCCAACCTGGATATCCCCAACACACTGCTATTCGGCCACAACTTCGGCACGTTTGACGCCATCAACGAGAGCCGCGTACAGTTTTCCGACAGCCTCGCGTGGATAAAGGGGAACCACTACCTGCGCTTCGGAGGCGACTTCAATCACGTTTGGGATTTTGTGATCTGGCCCGGGTTCACGCCCATGCGCATCATTACGCCGGGCTTCAACTGCCTGGTGGATTTTGCTAACTTTGTGAACCCCGCTGCCAATGTACAACAGAGTGCGAATCCGCCCTGTGCCGCGTTCCTGCCCAGCTTTTTAAATGGTGTGCCCATCGTGTTTTGGGGGGCCCCAGTGGGCCCGGGACCGATTGTGCCCGGCAGCCTGCCCCCGGCGATCCCGACTACCTGGCAGAACGCGTATGTCAATCCGCAGGATTATTTCGTCAACATCAACCACAGCTACTATGGCCTTTTCGCCCAGGACCAGTGGCGGCTCACACCCAAGGTGACACTCAACTACGGACTGCGCTGGGATTTTGAGGGTGGGCTGACGCAAATGATCAATCACGACTACCGGGGCTTTCAGCCCAGAGTAGGCCTAGCCTATTCGCCTACCAAGCATACGGTCATCCGCAGTGGCTTTGGAATCTTCGACGACCACTACACCATGACTTTCCTGTTTGTGACTTATCCGCAGCGCGAAGTCGTGATACCCAACGCGCCACAGCCATGGGTCAGGAAGGGAAACGAGACCGCCCCATGGGCCTTGAATCTGTTGCCCTTCCAGCCGATCGTCTTTGGAGGGCTCAAATATCCTGACGGATCAACCCCGCCCCTGCCTGCCGATGCAGCCAAGACTCTGGTTCTCACCGGCCAGAATCCGCCCAATTTCAACACGGGGCCAGCCGGAACGCTGGTTACCAACAGCGGCGGAGGCATCGATCGCAACAGCCGCATCCCTTACTCCGAGCAGGCGAGCCTGGGAATTGACCAGGAACTAGGCAAAGGACTGGTGTTGAGCGCCAGCTATCTCTTCGTGGCCTCTCACAAGCAGGTTCGGCCCGAAAACCTGAACGTCTGCCCTCCGGGAGGCCTTACCAATGCCGCCACCAATTGTCCTCCTGCCTCGGCTGTAGGCTTTCCCAACAATCGACTTCCCGATGGACGAGACGCGTTTAGCGGTCCGCTTTATTCCAACGCCGGCCTGATGTACTTTCTGGATAACACCGGCGTGTCCATTTACCACGGGGGTAACATCTCGCTAAGCGGCCGAATGGGTCATCAGCTTAACTTCAATGCGAACTATACCTTCTCGCACACCATGGATGATGGGACGTTCACTACCTTTGTCAGCACGCCCCAAGACCTGTACCAACGAGATCAGGAAAGGGCCGATTCAGTTCAAGACGTCCGGCATCGTTTCATCGCGAACCTTGTGGCTCGGGGACCGAGCAAGACTTTTCTCAAAAACTTCGAATTCAGCGACATTCTGAATCTTCAGTCGGGACGACCTTTCACAATATTCGTGGGCAACGATATCAATAATGACACGAACCCGGTCACGGACCGCGTCGGGCTGTCACGGCGTAACTCTTACCGTGGAGATCACCTCTATTCGAACGACGTTCGTCTCTCCTACCAGTTCGGATTTTCTGAACGCAAAAAGCTTCAAATCGCTGTCGACGCCTTCAACGTGTTCAACCGCCCCAACGTGGACGAAGTAACCTCGGTTTATGGTGGCGGAACGATCGACTTTTGCGGGGCGACGCCTCAGCATTACAAAGACGTGGCTTCACTCGCCATTCAGCAGGTGGGTGTGACCTGTAATGCAGCGAATAATGGAGGAGCGCCGTTTCCGAACCCTCTGTTTGGGACACCGAGAACGATGTTTAACCCGCGCCAGCTTCAGTTTTCTGCGAAGTTCATCTTCTAAGACTTATGTTCGAAGGGCTCGTCCGGTCCGTTGCGACAAACGGCCAGCCCGGGATTGCAGACGATTGAGGTTCGGCGAACCTTCGGGACGAGAATATGCGGGTTCGGTGCTCAAGAGCCGCCCAAGCGGATCGAGCATGCGCCAGACCCCGGACCTCGCCTGCCTCCGGCGCACGACTTGTTCATGAGTTACCGCGCGTCATGCCATGGAAAGGCCGCCAAGGGCGCCAGCGAGCGCCCGCAAAATATGGCGCCCGCGGACTTCACCGCACTGGCAAAGGAGAACAGCAGCAAATGCCCGGGACGAAGACGGCGGCAGTGCTCAGTGGTCAGACTAATCTCGCGGCGCACAACAACAAAGAAATGCCGGTGTGGGGAGCAGTCTGCTGGCGCCTGAGCGGAGGGCACGAAGCCGAAGTACAGCAGCGGATCGCGAACCTGAACCACCAGATCGAATCGCTGCAAGCAAAAATAACTCCGGTATCGACATCCGGCAACCGAACAGACTAGGTCGAGGTGTCCACTTCAGTGCCCATTTCACTACGCACACAGGTCGGGATCGTTGGTGCGGGCCCCGCTGGCCTGGTGCTATCTCACCTCTTGTATTTGCACGGGCTTGACTCCATCGTAGTCGAGAATCGCAGTCGGCAATATGTAGAGGAGCGCGTTCGAGCTGGCGTGTTGGAGCAAGGAACGGTGGATCTGCTGACCGAAATGGGCGTCGGTGAGCGGATGAAAATTGAAGGGCTGGTCCATTACGGGATCGAGTTACGCTTCGCAGGCCATGGCCACCGGATTGACTTCCAGGAACTCACCGGCGGAAAGAGTATTACGATTTATGCCCAGCACGAGGTGCTCAAGGACCTCAACAGCGCTCGCATTGCGACCGGCGGGCAGGTATTTTTTGAGGTTGAAGATGTCAGCGTACACGACTTCGATAATTCCTCGCCGACTATTCGATACCGAAGGGATGGAAAAACCTACGAACTGGCTTGCGACTTCATTGCCGGATGTGACGGATTTCACGGAATCTGCCGGCCCAGTATTCCCCCCGGAGTACTCACCGAGTACGAGCGGGAATACCCTTTCGGATGGCTTGGCATTCTCGCCGAGGCACCTCCGTCCTCGGATGAGTTGATTTACACCTACCACGATCGGGGCTTTGCGTTGCTCAGTATGCGGACGCCCCAGATCAGCCGATTGTATTTGCAATGCAAGCCAGATGAAGACATTGACCTTTGGAGCGATGAGAAAATATGGCAGGAACTTCAGGTCCGGCTGGCTTCGAACGGGTGGAAACTCACCCAAGGGCAGATCCTGCAAAAAGGCGTGACCGGCATGCGCAGTTTCGTAGTGGAGCCCATGCAGTACGGCAGACTCTTTCTGGCAGGGGACTCCGCGCACATAGTTCCGCCGACTGGCGCCAAGGGATTGAACCTTGCGGTGGCTGATGTCCAAATACTGGCACGCGGTCTCCGTGAGTATTACACCACTGGATGCCGTGATTTGCTCAATCGCTATTCTGAGATCTGTTTGCGGCGGGTCTGGAAAGTACAGCGCTTCTCCTGGTGGATGACATCCATGCTCCACCGCTTTCCGGATGAGAACCCCTTCGACCAGCGCCGCCAGCTCGCCGAACTGGACTATGTAACCAGCTCCCGGGCTGCCGCCAAAACCCTGGCAGAGAACTATGTGGGCCTTGCGATGGAGTGAAGGGAAATTCGCGTGATCGGGGATATGGTTACCCGCACCACCTCTCAATCTTTCCCTTTCACCGCAGCCAACTGTTGCTTAACGTTCGATTTGGCGCAAGATACGATCAACCCGAAGACCCAAGAGCCGTGGTATGCGGGCTTAGTATTGTTTCTCAACAGTTCCTCTGGCAGCGAAAAGTCTGACTTTCTCCATGCGGAAAGCTAGGGCAAAAAATAGAGATCCACTTCCGGTGCGACCGTCAGCTCGGTATGAACTTGGCTTGGTGGTCCTCCTGTTTTTGACCTGGGGCACGGTCTTCTTAGACCGCATGAGCCTTCTCTATCTTGCCCCCTTCATTGCACCGGATCTGCATCTCAGTCACACACAAGTTGGGTTGCTGGTCTCGGCTCTCGCCCTAGCTTGGGCTATCTCAGGCTTGATCTTGGGGGCGGTTTCCGACCGCATCGGCCGCCGCCCGGTTCTGCTACCTGCGGTTTTTGCTTTCTCTGTTCTGTCCTGGCTTTCGGGAATCGTCACGTCCTTTGGAGAGCTATTCACCGTCCGCGTATTGATGGGCTTTGCCGAGGGGCCGACCTGGTCGACGATCACAGCCACCGTTGAGGAGTCTTCTGCTCCTGAACGCCGAGGCCGAAACGTCGGCGTTGTGGTCAGTGCCGCTGCGCTGGTAGGTCTGGCCCTGGCGCCGGTTCTGACCACGCAGATTGCGGCCCGGGTGGGCTGGCGCGGCGCATTTTTTGTGGCTGGAATGCCGGGAATACTGCTGGGCTTACTGCTTTGGAAGTTTGTGAGGGAACCAATACGTGACCAGCCTGCCGCCATTCATCCCAAGCCTTCTTGGAAGGAATACTTCACTCTGTTACGCCAGCGCAACATTTTGCTGTGTTGCTCGGCAGCCGCGGGATTCATGACCTGGCTGTTTGTCATGAACGCCTTCGCTCCTCTTTACATCACCGAGGTTTCGAGGAATTCAGCAACGTTCGCTGGACTCATCCTCGGAGCGAGCGGACTCGGGGCCTTCCTGTGGGGCTGGATTCTGCCCTGGCTCTCGGACTCTACGGGCCGCAAGCCGGCGCTGCTGTTTGTGGCTCTCATTTCTGCGGCGGTTCCCCTCACATATCAAGTGCCCTTTCTGGTCAGCCATCCCTGGCTGTTGGCGATCGCTGGATTTGTCGCCAATGGTGGTCAAGGAATCGCAGCGCTGGCGCTCGTGCTCATTCCCACCGAAAGCGTTCCGCCAGAATTCGCTGCCACCGCAATCGGACTAACTACATTAATAGGCGAAATCTTCGGTGGTACCCTGGCGCCCGCGATGGCCGGTGGCGTCGCCGATCGGTACGGTCTGGCCGCTCCACTCTGGATCGCCGCCGCCGGTGCGGTTACTGTATTTTGTGCCGGTCTGTTTCTACGGGAAACTGCTCCCCGCAAACTGACACCCACGATTGCAGGAAGGCGCGGAGAACGCAACCATCAACCGCGAACCGCTATTAACGGGGACTAGCTACGGACGCGTGTTCTCAGGCATGGTCTGATCGAGTCCCGGCGGATTGTAGCGGCACTGGCGGCACTGAATGATGCCGGCGGGAATATCAATCTGATTGAGGCCGGCGGTAACAAGTCATCCAAGATAGAGGGGCGCAGCGGTTGGGCGACTTTCTCTCTTTCTCAGCCCGATCCTTATACTTAGTACTTATGCCCGTACCTGTTCCCGCAATTTATGAAATCCCCATGCGATGAAGCAGTACTCAAATCGGCGCTTGCCATCGCTCCGTGTAGAGCCGAAGCGGGGTCATGGGTGCTCGTCGCCGCCGTTGTCGGGTCCAGTATGGCTTTCATTGACGGCACATTGGTAAACGTGGCTTTGCCCGCGCTTCAGACCAACCTCGGGGCGACGGTTGTAGATGTGCAATGGGTTGTCGAATCGTACGGATTGTTTCTGGGAGCGTTGATTCTGGTAGGCGGATCGACGGGCGATCTCTTTGGTCGGCGGCGGATGTTCCTGGCCGGAGTGACGGTCTTTGCGATCGCTTCCGCCTGTTGCGGTCTCGCCGTAACCATTCGCCAGCTAGTGATTGCACGGGCCGCCCAAGGGGTTGGGGCGGCGTTCATGGTGCCGGGTAGCCTTTCAATCATCAGTGCGTCCTTTGACGAGAAAGATCGTGGTCGGGCCATCGGCACTTGGTCCGGCTTTACCGCGATTACCACGGCGCTCGGCCCTGTTTTAGGCGGCTGGCTCATCCAACACGCTTCCTGGCGTTGGGCATTCTTCATCAATTTGCCCCTAGCAGCGGCCGTGGTCGCCGTTTCGTTAAGGTACGTACCCGAAAGCCGCAGCGCCAGTGCCCGGCGGATAGACTGGCCAGGCACACTCCTTGCCACCCTCGGCTTGGCTGGGCTGGTGACCGGATTTATCGACTCTGCCCGTTTCGGTTGGGCTCATCCTTTCGTTCTGGGCACATTGATCATCGGCTCAATCTGCCTGCTAGTTTTCCCAGTGGTCGAGGCAAAAACAAATTCTCCCATGGTTCCGATGTCCCTATTCAAATCGAGAGCCTTCAGTGGTGCGAACTTGCTAACCTTCTTCCTTTATTCTGCTCTCGGAATTTTCTTCTTCCTGTTCCCGTTAAATCTGATTCAAGTGCACGGATACTCGGCCACCGCCGCAGGTGCCGCTGCCCTCCCGCTGATTTTGTTGATGTTCCTGCTCTCTCGGTGGTCCGGCGGGCTAGTAAGCAGGTACGGCCCTAGACTGCCCTTAATCGTCGGTCCGCTCCTTGCGGCCGCTGGCTTCTTCCTGTTCGCGGTACCATCACTCCGCGGCAGCTACTGGGTTACCTTTTTCCCGGCCTTCGTCGTGCTCGGGATCGGGATGGCGGTAAGCGTGGCTCCTCTGACAACGGTTGTCATGAGTGCGGTAAACCAGGACAGCGCCGGAACAGCTTCCGGTATCAACAATGCGGTGGCGCGAATTGCGGGATTATTAGCAATTGCAGTTCTCGGTATGGCGATGATCGGCGCATTCAGTTTTCGCTTGAATCGCAGTCTGTCGCATCTCGCCGTTCCGCGCCAGGCCGCGGACGAACTCCAATCAAATAGGATCAGACTGGCTGCCATCGAAATACCAACTGGGCTCGACTCCGTTACCACGACCGCTGTCACCACTGCTATCTACCAAGCGTTCGTGTTCGGATTCCGGCTCGTAATGCTGATTTGTGTAGCACTATCGATAACGAGTGCGGCATTCGCTTGGTGGATGATTCCAGGCAAACCAAACCGGTTGCAATCGCTTGAAGTTGAGGCAATTCGCAGCTAAATGGCTTTTGGGATCAATGTCGAAAGGCTTATCGTGGCTGCGAGGTCCCTGACCGGCTCGCATGCGTCGGAAGACTCGCGCATATGGTTACGCCGATCCACTGAGAGAGTTGTGGTGTAACTGCGTCCCCCTTCGCCGCACTGACGGTGTTGGAAGGTCCAATGGCGGCGCTCGAAACCTCCCCATCGTGTCGGACCAAGGTCAATTTCCAGATCTCGGATCGTTCGGCGTAGCCCATTCCGATGTGTTCAAGCTTCTTGGCGGCCCTGCACGGATTGCCCCGCTTTGGTCCATTTTGTCTACTGGAGATGTTCGACAAGAAACAAATCAGACAAGTTGCGGGTGTAGCCAAAAACGTAGTGCTCCTCATCAGCGGAAATGAGAGGACACGCAGCCCCAATCACGCCGGCCACGTCGGACGGGTTGAATGTTTTCCATGGCGTCTTGGTGCCGGTCCGGATATTTAGGCGCGAAACCGGACATGAGGTGTCCCCCCGACGCCCGACGAACAACGCCTCTCCATCTCTGGCCCAGCGCAGTGGCAGGTCGCCGGGTTGCGACCCGCTCAGCGGTTGCGGTTCGCCACCATCGACCGAGACTAATGCAATTCCATCGCTGGCAAGGATGGCGACGCGTTTGCCGTCAGGCGACAGCGAACGCGACCGGAGGCTAAATCCTTCGGGGGTTAAGGCGCGAGGCTGTCCACCGTCGAGACTCATAATATAGACCCGCGAAGCGTGGCCGGGTTCGTGGCCATCAAATAGGAGGCGCTTCGAATCGGAGAAGAATTGACCGTAGTTGGGAATAACGTTGCCGGTAGGCAATGCCCTTTGCTGTCCCACGCCGGTGGGGAGCAATATGAAGTCCGGGGGCGATATGTTCTGCCGCAACACCAGAGCCCACTTGCCGTCGGGCGAAAGCGCGCGCGCAGACCCTTGGCCCAAACGCACAGCGGATGCGCCATTAGTATCGCGGGTGAAAACCGCGTACTCTCCACCACCCGCCTCTCCCGCCTCAGTGAACAGCAGGAGCCTTCCATCGTCGGAGATGGCGAAAGGAACAGTCCAATCCTGCCAGCTCAGGTCGCGCTCTTTGGTTTCCCCTGGCGCTAGGCCGATCGCGCCGGCGCGCATCGCGTCACGCGAAATAAGGGCACGACCGCCAGTCCCGACGTCATGCAGAGTGAGTGTGCCAGGGGCGCTTAGCAATTCGCGGGGTTTACCGGACAAACTGACACTGCGCAGCGAACGACTAAATCCCGTCGCAGTAGCGGTGAACCAGACCTCGTCCCCGGAGGGTGACCAGGCCAGACCGAAGGCACTGGCCCAGCGTTCCGTCAAGTCAGACTTCTTACCACTAAGAGTGACGACGCTAACGGTTCCACCGTCATCGCCCAAGAGCGGATGATCGATGAATGCCAGGCGATCGCCTCTTGGGGAGAGGCGCAGATTGCTGATCCAGCCGGGAGTTTCATATAGCACCTTGCCGATTGGGTACTCCAGGCGTCTTGTGCCGGTGACCACGTGTACGACAGCCAGTGCCGCGCCGTCCGGAGTCCAGTCAGCATCTTCAACGTTGTCCAGCAAATCGCGGGGCGCATCAGCGCCGACGGAAAGCTGAGCCAACGTCCCGACATGTGTGAAGGCATTGTCGCTGACTCGAAAGCGACGCAGGACTGCCATTTGACCCGTGGACGAAACTGCCATTACTTTCGTCTGGAGAAGTCCCAGATCGCGCGATTCGGTCGAATTTGGAGAACTGATGAAGACAGCCTGCGGATCGCCTTCCCAAGCGGCACTGTAGATCGCCGAGCGCGGGTCCGGAGCAAATCGGGCTGCCACCAGGGCGCCCCGCCGGAAAGTCAGTTCGCGAAACGTAGGCACCGGTGGCGTGGCAGCTCGCCCCCCGATGAGGAAGGCGACGATTGTCGTTGCCAGCAGAGCCAGCATGACAACACCGCCGACGAGCGCAAGGCGTGTGCTTTTCGAGCCCCCCGAAGCGGGTTTGGCGCTTTCGCTGGCCGGCACTACCGCCAAGCTGGAGTCCGTCGCCTCACCGGACTGCCGCGAAGACGACTGCCGGTCGCGGTGCAGGCGCTTGAGATCCGCCCGCATATCGGCCGCGCTCTGATAGCGCAGATCGCGGTCCTTTTCCAGTGCCTTGTTGACGATGCGCTCCAGTTCCGGCGGGAGCTCGGGATTCAGCCGGACCGGTGCAGTTGGAACTTTGTTGAGAATCGCGTTAAAAATTGCTGCCGACGTACTTCCCTCAAACGGTAAGCGGCCGGTGCACATTTCGTACAGCACGACGCCGAAGGAGAACAAGTCGGTGCGCGCATCCAGATCTTCGCCTAGCGCCTGCTCTGGGCTCATATACGCTACTGTTCCCAGCGCAGAACCTGGCGATGTCAGGTACTCGACACTGACTCCGACTGTGGGACCGGCCGGTTCCACCAGGTTGCTGTGTTGTGATGTGACTTTCGCTAGTCCAAAATCGAGAATCTTGGCGTGGCTGCGCTCGCTGACGAAAATGTTGGCGGGCTTAATGTCGCGGTGAACGATGCTCTTGGAATGAGCGGCGTCGAGCGCATCGGCAATTTCTATTGAAAGACTGAGAAGCAAACCCAAGGCCAGAGGATGAAAGGAGATGCGGTGCTTTAGTGTTGTTCCGTCCAGAAACTCCATGGCGATGAAGGGACGGGTTTCATGCTTGCCAATCTCGTAAATCGTGCAGATGTTGGGATGGTTCAGAGCGGAGGCGGCTTTGGCCTCGCGTCGGAACCGCTCTAGAGCTTGGACGTCTTTGGCAAGTTCTTCAGGCAGGAATTTCAGGGCAACAAAACGCTCGAGTTGGGTGTCTTCGGCCTTGTAGACGACACCCATCCCGCCGCCGCCGAGTTTCTCGACAACGCGATAATGCGAAATGGTATCGCCGATCACGGCCGCGCCACGCTCCAGGGTGCCATCTTAGGGGCATCGAAGGGCAACTATCGGGTGTTACAACCCGCAGATTCTGGCACATCTACCCAAGAAAAGCTGCAACAAAATCGGACGCTAAATCTTTGCTTCCAGGGTTATTCCCTCGATCAGCTCATCCAGCGCTTTTTGTGCCTGCTCCCGCTTCTGCTGCAACTCGGAAATCTGTTTGTGCAAGATTTCGACTTCATCTTCCTGCTGATTGAATTGCCGGGCGTATCGCTCCACCAGAGTCTTTTCTTCTGCGCTGCCCTTCAGCGCCTTCATGTTCTCCCGCACCCGCTGCTGGTCTTCGGAGATGCCCGCGATCTGCCCCTTACGCGAGCCGATTTCCTGGTCCAGCGCGGCAACGTTGTCCTTTTGTGAGACCACCCGTCGCAGCGCTTCTTCCACCTCAAGGCTGATCATTTTCTGGTTCAGAAAGAAGCTGACCTGATCATCATTCAAGTTGGTCAGTTCATAGCGGGTAGACAAGGGCCGATACTCTTTGATCACCAGCGCTGCCGTTTTGTTGGGATCGACGGCCACCCGGAAGCGGTGGCAGGAACTGGAGCTTTCGGCCGGTTCCATGCCATCGGCCAGCTTCCAGCCCTCGCGTATGGGATGCTCGACCACCACTGTGCGTGGTGATGTATCGCGGTTGCGGATGGTGTATGTCCGCTCCTGCCGCGCTTCGCTGACGTGGGTCATAATTCCGTGTTTGATTGCCACCCAGGTAACCTGCTGGTTCCCCTCTTTCTCCTTCGCCTCCACCAACAAGCCCGTGTCAGCTGCATAAGAGAGCAAGCGCTTTTCTGCAGGTCTAATCGGGTCCATCAAGCCTTCGCCCGCGAAAGCGTCGCCTTCCAGAACGTTGAAGCTTCCTCCATCCAGCGTGAGCCCGCTCGTGTTGTTCACCCACAATGCCCGCAAAACATAGCTCTGATTGGGATTCCACACCGAGACTTTCTCGGCATCAATTCTTGCTTGCAGGATCGGAACCAGAGCTGACTGGTTCTTGCGAATGGTTACTCGGTCTTTGAGTTGATACTCGAAAAGATCACCAAGTTCCTGGCTCCGTGCCGCGACCGGAGGGGCTCCCTGAAGCTTGGCCAACATTTCGAGTCTGTCGCCGTCCCTCCTGTTGGCCGCGACTCCACCGGCCCGAAAAACACCACCACCCACTCCACCGCCGCTGCCGCTGCCAACACTTCCACCGATTCCGTAGGCCGTTTTCCCCGCATTCGGGGCGGACATCGGTGGCTGCGCTTGCTCGTTTATCACATCAACATTTTCTTCCAGCGCCGCTTCATGCGTCTGCGGCGTGATCATCGCATTCTCGGGCAGCGGGACCACCGGCCGCCGCGTGTAATACGGCTGCGAGAGTTCCTGAACAAACGACTGCGGTGCGCCGGCAACCAGCGACAGTTCCACACCGTTCCAGTCTTCACCCACGGTGTTGTCCACCACCGCCCAACCTTGCAGCAGCGGTTTGCCGTCCTTGGGGATGACAATGCGGTACGTGCTTTTCCAGATGGGCACTTCGCTGATGTAGCTCACCTGCAGTTCGCGCTGGCCGGTGCCCGCGGTGGAAATAGACAGCCGGCGCACATCCTGGTCGCGTGTAGAGGCCAGCAGGTGCAGGTAGCGGCTCACTTCCTCATTCAGGTCTTTTTCCACGATGCGTACATTGGTAGCCGGCGTCAGATCAAACTTCCGCACCTCGCCGGTGTCGCTGACCAGAGAGAGTCCGTCGACTGTGATTTTCTGTTCGTCTTTGCCCGGAAGTTCGCGTTGTTCGACGCTCAAGAGCCGGCCTCTGGCAGCCGTCGTCCCGCTGTGGACTTCGATTCGCGCCCCTCGCATCGCCTGCAGAAATTGCGCCGTGGTGGTCTCTTCTCCCAGCGGCAGGCGCAGCGTCCCCAGCCGCTTGTTCAGCGGATCAATCGAGTTGTAGGTGACGCCTGTAATCCGGCCTTTCCCCAGATCAAGCACAGTCAGCGACTTGAGCGCGTCGTTCAGTTGGGCAGTGGTGAAATCAATGTTCACGGTCTCGCTGTCGCGGACCCGGCCGCTGTGCTCAAAGTATCCGGGCTGGCTGTGCTGCTGACATTAAAGTTTGCGCCAGAGATGGCAGGCTGAACGCTAGAAACAAAACCAAGTGGATTCGCGGACGCATGTATCCTCCTCGAGAGTGAAACCGCTATCAGATGGAAGACAAAAGGGCCCTGAAGCGTGCGCGGGGTTTTCGCACCCTCATGGTTTAGACACCATCCGACAGTTGGAATGGTTGCCTGATTACGAGAATTTACTTGAGTGGACTATGAACTGACTTTGCTCCCCGGAGTGTGCAGGGATAACGGCGTGCCCGGAAACTACCGACCCAAGCCTATTGACATGGACACTGTTGGAAGGCGCCCAATTACCTTCCACATGTACCGGTTGCGCCGGGTTCCCGGTCACAGGGGGTCACAGGAATTGAATTTGTAGTCAATCGTCTGACAACTTACCTCTAGCGACACAGTAGACGTACTGCAATCAGACGGAAGCCCGACCACGTGAAAAAGCATCTCGATCGCGTTGAGATGGCAAACCTTCACCAACGTCCTGTTTCCACAATCCTAAATTCGCGCCCAGCCACCAACATTGGGGGCGTTTAGTTAGGGATCGTATTCCACTTCCATTTTCATACCTACTGCCCAAAGGTGTAAGACTCCACTACGCCGTACTCCATAAGGAAGAGGCCAAGCCTTCCGCTCACAGAGGCGTCACAAACAGAGCCTAGTGGCAAACCTGTTGTGCCCGAAATACTTTAGGGACACGGGTTTAGCCACATGTGGAGAATGGAGGCCCGGCGGATTGTAGCGGCAGTGAAGGTCTCAACACTCGGTCGCACGGAACAGGCCTTGGCGGCCTTGGCTGCATCTCTGTACCGGCAGAACCGGCTCTGCTAAAATGTCCCGGTTTACCGAAAGGAACACCATGGCAAGGAAGATTGACCCCCTCAACAGCAAACAATACGGAGCAGTCTCAGCGATGCTTACGGTCTCCGACGTCAAGGCAGCGGTGACCTTCTATCAAAAGGCTTTTGGCTTTGCCAAGCGTGGCGTGATGAATGGTCCGGATGGCAAGCCGATCCATGCCGAGCTAACGTTGCGTGGCACGACTTTGATGCTAGGACCGGAAAACCCCGCGCGTGGCATGCGCAGCGCCAAGACAGTTGGCGCCTCGCCGGCGAGTCTGTATCTCTACGTGGAAAATGTGGACAAAACAGTCGCCAAGGCCGTGGGTCTCGGAGCAACCACCCAAGGCCAGGTCATGGACATGTTTTGGGGCGATCGTTGCGGCATGGTAGTGGACCCCGACGGATACGGATGGATGGTAGGCACACACAAGGCTGAACCCACGACACAGGAAATGAAAAAGAAAATGACGGAGCAGATGGGACAGCAGCCGGCCGACGCCGCAACTGTCGCGGCTTAACCAGGCGCTCTCTTATTGAATCTGTTGCTAGCAGTAGCGTGAAGTGTCGTAGCGACTCTCGGCGCAACGAACCTGCAAGCTGTCGCGGAATATCGCCTGCGTTGTCTTGTCGCGACCAAACATCATCCCCAATCGGCAGATTTGGGAATTTGTCCTCCTTGGTCGGTGAGTGTTCTGCTCCACTCCGGTGCTGACTTGCCTTTATTCTAATTTTGATCCGGATGTTGTTCGAAAGTAGGGTCGCCCAATAGTCACAAACAAGAGAACTGGTTCAGGCAACCGAAGTGGTCACAAACGACTGGTATTCCGGGTGACTGCTTACGTATTCCTGCACAAAAGGGCAAATCGCAACGACAGTCAACTCGTTCTGGCGGGCATATTCCAATGCAGCATGGGCTAGCTCCGTGCCCAGGCCTTGGCTTTCCAGGGCCGGCGGCACTTCTGTGTGCGTCAGAAATAGTCGGTGATTCTTGAATGTATATTCGAGCACGGAAAGCTGACCATCTATATCGATTTCGAAACGCTGCTTGGATGCGTTATGGATTACCGCTGCGTTCTTTGCATTAAGGTACTCGTGTTCGGCCATGACGTCTGGTCCCTGAGCGATCTTGGGCTCAACGTTATTTTGCGCCAAAAACTAGAAAATAATCCATTCCGTCCTTGACGAAATCATCTTGTTCCAGCAACAGATAGCCAGCCGCGTTCGCCTCCCGAATCACGATGTCACGGGCAACGCCATGGTTCTCGCCATTCCCACTACGATCGATCACTCCTACTCTGGCGCCGGCGGCGAGCGATGGTCGCAGGTTGCGCAACAGTTCGATGGGCTCGGCCACCTCGTGATACGTCTTCAACAGCAGCACCGCGTTTACGGTCGCGGGCAGCAGTGGATTATCGGGCTTACCCAATATCGGTTTGACGTTGCGCAGGTTCTCTTTGCGAATTCGAGAGTTAATGTAACGAATGGCCTCGGGATTGATATCTACGGCATACACGGTTCCGGTGTCCCCTACACGTTTCGCTGCACGGACTGTGAACCAGCCGGACCCCGCTCCGATATCAGCGACATTTTTGCCGGGAGCGATCCCTAGAATGTCCATAACGCGATTGATTTGCAGCCTTTCGTCCCTGCCTGGCGAATCAAAGATGGAAAGGTCGCCTGTGTACGGCGTACTGGTTTTACGATGTTCGGACTGCTGTGTCGCTGCATACTGCGACTTGGCTATGCAGGGGAATTGCAGGAGCAGGACAACGATTAGGCTGAGACGGTTAAACATGATGCATCTGATTCTAAAGCAGCATCATAGATGCCGAGTTTCTGCCATGCTGGTAAACGGGCTTCAACGGCGGCGTTTCGGTACGTACTGCCCTCGGGCAGCTCACGGAACCGGAACGAAACCGATATAGCGGCGCTATGCCCAAAGCCGACGGATGCCCTCGAACACTACTGATGCAATCCGGGACACGGGGGTGCATAGCCGGAGCTTGCAAAGTGTAAAGTTGGTCGCATATAAAACATACCGAGCCGAATTGTGCGTATCGCTCTCCTCACCAACTTCCGCGCCACCCATTGCTCGTCGGTCAGGGACGCGCGCCAGGCCAGGAGCCCGGCCGCATCGGGACCTACCGGATGGCGCAACTGCCACGTTCCGCTATCGACTATGTCGCGGATCTTCTCTTCGACCACGTAAGGAGAGACGGGCTTCTCGAGCGAGGCTCGGAACAGTTCGGTCAAGCGTCGCCTTTGCGGATATCTCGTGCTGGTGGGAGGCTGACTCACATTGCCAAAGATCGGCGTCGCGATCACACCCGGCTCAACGATGGCGACGCGAACGCCGAAAGCCTTCATTTCCTGTGCAAGGCATTCGCTCAGCGCCTCCAGCGCAAACTTGGAAGAGGAATAGGGGGCTTGCGGCGCGGAGGAAAAGCGGCCTGCCACCGAACTAACGTTGACGATACACCCCGTGCGTTGCTCCCTCATTCTGCGCAGCACCGCTTGCATGCAGCGCAACGCCCCAAAGAAATTGGTCTCCATCACGGCACGAAAGACGTCGATCGGCGTTTCCTCCACCGCGCCCATGTTGCTGATGCCAGCGTTGTTCACCAGCACGTCGATACGCCCGGTTTCGATGAGGATCGCGGCGAAAGCGGTTTGGACCGATTGGTCCGAATTCACGTCGAGTGCAGCGAAGCGGAGCTGCAGATTCTCTTTGCCGGCGACGGCGCAATTCTTCTGCCCCTGCTTCTGGGTTGCGCATAGTGGCGTACACGGTATGTCCAGCGCGGGCAAGCGTGACCGCGCGAGCCTGGCCGATACCGGTGCTGCATCCAGTAACAACTGCAATGGCCATACCCTCCTTCCCATGGGGTTGCGGATTTAGCGAGAGATTCCCGCTTTGAAACTAGAGGCCGAGCAAGTGTACATGCATCCGCCCCTCTTAACGGCGATCTATCAGGGCGGGCTAGGCTTCAGATCGTAAGCCATTCATGATGGGACCGGGACGAATCCGCGACCAACTTCCGAACTGTCGCCAACTCGGAAGTTACTTGAGGGCTGCTGATGAACTTTGAATGGGTTCAGCGGTAATGGACGAAGAAATACATCATCGCGCCGATGATGAGCAACGCCAATAAGAGCCGGAAGATGGTCCAACTGCTGCTGGTCTCGGGAGTAATTGGGGAGTTGCCGATCGTGTCGCCAACGCTGTCGAAGTTCGTGTTCGTTGTTTTGGCGCATCCTAATTTCGCATCTTCTATCATCTTGGCATCATCGAGTTGAATCGAGCTGGCGGAGGAGAGATCTCGCGCGATGCCGAGTCTCGAGGTGTGGGAGCCTGCGTTTAAGGTGAAGCCCGTTTTCCGGTTCACCAATACCTTGATGTCGCCTGAATTGCCCTGCGCGGCGAGCGCCTGCGACAGCTCAGGCATAAAATGTCTTCCCACAAAGGCAATGAGCTTTTCTGCGAAGTGACTCTCGATCTCTTCATGGGTAGCACCTTCGATCGGCTTTGCGTTAGGGTCGGCAGAGTAAATAGCGAAGCCGCCTCCAGGCTTACGCTCGATGTGGAAGGCGAATTTGAGTTCCTGGTTTTCGAGCGGGAGCTTCAGGCCTGGGAATTCCGAGGTTAGACCGGCGGCGATGTTTGCTTGAATCTTTCGCTGCAGTTCCTCGCGCGTGGGGGCCTCCAGCGGCGGGACTGTGGGATCAGTGGCGTGGGCAATGAATCCGCCTTCGGGCTTGGGCTCGATGCGATAGGTGAAATGCGTGATTAGGCGTTTGAGTTCCATGTGGGGCGATTGTAGCGCGATCTTGAGGAGGTAATCTGATTACGTCGGTACTGCCCTCTATTACGCAAGGGCCTTTATCCCCACTCTTCTAAACGGCGTTTAAAAGGCGTTCCAGATCAATTTCTTGGATGGTTGCGTCGCGAGTAGTCGGCGACCCAGAATGTGGAAATCTTCGAACTCTGCTCAGTTTGCCGTCTCCTACGCTCGAGTGCGCCCGTCTCCGGTCACAACGGCGTCACAAGACATTTTCGGGGATGATTCGGCCAGCTCATCTGTGGAGCTTCCAATGTGCTTGAAACCCGCGTCCCGCACGGGCTCTTTGGTTGGTGCCGGGAGGGGGATTGAACCCCCAAGACCCGAAGGTCGGCGGATTTTGAGTGTGATGCCACACTCTTGCAACTCCTAAACGCTCCAGCAGTTTCTGAGACTCGCAATTGACGCTGCCACGAGATTGGTGCAGTTCGGAGTAGTCTTGTGCAGGGCTGTTGCGCACACTTTGCAAACACCAACAAGGAAGCTAAGACTACGTGTAGACAGGAGCAATCGGCGACATGAGCCAATGGAGGATCCAGACCTGGACACATAACGCCTCAGACCAGCACGTTTGTACGGAAGATTTCCTGCAAACACTCTCACAAGAGCGTAATCTAAAGGAGTCTCTTCTAGCATCTTTCCGCTGCGCCCCGGTTCCTTGCAAAATCAGACAGCGTATTCGCTGCGCAAGGAGCAGTTATGGCGAAGAAGTCTGCATCCCTAGTCCGAAGGCCACGTCGTCGTCCTCGAACCGAGATGGCGACGGGAACCATATCTACAACGAACTCCTGCTTGGCCTCACACCGAAAGAAACCGCCACGCTGCTGCGAATCCGCATATTTGTCGGGAATTGTGCTTACCGTTTCCGTGGCAAGTATTTCTCGGCAACCAATCAAGAGCGTTCGTCAGGTTGTCACGGCTGGCGTTTGACTATTGGCTCGTGACTCAAACCAAAAACTCAAAACTACTCTGAAGGAGGACACCATGACCCAAACCATTGCTACACATCGAAGCAGCGAGCAAACGGCTGACAAAAATGCGATTCGTCCGTTTCATGTGAATGTTCCGGAAGCGGAACTTACCGACCTGCGCCAGCGCCTAGCGCAGACCCGGTTACCCGACAAGGAAACCGTCACCGATTATTCGCAGGGCGTACCGCTCAAGACCGTCCAGCAGGTTCTGAGCTACTGGCAGAGTGACTATGACTGGCGCAAAGTTGAGGCGCGGCTCAACGCCGTACCGAACTTCATCACCGAAATCGACGGGCTGGATATCCACTTCATCCATGTCCGCTCCAGGCATGAAAATGCACTGCCTCTGATCGTGACGCACGGCTGGCCCGGTTCGGTGATCGAACAACTGAAGATCATCGGACCGCTCACCGATCCCACCGCCCATGGCGGGAGCGCATCGGACGCCTTCCATCTGGTGATCCCGTCGATGCCCGGTTACGGGTTTTCCG
>WNFA01000156.1_pt1 | contig 76942 bp, 84 predicted proteins | sample 5400481 | NCBI WGS metagenome assembly WNFA01 (sample SAMN13153340, study PRJNA577476) | soil metagenome | isolation source: 120 cm saprolite under Douglas fir tree site 2 hole 1 replicate 2 | place: USA:California | collected 2015-04-18 | reverse complement strand
ACCTGTAGGGGGGAGAGATGAATCGGGAGGAAGACCAGCTGGACAAAGCGGTTGTTCTGTTGAATGCAAAACTCTTCGGCATCGTACTTGGCATTTTGTTGGGAACCGGGTTGTTCTTGGTGACCAATTTTCTGGTATTAAAAGGCGGTAAGAACGTCGGCGCACACTTGGGTTTGCTCGCCAACTTTTTTCCGGGCTATCGAGTCACCTTTCTTGGCAGCATCGTCGGCTTTTGTTACGCATTTGTGTTGGGCTTTCTTACTGGCGGGATGATCGGCGCGGTCTACAACAAGCTCGCGAAAGTTTGACCTCATCGAGCCAGGAACGGCGACTGAGCCATGGGCGCCTCGCAAAAGCCGGTCATTCTTACATATCACTCAATTTCCCAGGGAGATTCTCCACTAAAAACCTCGCCAGAGCTCTTCGCAGAGCAGATGGAGTGGCTGCGCGACAATGCTCGAGTCGTATCGCTCTCTGAGATTGTTGCCGCGTTGGCAAGCCGCAGGCCACTCCCAGAGCGAGCCGTGGTGCTTACCTTTGACGATGGCTTTCAAGATTTCTACGTGTCTGCCGCACCCCTGCTACACCGCTGGGGACTCCCCGCCACGGTTTTCCTGGCTACAGGGTACTGCGGGAGGACAAATGCCTGGCCTGGCCAGCCAGATTGGGTTGACCAAGAGCCTTTACTCGATTGGCAGCAGGTCGCGGAACTGGCCCGGCAAGGGTTCAGTTTTGGCGCCCACAGCATAAGTCACCCGGTTCTCACCCGACTACCGGTTGTCGAGGCCCAACGGGAAATAATCCAATGTAAGGTCCAAATCGAAGAACGGGTGGGCCAGCCAGTTGAGTTCTTTTGTTATCCGTATGGTCGTTGGAACCCGGCGGTCCGCAGCATGGTGAATCAGAATTACAAAGGGGCATGTGCCACTGTCGCTCGGGTCATCAACCCCGGTTCGGACCTGTTTGCCCTACCCCGTGCCGATTCTCACTACCTACGCCCCAGAAGGCTGTTCCGGATGCTTTTCACAGGACGGTTTCTGGCCTATTTGGCGACTCGACGTCTCATCAGGAAAGCTCGCCGAGCGCCCGAGGGGGGCTCCTGTTCCCAGTTTTAGGAACACCGGACCGACGGTGGTCTATGCAAAAACAGAGAACAAAACAGTAAGTACTTTCCACACTTCCACCCGTTCTCCGTTCCTTAACGCGTAACTCCTTTATTTTCAACGTCACAATGTGGATTCAATTGGATAGTGGCTTGCCGTCAATGGCTGGCAGCTTCTCGACCCAACTTGATATGGCGCTTATCGCACCGATGCAACGAAGTGTTGTCATTATCGGCGGCGGCCCTGCGGGCCTGACGGCCGCCTATGAACTGTCAAAACATAGTGTGCAGGCCGTGGTTCTGGAGGCCGACACTGCGGTTGGGGGTCTGTCCAGGACCGTCAACTACAAGGGCTATTTGTTTGACATTGGTGGACACCGTTTTTTCACAAAATGGGACGAAGTTAACCAGATTTGGCAGGACGTACTTGAAGGGAACTTCCTAGAGCGCCCGAGGCTTTCCCGCATCTACTATCGCAAGAAGTTCTTCTTCTATCCGTTAAAGGCGCGAAATGCGCTGTTCGGGCTGGGTCCGCTCGAAGCCATTAGGATCTGTCTCAGCTACTTCCGCTCGCGGCTGTTTTACTACCACAACGAACAGAATCTCGAGCAGTGGGTATCCAATCGGTTTGGGCAACGGCTCTACGAGATTTTTTTCAAGACTTATACCGAGAAAGTTTGGGGCGTTCCTTGCACCGAAATACGTGCGGAATGGGCTGCACAGCGCATTAAGGGCCTCTCGTTGACCACTGCGGTCCGCAACGCCCTCTTCAAGCAGAAAACGCCCAAAGTGAAGACCCTTATAGACAGTTTTCAGTACCCGCAGCGTGGGCCTGGCCAGATGTGGGAGACGCTAACCAATCGGCTTCGGCGCCGGGGATATCCGGTGCTCATGGAGCGGCCCGTCACAAAGATTTGCCACAACGGCAGTGGGGTAACCGAGCTTGAGACGCGGGGTCCGAATGGTGTGGAGCGCTTCCCTGGAACTCACTTCATCAGTTCGATGCCGATTCGCGAGTTAGTCGGTGCCCTCGACCCGCCAGCCCCCGAAGCAGTGCAACGCGCGGCGAAGCAGTTACGCTATCGTGATTTTCTAATCGTCAGCTTAATCATTAATCGTAAGGACGTTATGCCTGACAACTGGATCTATGTCCATGAGGCAGGCGTTCGCGTCGGGCGCATCCAGAACTTCAAAAATTGGTCGCCAGCGATGGTTCCAGACACCAATAAGACCTGCCTCGGTATGGAGTATTTCGTATTCGAGAATGATGACTTGTGGTCCAGTTCAGACCGAGAGCTGATCGAGTTGGCAAGGCGGGAAATCCAAAAGCTTGGGCTCGCCCGCGCGGAGGAAGTCGAGGATGGCGCAGTCGTCCGCATGCCTAAAGCCTATCCCATGTACGACAACGGATGGGCAAAACAGGTGGAAACAATCCGACGTTACCTCAAGACCACCCTACCGAATCTTCAGCTCGTGGGCCGAAACGGCATGCACAAATACAATAATCAGGACCACTCGATGATGACAGCCCTATGCGCTGCCCGAAATATCCTGGGGGCAAATCACGATCTCTGGGCCATCAACACGGAACCGGAGTATCACGAGGAGAAGCAGGAAGCACCGAAAGAGTTGGCCGAACCGGAGCGCCGGCGCCCAGCGTACGCCGAGCCCTCGCTGCTCCCACGGCCGATGAACAGCCTACACAAGCAGCCAGGCTCCTCTTCGCTGGTGCCGAGAACCTCACGCGCCAAAACAGCGTCAGCGAACTGAACTGTCCCACTTGAAAGACTGCAGTGAAAATTACGGGGCTGTTCGCGATGCTCCAAGTTGGCTCTCATAGGTATAGGCTTGGAGCATGAACCAATCGGGTCCAAATCTCTCAAGCACGACGATCGATAGCGCTCCGCTGATACGTCAATCCTACCGGGCTAGATTGACTGAGTGGCTGCGTCGGCCCTCCGTTATCCTGATTATCATCGTAGGCCTGCTTCTGTCGCGAGGCATCACCAAGGGCGAACCTTTCTACAATAACGATGAGACCCGGCACGTCATGAACGGCGTATTCCTCCGGGACTTCTTGGTTGATCGGCCTGTGACTCACCCTTTGAACTACGCCTACGAGTATTATGCTAAGTATCCGGCGATTGCGGTGCCCCACTGGCCTCCATTTTTTTATTTTGTAGAAGGATTATTCTTTTTGGTCTTCGGTATCTCGGTGTGGGCCAGCCGCCTAGCGATTTTGGGTTTCGCGCTGCTGGGCGCTTACTTCTGGTACCGCATCGCGGAAAGATATGGCCCACGCTCCCGGGCACTGGTCTCTGCTCTCGTCTTTTGCCTGCTTCCTGTCGTAATTGTCTTTGAGAGCGTGACCATGCTGGAGATCCCGCAGGTGGCGTTGTGCCTGGGAACTATCTTCTTCTGGCTGCGTTGGGTGGAGCGCGAACGCGCGGCAGACGTGTGGGCGATGGCCGGCTTTGCCGCTGCCGCAATGCTAACCTCGCAGAAATCTGTCTTCCTCGCTGTCTTCCTTGGACTTGATTTGCTTTTGAATCGGCGGTTTCGGCTGCTCCGAAACTGGCACCTAGGGGCTGCGTTGATAGCGAGCCTAACGGCTGTCGTACCTTGGTATTTGCTTTCCTTTCGGATGCTGACGACAAGTTACCGGCGGGCCATCGGTGATAACTTTCAGCACGTCGCCCGTTTGCAGACTGTGCTTTATTACCCTCGGAACCTCCCCGGACAATTGGGGATCGTCCTGCTTATACTCGCTTGCATCGGGATCTGTTGGGTTGCGTTTCGTCGGCAATCTCAATATCGATTTCTGCTGCTGTGGGTGTTTTCCGCCTACCTAAGCTTCACTTTGATCCGGGAGAAGGAGCCGCGGCACATAATCATCTGGCTCCCTCCGCTCGTTTACTTTGCACTTCTGGGCATCGAGGCTGTATGGCCATGGAGGAGGTGGCTTTGGGTGGCCTATGGGGCCCTCGCACTCTATTTTTTGGTGATCGGGATCCGTTTCCAGCGTCCACGACTGAAGGGCGTGGAAGATGCAGCGCGATTTGTACTGGCCCAGCCGGGCTCGGATATCGTCTACTATCAGGGACGGCTCAACGGGGACTTTATATTCTATGTGCGGCAGTTAGACCCGCAAAAGCGTCATATGGTCGCGCGAGATAAGCAAGTAGTTGTCACAAATATTGACTATGCACGCCAGCCACTGCTGCTGGCCTCGGAAGAGATACTAGACTTCTTTCAGACTTGGGGCATCAAGTACATCATTATCGAGAATAAGGACGCAGACCCGGGCTTGGGAGTAGTTCGCGAGGTATTGGAAACCGACCGGTTCGAGAGGGCAGCGACGTTTCCCATCCAAACCAACGATGCTTATGGCGAACCCGGCGAAATTACGGTTTACCGTTTTCACGGCGTGCCTCGCCGGAGCAGCCAGATCGTGAGCATTCCCATGTTGACCATTCACGGAAACATCCCGGCCGACCTGAGTCGCTTGGCGGGCCGCCCGTGGCCCAATTGATCCAAGCCCTGAACTTTTCCCTTCCATTTGCAGCGATAAGGTTGCTTCGTCTCTAAATTTTGGGCGACCTCGAAGGCGCAGAACACAAGACAAGAACGCCGCCCGCTCTCTGCTGGAGAAGCAAGCGGCCCTCGAAGACTCGGCGAGAACAAGCTAACTAGTCACTTGTGACGACCGGCCCGATTGGTGCCACACTAGCCGTGCCCAATGCGCCGACGAACTGCCCCGCCAAGGCCCAAGAGCCCTGAGCCCAAGAGCAGGAGCGTCGCCGGGCCCGGCGTGGTAGCACTGACTTTTGCGTTCTCAACCGTTCCGACTGGAGCAATGACGGCAATGATGGCAGCATCCGCCTTCGCTGTAAGTGCGAAAACGCCACCCACCAAAAGGCACATTACCGAAATTGCCTTGATCGCTTTCATCCGCGTGTCTCCGTGCTCTAGGACCCAGGCCTTTAAGCGTTCGCCTTCTTCCGGCGGCGTAGGATGCCTCCGAAGGCCACCAAACCAGAGCCCATCAGCAGCATGGAGGCCGGTTCAGGCGTCTGTCCGGTGTTGACAAGGCCCGTGTGGGTGAACGGCGTCGAGTAGACAGCTCCGCCTTTACAAGCTACCGACGTACTGGAGCCACTCTCACAGGTTGATACATTGACGAAGGTTCCGACCGGCAACCCTCCTCCGCTGAAGTTAACAGTGACGTATTGACTCTGCCCCAAACTTACTCCGGTTAAGCTGTAGATGAAGATACCAAAGCTTGTGGCGTTCACTCCCACACCCGGCGCATTCGCATCCCACGTCTGAAGGTTCCCAAAGTTCTCTGAGGGCCCTCCACCGGAACAGCATGGAAGACCGGGCACTTGATAAACAGTCGTACTTCCGGAGGCGCCAGTAAGCGTCCCGGCAAGTCCTGTGCTCGTATTCCAGGTTCCACCGAAGACATTCGGACCCCCGAGCTGCCCGACGCCAGTGCCGGACACGCGAGGGCCATCTATGACGCTGGCGATTCCCGGGGCGCCGGACGTACTGTTCGGAATGGCGACGATCAGCAAAATGGTAGTGCTGGTTGTCTTGCTAGCTGCACCTTGATCCCAAACGGTCAAAGATGCGGATGGAATACCAATTGTTTCCCCATTGTAAAGATTCGTGCAGGAACTATCTGGACAGGTCGAATTCCCAACAAATATGGGTGGATCCTCGTCGATAGAAGTTTGTGCGGCAAGGGGCGCCGGACCCAAAGCAATCAACAACGCGACTCCCATAACCACTAGAAGGGGCTTCACCAAGCTTTTCCTCTTTCCGATTTCTCCTAATTTTTGCATAGCTACCCCGATAGCAAGCTAAGCAATGGGTAAAGGGCGCCCGAGGACCTAGGACATCCCACAAATGTCTGATGGTACTAGTGCACACGTTAGGCCACTTGGGTCACACTGAAAACAAAGGAGTTACAGTCATGATCAAACGTGTTGATGGGCAACAGGCTTCATCTTTATTCCTATTTCCTATCCCAAACAGTCGCCCAAATAGCCTGAACTCCTATGGAAAGTAGCGACCCCTCTGGCCAACGGCGAGGTGGCTGATCCATGTCCGGTCAAACAGGAAAGGGCAAGAACCGGCGAACCGGATTCTTGCCCTTTGGCGGAGCATTTCTAAAGTGAGGGTTGGTTGCTACGCTAGATCGCCTTCCTGCGACGACGCAACATGCCTGCGAGGCCCAACAAGCCAGAGCCCATCAACAGCATAGAGGCCGGCTCGGGAACTGGCGGGCCTGTGGTTAGCCCTGCTTCTGTGAAGGGAACGACGAAGGGTTTCCCGTTCGCACCCTCACCGATCGCGTCAACAAACGTACCCGTTGGAACATTCAATCCGGTGACGTTAATCTCCCCGTTTGCCCCGAGCGTTGCTCCGTTCAGAGCGACCACGTAAATGCCAAAGCTTGTTGCCGACGGGTCATTTCCCGGAAGGGTGAAATTAGTGAAGCTATTCGAGTTGTTGATGCCGCCGCCACCGGTGAAGTTCAAGAAGCTGTACACTTCTTGCCCGGATCCCATCGACCCGTAAAATGCGCCAGCGAGCGGTCCGGGATTTGCCTGCAAGCCGAGGCCATTCGTGCTGAAAGTTGGAAAGAGTCCGGTCCCGGCTACGTTCGCGGTACCCGAAGTAGGCGAGCCGCTATTGAAGGGGTTGAAGAACTGCACACCCAACGAGGTGTAAGCTCCCGAGCTAGTAGGTCCAAGGTAGGAAGCTGTGTTGTTCACCGTGTCGTTAGGCACGGCGAGAATTAGCAGTATAGGGGCGTTAATGGTGGCGGCCCCGCCGTTGGACGTCTGATATATGTCAAGCGTACCGCCGGAACCAATCTTGTTGGGGTCGCCCGCGCATCCCTGTTCGCAAGCGGTCCCCTGACCTGGACCGATATGTAGGGTGCTGGGATCGAGTAACGTCTGCGCCTTGGTTTGATACGCACAGGCGAGGCCAAGGCAGCTTACAAATGCGAGCAGGGAAGCTGCTCGGTATAGGCTAGGCTTCCTCATTCTTATTTTCTCTCTTTCTCTTTCCTCGTTTCAATCTCAAAGCACACAGAGCCCTGGTTCTCAACAAAGTGAATCGTGAAACAGAGTCAGCGGGGATCACCCTCTATTCCGCCAGTGCTAGGGCATTTTAAATGCCAGTTTGCCCCCACTGAAAACAAAGGGGTTATGTCTTGCAGATAAGGGACCATGCGCAAACCTCTTCATCATTTTACTGAATCTGGCGCAATTAATTTCCCTAAGCGATCAACCGCAAACCGGACATGGTCAGTAAAGATGGGAGTATAGAACTATCAGCCCCAGCCTCAAGGCGATGGCCAAAGGATTGAGCGCCCTACAACTGAGGTGAGGGATGTAAGCGAATGGTTCGTTAAGTAGACGCACACGAACTGCTGTCTTCACTGCTGCAGTTTTTCCGCAACAAGACTCGTAGCGTGGAAGCCGACCTAGTTCGCTTGGGCGAGAGCTTGGCGCGCCTGTTCCGCATCGGCGGCCTTAAGCTGCTTCATCTGTAGGGCAGCCTGCAGCTGGCCCTTGCCCTTGTCCTTTTGTCCGGCTGCCACAAGGGTCATGCCCAGATGGTAGCGATACTCAGCCGATGCAGGAGCCTTCTTGACGGCCTCCTCAAGCAAAGGAACCGCGCCGGAATAGTTGCCCTTCTTGTACATGACCCAGGCTAGTGTGTCCGTGATAGACGGCAGCTCAGGCATCTGCGACTTGGCCTTCTGCGCCATGCCCAAGGCAACGTCGAGATCCTTTCCTTCCAGCGCGTCCACCCAAGCCATATTGGCAAGAGCCACGGCAAAATTCGGGTCGACGTCCAGCGCCTTCTGGTAATACTTTCGGGCGGTTTCCAGGTCGCGGTCGAGATACAGGTTGCCGATCATCGCGCAAAGAGCAGCGAACTTCGGCTGTATCTCCAGCGCTTTCTGATATTCAGCAATGGCAGCTTCCGGCTGATTCTCCACCTCATAAATGCGCGCGATTCGCAGATAGGCTTGAACTTCCTTGGGATTGAGCTGAATGGCGCGCTCAAATTCCCCGTGTGCCCCGTTATTGTTCTTAGCCTGGAAATGTAGCGCGCCGAGAATCATGTGTCCCTGGGCGTTTTTCGGATTAGCGTCCACAAATTGCTGGACGCGTGCGAGGGCCTTCGGTGCCTGCTGGTGCGCAACCAGGAAGTCGGCATACTGGCCGAGAATTGTGGTATTGGAGGGATCGAGTCGAACCGCGGTCTCCAGTTCCTTTTCCGCCTCAGGCCACTTCTTTTGTGTCGAATACAACTGCCCCAAATCGAGGTGGACAGCCGCCTGATTAGGAGCCAATCGCAGCGCCGCCTGGAATTGTTCCTCCGCCTTACCAGTCTGACCCTCGCGGAGAAAGATGCCGCCCAGGAGCAAGCGGTCGCTCACATTGGTGGGAAATTTCTGGACCAATTCCTGCGCGTACGCCTGGGCAACAGAACCATTGCCCTGTGCGAGATTCAATTCCGCCAGGCTGCGCAAGGCGATTACCAAGCCCGGCGAGACGCGCAGCGCTTCTTGCAGCTCAGTGCCGGCTTGCCCAAGGCTGCCGGAGCGCCAGTAAGCCAAACCCAGATAATAGTGAGCCTGAGGAGAATCTCCGGAATCTTTAGTAACGCGCTGAAGGGCACTTACGGCGTCCTGCGGTTTGTCCTGGGCCATCAGCAAACGCGCATGGTTGATCCGGACGAATAAATCCTTGGGAACCTGCTTCGTGAGTTGAGCGTCCATCTGGGCCGCCTGGTCCGTTTGATTCGTAGTCAGGTAGAGCTCTTCGATGCGCTTCTCGATATCGAGATTGTTAGCAGATATGGACAGTCCCCGCCGATACTCTTCAATTGCCTTTGCCGCGTTATTGCGCTGGACGTAGTAGTCGCCAATCGAGGTCGCGACCTCGACTGACTTTGGCAGTTGGGTGCGTAGCCTGGCGAGGATGCCGTCGGCCTCTTCGGTTTTCCCGGCGCTGGACAGCATATTCGCCCAATCGACATACAGCGGGATGGCATCCGGATTGTTTTGAGTGGCCGTCTGCAAAACCTGTTGGGCTTCCGGGAGCTTGCCCTGCAAATGGTAGAAATTCGCCAGATCGATGTTGGCTTGCACAGACTTCGGATCAACCTGAACAGCTTGCTTCAAATGCTGCTCGGCCTCCGGAAGGCGGCGCAGGCCGATTTCAACCAGTGCCATATTCACGAACGTGCTGGAATCGTTGGGGGTCAACTCCGCAATTTTCGAAAAAGCGGCGAGAGCCGCCTCGGGTTTTTGTTGGGAGATCAGCGCAGCGCCGAGGAGCTGATAGGCACCCGCATTCTTGGGATCCCGGCTAATCACGAAGTTCGCTTCTTCTTCGGCCTTTATGAACCCGCCTCCAGTAACACCCTCAAAATTGCGTGCAGCAAGATACATACGCCCGCGGTCCAACCGGGCGTCCAGGCGGTTTGGGTCCAGTTCGATGGCCTTTTCGAGAGCACCATAAGCGGCCCGCCAGTCCTGTTGCGCCAAATCGGCCTGGGCCAACTGATAGTAGGCGTCAACAAAGCGAGGGTCGATCTTCAGAGCATTTCGATATTCGATCATCGCGCTGGCATACTGCTTCTTTTTCATGTACTTCTGGCCATTCGCCAGGTACTTCGCCTTGGCCTTTTGCGGGTCGGCGGAACAAGAGCTAAGCAGCACTGCTGCGGACAAAACTAGAGAAGTGATTAGTCGCTTGTTTTCGGCTTTCATGACTTTACCTCCGCGGTGCCTGTGGCGCTCAATTCGGTATTAGTTGGTCCAGACGCGGGAATATCAACTGAGTGAAGCTTTCCAAGCGGGCGCGCGCCTTACTTTCCGTGTCGTTCATTGGTGTAACCAGACGGACCAGCGCGCCATCGGTGCGATTGCGAGAAATGGCGTCGGCAACCATCCAGAACTTTCCCGCGTACTCGCTGGCGACCACGCGTCCCCGCCCTTGGTACCAATAAAAGACGAGCTGTTTGTCGAGTCCCTGCTGAATCACATACTCATTCACAACAATCTTCCGACCGTCAGGAACGGCTATGGTCGCATAGCCCGACTGAACGGGATCCCAACCGGCACCGGGCAAGCAATTTTTCGGTGAATGAATAGTGTCTCCGGTCCTTTGGCTGGCGTAATACCCGACATAGAGCTGTACGGGTGGATCGAACTGATTGAAAAATAAGCGATTAGAATAGTCCGAAACGCCCACGGCCTGCACGATTCGCGAGTCGAGAGGCTGCTCCCTACCGGTCCAACTACCCAAAGTGTACGGCAGCTCGCGAAGAGGCGCACGAGGAACGACTGCTTCGCCGTGGCTCAAAGTGTGGAGAAACACGGTGGTGCCAACGAGCAGGCCTGCGGTGATCCACATACGAATCGATGGGGCCGGACTAAGCATGGGTGGGCTGCTCCCGGTGAGCCCCGAATCGCTTCAGAATCCAGTGGGTGGTGAACATCAGAACGAGCGCGGCTAGAAAGATCACCCAACCAGAAAACTCGTGAAAGAAACCTTCGGCCGCCTTTGGGCCGAAGCGGTAGGTCAGGACGCCGGTGCCCATGATACGCAAGGCGTTACTGACGATGGCGATCGGAACCATTAGAATTACGAGCGTGCAGCGTATCCAGCGTCGCGGCTCCACCAAGTACCCATAGGCGACAGCCAAGGTAATCAGGGTCATTAGCGACCGGATCCCGCTGCAGGCTTCAACCACTTCCAAAGAGTAGTTCGGAAGAATGAGCACGTTCCCTTCACGCAAGACTGGTACCTGTACCAACTCCAAACAAAATGTCGCGAAGCGCGATGCAAGCAGTTGCAGCGGAAAGGTGATTTGATTGTAGACGATAACCGGGATCGGAATCATCAGTATCAGAAACGCCAGCGGAAAAGAAAGAGCCCGGAGCACCTTCCATCCCGCCAAAAAAAGGATCATTCCCGCCAAAAGTACCAGAAGCGAGAAGCGGCTAGTGAACAGTTCCGCGCCCAACGAGCCGCCGATAAGTAAGACAATGGCCCCGATCATGACCAGCAGGCCAAAATTGCTGGGCTTGGCCTCGCACTTCGTCCATTGGTCCCGCGTTCGCCAGACGACGTAGCCGGCAAACAGGGGAACCAGAAAACCGTGGCCGTAGTCGGGATCATTCCACCACTGCAGCACGAGCACTTTCAGCACGGGGGCGTAAAGCAGGACGATGAGGGCTGAGAGGATTGCCGTCCAGATCCAAGAACGGTTCTTTACCACAGTCTCCGCGACAGGCGCGGTTGTCGACATTGAGTTTTCGGAGATCAAGACAGAAGATCCTTAGCTCGGTCCGGGTTGTGTGTAAACAGTTCTACCTTCCAGGACATAGAGCCAGGGCGGTTTAGACGAACTCCAACGAAACTCGTTCTCACAAACGTAACATGAAGCACGCAAGAGTCCTAAGATTCCCGAGCGTTTAGGTGAGAACTCCTTGGAACTATCTGTATATAAATGACTTACGTGAGACCACCGAAAGCTTCGAGTTTTCGTATCCGCGCAAGGCCAAAGATGTGAAAAAGTTTTCACATCTTGGATAGCGGTGTCAGTGCCCTTGCCGGAGGTTTTTTCCAATAGTGCATCCGACCACCGCTTTGTCGCAGGCCAACTAGCTATGGCTCATACACTCGGCCGGGTCCTTCATCGCTGAAAGCAATGATTGGAAATACGAAATGGCTCAGGAAGCCAATGAGCTCTATTTAAAGAACTTAGGCGAGTTCGTTTTGCAATCTTGCCCGCTCCATGACGGAACAGAGATTGGTAGTAGAACCAGCGCACTAGCACCGCGCCAGCAGCGAACCCCCAGCCGCGCTTGCGACCGAAAAACGGCCGAAAAACGCATACATACGCCAGATGAACCGAGCAGGCCGAGACAAGCCTGAGCATCCGCGGAGAAATACACGTCAGCCTGCCCGCCCACACCGGTGGGAGCAACAGCCCTCCGAGAAACAATAAGCCGACCAAGCCAGCGCTAATTCGCGATGAGTAAGTTAGCTTTAGATCGGGGGAGATTGCGCGTTCGGAGAATCAGATTCGTCCACGGGACTGCGCGATGGAGAATGTCGGTACGAAGCAGTCCGCCCAGGATCCACTTCTTCAGATGCTTCACATGGAGCTCCTTGTTGAGCCGGATTTTTCGTCCTGCCTGCGTCAGGCGAAGACGATGATCTCCCCACGCGCGTGTCGCACGCCCGAATTGCGTGCGTCGGCGGGACCAGTTTTGTAGCAACCCTGCTACCAGCTACTAAGCCTTCCAATCTTTCTTTACTAGGATTTACGCCATATCCAGGCGCGTCGGTCCCAAAGCGGACCCACCCCCGGGGACGGCCCCCCGTACCAAAATGTGGAAAAGATTTTCACTTTTCTGACTGCCCCCCAAGTACATTTTCTGCGGGATCCTGGTTTCCCCTGTAAGCCCCTCAAATTCTTTAAAGTTACGCCGTTAGACTAGCTTAGAGATGGCAACCCAATTGCGTGAGTGATTCCTGGGCGTAGACTCCGTGCTTGAAGAGGCAGCCAGAAAGCCGTTAGCAATCCTGCCCTGAGCTCGCCATCAGCGAAAGACACATGACCGCCGTTTCCCCGATCAAGCGTCTCTCCGTCGTGGTTGCTGCTCAGGAGGCGGGTAGGAGCTTGCGCAAACGCCTCGCAAGCCTGTCCGCCCAACTTCCTGCGAACGAAGTAGAAATCATCGTTACCGATGGATCGAGCGGCGAGGGTTTCGGCTATTTGTTCGGTCCGCCCGAGGGAATAGTCGCGGCGCCTGAGAAGGGCGCAGTGTGGGCCCACCTCGCATGAACGCTCCGGAGATCTCAGTGGTCATGGCTACTGCCAACGCAGCGAAGACCGTGGAGGCGTGTCTCAAGTCGCTCGAAGATCAGACTTTCTTCCTGAACACGGAAGTGATTGTGGCCGACTGCTCCACTGATGGCACGGACGATCTGATGCGCAAGGAATTTCCTAGAGTGAAGCTGCTCCACTTCGACCGGCCGATGGGTTTGCCTCAATTACTCCGCGAGGCCCTGCAACACGCGCAGGGGCACGTTGTGGTGGTGACGGAGCCGCACTGTCGCTTCGCTTCGGACTGGCTAGAGAAACTGCACAGAGCGCATCAATCCGAATTCGACGTGATTGGCGGGGCGGTCGAAAATGGGCGCCCCAACGGCCTCGTGAACTGGGCCTGTTATTTTGCTGATTATGGCCCTTTCATGCTTCCCTCGCGACGGAAACTCAGTTCCCTGCTTCCCGGCAACCACGTGTCCTACAAACGAAGCGCTATTGAGAAGGAGCTTAATTCCATCGAAGATGGTTTCTGGAAGATCTTCTTCCACTGGGACCTTGAGCAACAGGGAGTTCGCTTTCTCTTTGATCCCGAGCTCGTAGTTTACTATGTCCGGCCAGGTTCGCTAGCAAGCTTCCTACGGGGCTATTACCTGCACGGCTGGTTTTTTGCGGCCATGCGCTCGAAACGGATCTCCTCAGCAGAGCGGTCTTTGCACTTGGTGACGACACCTGCGCTTCCATTGGTCCTCTTCTATAGGCGCCTGCGCGCCGCGCTGGCAAACCCTCGCCACCGCGCGAAGGTGCTCCTCTCCATTCCTTTGCTCGCCGTCATGGTGATAGTTTGGTCGGCCGGCGAGCTGACGGGGTACCTGCTGGGCCCCGGCGGGATGCCCAAGGAAGTTTACCGATGATGGTGAAAGCGAAGTTTGTTAACATGGCGTCCGCGTACCGCGCTGCCGATCCCCCACTGATCTTCACGCCCGAGTATTACGCCCGCATTCAGGCGCTCGAAGAAACTCACGGATGGTATCGCGGCATGGGCGAAGTGACTGTTCGGCTCATCGAGCGTTACCGCCCCGCTGTCCGCGACCTGCGCATCGTCGTGTCGGTTGAAGCGCGAGGCGATCCAGCTCTCCCGCTGCGACCACACCTATCGCCAGGGAACATTGATGGTGTGCATAGCCCGGAGACCAGCGAACGCAGATTCCTAGGAAAACGGAATGGAACAGGGAGAACAAATCGCCCACCCGAAGATCTCGGTGGTCATCGCGTCGGTAAACGGGCCGAACTGCACGGACGAGTGTCTGGAGGCGCTAGAGAAGCAAACGTTGAAGGGCCAGGCAGAGGTTATCGTCGTGGACTGCTGCGGCGACGGCGTGGCTCAGTTGATCCGCCAGAAGTATCCCCAGACAAGACTGATCCGCTTTGCGGAGCGCAAGACGATACCCGAGTTGCGCGCCATTGGAATGAAGAACGCACGCGGAGACATTATCGTCATCACCGAGGATCATTGCCTGGCCGAACCGCACTGGTACGAGCGCATGCTGGCCGCCCATCAGGAGCATTACGGCGCAATCGGTGGGGCGGTTGAGAATGATGTCAGCATTAAGCGCGTGGTGGATTGGGCAGTTTATTTCTGCGAGTACAGCAAATACCTGAATCCGGTCCCCGCCGGCGAAGTGGCCGACATCCCAGGCAACAACACTTCCTACCGCCGAGAATTCCTGGCGCACATCGCCGACATGCTGGAGGAGGGCACCTTCTGGGAGAACTTCCTGAACGGACGTCTGCAGGAAAAGGGCATCAAACTCTATTCTGACCCGTCGATCATCGTCTACCACAAGAAGGTGTTTGGCTTCCGGTACTTCGTCAGCCAGCGCTACCATTACGGCCGGTCGTATGCCGGTATGCGCCTCGGCGGCGCGCCTTATTGGAAGCGCCTCATCTACGCCGCCTTTTGCCCGCTGCTCCCGGTGCTGCTGATCGGCCGCATCGGCTGGCGCGTGTGGACCAAGAAACGCCACCGCGACCGGTTTCTGAAATCGTTTCCTTTCTTGGGACTTTTTACATTTTGCTGGGCGTGGGGAGAATTTGTCGGGTATTTGTTCGGACCCGGTGAGAGCCTGCTGAAAGTCGAATAACGATGCGCATTGGAGTGGACGCAACCTGCTGGGCCAACCGGCGCGGCTATGGCCGCTACGCGCGGTCCTTAGATGCGGAGCGGCGAAAGGGCGAAACACGATGAGGATGCGAGAGAGCGAACTGCTAACCCAACTGTTGCATACTGTGATCGGCTATTGGCGCTCGCAAGTGCTCTTTACCGTGCACGAACTGGGCGTCTTCGATTTTCTGTCCGAGGGAGGAAGAGCCGCTGAGGAAATCGTGGGGCACTGCGGAACCGCCTTCGCGCACACCGAGCGCTTGCTGAACGCCGCAGCGGCACTCCGCCTGCTGAAAAAAGAAGGCGAGCGCTTCGACAACACTCCGGTGGCCGAGGCCTTTTTGGTGAGAAGCAGCCCGCAATACATGGGCCATTGGATCCGCTTGATGGGAAGGTGGTACCGCACTTGGAGTGGCCTCAAGCAGATGGTTCAGACGGGCGAGGCAGTGGAGGATTCGCAGGACCACTTGGGCGCAGACCCAAACTATACGCGCAACTTCATCCTAGCTATGCATGAGTACGCGCGGGGTCCGGGCAAGGAGATGGTCAACCACGTCGATCTGAGCGGCCGACGCCTGCTGCTCGATCTGGCGGGAGGTCCGGGGACGTATGCGCTGATGCTGGCCCAAAAGTATCCGGACTTGCGCGCCGTGGTCTTCGACCTGCCCGCGGTAGTTGAAATAACGCGCGAGGTGATCGAGAGCTACGGTCTCTCCGACCGCGTCAGCACCCGCGCAGGCGATTACATGATTAGCGACTTCGGCGCGGGGTACGAGGTCGTCTTGATGTCCAACATGCTGACCCAGGAAAACCCAGAAAGCACCAAGAAACTTCTGCGTCGAGTGTACGACGCAATGGCAAGGGGCGGACTGCTAATCGTCCAGGGCATGTTCTTGAACGCGGCGAAAGACGGCCCGGCCTGGCCTGCTTTGCAGTCGCTGATGTTGTCCCTAGTCTACCAGAACGGGCGCGGCTATTCGCACGACGAAACGCAAGCCCTTTTGGTCGAGGCTGGCTTTTCCAGTCCACGGGTGAAGCGGATGTCGCTCTTCAACGCCGAGTCGTTGGTGGTGGCAGCCAAAACATAGGAGATGGTCTTGGGTAGCAACGCTTCGAGTGCCGGGCGGGCACTTCGAAACAATGAGATGTGGTGTGCTCTCGGCCATGCGGGACGCAGCAGAGTTGCTGTAGCGCGCCCGGAGTGTGTTCTGTTAGAGAAAGCTGGCGGTGCGCTCTGCGGTTGCATCGCGAGGAAGGGTTTCCTGAGGGACGTAGACGGCTACTTCTACTATAATGGGAGTCTAATGGGAGGAAAAATGCAGGCTATGGACGTCGCTTCCACACTACAGCAGTTCATCGAGAAGAATTTCCTGCGGAAGAAGAACGTGAGCCCGATCACGCCCAATAGTTCTCTGCTGGATTCCGGCGTTATCGACTCGGTGGGTATCTTCGAGCTGGTGGGGTTCATCGAGGAGAGCTTAGGGGTCAAGATCGAAGACGAAGAAATCGTCCCGGAAAACTTTCAAACAATCAACAATCTGGTGGCCTTCATCACCAGCAAGAAGAGAGCCTCCTAGTTCTTGCTTTCCGTGAGTAGCGCGGCCAGTCCCGATCGGCCCGGCCGAGCTACCAGGATCCGCAGCTAGAGTCACTGGCATGTCGAAACTGATTTGCATCGGAGATGTAGCGTATCTATGCACTTCCTTTGTCCCTCTGCCGTGGCTGTACACCCTGGCAAGGATGAAGGGGCGGCTTCGGCACTGGGGGAGCCGGGAGACGCGAGAGATTGTTCACGGAAACCTGCAGTCCTTTCTTGGGTCCAGCCACAGCGAGCCGGAAATTGACCGGATGACACGCCTTTTCTTCGAATACCGGGAACTGCGGATTCTGCTCTACTATCTCTATCCTGGGTTGAAACCCCGCCAGGTCGAAGCCCTCTTGCCTCTGGAGGGCCTGGAGCATCTGGACCGCCTGTGTCCCGAGAGGAAAGGCGGGATTCTCTTGCTTTCGCATGTGAACTCCGTTGTCGGTCTCATCGCGAAGGAGATACTTCGCGCCCGCGGCTATGACGTGCGCGTCGCGTATCCGACGGAAACCCCGCCGTTCCCGCCGACGCTCTTCCGAAGAGTTTGGGACCGAATCTTTCCTCCCGCCAACATTGTGGCGAGCGCTGATTTCTGCACGCAGTTTAACATCCGGCCGATCGTGCGTCGGCTCAGGGAAGGGGCGATCATCCTCTTGACGGGCGACGGCTGGCACTCGGCGGGTCTGGCAAAAGCGAAGTTCCTGGGGCGCGAGCTTTACTTCACCACGGGAGCCGCGGGAATTGCGCGGGCCGTGGGTTGCCCGATCGTTCCGCTGTTTGTTGTGGGCTATCCGCCGGACATGCTGCGGGTCGTCATTGAGGAGCCTAAGGCTCTGGAAATGACGGAGGACCAGCAGCGAGATCTCGAAGTGATGGTCTCCAACTATACGAGCCGGCTCGAAGCCCACTTGGTCCAATACCCGCTGGCGTGGGAACACTGGTTTGAAAAACGAGCTCTGGAGACGATGGCCACGCTGCCGGGAAGGTCCCTCGCCGACCGCTATCGTATTTAGGTTCGGTCCGCCCTTCTGCGTTCAGCGAACCAGTCAAACCGCTCCCGTTTCCGCGCGCTCCTGTGGCACTTCCTCGCAGCGGCACATCCCCGCCACCACGGCGCGAGTCTCGTGGGCCGACACCTTTTTAATGTTCGGCAGGAGCGGGCACCACGCCGTTGGCTGGCCGCATGAATTCGGAAGCGTGAAAGTGTGGCGCAAGCTCCGTCTTCACAATGAGGCGACGCACGATGGGAGCGGTCATGAACGTAGTGACCACGGCCATGAAAACGAGCATGAAAAAGACGCTCTTCGGCAGCAGTCCGAGCTCATAGCCGATGTTGATGGCGATCAGCGCCATGAGCGCCCGCGTGTTCATGAGCACGCCGACGATCCAAGATTCCCGCCTGGAAAACCCGCTCAGGTTCGCGGCGATTGTACAGCCGGCAAGCTTTCCGACAATTCCCGCCATCAGCACCAGGCCGCACAGTGTCCACAAAAATCCGCCCTGCATCGTCCCGATATCAGTGCGCAGACCAGTGTAGGTGAAGAAAATCGGCAGGAAGAAAACCGTGACGAAATCCCGCAGCCGGCGGCGGATCGCATCGCACAGCTCATGTTGATCGTACAGGATGGCACCCATGATGAATCCGCCGAAGATTGAGAAGATCCCGATCAAGTTGGTGACCGCCGCGGAGATAAAGATCAGAATCAGAAGGACGGCCAACGACGTGAGCGAAAGTTCTCCTTTGTTTTCCTGCAGCGTGCGCCGCGACCAGCGAATCAGCAGCGGGCGAGCGACTACGATCATAAACAGAGCGAAGCCCACCGTCTCCCCGACCATCAACAGGATCGCACTGATCTTGAAGTTGGACCGCACGATGGCCGTCACCAAGGCCAGGATGATCCAGCCAGAAGCGTCGTCCAGTGCCGCCGCGCTGATGGTGATCGAACCCAGCCGGGTGCGGTTCAAGTTGAATTCAATCAGCATGCGCCCGAGGATCGGAAGGGCGGTAATCGAGAGCGCCGTGGCAATAAACAGAACAAAACCCATCCGGTTGATCCCCGCTCCCACGTACGGGTAGAGGACATGGCTGACCCCCAGCCCGAAGCCGAAGGGCAGGACCATCCCTGCGATCGAGATGATCAGCGCCTGATGGCCATGCTTGCGCAGGTGGCTGAACTCAAACTCCAGGCCAATCAGGAATAGCAGCAGGATTAATCCGATCTGGCTCAGGACACTGAAGATCGGACCCACCGAGGTATCGAAAACCCTCTCAAACAGGTGCGGGAACAGTCCGCCGAACAGCGACGGCCCCAGGATGAGCCCCGCCGCGATTTCCCCGCACACCGTAGGCTGGCCGACCCAGCGAAAGACCGTGGCGAAGATCCGCGCGGCAGCCATGATCACGACAATCTGGACGATGACCTTCAGCAGGATTTCTTCCACGCGCGTGCCCACTGGCGAGGTTGAGAGAAACAAAATGTTCGCTGGCATCATCTGTGGTTCTCCTTCGAGATCAGTTCATCCTCGGCACTTTGTCCTCGGACCTCCGCCACCGCTTCCGTGCCACCCTGGTGTTGGGCCGCTTGTAAGATGGCTTCCAGGTCCACCTTGTCGTATCCGCCGCTCAGCAGCACGATCAGACGCTCGCGCAGCAACGGGATTTTCCGTGACCGGAAGAAAATGTTGTCGGCGTCCTTCTTTTGCAGGATCTCGTACCAGTTGTAGATCATCTTGAAGATCCGGTCCATCGGACGCCGTATGCGTTGTTCATAGACGGCCAGGCGTTCGGCGCTGAAATCGCCGGTTTCAAATGCGTCATCAATCGCATCGGCCGCAAACATCCCGCCCCGGATTGCCAGCGTGACTCCCGCGGAAAAAATCGGATCGACGAACATGGAGGCGTCGCCCACCATCACGAACCCGTTTCCCACGAAGTTGTCATTCAGGTAGCAGATGCTGGAAATCGTCTGCATCTCCATGGTCTGCTTGGCCGAGCCCAGCCAGTCCCGAATCGTCTGGCATTTGGAGATGGCGTAATCAAAGCGGGCCTGGGGTCCTTTCTGCGGGCCCACGGCGCGGGCATCCAGCACCACGCCGACGCTGACGATGTCGTCTGAGAGCGGGATGTACCAGATCCAGCCCTCCTCGGTAGTGTGAATGTCGGTCATAGTGCCGCCCTCGTCGTTCAGGCGTCGCCATGCCCCTTGAAAGTGACTGAAGTGAGAAATCTTGTTCAGTCCTGGATCCGGCCGGCAGTGACCCAGCTTGCGGGCGAGAAGGCAGGAACGTCCGGTGGCATCGACTACGATGGGTGCGTAGATGGGTTTCGCCTTCTTTCCATTTGGACCTGCCAAAACTCCGCTGGCACGATCGCCCTCCAAGAGGACGTCCTTCGCCGTCCATTCTTCGCGCGCGTCCACGCCGTGCTTCCGGGCGTTGTTCAGGAGGATCGCGTCGAACTTCGCGCGTTCCACATGAAAGGCGTAGGGGCGGGGGAAGTATTGCGGATACTCAGCGGTGAGGAGAATCAAGTCCGTGGGCGCGCCGAACATCCGGAAGTTGACGCCCTGCTTGATCGTGAAGCCCGCTGCGTCCAATTCCGGCAAAACGCCGAGTTTGCCCCAAAGTTCCCAGCCGGCGGGCAACAGTGACTCACCGATGTGGAAACGCGGGAAGCGCTCCCGCTCGAGGAGCAACACCCGGTAGCCTTTCTGCGCCAGGAAGGTCGCAGTAGACGATCCGCCCGGGCCCCCGCCCATCACAATCACATCGAACTTTTCCATTTAGGTTAGGTTGCTCCTGAGCGCAAAAGCGATTTTGCGTTCCCTGAAGCGACTTCCTCGCCGCAAGATTACTCGGAGACAAACAGCATGTTGCCGCAGGCTTCCACATCCTCAAGAAAGGGCCCGCAGTGACTCCTTGCCCTCGGTGCAAATTCCCAGATGATCCTAGGCTACCGGATAAGTCAGCAAGTGGAATACCATTCACTGGAGCGCAACTACGCGTAAGTCATTTATTTTCGGTTGTTTAGTTAGTACCCCTTTTCGCTTGCTTGAGCTGAGAGAGGGTAAAGTTCACAAAATGGGCTAAAGAATTCTCCTGCCCCTAATTCTCGGCTTGGAGCCTTCGCCCATCCCTCGCTTAACGGACCTTGGATTTTGGCGACGAGGAGGCCCGTGGCGGCCTGTGGCCGCCACGGGCGGTTGTAAGGTGTTGTTTCTGCTGTACTTGCTGTCGTTTTCTCGCTCATGGTTCCAGTCCTTGCAGGAAGAGCCTGAACAACGGGTGCTACGCTTGTAGCGACTACGTCCGGTGCAAACGGCTGTCCAGTTGCTCGGCACAATCGTTATCTGAAGGGCTGAGCATCCCGAGTGCCTTGAGGGAGGCTTACCGACATGCAGTGCCACGTACATTCGATTCCACGAACCTCCTTCTCCAGCGCTCTTAAAGAAACAAAGACAGTCTCGGTCAGGCCGGTACAATACAGCGTACAGGTTCCTCTTACTGATATGTCGCAGGCGCAAGACTATAAGGGGGAAGACGGCGGCCTATACGGTGGCGACCGGAATCATCCCCCGCAGCAACATCTGGACGCGGCACTAGCGGCTTCCAAACTAATCCGGCCACTTTGTCCAGCGGGACAGCCCTCTGTTGAAGGTCTAATTGGAATTGTCTCCATAGGTCCGTCGAATGCAGAGTGGGAGTTTGAGGAGTTCACCCGGCTGGCAACAACCGCTCCCCAAACTGCGGCGTCGCTCCGCTTCGCTAACGGCGCGCAGATGAAGATGCACGCCGCAGCGTGGAGCAATACCCCGCCAAATCGGCCGCCCTGGCTCACCCTCAACAAACGGGTTGCGCAGTCCGGACTAACGATGGAGCAGGTCCAGGTAGCTTGGGTGAAGCATGCGCTCTGGCGACCTGCGAGGTATGGCGAGTTCCCTTGGCACGCCGAGGCGCTCAAAAACCACATGGCCACGACAGTCCAGAGATTAAAGGTGTGCTGTCCGAATCTTCGATTGGCCTACTTGTCCAGCCGAGTCTATGCCGGATACGCTAACAGTGAGCTCAATCCCGAACCTTACGCTTATGAAAGTGCCTTCGCAATACGCTGGCTGATTCAAGCTCAAGTCCACGGCGACATTTCTCTGATCCACGATGCGTTCGACGGGCCCGTGATGGCTCCAGTGCTACTTTGGGGTCCATACCTTTGGGCGAATGGAGCCGAAGGCAGGAAACGCGACCGCTTGGTTTGGGCTCGAAGAGATTTTAAGCATGATGGGATCCACTTAAGCAAATTGGGAAACGCTAAGATCGCCAAACTGCTCATGAGATTTTTTGCGACTGATCAAACTGCCCGCATATGGTTTCTCAAAGGAAGTTCTGACCTTCAAGGAGAGAAGGCATGCCAGTCGAACATCGATTCACCTTGCGAGTAGGCACTCGCCAAAAGCTGTTGTTGATTTATGCGCGAAGCGCAATCGATGAGGCAACTGGCAAACCGGGGCTCACCGCTCACTCGCCGAACGCCGTGGCTTACATACGAGAAGGAGAGTCCCAGGCACATCCGATACACGCCACGCCTGGAATATTGGGCCAATGGACTGCCGGGGGTTTCGTCGAGGTGGATGCAGAGCTCATGCCCGGCGTTTACCAGCTTGGCCTGCCCGACGATGTACTGCAAGACGGCGCGACGCGCGTGATGATTCTGGTGCGTTGGAATGATGCCGTGTTCGAACCAGTCGATATCGATCTGGTTGCCTACGATCCTCAGGATGGGTGGCGCATCGGATTGGAGAGTCTAGCTGACGAGGAGCGCCATCAATTCCTCCGGCAAGCGCTACCCCGTTTCACAGAAATGGAACTTGCTCTGGGTCGGGAGGGGGAACAGGAGCTCAAGACCTCGCTCAAACGTACCGGAGAATGACACAATGCATTTCACGCTCAAGAAAGGCACCAAGAGAAAAAGCGTTCTGCTCTTCGCACGCGGTACGGGTGGTGGCCAACCAGGTCTCAGCAGCACGACAGCGGGCAGTTACGCCGCCTACATTCGCGAGGGAGATGCTGCAGCGGTTCGAGTCCCACTCCTCCCCGGAAAACTCGGAGAGCACCAAGCTGGCGGCATCGTCGAAGTTAATCCGGAACTCATGCCTGGCGTCTACCAGTTTGGAATCCCAGATGACATGCTGGCTGACGACGCAGACGGTGCGATCTTAGTGCTGCGCTTTCCGGGTTGCGTGTTCGAGCCTGTAGAAGTGAGTCTGGTTGCGTATGACGCGCGCGACACCAATCGTTTGGGTCTCGACGCATTAGGACCGGGCGGCAGAATCGCCGCGTTGCGCGGTGCATTTCCAAAGCTAACTGCCCAGGAGCTAGCCAGAACCGAGGCGGAGTTCCGCGACTCATGAAACCCTATCGGCGCCAAATCGTTGGCCTCCCACTCCAACGATCCATCTTCGATGGAATCGCTGACGGACCCCGGCTCATCGGGGTCGAGGACGTGGTGCCTGGTGGACGTATGACCGCGTGGCTCGACGACGAAGGCGACTTGTTCATCGACCCGTCGCACATGGATCTCATGCGTGCCGCTCTGCGCGAACGTGTCGCATCACCATTCCTGGAAACCGTCGAACGAGCTCATCAGACGGCTTGTGAGACGTTGACTTCGGCGTCGGAACGTTGCGCCGCGGCCCCGTCTACCCTGACCGAGGCGGAGCTGCGAGTACTGCTCGGCGACCTTGGAGCAAGTCTCGTGTCATTCGTTCCTTACGGCATTTTGAGCAAATTCGTACCCGATGAATTGTTTGGGGCGCTGCAAGCGCGGGTTTCCGGCGCTGTTCCTCCATTCCCAGACCAAAGTGCTGGGGCAGCACTTTCGCATCAACTGGCAAGGCTTTATCTCTCCTGCCGAAGTAGGGACTATTCGGCGGAGAGGCTGATGCAGGAGTGGCCCCATATTCACGACCGAGCGGTTGCTAACCAAGTGCGCGATTTCTGTCGTCAGCAGGTCGGAAATGGGCCGCTGGTTTGGGAGGCGGCGGGATACGAACGGCCTCAGTACGTGTTCTCGATGATGCGCACAGCATTTGGAAGCGCAGATCCCGGCGAACTCGAGAGCAAGTTGAATCGCTCCGCAAGGTCTTCGAAAGCAATACCCGCGGAAGCGGTGGAGTCACGGGAGACCGGCGACCTCAGACGCGTCCTCGGCTTCTGGCTCGACTTTCTGGAACGGCAAACGTGGTGCGTGCGAAGGGCTTTCTATGTTGGAGCACGGCCGGTTTTGCAGGCCCTGGCGGCGGCACAAGGCCGTTGTCAAGGCCTGTCGGCCGCCGATCTATTGTTTTTTAGCTTCGATGAATTGAGGGAAGCAAAAGAGGACATCAATATCGCGGAAACGCGGCGGCAACGTTACATAGCGAATAGCGACTATCTCTCCCGGCACGGGGTCGAGCAAGAAGGGCTCAAGGCCATTTGGGAGGAGCTATGAATCGCCAAAATGAAGAACCGAATGCGGCACGGGTTGGCCGCGGCGCGTCGCCTGGCAGAGCCTGCGGTAAAGCTCACGTCATTCGCACCGCCGCCGACGCTCTCGCGATGCCGAGCGGTTCCATTCTCGTGGCTCGGATTGTTCATCCGCATATGGCTCCGCTGATGGCTGCGGCGGCAGGTGTACTTCTCGAAGAAGGGTCGCTCCTACAGCATGCGACGACCTTGGCTCGAGAGTTTGGCATTCCAGCTATTGTGGGCCTCAGAGATGCAACGGCCGTTTATACAAATGGTGAGTTACTTGAGCTTGACGGTAGCGAAGGAACCGTTACGCGCCGCGGCCAACTGGGAAAGTGAACGGCCATGAAGGGATCGGAATATGTCGTGCACTTTGACTGTGGCCGGCCCGATGCAGCACGACTGGGAGGTAAAGGCGCGAGTCTCTGTCGTCTCGTCAGCCAGGGTCACCTTGTGCCCCCCGGCTTCGTGGTCACGGTGGACGCCTTTTACGCTACATGCCGCCACGTCGGATTAAGCGATGCACTGGAAAAATTGATAGCGTCCGTCACTCGCACCAGCCCGGATGAAGCTTCCGGAGAAATTTTGCGCCGAGGGTTTGCGTCAGGGAGTCTGCCGCATGACGTTCGCAAGGCCATTGCTGATTCGGTTGAAATTCTCCGTCTCTGGAACAACAACACAGTGGGCTTAATCGCCCGGTCGTCAGCGACTTCCGAAGACGGGGCAGCCCATTCCTTCGCTGGAATTTTTGAATCACTACAAGTGGTCAACCCGGAATCTCTCGAATCGAAAGTTCTCGAGGTTTGGTCCTCGGTTTTCTCACCCCGCGCACTTAGCTATGTCAGGTTCGTTAATCTGAATCGACTTCCCGCGATGGGCGTGGTTGTACAACGTTTCCTCGAAGCAAGTCGCTCAGGTGTGATGTTCACTACTTATCCGCAGCGGGAGCGGCGGACGTTGATAGAGCATGTCGACGGGTCAAAGACCGCCAGCACGCAGCTGCTATCGAAAGCTCGCTCAAGCCCGCCCATATCCAAGAATTGGCCCGCCTCGCTGGTACTTTGGAGGCTGAGTTCGACGGTCCTCAAGACGTGGAATGGGTCATTTATGAAGATCGTGTACATCTCGTCCAGTCCAGGCCGATCACCACAACTTTGCCTGATATGGCAGATGCTGGCCGACTGCCCTCTGTCGGCAGCATGCTGCCCATGTTGACCGGGACACCTGCGAGCCCGGGAATCGGAAGTGGCGAGACCCATTTGGTCTTTAACATCGAGCAGGCGCTGCGACTCCGGCGTGGCCAAGTGCTCGTTACTCCGATGACCAATCCAGATATGGTGGTCGCGATGCGGAATGCGGCGGCGATAGTAACCGACGTCGGCGGGATGATCTGCCATGCTGCAATCGTTTCTCGTGAACTTGACTTACCGTGTGTGGTCGGGACTGAAATCGCCAGCCAAACGTGCCGTCAAGGCGATATGGTGACGGTCGACGGCGGCCGTGGCGTCGTCTACTCCGGAGAGGTAAACATACGCGTTGAATCTTCCCGCGCCTTAAATTGGCGCGACCTTTGGTCCATATGGAGCGAAAGCGTCGGGCCCACCCGAGGCTTTGTGCCGATTATTCCAAGCGTCAACGGTCTTTCCGGGGTGCCGGCAAACGTTCGGTTCGCGGCACTGACGCCCGATTTCGACCTCAGAAGCGACCCGCATGGTTTATGGTTCGACTTGGAAGCGTTAACTGAGTCGGAGCTCTCGGCGCGATTGGACGCTTACTTCCAGCATGCGGCCCGGCTGGCGAAGAATGAAAGACTTGAGTCTCTCTACGTTCTGGTCGAAAATCGCGATCTCGCGTTGGCAGTCAACAAATCGGTCAACCGAGCAGGTGCACCGCTGCGTATTCTTACCGATCCATCGGAAGTCCCGGCGCGTCCCGTTGCCGCCGCTGCGCTCGCCGAGGGGTCGAATGGCACGGGCATTCTTGGGGGAATTGATGCTGCAAAAGAGGCGGCATACGACACCATGCGGTTTTTTGGGCACCGGCCCGACCAGCGGATCACCACGATGCCTCTGGTTTCCCGGCGGCGCAGATGGTGGACGATGTTGCCCGAATATGGCCGCTACCACGGAGAATTTGCAACGGACCAAGAGACCGGAGAATTCGCGTGGCTGGAGGTGCGACCCGAAGTGGTGATTTCAACCTTGCTGAAGTCCCTCGTGCAGCCCGGCTTCGAGATGATTCCGAGAGTATTACGGTTTAGTAAATTACCTCCACTGTATACAAAGTGGATCAAATGCCGTTACTATTTTAGAGCGGATACCTTCGCAAAGGTCTGGCGAGCCTTGGTCGATGCGACCTGGGATACACGCTATATGGCGGATTTGATGCGCCGAGTTCGTGCATCGTACGAGCATTTGGCGGAAGTGCTCATTTTGTTCCCGGCGACCGATGAGGAACTCGCGCGCATCGAGCCGGGGCAAATCGCGGCACTAATTTCATCGTGGTGGCCGCGCTGGGTCGAATTCTTTGCCCTGTGCTGGTTCATTCAGGCTCAGGGGGATGACATTCTCTATCCATTTATCGAAGAAACCGTCAACGACAATCTGAAACGCCTTTCTTCGCCGCCAGTGTGTGTCCGTTGGCCAACCAGTGTTGCCCTGGTCGCCCCTACCACGCCTGTGCTCAGCGGAGCCTACGTGGCGGACGTCGGGACGCTGCGTCAGCTTCTCGACTCGGCCGGACTCGGAACAACTAAGGCCGCGATGTCGGCAATGGAACGCGGCGAAGTCTCAGAGATCGCGCGGCAAATCGAAGCCCACCTCGCAAAGTGGCACTGGATGCGGGATCGAGACCTGTTATTCGAACCTTGGGACACCCCGGAGCGCGTGGTCGCAACCGCGCTGAAGACAGAGCCCCACACCCCAGTGGATTACGAGGCTAACCTGAAGCGCAACTTGCTGGCCCTTGGGTTCCATGCTGCCCTGGCCCAGACGGCGCAACGTTTCGAAGGAATGAATCACGCCGTGCGTTTCCTCCACGATCTCAATGTTGAACGAGAGAATCATCATGTTCTCTGGCTGAAGTACTCATACCCGCTTCGCCGTCTCTTTTTGGAGATCGAGCGGCGGTTAATCGAAATCGGAAGCCTGAGCTCTGGCGATGTCTTCTTCCTCGAGGCGCCGGAACTAATCGAAGCCGCGAGGAATCTCCCTGCCAAGTTGGACGACGATCTGGTCGCACGGATCAAAAACCGCCGCCAAGGATATCTTCACGAAGCGCGGCTGGAGCGGAATGCAGACGTCGCAATTGCCGAGGAGGATGATTACTACTGATGAAAAACGCGGAGCCCAAAACGGTGGCAGGTGATCTGCAAGGTCCCGAGTCCGTGCGCCCTCCTTTTTTCGTCATGGGTTGCGAGGCCTCCGGCACTAATCTCCTGTCACTCATCCTGGATAGCCATTCCGAGATCGCCGTGTGTCGGGGTTCTCACTACTATTTGCACTTTGGACCGAACCAGCGTTTTTATGGCGATCTCCAAAAAGCGCATAATATGCGGCGTCTGGTCCGCGACTTCGATGAAATATTGCACCTGCATGAAGTGGACTCGGCGGGGCCGGACGCCATTCTCGCCGCGCTTCGGACCCGTGACTTTGAAGAAGTACTTCGCGTGCACTTACAATTATATGTAAAGCGGAAGGGTAAGCGGCTAGCGGGTGAGCGATCGTCGCAGCATTATCTGCACCTGGCGAGAATTCTTGAAAAATTCCCCGATAGCCCAGTGGTGTTCACCCTGCGCGATCCTAGAGATCTGGCTTTGGCGCATCGCGAGGGCTTTGGGTTCAGCGTGGATGAAGCAATCCAATCGTGGAACAACGCGTACTCTGCCTTCTGCAAGGCTTCCCGTGGAATTCACCTAGTGTGTTATGAGGATCTCGTTCGGAGTCCGGAGTCCACGCTGGAGGCCGTGTGCTCATATTTGGGCGTGAAATTCGAGCCCCAAATGTTGAAGTTTTACGAACACACCCCAAAGCGCTCGTATCCGGCAGCCCACCATCGCCACCTGTTCAGCCCACTGAACTCCGAAGCGATCGGCGAGTTCATTCGGATGTCGAAAGAGGATATCGCTCTCGTCGAGGCGTCTTGCGCGGCAGGCATGAAGGCGCTCGGTTACGAGCGTGTAGCTCCGGATATCGAAAGCCGCACGGTCACGCGTGTGGTACGGCATGGCGTAGGCGGCCGCGTGCTGCACAGGCTGCGGTACTATGGCTGGGATATTCGGCGCTGGAAGCGTGGGCTGCGGCACTGGCGAATTGCCGCACGCGTCCGAGCACGCTACGCACTCAAACTCGGCTTTCTTAGACCGAACCTTTAAGGCGACGGCCCGGCTTGCTTAAGTACCTATGGATCAAGAATTCTACATCACGACCGCCATCGACTACCCGATTGGCGATCCACATGTCGGCGGGGCTTTTGAAAAGATCGGTGCCGACGTACAAACTCGCTATCAACGTATGCAGGGTCAAACAACCCGTTTGCTACTTGGCAGTGACGAACACCCGGGCCGGGTCCTCCTGCGCGCAAAGGATGGGGGATTCTCACTTCAAACGTATGTAGATCAGCGGGCGCAGCAGCTCCAGATGGTCTGGCGGACTTTGGAGGTCGAGCACGACCATTACTTCCGGACGTCCAGTTCGCGGCATCAGCTAGGGTGCCGCCACTATATCGAGGAACTGCACCGCGCGGGCCTATTTTATAAACGATCGCATGAGAGCCTTTACTGCACTGGCTGCGAGGAGTTCAAACGACCCGACGATTTGGTTGCGGGAAAGTGTGAAGAGCATGAAAGCCAGTACCTCCAGCCTGTTCAATCAAGCTATTTCTTTGCTCTGTCTCGCTTCAAGAAGCGTCTCTTGAACCTGTACGCAGAACGCGCGGAATTGATCTATCCGAAGAGCGCCCGGGATCGAGTACGCGCTTGGCTCGAAATGGGTCTCGAAGACATTCCGGTTACGCGCGGAAATGTTCCGTGGGGTGTGCGGGTGCCATTTGACGAAAACGAAACTATTTGGATCTGGTTTGAAGCTCTCCTGAGCTACATAACCGCAGTGGGCTACGGCACAGACGCGCAGCAACTAGAGCGCTGCTGGCCAGCCCGCATCCAGATCGTCGGGAGAGACATTTTGTGGTACCACGCGGTCCTCTGGCCTGCGATGCTGATGGCCATCGGATTGGAACCGCCGAAACGCCTTCAAGTGCATGGTTTGTTGACCTGGAACGGCGAAAAACTATCCAAAACGCTTGGGAATGGCGTGAGTCCTACACAGTTGACGGATCAGTTCGGCATTGATGCTCTGCGTTACTATCTTATGCGCGTCTGTCCGTTCGATCAAGACTCCGATTTCAGCTTGTCGGATTTTCGCGATCGATGTTCGCGCGATCTGACGGACAAGCTGGAACTCTTGTACCTGCGCACTGTCGCGTTGTGTCTTCAGCATCCTGAGAATGACATCGTCGAACCTCACTCCCTCAGCGCTTACGAGGTGTTTGGAACAATCGACCTCGCGAACGTCATAGCGGCAATTCGGACTGGGATAGAGGAGTTTCAGTATCAAAAGGTGCTTGATACGATCTGGAAAAAACTCTTGGATCCCGCGATCAAGTATCTCGACTCGACGGTTGAACCAGCCATCAGCAAAAGGCGCCTCATTGAAATGTTGCGCGTGTTGGCGATTTTGCTGAAGCCTTTCATGCCCGGCACGAGTGAGCTCTTGTATGGCACTTTCGATCACATGCAAGGCTTTGCCGGCGTGCGGCTCGAAGACTGCTTGATACCAGGGAACGAGAACGTCCAGCTGCGGTTCACGCAGCCAGTCGCCAATATCAGGCCTGCAGTTCTATCTCGAGGATCGGAAACCCATCCCGACCATGGCTTTGAAAGATAGCCTTTTCAAACGCGCACGTCAGAAGACGCTCGAGTGGCTCTTGCCCTCGGTTCACGAGGCGATGAGACGTCGCCACTACGCGAAAGGCTGGGCCAGCGGAAGATTGGAGTCCGACCAAGTACCTTGGCATTTGCCAGAGGGCACCATCCCGCAGTCCGTGCGAGCTGCGGTGGAGAGCGGCTGGTTCAAGCCGAACGGAAAGGCTCTCGACATTGGTTGTGGAAGCGGCCAAATTGCGGCCTACCTGGCCAGCGCCGGCTTCGACGTTCTCGCAGTGGATTTTGCAGCCCCGGCGATCGAACTGGCGAACACCAAATATCCGGCGCGCGAGCGTCTGCGTTTTCAGGTGCTCGACGTTTGTTCCGGCAGCCTCACGCGCGACAGCTTTGACGTACTAATTGATCGAGGCTGTTATCATGGCCTTCCGGCCGCCTTCCGAAAGTCGTTCGTGCATGCGCTCGCAGATTGCAGCCGTAGCGGCGCTCACTTTTTAATGATGCACAAGGTGAGTTCGGAAAGCAATCTGACCGGACCAGAGAAGATCGATCTCAGCGAGACGCTCGTAGAAGCATTACGTAGAGCATTCGCTCCTCTATTTTCAATCGAGTCTACGCTCCCGATCTACTTCAATCCGTACGGTGACGAGTTTAAGCCGGAGAATTCCCTGACCGGTTTGACCCTGAGAATGATTCGGCGCGAGCGCAGTAACTCCGCGCCACGTCCCTATTGGTGAAAACTCGACATTGCTGCGATGGCCGCTCTTGCGCCGGACAATGCCTCCGGAGCAACTCCCACGGCGAGATCTTGGGACCAGGAAGGCGCGAAGAGAAGACTACTGCAGCGTCTTCCCGAAGGTGACAGCTGCAGCGGAACACGGAGAGATGAACGTGAGTTTGCTGGCGCGGTCCCGGCATGAGAAGTGAGGATTTGAGGGGCGGAAACCAACGCCAGATATCTCTACCAAGATTACATTGGTTTTGCGGTATGCGGCAGATTTCTGCTGGCGTGTGGTCTGAGTGCTATTTTGTATTGGAACAGGCCGAGGAAGGTTTCCTTCCGTTTGTATGCGACCCAAGCCGAGAGTGACGTCAGTAGTTGGCGTCAAGGAGTCAATGAGCTGTCGAAAGCATGCGAAGGAAGCTCTCAGAACGGCTGCCCTAGAAAAACGTATTGAAGAGGACTCTGCGCTCAGAAGGGAATTGGTCGGTATGATCGAACAGCAACGCGAGATGCTGGCGTCTGATGGTGACATCCGCGATTTAATGGGGGTGTGCGCGAGCTCTTGGTCACGGACGTGTACGATGTTGACGCGGACGGCAAGAATAGGAAGCCGTTTGCGAGGGCTTTCTTCACCAAAGACAAGTCCTTGATCTTTTACGGCTTCGACCTCGACAAAGCAACCGGAGGTAACGAATATATAGGATATATAGGGGTTCTTCGTTTCACGCATCGGAAAAACGGGCGGAAGTAGCCGTGGTGCGACGATTCTAGCCGGCTATCTCTAACTCCCTCTTCTCGCTCAAACACTTCAACTCCGCCAGGGGGATATGATGTGAGTAGGCGATCCCGCGGACGGTTCGGCGTTCACATCAGGAAGAGTTCGTGGTAACCTCAATTGTTTGTCGAATTAACGGCAACTCTCGGAGGAAATGACCATTGGCAGCATCGGCGGAAGTGGACTTCGACGTCGCGATCATCGGGGGCGGACCGGCGGGGTCCAGCATGGGAGCTTACCTGGCAAAGGCAGGCATCAATTCCGTCATCCTGGAAGGCGAACTGTTCCCGCGACCTCACGTCGGCGAATCGTTGGTTCCCGCTTCGACCCGCGTCTTCAAGGAGCTGGGTTTCCTGGAGCAAATGGAAAGCAACAAGTTTCCACGGAAGTACGGCGCAGCATGGACCACCGCCACCAATTATCCCGCCGGCTTTGCGGACGACTTTTACGGCCTCGAGCCTGATTGCCGCGCGGACATCCGGTTCGGCGAGCGGGAACAACCCGGCGTCGACCAGAACTACACCTATCATGTGGACCGCGGCAAGTTCGACAATCTGCTGCTCCACCACGCATGTAAGCTGGGCGCAGCCGTCTACGAAGGTGTAAGTGTGCGACGCGTGGACTTTTCGGAAACCTGCCCACGCGTCCAATTCCAGATGGGCAAAAGGCAGATGGATCTCAGCGCGCGCATGGTGGTGGACGCCAGCGGACGCAAGACATTCCTCGGCAACCAGCTCAAGCTCAAGGTCCGCGACACGGTATTCGACCAGTACGCCATCCACGCCTGGTTCGAGGGATACGACCGCGGATCGTGGAACACCGCCAAAGAGCCTATGCATGGAGTGGGGTTCGCGCGCATCGATCCAGCCAAGAACCAGGAAGCAGGCGGCAAACCTCGCGGCTTTGAGGAGAATTACATCTACATCCATTTCCTGCCGATCTCGAACTCATGGGTCTGGCAGATCCCGATCACCGAGGACATCACGAGTATCGGCGTAGTGACGCAGAAGAAAAACTTCGCCAAGTCCCGGGAGTCGCGCGAGAAGTTCTTTTGGGATGCCATAGGCACGCGTCCCGAGATCTGCGAGAGCCTCAAGCGCTCGAAGCAGCTTCGGCCGTTCACGGACGAGGGCGACTACAGTTACGCCATGCAACAACTCGCCGGCGACCGCTTCGTGCTGGTGGGCGACGCCGGACGATTCGTCGATCCGATCTTCTCGACGGGCGTCAGCATCGCGCTCAACAGCTCGCGCTTCGCCAGTCGTGACCTCATCGGCGCTTTGGAAAAGGGAGATTTCTCGCGTAGTTCGTTTAAGACCTTCGAGGAAACGATCCGACGAGGCACTAAGAACTGGTACGAGTTCATCACGGTCTACTATCGCCTCAACGCTGTGTTCACGGCGTTCATTCTCGACAAACGCTACAAGCTCGAGACGCTCAAGCTACTGCAAGGCGATGTCTACGATGACGATAACCCGGCAGTGCTTCAGAAAATGAAGGAGGTTGTCAGCTTCGTCGAGAACAACCCAAGCCACTTGTGGCATTCGCTTCTGGGTGACCTGACGGCCAATGCCTTCAAGCCGCCCGAAACTTAAGCCATTGAGCCCTCGCGGATTTAGGCATGGAAGAGCCCTTCCCGTGCAGACAACGGAAAATCGTAGAGCGGGACAGTCGAGGCAATTCTTTGCAACTATGTTAAGCGACTGGAGGCTTATCCGGTCCAGAACCTTCTGGCTCACTGGTTTGAAGAGCGAACCTAAAGACAATGGCGACACTGCTCGAAAAACCCTCGACGATCGCTACCCATGTGAATGAGATTTAACCGGACTGTTGCTTTTTTGAGGCTTGCGCTTAGAATGATTTGTCTCAGCTGGGGGGCCTGGGTGCGCTGTTGGAGTAGATATTTGCTCTTCTTTTGGGTTCTTTTGCTTGTCGGCTGCGGAAGCGGATCGAATCCGTCGCCTAACCCAACGCCGCTTCCCGACTTCGTCGTCGATGATTTCGAGCGGCCCTCCCTGGGTGGAAACTGGACCATCTACATCGGCGACGTGGCCATCATCAATAACAGCGATTTGGGCATGAGATCCCAGTCCGGGCCGCTGTTTGGACTGGGGATTGTGGCCTGGGGGGCTGCCGTTTTTTCAGCGAACCAGTTCAGCGAAGGCGAAATTTCCCGGGATGTGGACGCGAACTCCCTCTACGAAGTTTTCGTGCGCAGACGAGTCAGCGATGGGCTACGCTATGGCCTCGCCTGGCAGCCGGGCACTTCCGGAGGCGAGTGGGTGCTGAAGCGAGACGGAGCAACTGGCGCGCCAGTGCTCGTCGCAGTTTCCGCAGCAAAGCCGCTGCCGGGAGATCGGATACGCATCGAAGCGCGCGGGAACCTGCTCCAAGGGTTTCAAAACGGCGTGCAGGTGATTGAGGTTACCGACTCCGTGCTGACAGAGGCCGGTCAGCCGGGGGTCGCAATGAACATATCCCAGGTGACCTTGTTTCCCAGTTCGTTCTTCAAGAGCTGGACAGGCGGCAGCCTGAACTGAGCGCATTCCTTCCATGGCTTATTTGCTGCAGCACCTTCTGATCGCGTCAGCCGCGCGGCACCCGGACAAGGACGCGGTTGTCTTCCTGGACGAGCGCCTCACCTACCAGGAGCTCGACGCACTCACCAACCGGCTGGCCTGGACTTTGATCGAGAACGGAGTCCGCCGGGGGGACCGGATCGGCATCTACATCAACAAATCCATTCCTTCCATGGTCAGCATCCTGGGCATCCTGAAAGCCGGGGGCGTGTACGTCCCTCTGGATCCGAATGCGCCGGCGGCGCGTCTTGCCTACATCATCCGGAACTGCGGGATCCGCTGCCTGCTTACTTCCACGAAGAATGCAATCCGCGTGGAAGAAATGTTTCCCCAGGATAGTCCCCTGGAAGCGGTCATCCTCACCGACGCAGCGGCCGGGCCGCAAATCCCTGCCAAGCCGGTGCCGTGGTCGAGCGTGCTTGCCAGGGCCGATGCTACGCTTCCAGGAAACTCAACGATTGAGACCGACCTCGCCTACGTTCTCTACACGTCCGGTTCCACCGGCGTCCCGAAGGGAGTGATGATTTCCCATCGCACGTCGCTCACTTTCGTAAACTGGGCGCACGACACGTTCCAGGTGATGAGTCGCGACCGCCTATCGAGCCATGCCCCGTTGCACTTCGATCTTTCGATTTTTGACATCTTTGTCGCGCTGAAAGCCGGAGCTATGTTGGTGCTCGTGCCGGAAGGGCTGTCCACCTTCCCGGTGCGTCTTGCGGAGTGGATCGAGAAGGATCAGATCTCCGTCTGGTATTCGGTGCCATCCGTCCTCACCATGATGGTCCTGCATGGCCGGCTTGAGCGCTTTCGGTTTTCCAATCTTCGCACTGTGCTCTTCGCTGGCGAGGTCTTTCCCGTCAAGTTTCTGCGGCAGTTGATGGAACTTGTTCCGCATCCGGAGTATTACAACCTGTACGGTCCCACCGAAACAAACGTCATCACGTACTACAGAGTACCGCCGCTGCCTGCCGGTCGAGTCCAGCCAATCCCGATCGGCAAAGTGTGCTCGAACATGGAAGTTTTCGCGCTTACGGACGAAGGAGAGATCGTGATGCGTCCCGGGGAGGTGGGAGAACTCTACGCTCGAGGCTCCTGCGTGGCGCAAGGCTACTGGGGCGACCTGGAAAAGACCAACCGGTCGTTTGTCAGGAATCCCGTGCAGCCTCACTTCGAGGAAATCGCGTACAACACGGGCGATCTGGTGACGCTCGACGAAGAGGGGAACTACCTGTTCCTTGGGCGGCGCGACCATATGATCAAGAGCCGCGGCTACCGGATCGAGTTGGGTGAGATCGACACCGTGCTTTACAGCCACCCGTCCGTGAAGGAAGCGGCTGCCGTCGCCATCCCGGACGAGACGATAACAAATCGCATCAAAGCCTTTGTCGTCCTGGAGGAAAAGGCCGCCGTGAGCGTCGAAGAGCTACAGCGGTATTGTGCGGAAAAAATCCCCAGCTACATGGTTCCCGAAGCCATTGAGTTTCGGGAAGATCTTCCCAAGACTTCCACGGGCAAGACGGACAAGCCGGCGCTGGCCGCCCAGAGATAAGATCCTGCCCCGAGCATGGCCTGCTATAGGCCCAGTGCTCGCGCGATGATTTCGCGCTGGATTTCCGACGTGCCCGAATAGATCCGGCTGGCCACCGAATCGCGCAAATCTCGCTCGATCCCGAAATCCGTCGTGTAGCCATATCCACCGTGAATCTGCACGGCGTCGAGAGACGATTGAATGCAGCATTCGCTCAGGTAAAGCTTGGCCAAGGCGATCTCCAGGCCGGCTTCCTCTCCCTGCGCTCGGAGCCAGCCTGCACGATAGAGCAGCAAGCGAGCGGTCTCGAGTCGGACCTTCATATCCACAATCTTGTTGGCCACCGATTGAAAGCTGCCAATCGCCCGGCCGAATTGTTTTCTCGTCTTCGCATACTCAACGCAAAGCTCCAATTGCCGCTGCATCGTCCCGATGTAGCTGGCTAGGATGCAGCTCCGTTCCCAGCCCATGGTGTGCTTGAAAATGGTGGCGCCGTTGCCCTGCCGTCCCAAACGGTTTGCCGCGCTCACCCGGCAGTTCTCCAGAGTGACCTCGGCCATCGACGAGGTGCGCAGACCCATTTTTTCGATCGGCTTTCCGACAGAGAGACCCAGCGTTCCCTTTTCGATTAGAAACGCGGTGATCCCAAGGAAACCCTTATCCTTTCCGATCGTGGCAAAGACAAGGAAGAGGTCGGCAACCGGGGCGTTGGAGACAAAGGTTTTCGTTCCGTTCAGGACATACGTCTCGCCATCTTTTTCTGCTCGCGTCGAGAGGCTAAACGCGTCGGAGCCAGAGTCCGGCTCGGAGATCGCGTGGGCGCCGATCCAATCTCCGTTCACCAGCCTGGCAAGATAGGCCTCCTTCTGCTCCTTCGAGCCAAATCGAAGAATCGGCGTCTGCACTGCCCACATCTGAGCGTTGAGAGCGAAGATCAGGCCGTTGTCGCGGCATCCGTAGCCGAGCGCTTCCAGGGCGAGCATGATGGTCAGCGGATCCAGACCACTCCCGCCGAACTCCTCCGGCATGGGCAAGCCCAGGATGCCGAACTCGGCGCACTTCTTCCAGTTCTCTCCGGGGAAGGTGCCAGCATGGTCGCTCTCCCTCAGGGCAGCATTCAGTTCCTTTTGCGCGAACTCGACAATGGACTTCTGCAGCCGGATCTGCTCTTCACTCCACGAAAAATCCACGGCGCACTCCTCTCTGGGAATTCCTTCAGACGAAAATCCGCAGCGTCAGAGATTGCGGGCGTTGCTCCGATTCAAACGCGGGCTTCCGAGCCTTCCTTATTTCTCACGCAGGCTGCGTAGAAAGCGCAGGCCATCCGGCTCCACGGGGCCCGCTCGCAGACAACGCAGGCACTCCGAGTCTTTCCAGTCCCAGAAACGCTCCCGGTGCAAGTTCGCTTGAACGGGCGTACCGAACCAACCGCATGGAAAGAAAAAGGCCCCAATCACTTGGATGAAAACCGAGAAAACCGCCGCCGCGAAGAACAACCCCAACCTCCAGCGATGAGCGGCAATCCTATCCCAGGCGACCGCCAAAAACACACAGAGGCCCGGGACTAAATCCACCAGGAATCGGTAGCTGTAGGAAAACCCACCATCCCATTCTCTCCAGCAGGAGTAGAAAAGGATCGTGAGGATTGTCGCCACTGCAAGGAAGTTGAGCATCGGGTCCTGCCGACGGCGAACAGCAATGGCCATGCCCCAAACAGAAAACACCAGTATGGGAGAGCAAACCAGCAGTCCCCGGCTGGGGCTAAATAGAAGCCCAAGAAACGCATCAGTTCGTGGGAGAAATGACAACGCTTCTATGCCGAGAGCAGTGTAGCCCCCCGTTAGATTCCCAAAGTAAAACAGATTGTATGAAAGTAGGAGCCCGCAGAGAAGCGTCGGAAAGATTAGGAAGGCCACTGCCCGGGAGCGGTGATGCAAAACCACATATCCAAGGAAAACGGCGGCGAAGATTGCGTTCGTGATCCGGCAGCTAACCGCCAGCGCCAAGGGGATACCCGCGTAAACTATGAAACGCGCGTTTTCTTTACCCCTTACGAACCAGTAGAGGGCCAGTGCCAGCAGGGGTTGGCTCCATGCCGTCTGCCACAAGCCCTGACTGCTTACGGACCAAGAGCTAGTGGCAAAGGCATAGACGAGCGCGATCCAGAATGCGCCGCGGCGCGTGGTGAGGCGGAGCGAAGTCAGATAGACAATTCCGACAGAGAGCGCCAGGGCTGCCGAAGCGCTGATCTTGGAGAGTCGGGTGGCCACGATCTCCGTGCGCGTGTATCCCATCGGGGACACAGGTCCTTCGGTCAATCCCAGCAACACGGGGACGACGTAGAAAGGAACAGAAAGGATGGCCGGCATCACCGGGTAGTTGGACAAATAGTGCCCGCGAGTTTTGCGGACCCAGTACGCTGCCTTTGGTTCCTCGGTTTTGAGCCACTTTGGGTACTCGTGCAGGAAAGAGAACTCATCCAAGTATAGGTTGGCCTCACGGATGATGCTGATGGGGAGGACGCGCGTGGCGAAGGTGTCGAGACTCGTGACGGACCGCAGGTTCGCGTTGTAGACAACGAATGCCAGCAGCGCAAGCCCTACCGCGCTGCCCACATCCGATCGTACGCCGAGTCTCTTCAGCATCCCGACCCCCGAGAAAGCCAACTCGTCTTCTTCGGATCCCGTGAATAGGATTTTCTTCCGCGCCGCGAAATTCCAAATCAGAATGAAAACGGTCGAGACCACTTTGGACACAAGGTAGGGCAGGCCGGCCAGCTCAGTAAATGCCCACATGAACACTTCGTTGAGCCCCAGCCCGACCAGCCCGATGAATGAGAAAACCGCGATCTCCAACCACTGGCTTCGCAGAGCGCGCTTATTGAAAACCCAGGCAATGCTGAGGACATAATTGGTTGCCAGTCCCAGGATAAAGGCAATTGCTGCGGAAATGAGATAGTGAATCGAGAAAAAATGGGTGAGCAAGAAGAGCGAACCAAAGTCAACGATGAAAGCAAACCCACCGACAAAAATGTATCGGAGAAACTGACCCCTGGTGTTATCAGTCAGTCCTCTGAATTGCTTGATGGCGTCAGAAAACTGGCTCATAGGATGTCTTCAATGGACAGAACAGCCAACGGGAGTTCTTCGACGGTTGCCCGTTCGTTGTAGGCGGGAATCACCACGGAGAGCTTGGGATGTGTTTCTTGTTCCCTCATGCTGTTTTTCCTGGGATTTCCCGCGACACCAAAACACCAAACCAGACACGTCGCCACAGGCAGCCGCTTTGCCCACGCTCCAAACTGGGGCTCTCTCTCATGTGGTCAGCCCATGGGCAATCTGCCGCACTTCGTGCAGGCTCACTACATTGGTCCAAAAGAGAATCGTCAGAAAGAGAAGAAGTGCCAGCAGGCCCATGACCGGCGCAGCTCCCATCGGCTGAATCATGATGGTCACGGCCGCCAAGCCGCCGAGCGCGAGACGCCAGAACCGGGCCGCCGCGAATACCGGTCCTAACGAGAGTTGAAGGTGCGCTACAACAGCAGCGAGTGCCAAGGCGAGCGTTATTCCCATGGAAGCACCAAGGGCGCCGCGCAAGGGAATCAGGAAGAAACCCGCGGTGAGGAAAGACAGCAACGCGACCAAAGTAACCGCGAGCCAGCGTAAAGGTCTCTTGTACACAATGGCTTGGCACCCAGCCGTTCCCAAAACGGCGACGGCCGGAAGCCCGAGCGCCAGAATTCTCAGGTTGTCCACAACGGGGAGAAACGCCGCGCCCAAAAGCTGCCGCACCGCCCAATCTCCCAGCGCGTACACGACAATCGCCACGCCAAACGAGCCGATGGTCGCATATTTGAGCACATAGCCCAAAAACGAAATCAGTTTTTGTTCTTCACCGGAAACAAGCAGCGAAGTCAGCGACGGCACGAACATCACCGAAAACTGGAGCACCAGAAGTGCCGGGGCCAGGATCGCTGAATTTGCCACATTGAAGTAAGCCGCCCCCGCTCCGTTGCTCGACAAGGTCAGGATGAGGACCTCACCGCCGCGCCAGATGGCCATCAACATCAAGTTCGCCATAAAGAACTGCATCCCAAAACTAAGATGAGACCAAAGGAAGGAAAAACCCAACGCGGATCGGTCTCCGTTGAAAAACCTCCGTGTCCAAGCCAGGCCCAGCAGGAGGAATGCGACTTGCGCGAAAAGAAGTGTATTGATGGCACGGTTGAGGTTCTGAATCCCACCCAGCAGAAAGAGGAGAGCTATCAGGACAAAACGGAACAGTGCGTCCTGGCAACTCCATTTCCCCAGATCGTTCAAACCGTAAAAGACTTGATAACAGCTACTGGCCGTTGCTCCGGCCACGAGGGCCGAGGCGGCGGCGAGCTGCGTGCCCCCGGAGATCCCGGGCAGCAGCACGGGAAAGAACAGGAACAGCCCGGCCGCGAGCAGGATACTGACCCCAGCGCGAGCCCAGAAGAGCTGGACGAACAGGGCGCGCGCCTTGGACCAGTCGCCCGCGGCGAGGTATTGCGGCACGAAGCGTCCGAAGGCCGTCATTCCGCCCAGCCCGCTGGCGGTGATCAGCAAGACCAACAGGGAAACTACCGCGGCGAATCGGCCATAGCGCTCGGGACCCATCAGGCGAGGGACCAAAACTATAAAGGCGGCTAGCCCGACGTACTCCAGTGCCTTCCAGTACATGACCACCCGGGTTAGCGAAACAGCCTGGGTTGGGGTGTATTCACTTTTCGTTTGCAAACAGTTCACTGCCTCGCCTGTCCCCTCGATCTTTTCCCGACTCAAGAACCCTCCGAGGGTGGCCATTCTCGATACCTTCTTGCTTTCAGGATACCCATGCTGGCGATGCGCCGGAGCCTGGTGTCCCGAAGTGTTTCGAGCTTCTCCATGGTCGAAGTAGCAAAGCGAGGGAGCATCCTGTTGAGGGGAGGCAGACACAGGTTGTACCCCGTATAAAGGGTTCGCTCCACACGGCACCGATGGTTTACCAGTGTGCGCACCAGCATGCGCTCGAAGTAGAGCCGGTGCCGGGGGCTGGTCGGTAATCGTGGCTTATCCGATACTAGATCGTAAACTGACCGAAGCAAGGAAACGAACGGTTCAACGACGAAATCTCGCCACAGAAAGTACGGGTTGCTGGCATTGGAGTAGGTAAGCAAGAGTGTACCGCCCTGCTTCAGAACTCTCACTAGCTCCGCGAGCAATGGGTCAAGGGCGGGCGTGCGGTCCAATACTCCGACACACAGTACCGCGTCAAACGATTGGTCGGGGAATGCCAGGTGTTCCCCGGAAGCGGCCAGAAAATGGGCGTGGGGGCGCTCCCCGAAGCGCCTGCGGCATTCCTCCATCATTTTGGCGGAGTGGTCGATGCCCCAGTATGTGCAACCCCGGCCCAGGAGATCCTCGGCAAACACGCCGGGACCACAACCGACATCCAGCACTGTGCCGCCGGACTGGTCAAACAGCTCAAGAACGCGCTGCTTGCGAAGACGAAACCCCATCCCAACCGCGGAGTTCTCCTGGTAGAGAGACATGTACCGCTCGGCCATGCGGTCGAAACTCTCGGCGTTTCGAGCCTGCTCCGCGTTTGCCTTGTCCCACTCCATGCAGTGCTCCATAGCTAGGGCCGTCGATCCTAATCGGGCGCGCGCTTATCCTGTCCCCCCATACTGTAGGGGAAAACTGTGGACCCGGGTTGTGACTGCGGGGAAGAATTCAGATCATAGACGACCGCCTCCGGACCCTCGTGAAGCCTTCGGTACCCCGCACGGTCCAGGGCGACCAGCCAGCGGGTCGCCTCGTCGAGCGGCATCAGACTCTTGTGTAGGACTAGCCGCGTGACTCCGGCCGCCACGAGGGATTCGCGCGCTGCGTTCGAGGGGAGTTGCTGAACAGCTTCCTCCAGCTGGCGTATGGCTCGCGGTGCCAACAGGCCACCGATGTAGCTCACCACGCGGCGATGATGGCCGATACTACCGTAGATGTAACGATGACGCAGAGGGGTGCGGTAGCCGTTCTGGCTGGCCACGGGCAGTTCCACCACCGCGCCGGCGTCACCTTCGGAACGGAGAAACGGATAAGCTTCTGAAAGTGCGAGTGGCGCCGCGAGGGAGACCGATTGAGCCGCAAACCACGATTGGGGGCGGTACTCGATAAAGAGCAGACAAACGATGACGAATGCAATGGGAAACCTTAGCCTCGTTGGGAGGCGGTCAACGATTGCGCTGAGACCCAGCCCGGCGAGCACCGCACCAAAAAGAAAAAAGTAAAGGGCAATGCGCATAGGTACCCGCAGGTTCGACACGGCAAGGAAAATGACTCCGGGCAGTGGAATCGGATATCCCGCCACTCTCCACGGGGCGTCGGGCTGAATTTTCAGAACGGGACCGAGGGACAGCACGAGGGGAATGAGGCATAACACCAGGAGCATCTTCGCGGTCCGCCGGGACTCGACGTCACGCCACTTCAGTATTAAGAAGGCCACGAATAGCAACAGTGCAACCAGGCCGGGAAAGGCTTCGGTGGAGCGGGGATCTCGAGTCAACTGCGTCCCCGACCAGACCGCTTGCCAGGAGGGTACGCGAAACAGGTCCAGAACGGCGAGCGAAGAACGGATGATCAACCCGGCTGAGCTCACAACACCGACTTCGCGGCCATACCGGATGTAGTGTATCGCCACGGGTACGAGAAGAACCAGCACCAAAGTACCGGTGGCCAACAGTCCAGCCAGGTTCCTCCACTGGAGATGATGCCTTGCAAACACACGGCAAGCCAACACATAGGTCGGGACGATCAGCACAAGAAACGCAGCGAAGTAGACCCCGGAGAGCCCGGTGAGCAACAGGCTCGCGCCCAAGCCTATTGCGTCTCCTTTGGTCGGCGTTGCCAGGAAACGGTCCAGGAAATATAAGGCGAAAGGTGACCAGCACACGGCCATACTTTGAAGGTGAACCATGTGGGCCAGATGAAAGGGAACGAAGGCAAAGATAAACCCGGCCACCATGGCGCCATAAGGATTTGCTCCAAGGCGTCGGGCAAAGAGAAATGCCCCTATCCCCGAAACCACAAGTGAGAAAACGAGGATGGTGTTATAGGCCGCCGGAATGCTGAAACCGGCCCAGCGCATCGGGCTATACATGGCTTGCCAGCCGATCAGGTTTTCCGTCATCGCCAAGCTGTTCTTCAGAGGGAATCCAGCCGGCCAGTCGAAGAGGCGAAGATCGGACGACCACAGGCTTTGGAATCCCCATTCCAGGATTCCCGCGTTCAGGACGGCATCGTGAGGGAAAATCGACGTTCCGAGCAGCGCTTCGCCCCATCGATGCCCGAGAGGAATCACCAAATAGACAAATCCTACCGCTGCATAGCAGGCAGCCGCGGCAAGCACGATAGTGGTTGTACGGAGCGCCCCTTGCCACATCAGATCCACCCGAGGAGGTGACAGCTCATCATGCCGATCCCACTTAATGAATGCGGACCTTGCTCCAATCCGGCTTACTGCTCGCGCGGCTTCCACACCGTGATGGCTCCGTCGCCCACCGTCGCCGGAAACTTCTGAGCAACTTCCCAGTCCGATGAGACCCGGCCAGCAAGCTCGCGCGAGTGCAGTTCCAGAAACCGCGGGAAGGTGGTGACCAAATAGGTGCGCTGTCCCGGGTGGGACGAGAGAACCTCGTCCAACGCTTCCACCGACCGCACGAAAAAGTAGCTCTTTCCTGGTTCAATGCCGAAACGCTTCCCGTAGTACAAATAGCCCTTCTCCGCCAAATGAATCACAATGACGATCTCCCCGGGCTTGCGTTGCGACTCCAGATATCTGAGGGAGGCACTGTACGGCTGCTTCGGCACCGAGTAATAGTGCCGCAGTGAAAGCAAAGAGACGCCGCAACCCATCAAGACTAGGGCCGTGGATAAGCGCGTGGTAAGCGCACTTTCCTTTGGGGCTCTCTTTAAGATCCATTCGACCGCGCTAAACAGCCCCTGCACGCCGCAGAGTATGCCAATGGGCAACGCCAACGCGAAAAACCGCGGAGAAAAGGTCAGCCCACTCGCAAGGAGGTATGCCGTCATGAGAACAAGCGGGAGGGCAAGGGCAGAAGTCAGCACCCAGTGTCGCCGGAATAATGTCAGGAACCCGACCGCAGCAATCAGCAGCACCGGCACGGCCGCCAAGATCCCCAGGGGTCCAAGCCCGGCCGAGATCCCGCGGGCCAGCTCCTTCAGGAACTCCAAAGACAAAGGGTCCCAACCGCTGGCCGGTTGCGAGTAGGTGTGACGCACAAACATGTAGGCTTGTGGCAGCGCGGTGGCGTAGAGATGGAAGCCCAAGAACCCTGTTACGAAGAACACTGCCGCGAGGCGCCTTGCAAGTGGGAGCGAAGAAGTTCTGCGGCGCCACAAGAGGAGAACCGCAAGCGCTCCTACAAGGATGTGTGCGGCAAAGACGAAGCCGCTGAGTAACAGCGCCGCGAAATTCAGCAGCATCGACACAACGTAAAGGGCCCAGGTTCGCAGGCGATCTCCCTGCAGACCCCACACGAGAAGCCCAGTGGCCAGGAGCGAGAAAAAGACGTAGCTGACGTATCCGCGCGCGTTCTGCGAGAAAAAGACGTGGTGATAGGATGTGGCCAGCAGCAGCGCCGCTCCCAAGCTGGCCGTTGTGGACATCGCCATCCGGGCAACCCAATACAGTACCGGGATCGTAGCTGTCCCGAACAGCATCGCGGGCAACCTCACCGCCCACTCGTGCTCGCCGAACCACGCCACCGATAGTTTCATCAGCAGCGTGTTCAGCAGGTGATTGTTTGAGCTGTTGAAGCTTGCAACCACCTGCCAGGACGGCAGCTTCCCGTAATCGAGGATGGGTGTAATTTCGTCGAGCCAGAGGTCGGAGGAAAGACGATACAAGCGAAGGCCGAAACCCAACAAGATAATTGCTGCCAGGATCCACCGCGTGGTGGGGCCGTCCGATCCGGTTTGAGGTTCCGGCCCGATGAGCGCCCGCTCATTTTCGGCCAGAGTCCGGTACAGTCGATCTTTGGCCGATAGCCAGAAGAGCGCCAGCCCTTCCAGAACCAGCACGATCTGAAGAAGCGTGACCCCTTTCACCGGCGCGATGGGGACATCTTCCAGTACCGAAAGGTCGTCGTACCAACCCCGGGACATGAAAAGCCCCAGCAGGACGAGAACGAAACCAACAATCTGGAAGATTCTCCGTCGTGTCATCGTTGTGAAGCCCGTTCCGCAGTTGTCACAAGGTTTGAGAGATGGACTGCATCCAAGCTAGCGGTTTCCAAAGGACGGTCTCCGGCGGGGATGTATAAACGAATCGCGGTTCTGCCGGAGAATCACCCTCACCCTGGAGGTCACAAAGCACGGGATGTGACTTGCTGGCCCGCAGGTTCTTGCCGCCTGACTTCGGGTTTCGTGGTCTTTCGCGACACAAGCATGCCACGAATGAGGTTCCAGACGTATCGATGGGCGGTCTTCATCACGTTGATCTTCGAGACTCCGCCCTTTCTGCGAGATTCGTGAGTTGGCCTCTCCGTCACCCGGTAGCCGTACTGCAGACACTTCATGGCCATTTCCTGCTCGACGGTGGTGATATCGCTTGTCAGGCCAATCGCCCGCCCCGCTTCGGTGCGGATTGCACGAAAGCCGTTTTGATAATCGGTGAGTCGTACGCCATACCGGTAATTGATGGCGAGACTGATGACCAGGCTTCCCATCAGGCGAATGACTTCCGAAATGGAACCAAACAGTTCTTCGCTGCCGCCCAGCATTCGGGAGCCGAGAACCAAATCCGCCTCGCCTGCGAGAATGGGAGCAAGGAGCATGGCGATGTTGCTTTCATCGTGCGATCCGTCCGCATCGATGAAGACCGTAACCGGGTGTCGGGCGGCGTGCAATCCAACGCGCACGGCATCCCCCTTGCCTCGCCCGTTGTCCTGAATCACTCTGGCTCCATACTGGACGGCAATCTCGGCCGTTCGGTCCGAGGAGTGACCATCTACCACGATCAGATCATCGGTCATCTCAACCAGCCGTTGCAGAACCTCGCCGATCGTTGTCTCCTCGTCTCGTGCAGGTACGACGATCGTATATGCTTGGCCTTTGGGCTTCGTCATCAGCCTGACCCTCCGGGTGCTCCGCCCATGACGATAACGTCGAATTTCTCTGCGCTCATGCGCTTTGATGCCTCTCTTGGATTTCCAGCGGACTCTGATCCTGAGCAGGACATGACCCGCGACTCCGAGTGGCATGAGTCTCGGGTCATGGCGGCAAGCTAGCTCGCCCGCAAGCCAGCATATTGTCAATGCCCATTCCAGCGCAACTGGGGTACCAAATGGTCCCAGGCCAGGGCGAGGATCTAACGTCTTTGTTTTCAGAAGATAAGCATGGAACCATGTCTGTCTTCATATGCAGAGCCAACCCCGTTTCGTCTAATAATGTGCAGAAGTTTTCTCTCTTTTCCTTTGACAAGCAACTTCTTGCTATTCAGCGCGTTCGGATTTCTGCTTGTTCGATTTCCAGCCAGTCCGATATAGTGTTGAGGGTGCGCATGGGTTCGACTCGGCCGGGAACTTCGGATCAACGGATGAGTGCAGGAGGGGGGCAATGGGGCGGTATCGCCGGATTGTTCTCCTAGGCCTCGTGATGGGGGCCCTCGCCATTCTGCCTAGTCGACCCGGAGCGGGTCCCACTTTGCCCCATGCCACCCCGCCTGGAAACGGCCGCAATCCCGACGTGGCGGTCTCCTCCGGCGTGCTCCACATGGTCTTCGCCCGCGGTCGAGACGTTTTCTATGCGCGTTCCACTGACAATGGCGAAACGTTTTCCTCCCCGGTCCGCGTCAGCACCACCGTCGCGTTTATTGACCGTGAACGCGGACCGAGACTGGCCATCGGGGAAAACAACTCCATCCACGTCGTCTGGATGAATTCGCCGCCGCATCAGATTCTGTACGCGCGCAGCCTGGATGGTGGCCGGCTCTTCAGCGAGCCTCGCGCGCTGATCACCGACGAACGTGGGGCAGACGGCCCTTCGGTTGCCGCCGATGAAAAGGGCAATGTGTATGCGGTCTGGCTGGGCATGGGCGACCATTACAGCACCGCTGCCACGGCCACGATTCAGTTGGCCTCTTCCAACGATAACGGCACGACGTTTTCCGCTCCGCAGTCGATTCGGAGTAACTACCCGGGTGGGGCCTGCGCCTGCTGCGGATTGAAAGCTTTCTCCCGTGCCGACGGCGAATTCTTCATCGCTTTCCGCGGTGCCAATCAGAACATCCGCGACATCTACCTGCTCCGGGCAACGGGAGGAGGGGGCCGTTTCGAAGCAACTCCGGTGAGCAATGATCGTTGGCGCCTGGAGGCGTGTCCCACCATGGGTCCCTTCGTGCAGGATTCGGACCGCGCGAAGCAGATACTCGTCTCTTGGATGAGCAACGGGGATGTCTACTATGCTCTTTCCCGGGACGCAGGCAGGACATTCAGCCCGCGCGTCGCCCCGCCGCAGCGCCCGCAATCGGTGCGCGCGAATCCCTTCGCCGTCGCCAACGACCGGGGAGAGATACTCTTTGGATGGATTGAGGAAAGAGCTATTCATTGGGAACGGACCTCACCGGAAGGGCGCATAATCGAGTTTGGCGAGTCCCCGCTCACGATGAGTACCAAGCCGTCCGCGTTCGTCAACACCCAAAGGGAGTTTGTCCTAGTGTACTGAAGTCTGCGTCGAGCCATGACCTTTCTGGCTCACGTCCGCGTTCATCTCGACGGAAACTGCCAGGTAGGAGAGAGCTTTTCGAGGGCCACGCTCCTTCTCGTAACAAAGGGCGGATACCGAAGTCACTCACCACAAGCGGGAACTTTGTTTGTTCACTGGTGGACGAGATCCTTGGTGCGCAACGATGAACAGTCATCCAGCCGCAAGCAAATCTCAGACACGGAGCCTAACCCCGACGGAACTATTGCCGCTGCTGTGCTGTCCTCTCTGCAAAGGGGAGTTGGTCGCAATCGAGGCGGCGCTGCACTGTCCTTCCTGTTCGCGGGATTATCCGATTGTTCTGGGGATTCCGGACTTGCGCGCCTATCCCGACCCATATATCGGCTTCGCGGATGATCATCGCAAAGGTGAAAGACTGCAGGCACGCGCGGAATTGCTGAATTTCGCGGAACTGGTGCGTTTCTACTGGGAGATCACTCCCGAGGCGCCTCGGGACCTGAGGCAACACTTTATTCGCCACGTGCTGAGCGACGAAGAGCGGGCCGCGGAGTGGCTTGAGTGCGTTCGCCCGGTTGCGCAGGGTGGCTCTCGGCTGCTCGATGTGGGTTGTGGCACTGGCGCTCTGCTGAAGGCGGCCTGTGGGCGTTTCAGCACGCTAATCGGCTGCGACATTGCTTTCCGATGGTTGGTGGTTGCGCGCAAACGGCTGGACGAGTCGCACGTACCGGCTCAATTGGTCTGTTGCTGTGCCGACTATCTGCCGTTCCCCAAAGGTTGCTTCGACGCGGCCGCTGCCATCTCCTTGCTGGAGCATCTGCCTCGCGGTCAAGAGGTGGCACTGCGTGAATGCGCGCGCGTGCTCCGTCCTGCAGGCGCATTCTGGGTGATCAGCGCGAACCGCTATTCGCTTGGACGGGAGCCGCACGTGCACGTCTGGGGAGTGGGTTTCCTGCCGCGGCGCTGGATGGCCGCCTACGTCCGCTGGCGCCGGGGCCTCCCCTACGACAAATTCCGGCGGCTGTCCGTCTTCGACGTGCGCCGGATGTTCCGTGGGGCTGGATTCGAGCGCGTGGCGCTCTCGGTGCCCCGAATTGGCGAGGCTGACCTTCGCACGCGCGGTGCAACGGTAAGAGCGGCCGCCCGTGTGTTTCAGTTCCTGTCTCGAATTCCTCTTCTTGGGAGGCTCCTGATTCTTGTCTCGCCGCTGGTGCAGGTGGTAGGTTTCCGTTCAGCGGAGTAGTGGCAGAAAACTCTCTCATTCCTGCCGCTCGGATGCTTCACGACTGGAGAGAATGAGATACTGCTTTGACCGCGGCACATCCTCCGGCCAGTCCTTGGGAGAAGGTCGGCGCCGAGGGATACCTCAATGCGACGAGTACTCATCACCGGAGGAGCTGGCTTCCTCGGCACCCACTTGTCCGAGAGCTTCCGTGCGGCCGGATTGTGCGTTCGCTTGTTCGACCGCGTGCCGCCCCCTGACTGGGCTCACGTTCGCGGACTCGAATACGTGCAGGGGGACATCCGCGACAGCGCTGCCGTGGGTGAGGCTCTCCAAGGCGCGGGATCGGTGGTCCATGGTGCGTTTGCTTCCCCGCGGCAGACGACCCAGCTCATGCACGCTGTCAACGTGGAGGGTACCCGGCAGCTCTGCGCGGCGGCTCTGGAGCGGGGCGCAAGCCGGTTCATCCTGATTTCATCCACAATCGTCACCAAGCCGGAGCGAAAGCATCCTCTGCTGAACGACGCCCCGCTCTCGCGGCTGGACGCCTACCGCCAGTCACGGGCCGAGGCCGAGCAGGTGATCTCCGATTTCGCCACGCGCGGTCTGTCGGCTGCCATTGTGCGGCCAAAAACGTTCGTCGGGCCGGGCCGTGTAGGAGCATTCGCCATCATCTTCGACTGGATCCGCCAGGGCGCTCCGGTTCCCGTGCTCGGAGGGGGCGAGAACCGCTACCAGTTGCTGCATATCGAGGACATGGCGCGGGGAATCTGCCAACTGGAAGCCTCGCGTGCCCAGGGAGTCTTCTTTTTTGGTGCCCGCCAGTTCTGCACCGTTCGTGAGGACTTGCAGACGCTGCTTGACTATACCAGAACGGGCGCGCGCCTGCGGTTTATCCCGGCGGCGCTCGCCCGCTTCGGCATGCGTAGCATGGAATGGGCCGGATTGGTGCCTCTTTCCGAGTGGCACCAGATGAGTGCGCAGGGCCAGGATTCCGTCGTCGATATTCTCCGCGCCCAGCGCGAGCTCGGCTGGCAGCCTCTCTGGAGCAATGCAGACGCGCTCAGGTCCGCGTACGACTGGTATCTTGCCAGCCTTGCCTACACGGGGTCGGCGCCGACGACTCATCCACTTCCTCTTTCGCATCGCATCCTGAAAGGTGTTTTGCAGATCTTTCCGGAGTAGCACTTGCAGGTGCGGGGACGGTACGCGCAACTCCAGTTGCAGTATCCTGTAACCGTTCAACCGTCCTCGGAAACATGGTTTTCCCCGAGGATCGTCCAGCGATGGAGACGGAGGGTTCATGAAGTTTGGCCTGGTCGGTTGCGGATGGGCGGGTGCCGCCCGTGCAGAGGCCATAACCACGCTGCCGGGATTCCGGCTTGTCGCGGTTTCCGATCAAGATACCAGCCGCGCGCGCTCCCTGGCGGAAAAGTACCGGGCGGCAATCGAGCCGGAATGGGAAGCACTCACCCGCCGCGACGATCTGGAGGCAGTGCTGGTCTCCACGCCCCCGTTGTCGCACCGAGAGATGTGTGAGAAAGCATTCAGCAATGGCAAGCACGTTTTCTGCGAAAAGCCGCTCGCGCGGAATCCCGAGGAGTGTCGGCAAATCCTGGATGCAGCACAGCAGAGCGGACGCTTGCTCGCAACCGGTTTCAACCTCCGCTTCTTTCCTCCGTATGCCAAGGCGCGCGAAATCCTCGACTCGGGCCGCATCGGCGAGCTCGATCACATCCGCGCCTTGGCCGGCCACCCGGGCGGGCAGCAGTTCACGCAGTCCTGGGTGCACGACGTGGACGTCATGGGCGGGGGCACGTTACTCGATAACGGCATTCACCTGATCGACCTGACCAGTTACTTCCTCGGGGGTGTGCAGGAGGTCAAAGGCTATGCCAGCGGCAACGTTTGGAAATTCCCCGGCTGCGAGGATAACGGCTTCGCGCTCTTGAAAAGTCCGGCCGGAAAGATTGCCGTGTTGCATGCGAGCTGGACCGAGTGGCGCGGCTATGGCTACCGCATCGAAATTTATGGCACACGGGGTTGCATCAAGGCTTCCTATCCGCCCATGATGACTCGTGTGGTGTGGATGGACAAGCCCGGAGGATCCCGCCGCAGCAAGACGTACCTCTTCCCAAAGCTCCAGGTGATCGAGCGCCTCCGATCATACCGCTGGACCCTGCTGGAGAGTTTTCGCCAGGAGTTACAGGCCTTCGCCCGGGCTGCGAGCGGCGAGAAGACGCCGCTCGGCTCTGGCGTAGACGGCCTGCGCGCAGTCACAATCGCGCATGCCGTCTATCGTTCCTCCCGGACAGGTGAAGTGGTTCGGGTGGACGATCTTCCAACCTAGCGGAAATCCGGCTTCGCTGCCGGATTGAGCCACTCCGTCTCGCCCCGCCGCGCTGATTCGTACCCTGCAAACACGACCCGCAGAATTTCGCGGGCGTGGCGCGCGTCCTCATTTGAGAGACGGCCCGCCTTAATCTCCGCAACGAAGCGCGCGAGGTGCGCAGCCGTGGCCGTAGCGAATGCCGGTCTCTTTTCCACCGCCAAGACGCGCGAGCGACCGCCGGACTCGGCGCGCGCCTCACCACCCCCTACGAAGCTGGAGCGGAAGGTTGGCCGTCGCAACTCGGACGACCAGCCTAGCGAAGCCCTTGCCACGCCACCCAGCGAGATGCGGACCGAAACACGCTCACAGTCCAGCCGCATCTCGAGGTAACGCATGGGTGCGTGGCTCACTCGGTTGAACGCGATGGTCGCCAGCCCCTCGCCCGGAAAGCGCATCGCAGCCTGGACGAGAACGTCGGACTCGCTGATTTCCGGCCGCGCGCGTGGGGTCTGCGCCGTGATGGCGGTCGGCAGCGCATCGAAGAAAAAGCAGATCAGGTCCAAGGCGTGAGTGCCGAATTCGAAAAGCGTGGACTGTTTCAGGCCGGCCCGCCAGTTTTTCTCGGCCGAGGGAGGGTGAAACATCTGCTGCCAGCACTGGAGGAGGAAGATGCGCCCGAACTCGCCCCGGGTCAGCCGCTCCTTCACACCTTCGAAAATCTTCATGTAGCGGTATTGGTTGTTGACTGCGACCCGCAGCCCGCGGCGGTCGGCGGCCATGATTACCTCGTCGGCTTCAGCAAGGCTGCTGACGAACGGCTTCTCGCAGAAGACGTGCGCACCGTTCTCGAGGGCCAGCAGGGAGAGGTCTCGATGGGTGGCGGGGGGCGTCCCGAGGATCACAAGCTCGGGCTGGGCCTGCTGGAGCAAAGCTTCGGGGTCCGACCAGGTCTTCGGAAGACCAAAAGCGCGGCTGATCTCCTCGCGCCGCCCGGCGTCCGGTTCGCACGCCCCGACGAGCTGAATCCCCTGCACCGCGGTGCAGGCTGGGAGATGAATTCTTTCCGCAACACCACCGAGGCCGAACAAAGCCACTCGCATCAGGCCACCCCCCTCAGGAACGCTGACAATCTTCGCACCTCCTCGATTGGGTGGGGACTTCAGTCCTGCGCGTTTCCGTATCCGTCAGGATGGCGGCGGATCCATTCGTAGGCGCTCGCAATGACGCCGGGCAAGTCCGAATGTGACCAGACCGAGTTTTTTCTACCACCGGGAATGAGAGAGTTTATATCGTTTAAGAAGGCATTTTCTCAGTGTATTTTTATCAAATATAAATCATCAGAGTCGGTCGGGTCCCGTCGCTCCCGCATCCTGTCGAACCCCCAAGCCGCATTGCTCCCGAATATGACATAATTCCCGCTACGACTGATGACTGCGTGGGGCTCCGCGAAGTAATCCTCCAGCTCCCTAGAATGCGACAGCGTAAGCCTTTCTGTTTTCCGGCACATAGAGCCAGGGCGGTTTGGACGAACTCCACCTGCGCGGTTCGTTCTCACAAACGTAAGATGAAGCACGCAAGAGTCCTAAGAATCCCTAGAGTGCGGGGTAGCAACTCCTTGTAACTAATTGTATATAAGTCACTTACAAGAGATTACTGCGAGTTGCGAGTTTTCGCTGCCACACAAGGCCAAAGATGTGAAAAAGTTTTCACATCTTGGATAGCCACGTCAGTGCCCTTGCGGAGTCCCCTAAATGGTGCACCTGACCTTCTCTTTGGCTTAGGTCAACTAGCCATGACTCACGCACTGAGCCTTCATAGCTGAAGACATTCGTGAAATGAAATGGCTTCGGAAGCCAATGAGCAGTTAATTCAAACTGTCTTAAGCAGCTTCTAGCCGAGCCGCAGGCTTGCTGAATAGCGCGAAAAGGAATAAAGCCAGAAGGGTGTAGAAAGGATAGGAAAGGACCGTCAACGTATGTATCGGCAGTGCCACCGACGCTAACTTACCCGCGCCAGCAAATTCTCCATCACCCGGAACGATAGCCTCGAAAATCGTCCGGTACTGGATGCTTCCGAGGATAGCGATAACTCCGGCCATGAAGAATCTATTGAATAACGAGGGCGGTAAATATTTCCACATCACTGCCAGCGGCACTGTGAGCAAGAGGAAATAGTGATCCCACGTGACGGGAGAGGCTAACAACGTGGCGATAATCCACAAGCCATAAATGTGGTCATCATCCACTTTCGACTTGGCCGTAAGGGTCTTCCAGCGGAGTGCCAGCAACAATAGTCCGAACGAAAAGACAATCAAGAATCTTGCTAATCCCGCATTTTGCCAAAGTGGAATGACATGGCCGCTCTTGGCGTCGAATAGCTTGCTCCAAAAGCCCGTCAGTGACGCATTCAGCCACATATCATGAATGGCAGCCGTGTCGTTTATCACCCCATTGAGATAAACCTGGAAGACGTTGAAGCCTAATATAGCTCCCGTAATTACGCTCAAGATGACGAGGGCCGCGACTCCGGTAAAGAACGCACGCCACTGGCGTCGCACAACAAAATAGAGAAACAAGAACCCAGGAAACACCTTGATCGCAGTGGCTATGCCCACCATAAGGCCACTCAGGGCGAATCGCCCTTCTCGCTGTGCAACCCACCAAACCGCTAGCAACAATAGAAGAATTAGAGTCAACTGGCCTTGGTACATGTGCATGCGGAATGGGTAGCTTATGATCAAGGCTGTCACACCGGTCAGCGCGTCCAACCGCGAATAGCCTAGGCAGCGTTGGCTCAGGAGTAACCAGACGCTCGCCCCAAAGGCTGCCAGGGACACGAGACTCCAGGCCAAATAGGCTTTGTGGTACGGGAGTTTCGCAAAAGGCAGCGCCAAGAGAACCGACGTGGGCGGATGCGGATTAATAAAGCCTTGAGGTATTGGAATTTTCCCATAACTGGCTGGATCAAGGTGGAGCGCCACCGATTCATTGAAGTCCATATAGATCGGTTTCCCCGCCCAATAGTTTCGGGCGGAAGTCCAATCTTGAACATAGTCACGCAGCCGATCAGACTGCAGAGAACGCACGACGCCGGTGATTCCATAGAGAAGGAGAACACTTGCCACAATAACACCAAGGCTGGTGACTGTAGGTGACGCTTCGTTGTGCTTCGGCGGCACGGTTGTAAATTGGAGTTCTTTATTGTCAAACACGTTTCTAAGGTTGTCAACTGTGGTTTTCATGCTGGTAGGCCTGTGTTCGTCTTACTCAGGAGCGGTAATTGTTAAGACCGCACAAGATTGTATTTGATGATGCAGTAGAACGCGGCGAAGCCGTCTCGCCACGTTATCTTTTTGCCTTCGCTGTAGTCACGACCGTGATAAGAGATTGGGAGTTCGTAGATCCGGCATCTCAGCTTCGCTACCTTCGCGGTAATCTCGGGTTCAAACCCAAAACGGTTTTCTTCGATGGTGACCTTCTTGAATACATCGCGCCGGAACACCTTGTAACCCGTTTCCATGTCGGTGAGGTTCAAGTTCGTCAGCATATTGGAAAAGAGCGTCAAGAGTTAATTACCAACCGAATGCCAGAAAAATAAGACTCGATGCGGCCCGGATAGAAATCGTGAGCCATACACGACATCGGCGTGTCCCTCAATAATGGGTTCGATGAGTCGGGAATATTCCCGTGGGTCGTACTCCAGATCCGCGTCCTGGATGAGAACGATGTCCCCTCGAGCTTCCTCGATTCCGGTACGGAGTGCCGCCCCTTTTCCGGCATTCTTTCTTTTGAAGATGAAGCGAGCGGACGGCAAGCGCCGGCTCGCCTCGATTTTCTGGAGCAATTCCGTCGTGCCGTCATTAGGGCCGTCATCAACGATAACAATCTCCTTCTCTAATCCGACCGCTTCAATTCGCTCCAAAACTTCCGTGATGACTTTTCTTTCGTTGTATACGGGGACGATGATCGATAACTTCATCCTTCAGTTCTCCTGCTCGGCCTTATTCCTATTGAAGGGCACTCAAATGATGAGCGGACACGACGTCTCGGTCATGCGTTGTCGTCAGATAACGATAAATCTGTTCGGCAATGATCTCGTTACCTTTTTCCGTTGGATGCAGTGCATCGATGAATTTGTCCCTCCGCTGGACGGTTCGCGCCGTTCGTACCAGCAGAATCTGGGCTAATTCACGAGGCCACATCCACTTCAGAAACAAACGACTTCTATTTCTTATGATTGTAACTTCGTTGGAGTCTGGGACCAGCGCTGCTTGTAGATCCAGGAACTCCGCGTCGTTTTTCGGTCAAGAGCTTTTTCAATTGCTCCACCGCCTGTGCATACAGCACACTGTGACCTCTTGGCGGGATAAAGAGGTAAATCAGGCGTATGCCGGCTTTCTTGCTTAACTCAGCCATTCGCGCCATGGGTATCAGAACGAAGACTTTCCAGGCGAGATCGGATTGATCCGGCGATTGCTCCTGGAATTTGTTCACCGCGGGCCAAACGAGCTCTGCAGACTGAAAGGTGCGAATGAGATCCTTGATACCTGATTCTTCTTGCGGAGTAAATTTCAAGTTGCGGTCTTCCAGAAGGTGATTGAGATATTGAACGTGTATTTGCCGGGCATTTTTAAAAGGATCTTCGGTCGGCAAAAGATCATTTTCACAAAAGTTGACCAGGACAATATTGGGTTTTAGAGGCACGATATTCTGCTGCAGGTTCAACAGCTCTTGGTATGTCGAATATCCCACGACCGCGGCGTTGACGATTTCATATGAACCCTTGGGATCCAACTTTTGCTCAAGAAATCCAAGAATAGAATTTTCCCGCGTTACTCCAGATCCCCACATAACGGAATCTCCCAGGCCAACAATGCGCAGTGCTCCGCCAGCTTTTGTGATTTCCGTTGGCTCAATGTCACGGAACCCGCGTTCGTTTGCACGCGAACATTGCCAAAGGAGTAGCCTGAAAAATTCGGTCTGTTGATGTAACCCAATGCGGGGTCAGGCTGCCACATCTCGAGCTGGTTCTCGTAGCGAAAACCCGAATCCTGAATGCCCAGCGAATACGCGTATAGCTTCGCGCCACTGACAAGTGCTAACAAAGCTAACGCCACACTGGCAACCAAAAGAGTGAGATTCTTGACCATTCTGTCCTTTGCGAACGACTTGCTCTACCCGAACGATGCAGCAGTCAGCGAGCGTACGGAGGCGTAAATACCCCCGCTCAAGCCGCCAATAAAAAGAAAATCCAGGAAGTGTTCAAAGACGTGTGCCGACAATAAGTATGCAATCGAGAGGCCCTGGGGGGCGAATGCGGGTTTTTGAGCCATTCCGCCAATGTCTGCATGACGGAGCAAAATCAATTCGCCGATTAGAATCGCAATCGCCATGCCGGTAAGAAACACTGTCGTCGCCTTAATGTTGACTGTCACAGTCTTGGCGCCGGATAGGTAACGTTCGGTTAGAAGAATACCGCCCAAAGCGATGGGAACACCGGTGAGTGGAAATGTCGCGATCTCCCGGATGCCATGAGCCACCCACCTGGGATTTAGAAATGCTGCCCAGCCGGGCCAAGTAAACGCGGTTATACCGGCCGAGAGCGCAGCCGCCATGATGATGCAGACGAGGCCACCCCTAATTAAACCTGCGCTCCTCTTCAAATCCGGTCCGAGCGCGAATACTGTTGCATATCCGATTCCCAGGGCTCCAAGACCAATCGGAAAGTTGCTCAACTGAAATTGGTTCCAATTTCCTCCACTGGACATAACGTTGTCACGTTCGATCCGCTGGAAAAAATAGTCGGCGGTGCGCTGCCAGCCGGCCGTGCTTATGGATGCGGCAAATGCAAGCACGAAGAATGAGGCCGAAAACGCCAGAAGTACCAGCGCAGCGAATCGGGCACGAGACACACTGAAGTCTCTGGATATGTTTCCTCTCAAAGCAACGCCCGCAACTGTCAATAATGCGAACAAAGCGATCATCGGCACAGCGCCGAGAAAATGGTCGAAATAGAGAAGGCTCCCCAAGAGCGTTAACCGGCCATTCTCGTGAACGATCGTTTCAAACAACCACACGCGGCGATGCCACATAGCCAGGTAGGTATACGCTAATACTCCATATGCCAGAGGTAAACACACAAGCATCGCAACCGCTTTGGCAATCCCAATTCTCATTGCTGTGGCCGGCTCAATGCTTCCCAACAATCTGTCTAATAAGACGAAGACCGTCTGGATCAACGGGACCGGCACGCAGGCAGCGCGCAAACTCCGGATCGTGCCAGTCCCAGAATCTTTTTGGATTCTCGAGGGCGTTCGCAGGTGAATCGTACCAACCGCATGGATAGTCAAACGCACCGATCATCTGAATAGAGACCGAATACAGGAAAAGCATCGCAAATACAGTTCTGGTCCATCGATTAGCGAAAATCCTGTCGTAGACAGTTCCCAGGAGAAGGCAGAGGCCTGGCACTAACTCGACCAGCACGCGGTAGCCATAGCCGAACGCGCCGTGCCAACCGGGGAAGAACGAATAGAAGAGGATCAGTAGAATTGTGGCAACGGCCGTATAAATAAATAAAGGGTCCTTCGTCCGGTTCCATGTCTTTCTGATTCCGAAGAATGCGAAAATGAACACCGGAGAATAGATCAATAACCCCCGGCTAGGGCTAAATAGGAGTCCCAGGAAGGCGTCCCACCTGAAAGATGTAACAGTGTCCAAGGTGCCTGAATTCGAGTAGCCGCCGCCCAGCATTCCGAAATAATAGAGGTTATAAGCGGCCAAGAACATCCCTAAGATCGTGGGGGACACCATAAAGCGAAAAACTTCTGACCGGTATCGATGAATGACGTAAATGAAAAAAACCACCGCAAAGATAATATTCGATGGCCGGCATGCGACGCTGATCGCAAGCGGGATACCAGCATATATGACATGACGCGCGTTTTCCCTCGCCTTGACAAAAAAGTAGAAGGCCAGCGCTAGAGCCGGCTGGCCCATAGCACTTTGCCACAAGCCCTGACTGCTGATCGACCACGAACCCGTCGCAAACGCATAGACCAACGCGATCCACAACGCTCCTGTTCGACTGGTGCTACGCAGCAATGTCAGATAAACGAATCCTACCGATATGGCGACGGCAAGCGAGGCACTGATTTTCGACAGGAACGTTGCCATAATCTCCGTCCGCGTATATCCCGTAGCAGAAGGAGGACCATCCGTCAGGCCAAGAAGCACAGGTATGATGTAGACCGGCACTGACAGTACGGCACCCATTACCGGAAAGGTGGGCATGTAATGTCCGCGAGTAAATCGGACATAATATGGGACTCCATTTTCGTCACTGTGTTGATCGCTATTTTTGTCGATTTTGTCCCCAGAAGACTGGCTGCCTAACCAAACGGGACGCTTGTGAAGAACGGGAAATTCATCAAGGTCCAGATTGAATTCTTTGATGATGCTGATCGGGACAAATCGTGTAGCCAGAGTATCCAGGCTCGTGATTGACCGGAGATTAGCGTTGTAAACGACAAAGGACAGCACCACAAGCCTGAGAACCGTGCTGTGATAAATTTGTTTAAACAGTTGGTTCAAAACGTCACCGGCATCTAAAATTATGTCTGCGCTTGCATCTTCCACGGATGCGTCATGCGGCTGCGCACGGAGCGGATCCTTTGGCGGAAGGCCAGGTACTGCCTAAACGCAAGGGTTCTGAAGTTGGGCACCAGAAAGCGAGTCAGATAATAGCATCGATCCGAGGGAGAATGAACGGATTGCTTCGGGGTTCGACGAATCCGAGTTGGGTTCCGGCGGCTCCTGAAAAGTTCTTCCGTACAGAGCCGAGAATCGACGGAGTGACGTCGCCATAAGGATAGGCGAAAACCCGGACCGGGCCGGCAATACGTTTTTCAATTCGATCCTTGGATTCCAAAATTTCCATTTCCGCTTGGTCGTCCCTCAACATCCTCAGCGGTGCGTGAGAGTGAGTGTGTGCTCCGATCTCCCAGCCGTTGGCGGCCAGTTCTGAGACTTGCTCCCAACTCAAAATCGGCGCAATTGGAATAGCCGATCCTTGAGTCGGCCACTGATTGAACCGTCGGCAATAACCCGAAATGACGAACAGCGTCGCCGTGAAATTCTTCGCCTGCAGACGCGGGAACGCTTCCGTGTACACACTTTCGTAGCCATCGTCGAACGTCAGGACAATCGAATTTTCAGGTAAGGCCTCACCCCGGCTAACAAACTCTGCCACCTGAGCCAGATTCATCGTACGGTATCCCGCGTTTGAGAATGCTGCCAGATGCGCTTCGAACAATTCGGGCGGTGTCCAGAGCGGAAAAGGCCCGTCCCCGACAGCGTGATAAGTAATAACCGGCAATCTCACGCTGTGGCCTCAGCTTTCTGGCGGGCCGCAATTTCGCTGATAAGGTCGTAATAGGATGTCAGATGATGGGCCTCGGTATAGTGGTTCAGATAACTTGAGTAACCGTCTTCTCCCATTTTTTCGCGAAGCTTTGGATCTGTCCTCAGTTTCTCCATCGCCTCCAGTAGCTCCTGTTGGTTCTCATATACGAAACCTCCGGATTGAGCGACTTCTGGCAGGGCGCCGAGATTGTGAACAATCACCGGTGTTCGTCTCGCAAAGGCTTCGATGGCCGTGAACCCGAAGGTCTCAAAACACAGGGAGGGACAGGACTGCCACTGCGTGCTTGTAAAAAGACGCCAGCCGAACGTGATCGAGTCTTCCCAAGAACGACACGTGCGAAACCCCCTCGGCCATATGCCGAAGTTCCTGTTCAAAACTACCCGTGCCCGCGATGAGCAAGTCTGCGCGATAGTATTGGGGAAAACATCGATAAGGATCTGCACTCCTTTTAGTTTTTCGAGGCGCCCGACGTACAAAAAATACGGTTTCGCATGCGGGCTTTCGAAATCGTCTGAGCCCTGGGCCTGAGTTTCTTGCATTCAATTCGAACCCCGCAAATCCGCATGCTGAGGTGGCACGCCTGGATGGCTCATTCGATGCGATCACTCACGACTGTCAAGCAACCGCTGAATGCGGCGATTCATACTGGCCTCAACAATCTCTTTGCCTCGACGCCCATCGCGATTCTGCAACCCAGAACAGCTGTCGCCTGGCAGTTCGCGCCCAATTCCGTGCTCCGAACCGGTTTCGGGCTCTTCAGCGACATTTTGCCGGGCAGCGTGGCCGATGCAATCGGGATGAACCCGCCGTACGTGCAGACATTTCAGGGAGGGTTGCTGGGGACAGTGGGAGGGTTAACCATCGCACCGGGAGTGCCGAACAGCGCGGTCGATGCTGCCGTGGCTGCTAACCAAGCGTTCAGTTCGGGTTTTGCCCGAGGCGAGCTCTCCTGCGCATCGCCGCAGGCGAGCGCTGCGGCTTGTCTTCAGCCAGTCGCGCTTACGGCCGTGCCCGACGGCCAACTGCATCCCCCGTATTTTATGGAGTGGAGTCTGGGGATCGAGCATCAGTTTGGAAGCACGATCAGCGTTCGTGCGCAGTACGTCGGCACTCGAGCTTTAAATATGCCCTCCATGACGCGAGTAAATCGCTATCAGACCGTCTGCCAAGGCTGCTTTGCTCCCTTTCCGTATTTGCAGTCGAACGATCCCAGATTCGCTGCGGTGAAGCGCTTCGCGCGCGGTCTTCAGGGCACGGTTAACTATAATTTCAGCCGCTGCATGGATACGGTCTCGTGGATGAAACCGTTCGCGGCGATGCTCCGCTACCCGACGACGCCGCTTCCGTCGCTGGCGCAGGGTTAATCCCTCTTCCCGGTAAATTCGCTCCACCAGATATTTGCCCACCTGCCAGCCCTCACGGTTCAGTAGCACGCGGATCTTCCGGTATCCGTAGCGCACTCTGGTTTGCGCGATCTCTCGGATACGCAGAGAAACGTCCACGCAGTTGTAGAGACCCGGGGAAGTACCAGACTACGCTGATCGATATCAAAGAATGTCCCTTGATACTGAGGCAACCGACGCCGAGCTTGTCGTGCTTTACGCCCAGCGACTAGGACTGACCATTCGATACCACGCGACGAACTGCTCCAAGCCCTCCTCGAGCCGAGTGGCAGGCCGGTAGCCAAGCAAGCGACCAGCCTTCGAAATATCCGCCCATGTTAGCGGAACGTCGCCAGGCTGCAAAGGCCTTTGCTGCCGCATGGCCTTCTTGTGAGTAATCTGTTCCAACAATTCAACCAACTCCGACAACTTTACCGGATGCGAATTGCCGAGGTTGAAGACTTCAAAGGGCACTGCACCGTGTCTGGAGGGTAGCTCATACTCAGTCGCTGCGAGAACCCCAGCGACAATGTCGCCGATGTACGTATAATCACGGCCGCTCGAGCCGTTCCCAAAAATCGGCACGGGCTTGCCAGCCTCGATCAATGATGTGAATTTGTGAATGGCGAGGTCCGGCCGCTGTCGCGGGCCGTACACCGTAAAAAAGCGCAGGCAGATCACAGGGATTCCAAATAGGTGTGCATATGTGTAACAAAGCATTTCAGCAGCAAGCTTTGTTGCCGCATAGGGAGAGATCGGCCGCAACTCGACCTGGTCCTCGGAAAACGGCGCACGGCTTGTTGCACCATAAACAGAACTGGACGAACCAAAAACTAATTTTCGGACTCGAAACTCACGGCAAATTTCCAATAGGTTCAGAGTCCCGTTTATGTTTACTTCGGCGTAGCCACTCGGCTCTTCGATCGAGGGGCGAACACCGGCGCGCGCCGCCAGGTGAATTATCAATTCCGGGCGGCTACGGGAGAGCACCTCACGGAGACTCTGCTTGTCGCAAATATCCACGCGACAGAAATCAAAATTCCCTGTGTCCCGAATATCCTCTAAATTTTGTCTTTTACAATCTGGCGAATAGAACTCATGAAGGTTATCTACAATTGTCAAGTTGTCGCCGCGGCGGAGCAATGCCTCAGCCACGTGTGAGCCGATGAAACCCGCTCCGCCCGTCAGCACAACCCGCTGAGGCCTGCCGCTCATCAGCGCGTCTGATCGCTGCGGCTAGGAATGAAAGCACCGGGCGCGCATGCCATCCGCATGGCTAGAGGTAACAAGGCGAGCATTACCGTATCTTTTGGATACTTGTGAAGGAGTGCCTGATAACATCTCACCCTCACGTAATATTCCACATTCCCGGGTTTCGTCATGCCCACAGAGGGATGAATCAGGAGATTTGCTTGAACTTCTTTGGAGGCCCGCAAAGTCAGTTCTTGGTGAGCGCAATGCATCGGGTTCCGGGTCTGGAATGCAACCACCCTGCGCCAACCGCGCCGGATAAATTCCTCCCTTAGCTGGGACGGAGTCGGGCGCAGCGCGCGAAAATCGTAATGCGATGGCAGATGAACGCCCTCCAAGCGACCGCCCACATACCAGGGATGCGTGCGCCGCAACAGGTACTCGACACCAGGATGTTCGCAGTTTGTCGTACCGTATATCAGTTGCGCCTCCTCCAGCTGGTCCGGCTTCCAGACCTCTTCGACCTGCAGAGCAGCAAACATCGCTCCCTCCGGGTCACGGAGGGCCAGCATGCTGCCAGGACTGATGGATCGAGCGACCTCTTCAGCCGGAATTTCCGATTTCAACTCCATTTCTGCGCAAAACCATACGCCCGCCGTCCTCTCGCGTCAACCTCCAATCGCCCTGGTCGCGGTTGCGTGTTAAGCGCGGCTCCTTTGGCGGTTCTGCTGACCGCTCTGGCTTGTTACCTGGCTCGACGCTGGCACTCCTCCCCACGGGATGATGATTCCTCAACGGTCAGTTCGCTGTCTCTCCTGGTTCGCTACCCGTTCGGCAGCGGCAGCGCAGCGACCCTTCGCAACATGCTGCCAAAACGCTGCCGCGTCAGATGCCCTTCGGCCAGCAGTAGCCAGTAATAGCGCGCATGTTTCACCAGCCGTCCGCCGGTCTTCACCAAGCGCTGCTGCAAACTCGTCAGCGACCAGCTCCCGATCTTCGTCGGCAATGCTAATCGTCGCCAGAGGTTCCCCAAGTTATAGGCGATCACGCTCAACCACAAACGCACTTCATTCCCCCGGAACCGATGACAGGAAAGACGGGTCCAATTCACCGCCAGCTTGCCTTCTTTGATCCATTGCTCCGCCGTGCCCCGCTTGTTGTAGAACCTCACGACCGCCTGGCTCGGCAGCCCAAGATTGGTGACGATGAAGCCCACACGGGGAAACAGCTCCCCGGCGTGAAACTCGACCTTCGCCACGACCGGACGCGCCCTCCTCCAACTGGCCGCCTGATAGAGAAAACGCTTGTAGCACACCACCGGCTTCTGGCTTGGCCGTCCCACTGGACGCGTGAGTAGTTCGTCGATATGCCGCTCCAGATTCTCATTCGCGGGGAGGCGGATGGCATACTTCACCCCGCGTTGTTCCAGGGCCTGGTAGATCTCTGGCTTGGCAAAGGCCGCGTCGCCCCGAAACGCCACCTCCTTCCCGTTCTGCTGTTGGCGCTCAAGCTCCGGTAGCAGTACTTCTTCCCAGCCCTCAGCGGTGTGGACATTGCCAGGTCGTAATTTCGCCGCCAGGCAATCTCCCTGACGGTTGAACAGAAACAGCGGATGATAGCAGACCGATTCGAAATATCCGTTGTAAGCGCTCTGTTCCTGTTCCCCATATACCGGGCTCTCGCTGCTATCCATATCCAACACCACCCGCTGCGGCGAGCCGACCCCTTCCGCCCGGGGCACCAGCCCCCGATTGAGGGCCGCCAAACCGGCCAAGTTCTCCTCGCGCGCCAACAAGTCCGTCTCGAACCAGTGCAAGGTGGAGGTCAGAGCTACACCCCGTTCCCAGACCTTTTCCGAACCCATCAGCCGGAAGGTCGGATCGCGCGCCAGTCGTGTGGCATCGTTCAGGTCTTCGTACCCAGCCAACCGGCTGTAGGTGGACTGCCGGAACAGATCCGCCAAGGGAAACTGTGTATTCCGCCCCGTGCGGGAATCCACCAGGTAGTTCTGAATAAGTCCGGTCAGGCCGAGGCGTTCATCGAGTTCGCGAACGAGCAGCAAACCGCCGTCGGAAGTCACCCGCGATCCTTGAAAATCGACGCGCAAAAACCTGTTGAACGAGAGTTGAAAGGGCTGATTTTGGCTCTCACCCACTGGGTGTCCTGTGTCTCGCCAAAACGTCGTACGCCCACAAAATGAATGACTTGGCGCAAAGCTCGATTCGGATTTTCCGATAAGATTCTCGCCATGATCGTGTTGCTTCGGCATCTCCTCGGGTGGATGGTCAGCGCTTTCAGGTCCCGGGAGGACCTCGTCCTTGAAAACCTGTCTCTCCGTCAGCAATTGCTGGCTCTGCACGTGCAACGGCCTCGCCATCGATTGACTGCCCTGCACAAGCTGTTCTGGGTTGCGTTGAGAACTTGCTGGTCCGGGTGGAGGAAGCCTCTCGTCTTGGTCACTCCTAGAACCGTCGTGAACTGGCATCGGGCGGGGTTTCGTTTGTATTGGACCTGGGTCTCGAGATTCAGACAAGTGGGCGGACGGAAGTGTGTCAGCAAAGAGCTTCGCGCCTTGATCTTCCGTATGGTTGCCGAGAATCCGACCTGGGGAGCACCGCGCATTCATGGTGAACTGCTCAAGCTGGGTTTCGATGTCTCGGAAAGGAGTGTCTCGCGATGGATTCGGCGAGCTCCGAAAGATCCAGATCCTGTGAAGCGATGGCTGACGTTTCTCAGGAACCATCGCGAGGCCATTGCGGCGATGGACTTCTTCACCGTCCCAACGCTCACGTTTGGCGTTCTGTACTGCTTTTTTGTCATCGGCCACGACCGGCGTAAGATCCTACACTTCCATGTGACGCGAAATCCCCATGCTCTTTGGGTTGTTCAGCAGTTGCGAGAAGCATGGGCCTACACACAGCCGCACAGATTCTTGCTGTTCGACCGAGACGCAAAGTTTGGAGCGGAGGTGGTTTCGGCTGTGAGGGACATGGGAAGCGAGCCAACCCGCACGGCCTTTCGCTGTGCGTGGCAGAACGGTGTTGCTGAGCGTTGGGTGGGAAGTTGCCGTCGCGACTTGCTTAACCACGTGATCATCTTGAATGAGTGGCATCTCAAACGGCTGATGGCTTCCTACCTGCTCTACTACCACGAAGACCGGACACATCTGGGACTCGCGAAGGATACGCCCGCAGGTCGGGTTACTGAAATTCGCTCTGAGCCTGAAAGCAAGATTCAATCCCTACCGAGACTCGGCGGGCTGCACCATCGTTATGCGGTGGCAGCGTAAACTCAAGAGCGATTCTTCTGACTGAAGACCAAACTCTTTTTTTGTAACCCGGCCGAGGCATGGTTCACGTTTTCAGCGAGCATCTTTCGCCTGTCGAAGAATCAGCCGGCAATAAAAAAAACCGAAGGGCGCAACGATTTGGCGAACTACAGGTCCAAAATCTTGCGGGTCGTTTCCGGCAGGCGGATCGTTGCTCGCAGGCTAAAACGTCTGCGGCGAACACACGTTTCATGAGTTCCGACCACACATAGTTCCGCGGATGGCGTTCCGCAGCAGGAGAAGCGTTCGGTTCCTCGCTGCGGCCTGGAGGGTCCGCGGTGCTGGAGCGTGGGTTGCGTGCGGAGACATTTGAGAAGCGATTCGTCATTCGAAAGGTCCTTTTTACCTTTGCGTGCAAGGAAGTTTTTCTCCACGAACTCTCTCAAAGTTATCTCTACTTCCATATTCCTTACTCCTTACTGTTTATCGCAACTATTTCAGTCTTCCACAACGTGCGTCTCGAAGATGCGCCGGTACTCATGCCAATGGTCGTAATCAAATCGTCCTCCAGCGTCGAGACAGTCGGCCGCTGAATAGGCCATGTACAACGCGTGATGGGTATTGTCATGCGCGAACAGTCCTTGACGCCCAAATGTGAGTAACCCATCAATCTGGCTGAGCCATTGGTCCAATTGTTGGAAGTGGGTCTCGTAGCCTTGTGCGTAGATCGGGTACGCTTGCCGCAGGCGTCGGCTAGCCACCTCAAGTATCGAAGCCCGTACCGGGATGCCCGCCGCCGCTAGTGCGTCGCACATCAGGTTGGCGAGTTGCGCATCAGTCATCGTCCATTCCGGATCCTCGGGGCAGCAAGGCAATTCAGCGCATAAAACCGTTCGATTGCGCGGTTCCTTCCCGCCGCTATAGTTCTTAGGCTCGGATAGTCGCGAAATCGGAATATGGCCTTCCGGAAAGTAATGGGCATCGTATTCGGTAAACTGATCCTGGTCCAATACTAGGTAAATGAGAATCATTGCACGGTAATCGATGCGTTGCGCTGCTTCCAAATATTCTGACGGCACATTCGGCGACAGGCACTTCGCCAAACCGGTAATTGGGATGGTTGACCATACGTAATCGGCAGTGATGGACTCCGATCGACCTTCATGCTCGTAACAAACTGTAGTCGAACCAGTAGCCTTGATTTCGACGGAGTCCACCCGAGCGTTGAAGTGAAATTCAGCTCCCGCCTTACGCGCGGCATTGCAATAGGCTTCGCAAATTTGGCCATAACCATGGCGTGGATAATAGAACCGGCCGCTGCCGGGCGGCTTGAAGCCTGGCACCGCGGCCAACACCTTGCGCGCCATCTTTGCTAACGAACCGGCGGAGACCCGGCGCCGCGCTTGAGTGGCGGATAACTCTTCAGGCGCCAGTCCCCAAAGCTTACGCGCGTAAGGGAAGTAAAAATCGCGGCAGATGGTCCGGCCCAATCCCTTCTCCAAGATTGACGAAAAGGTTTCGGCATTCGAATCATTTTTTTGGTGCGGCAACAGTTTGCCGGCAAAATCCGACGCGACGCCGAAAGCGAAACTCGGCGGCAATTTAAGGGCGAGGTCGAGCGGCTTCAACGGAAAGTGAATCCAATGGCCACGCAGCCGGATACGTCCGTGCCGCGGCATGTCCAACAGGTCGCCGTCAAGCATCTCGCGAATGTCGCGCAATACCTCCGGATCGCAAGCCGGATGCAGACGATGGCTGCCGTAATCAACGCGCAGTCCCGCCAGTTCGAAGCTGCCGGCATTTCCCCCAACAATGCTATTTCTTTCGAGCACTGTAACGCGGGCTTGCCTACGGTCAGCTAATCGGAAAGCTGCGCCTAACCCTGCAGGTCCAGCGCCCAAGATGACGATGTGTGGTTCAGCCACTGCAGTGCCTACGGTATGTAGAGTTCGAGCCAGACCATATAATTCAACAAGCCCCAGAGAGCGCGCCCATTATCGCGACGTCCAGCGAGGTGATCATCGACCAGCGCCTGAACGGCTTCGGGTTTAAGTAAGTTTCGTTCCGCGATGTTCTGTGGGCTCAGGTAACGCATCACCACATCTTTCAGTTCCTTCTTGAACCATTTCGAGTAGGGTATTTCGAGTCCGACCTTCTTCTTTTTCAGGATTTCCGGCGGCAGGATGCCCTCCATCGCGCGGCGCATTATGTTTTTCTTTCGCAAGCGGGGCAGTTTCAGCCGTGCAGGCACTTGCGCCATGAACTTGATGAGCTCGGTATCCGTCAGTGGAACGCGCGCTTCTAAGGAGTGAGCCATACTCATGCGGTCGTTCTTGATCATCAGATCATCCGGAAGGAATACTGATGCATCGATTTGCATGATCCGCGAAAGCGTATCCCCGCAGGTCCTCTGGAATTCTTCGACGAAGAATCGATCGGATGGCTCGGGGATGAGTTGTTCTCTCACATGCGGGGTGTACATTCCCAGCTTTTGCGCCTCGGTCAGGACGATGCGCCACCAGAGATGCGCTCGCTCAGGTGACAGGTCCTGTCCTCCGAGGAAGCGTTTCATCTTGAATTCCAGGCTCAGCTTTTTGTCCGAAACCGGCAGGCTGTGGACCAAGGGCGTGATGAGCTTCTGTCGTACCCAACGTGGCACATGCTTGAACCATTGTAAGGCCTTGTAGGCAGCGTACGTGTCATAGCCGGCGAAAATTTCATCGCCGCCTTCGCCGGACAAGACAACGACCACCTCGTCCTTGGCGAGCTCGCAAACGCAGTAGGTTGGTATAGCCGAGCCGTCAGCATAGGGTTCGTCGATGTAACGAAGATATACGGGCAGCAGGTCGCGGATGGTTTGGGCCGTGACCATGACCTCGCGCTGGACTGTACCAAACTGCTTAGCGACCATCCTGGCATACGGCAGCTCGTTAAAACTCTGATCCTCAAAGCCGACAGAATAAGTATGGATCGGCTCAGAGGTATGCCGATGCATTAACGCGACAAGAGTGCTGGAATCCATGCCTCCTGAAAGCATCACGCCGACCGGAACATCCGCCACGAGCTGACGGTGCACCGACTGATCCATCATCTCGAGAGCGCGGCGGCTGGCAACCTTTTCGTCGAGCGATTCGTCCGGTTCCCAACAGACGTTCCAGTAACGCTGGATGTTGATCTCGCCTTCGCGATCGATGCTCATCCAATGTCCTGGTGGCAATTTGCGGATCCCCTCAAAGGCTGTCTGGGGCCCCGGCATGTAGTCGAACGTCAGGAAGTCGTGCAATGCTTGAAGGGAGGGCTTTCGCGGGACACGGTTATCAACCAGGATGGCTTTGATTTCCGATCCGAACCGGAAATAGCGATCGTCTCGTTGATAGAAGAGCGGCTTAATACCCGCATGGTCCCGGATCAAGTACAGCTTCTTCACACGGCTATCCCAAATAGCGATGCCGAACATGCCGTTCAGATGCTGGACCATCTCAATACCGATCTCTTCGTAGAGGTGAAGGAGTACTTCCGTGTCTGTCCGTGAACGAAAAACATGGCCCGGCTCGGCCAGTTTGAAGCGTTCTTTGAGTTCTCGAAAATTGTAGACTTCGCCGTTGTAGACGATCTGCACGGAACCGTCTTCATTGCTCATTGGCATATGCCCGGCGGATGACAAATCAATCACCGACAGCCTTCGGCTACCGATGCCGATCCGATCATCACTCCAAGTGCCGCGATCGCTCGGGCCGCGATGAGCTAACGAGTCGGTCATTCGGTCAATGAGGCTTTCGTCGAGCGCAGGAGCCGCCGGGTTGATTCGCAGAATTCCCGTTATGCCGCACATAAAGGTTACTTTTTCGAGTAAGACGCTAGCTGCTCTCTGCTTTGATCGGCAGCAATTTCCGGGGCAATACGATGAGAGAGCACACGCGGTTGATTGTGTCCGATCCGCCTTACCAAGCCGTCGGCCATCATTCCGATCAGCAACAATTGGAAGCTGCCCAACAGTAGGAGCACGGCCGAAGTCGAGAGTGTCGGCTCGGAAAGCACTGCCCAGTGCAGTCCACCGTGCCGGACAACAGAAGCGGCGATATCAAACAGAACTTTTGTCATCCCCAGAAGCCCAAAGACAAAAGCGAGGGGAACGAATACTTTCAATGGCTGAAAGAGCATGGCCATGCGGAGTACCAGGATCGTGAAGTCCAGGAAATGGCGCGGAACGATCTTCGACTTTCCAATCCGCGGATAATAGTTAATCGGGTGATAAATGACGTGGTAGTCATCCGCGAGAAAGGACAGAGTGATCGTTGAAGTGAACGAGAATTTGTTGGAGAGTACTGAAAAGTACTGCACGGCGCATTCGCGCCAGAACACACGGATGCCCGAATTGAGGTCTGGAACGTGCTGGCCGGCGATCCGGTTTGCCAGCCAGCCAAGCGCCCACTTGCCCGGCTTGCGCACCCAGGGAATACTGACCTTCTTGCCGGTGCGCGCGCCAACAACCATGTCGGCGGATTCGAGTTGCTTCAGCAAGACGGGTATCTGATCCGAAGGATAGGTGCCGTCGGCATCAGTAATCGCAATGGCCTCATATGTGGCTGCCATAATGCCGGTCTTCAGCGAGGCTCCGTAGCCTCGGTTGTTCAGGTGGCGTAACACGCGAGCGCCGGCTCGAACCGCCTCCTCAGCCGTTCGATCCTCAGAACCATCATCGACGACAATGATCTCGTGCGGGATGCCATGCGATTGCAACCCTCCGCGTACGGACTTCACTTGCGGGCCGACACCCGCTTCCTCGTTATAAGCCGGTATTACCACCGAGACGCCGGTCAATTCGCGGCCCTCCACATCTTGTTGTCTTGAAGGTTGGTCATTTCGGAAACCTCTGTGATTTCCATTACGCTGGTTAATTGTACTCTCTTTCAGCCAGAGACCGGGGTAACAGGGCTTCCAGTGCTGTTGCAAATCACAGGAGTAGCGCCTACCTGTGACGAGCTGAAGGTGACACCAAAGCCGCTCAGGAAAGCCGTTGCGTTTGTACATGCCGAAGGCGCCACCGCAATCGAATCGAAATTCAAGACCGTAACCGTATCCGCCCGCAGTGAGCCCGGCAGCACAAGGCAAAGCATCCCCAGCAAACCAATCGAGAAGGCAAACTTCGCTCTCAAATTCATAGCCCTCCTATACTTATCCAGAGGGCGCTCTGAGGCAAGAACCCCAGAGACTTGCGGGCACGATCGTCGCCAATCCCGCTATGCTGAAAAGAAACGACTTGCGAACACCGGGGGGCTGCAAATAACTGCACCATTTGAGCACAGGATTTCCCGTTTTAGGGTGTATCTGCGGCGCGGAGCCGTACCCTCCGAATCGGTGGGCACGCGCGGGTACGATCAGCCCACCGCAGAGGGTCTTTTGAAGGGACAGTCCCCTCGTTCCCCGGGACTCCGGGCTCCCCTCCTCGGCAAATGTTGCGTTGGATGTCTGAGCACAGACCTTGCGGCCATTGCAAAGAATGTCTGGCGGCGCATCGTTTTCTTTCACGCGGCCCGCTGGCGGCGATTCTTCCGCTCTTGCCTCGCCGCCTCCAACTTCCGATCCCGCTCGGCGTGAATCTCCTGCTGATGCCCGGCGAGCATGTCCTTTGGCGTGATGTACCCGATGGCGCTGTTCAGACGAACGTTGTTGTAATGCTCTACGTAACCCTTAGCCAGACGCCGCGCATCTTCGAGCGACAGCGGCGTTCCAGGGCGTATGCACTCGCCCTTCAGTGATTTGTGCCAACGCTCGATTTTCCCGTTCGATTGAGGGTAATACGGTGAAGTCCTGACGTGCGTCATCCCCGAAATGCGAATGAACTCCTTGAAGTCCTTGGCGATGAACTGGGGTCCGTTGTCGGAAATGATTCGCGGTTTAACGCCCGGATATAGCTCTTTGGCTCGTTCCAGAATGATCTCAATATCGGCCTCCGTCATCGACTCCCGCAGGTCCCAATGAACCAGGAAACGGCTGTAGCCGTCCAGGATGCTGCACAGGTAGTAGAACGTCGCGCAAACGTTCAGATAGGAAATATCGATATGCCAATGCTGGTGTGGCTGCGGCGGTTGTTCAAAGCCGTGGAGCTTCCTCTGCTGGTCTCGAATGGGCTCCTTTGCGAGTCTGCTGCGGCGGGATGACTTGTCTTCGGTCATGGAATCACCCTCGTAGGCACCACAGCGCGACTGCCTCCACACGTCATGTCGCCTCATTTCCCTCTGTTTCGGCTTTCAGTTGCTCGTCTGGGGTATTCAGAATCGTTGCCGCAAGGGCCTCGAGGGCGGTAATGCGCCCGGGCCTCTCGCTAACGTCAAGCTCAAGCACGCGGCCGATCTTGGTCATCATCTCATCAAGCTTCTGGGCAACACTTTCCGGCACAGGCTCACCCCAAAAGCGGAACTTCTCTTTCGGCATACCGGTCTTCTTCTCGATCACGGCGTCAACTTCGGCTCTCAACGCTCTCTCTGGTAACTTCGAGGCCTTTTCGATCCACTCTTCGCTCTTACGTTCCTTCTCAGGGAGGCGGGTGAGAACCTGAGCGTTGCGCGTCCCGATCTGCTCAAGCTTCGACTCGGGAACGCCATCAAGGGCCCGTACAGCGCGCAGTGATTGATAGGCTGAAGCTATCTGCTCACCGAGACGAGATTCCATCCAAGCGCGCATGGACCTAAAGCCGAGCTGCTCAAAGGCTCGGGTTTCGATCATCTTCTTGACGACCAAGCCGAGCGAAAGCCAACTCGTTTTCATGGCTTTGATGATCTGGAGAGCTTCGCGATCTAGGCTCTGGGCTTCTTGTTTGGTGGCTGGGCGTCGTCTCGAGTGCTGTAATGTTACAGCAGTTGTGCTCTGTGCCTTCGTGTTCATGGCTCACCTCACACCGTGTTTGTTCACATCTTGGTCGCCCTGCTATCCCCATAGCCAAACCGCGAAATCGCATTGCGGGCGATTTAAGAGGCATGTTCATCGGCGCCGTAGGGTGACCGCAGAGAGCAGAATAATTACTCTTAACATCTACAAGAGTCCAGTCCGTGTTGAGTTAGTTTTGGAATCTTGGGGCAATGTCAGCATGACCTACCAGCCCGTCCAATGCGTTGACAATATTATGTATATTTACGAGCCCAACTTCGGTCACTTGCTTGTGCTAAGCTTTCAAGCGACTGAGGCAAGTATAAGTCTTTGACGTGCCCGTCCATCGTGGTCGATTTTTTGTTCCGCTGATATAAGGACGGTCGAGCAGCTACACCAGTCGAATCGAACACAACCGCCTTCATTCAGGACGCGGCGAACCTGTTTCATCCGCGCCAAGCCGTCTATGTTTTCCATCGTTGTCATTCTCAGTTTACAATCGCATTTTCGTGCAACGTGTCCCACTCAGGAAAAAGCCAAGAAACCTTTGATAGATGCCACAATCCGCACATCCGGCATTCGTACGCTACATCATCCTGATACGTCGGCCAGTTCGCCGGGTCTGCCGCGAACCTCTCGGCTTCTTCTCTAGTGTGGAAATAAGCACGAAACGACCCGGACTGCCGCCTGCACGGTTCTGTCATTGTTCGTTTCCTTGCGGTCGCTTCATATTCGTAAGGAATTGAACCGAAGACTTCGGACCATATTCACGACGTAACCACGTTCTGATGTCTTCGCGTTCGCAATTTCCGCAGCGATAAATCCGCAAGCCGTCGCTGTTGAAGAAAAATCTTCGGCGCTCACCACAGTTGCAGATCAGCATCTCTGTGCTGAAGCAATAGAGTCCATGCCCTCTACGTGCCAAGCCCGTGCATTCAGCGAAGTCTTCGTCACTGCTGTGCTCGCTATGCGGACATGGACGTAACCCACGAAAGAACAGATACTCATTCACTTCGTCGGGTGTCCAGTCGTCAGGAAACTTTCTCCGTAGACCGGACACTACCAGTGGAGCCGCCACGCATGCAGCGGTCGCTAGTCCAAGCTTTAGGAACTCCCGTCGTGATTTCACTTTGGTCTTGCGACCGCGTAAGGATTCAATCGCTCCCAATTTTTCTCCGGGGCTTCACCGACATCCCCGATGTAGAACGCTCCGGTTTCATCCGGTTCTGGATTACGCGGTCGAGACGCCCAAAGCAGGAACATCGCCGCGATGTGTATCTCGCGAGGACCAGACGAATCACGCGGAGCAGGCTGTTTCGTAATCGATACTTGGCAAGAGACCTTTCTCATCGCGTCGTCGCCCATACGAAAAACAACACGAGGACAAGAATGAGAATCCAGACCTTCCACCAGAACTGCCGACGCGCCTTGGCCGCCGCCGCATCAACTATGTTGTGCTGCGTCAACTTCTGTTTATTTTCGTTAATCACGATGGACTCTCGAATTCCGCCTTGCGCGACAGTCGGCCTGGTTTGTGGGTTGAGTTGTATTCATCGCAGAGTTGCCGGGCGCGTTCGTAGGAAACCCCACGAGCCATGTAACGTTTGCGACCCGGAGATGGCTCTAGGCCATTTGGGTACGCGGGATTATTCCGCCACCAGGTGCGAGTGAAAACGTTGTATCCGCCATGTTCCATCAGCGCACTTCCCTCACAAACGACAATTGCATTTGGACCGGAGCAGGATTCACAATCTTTTCGAACTCTTCTCGATGTATTCGCTCTGCGGCGACACGCAACCCGTGAATCCTTTTTTGAAAGTCTGGGTAGCTGTTCGCGTACTTCCGCCGGGTCTCCGCAACCGCAGCCCGAACTTGGTCCAGTGTCGGAAGTTTATTGGTGCGGATGAGTTCGGCTATCTGCGCTTCGAAACGGCGCTGGTCTGCCGGAGTGATTTTCATGCGGCCTCCGCAGCTTCAGATTTCGGCGCATCCGATTTTGGGTAGTCCGATGTGTACGGTGCCGATGCAACAATCCGTGAGATCAACCGGGCCCGCACGCCACGTTTGCTGACTGCTTGGCAGTAGTCGATGGCCTCTTGCAGGTATGAGACCACGTTGAAAAACTTTCCGACCCGGAGATTGAACATCTTGGTGCCAAACCGCTGTTGGTAGAGGCACGTAAAGCGGCCTGGAAAAACACTCACTATTACATTATCCAGGCATGGCTATCACGGTATCGCCGGAAGCGCGGAGATCGCCCCGCACTTGAATTTCGTGACATGCACTTCAAAACAGCGGAAGTGCTTTTCCCTCAAGCAGATGCAGCGTAAATCAGGGGCTGTTTGCACACGCCAGTGCATATATGAAGAGAGGGAGACCTGTCTTCCCTCCTGATGGGCGCTGTGAGCGTGTCGCTCCGGCCATTCCGGTGGCCGGGCTGATCGGTTGTTCACGTCATAATTCTTGCGGAATCTTGGCGTTTTATTTTTGTCGCAAGATTTTATGGAAGGAAATTTCCAATGAGTTTAGCAACGCATAGTCCTGAAACGAAAATCAAAACCGGATTACGAGACCTTCGCTGCGCGGCGCACAACTTTTCGATGATCGCCGGAGTCGTTTCCAAGAGCAGGCTGGCCCAGGGATTGTCGGACGACCCTCTCGTTCACAAGACTTTCGAGAGCCGCGATGCCGAAGCGATGTTGAATGTGTTGGAGGAGATGAAAGAACTGCAAGCCACAATCGGTGACATCCCAATTGACTGGACAAGAGTGGACAAAATTACAGTCGCGCCGACGTTACGCCGTATCTCGAAAATTGAGAAGGAACTAGAACTTGAACCCAATGTTCATCTTCAGAATGCGGCGCAGATCGCAATCCAGCAGGTGAAGTAAGTTTAGTAGTTCAGAGTCGGGGCTAATCCCACGAAACTCTACAAATCAGTAGGGGAGCACTACAGAGCTCTATTTAAGGAACTTAGGGAAGTTCGTTTTGCAATTTTTCGTTACGCAATCGTCCGGCCTCTAGCCGCAACCCGACCCAACTGAAAATGACGAGGGCGGACGATCAAGCTTTGCATCAATTGCTATGAGGATGAAACACTCACGTTGATAGGGGGCGCTACCGGCTCACCACGGCGCATCCGTTGATGCCGTTCGAGCTGGTTCAGGATACGGTCAATCTTACGGCTCAGGGTGGTGTCGTATCTGATCAAAAGGTCCAATTCGAGAGGCGGTGTCAACATCAAACCATCGATTTCAAGAAACCCTGTTTTGCTTCGGATGTCTAACCTACCGTCAGCAATAATTAATCGTCGCTCGCGCCATAAGAGCGTGGCGAGTTTTTCGACCCAAATCTCTTCAAACGTGCCTTCCGGACGAAAATGGTCGCGCAGCCCATTCCACAAGGCATCAAATTCAGCCCGTGACTCACCTTCCAGTACACCTAGCTTGGAAAATATCCCCTGTTTCAGGGCATTGTACTTGGTTCTTTCTTTCCCTTGTCGAGTCCGCGGACCGGCAGCCCCACGCACGAGTGAGGTTGGAGTGACTGCGTTCGGTTCGGGCTGTTTCGAATTGTCGCTCTGTCTTGGTATTTGCATTACATGACAGACTCAAATGCCACCGACTTTCGCTTTCTCTTCTATCATTACTCTCGTGCTGCGTCGAGATTTGTCAAAAGACACTGAGAGAATCTACGTGAACCTCGTGGGGCGATCGAAGAACCTGAGGAGTCGTCTCTAGGCCGAATCCGTTAACCTTGACGCGATTCTGTAACTATCAGTGATCGCCACCGCGATTTGACGTCAAAATCTTTTGTAAGTACTTGTGACCTTCTTTGACGTATTCATCCACGCCGATCTCGAGAAGCATTTCGCAGATTTGAGAAAGGCTTCTGGCCTCCAGCCTTGCCAGCTTCAATAACCTCTTTTTCAGATCGGCCGGTATTCGAAAGGCTAGAGGAGCATCTTTTCTCATTTGAATCCGATTGTATGAGAAAGGTTTTGCCCTGCCAACAATTCTCTTGACAGTTGGACAGGTCTCGGTTGTATGCTATTGTATGTATAACGCATACATTTGAAGGAGGCAATCATGAACCGGCGCTCGAGTGGAAGGCGAAGCGAATATAGACGTAACGTGGCATTGGCCAAGCATCTGTGGGGCAATCAGATATCTCGAGAGCAACAAGGTGCGTTGAAATCGCTTTCTGTGAACTACGGGCTGTCCGTAGCTGCAGGGGATCTTCAATTGTTAGAAAACCGTTGGTACGTGACGCACTCGGGATTACTTCGATTAGCTTCACGGCGCCGATGTGACGGGATCAGAACGATTTTGCAACAGCGTCTATCCGATCCCGTCGCGAACCGCTGGGTTTTCAAGGCCACTGTCTATAAGAGCCTTTCTTCCAAGGGGTTCGTCGGTTACGGGGATGCTGATCCTTCCAATGTTTCAACATGGGCCCATGGAGCTGAGATGCGCATCGCCGAGACGCGGGCCGTCAACCGAGCCCTACGGAAGGCGTACGGGATCGGCCTCTGCTCGGTCGAGGAGTTGGGATCGCCGTCCCGTAGTTCTGGGTCCGCGCCGGAGCGTGAGCCGTCAGCGAAGCACTCCACCAACGGTTCGAGCAATGGCCAGCCCCGTTTACGGGATCAACTATGTCTGCTGATCCGCCAGCACAATCTCGATCCCACTCTCGATGATGTCGATACCGAGAACGGGCAAGGCGGTTCCAATGGTCTATAGC
>WNFA01000123.1_pt1 | contig 76982 bp, 73 predicted proteins | sample 5400481 | NCBI WGS metagenome assembly WNFA01 (sample SAMN13153340, study PRJNA577476) | soil metagenome | isolation source: 120 cm saprolite under Douglas fir tree site 2 hole 1 replicate 2 | place: USA:California | collected 2015-04-18 | reverse complement strand
CCTCGACCTTGGCGCGGAAGGACGCCCCCGCGTTGTTGACCATGACGTCGAGGCGCCCCATCTCCTTCACGGTGCGCTCGACCAGGCCCTTCACCTGATCCTCCTGGCGGACGTCGAGCGCCACGCAGAAGGAGCGGCGGCCCAGCTTCTGGATCTCGGCGGTGACCGGCTCGAGGTTCTCGAGCTTCCGGCTCGCGATCACCACGTCGGCGCCCGCGCGCGCGAACTCGAGCGCGATGGACTTGCCGATGCCGACTCCGCCGCCGGTGACGATGGCGACCTTGTTCTCGATCGAAAACGGCGACGCGGCCATGGCTCCTCCAGTGGGTGAGGGGAATTCGCGAACGCGCGGATTATACCCAGTCGGCGGGCGGCGCGCTCTCGAAGACGACCTGCCGTTGCGTCGCCGGATGCACGAAGCCGAGCCGCGTGGCGTGCAGACAGAGCCGCCCGACGTTGCCCCGGGCGCCGCCGTGGGCCACGTCGCCGACGATCGGCCAGCCCGCCTCGGCGAGCTGCACGCGGATCTGGTGCCGGCGCCCGGTGCCGAGGCGCAGCTCGAGGAGGCAGCCCTCGCGCCGCCGCCGGAGCACGCGGTAATGGGTGATGGCCTGGCGGCCCTTCTCGGCCGAGCGCACCCGCAGCATCCGATCCTCCGCGAGCTTGCTCTCGAGCGTGCCCCGCTCGTCGGGCGGCCCGCCCTCGACCAGCGCCAGGTACACGCGCTCGACGTTCCGCGCCTCGAACTGCGCCTGGAGCGCCCGCTTCGTCTCCTCGGACTTGGCGAAGACGAGCAGCCCGGACGTCTCGCGATCGAGCCGGTGCACGATGAACGGCCGCTGCCGCTTGGCCGCCAGGTAGTCCCAGAGCAGGCGGTACGCGGTGCGATCCCGCTCGCGATCGGTGGCGATCGAGAGGAGGCCGGACGGCTTGATCACGACGAGGATCGCGTCGTCCTCGTGCACGAGCGAGAGGCCGCGCGGGAAGGGCACGGCGCGCCGCGCGGCGAGCGCGACGGTGTCGCCGGCGGCCAGCGCGAGACGCCCGTCGCGGGCCGGCTGCCCATTGACCTCCACGCGCCCCGCCTCGAGCCACTGCTTGAGGCTCCGGCCCGAGGCCTCCGGGTAGAGCGCGCGCAGCCGCTCGAGCAGCGTCACTCGCTTCGGAGCACGCCGAGCGGGCGGCGGCCGAGCAGGCGCCGGGTGCCGAGAAAGCCCACCAGCAGGGCGAGCACGGTGGCGGTGACCACGCCACCCAGCAGCGTGCCGGGAGCCCAGCGCCAGGGCACCTCGAGCGCGAAGCGGAGCACCGCCCAGGCGAGGACCGCGGCCAGCGCGCTGCCCGCGAGCCCGGCCGCGGCGCCGAGGAGCGCGTATTCCACCGCGAAGACCCGGGAGACGAAGCCGCGGGTGGCGCCGAGCGCCTTCAGGATCACGGACTGGTAGAGCCGCTGCTGCCGCGTGATGGCGAGCGCGCCCGCCATCACGATGAGCCCGGCCCCGATGCTGAAGGCGGCCACCAGGCGCACCGCGAGCGCGATCTGGTCGAGCATGGCGCTGACGCGCTCGAGCACTTCCCGGATGGGGATCGCGGTGATGTTCGGGAAGGCGGCCACCACCGCGGACTGCAGCCGGTTCTCCTGGTCGGGCCGGGCCCGCACGGTGGCGATGAAGGTGCTCGGCGCGCCGTCCAGCGCGCCCGGGGAGAAGATCACGAAGAAGTTGGAGGTGAGCGAGCGCCAGTCCACCCGGCGGAGGCTCGTCACCCGCGCGCTCACCGGCACCCCCTGGATGTCGAAGGTGAGCGTGTCGCCCAGCCTCACCCCGAGCTGGCGGGCGATCTCTTCCTCGACCGAGATCAAGGGCTCGCGGGCCGCCTCCTCGGGCGTCCACCAGCGGCCGGCCACGACCGTGTTGTGCCCGGGCGGCTCCTTGGCCCAGGTCAGCACGTACTCGCGCGTGAGATACCACGCGTCGTCACGCCGCGACCGCTCGGGCGCCGTGATCGAGGCGCCGTTCACCGCGGACAGGCGCGAGCGGACCACCGGGGTCAGCTCGGCGGGCGCGGTCGCGCCCTGGGCCGCCACGAGTCGCGCGAAGGGCTCGGCCTGGTCGGTCTGGATGTCGATGAAGAAGAAGGCGGGCGCGCTGCCGGGGGCGCGGTCCACGAGCTGCGCCCGCAGGCTCCGGTCGAGCAGGGCGATCGAGACGATCAGCATCACGGCGAGGCCGAGCGAGACCAGCACCGGGCCCGCGTGGCTGCCGGGGCGGTGGAGATTGGCCGCGCCCTGCCGCCAGGCCGGCGACCGCCAGCGCACGCGGCGGGCCAGCGCGATGACGAGGCGGGCGCCCAGGGCCAGCAGCAGCAGGGCGGCGGCGAGGCCGCCCGCGAACAGCGCGCCGATCTTCCAGGAGCCGGCCTGCCAGAGCGCGAGCGCGGCGAGGCCACCCGCGATCGGGAGCGCGGTCGCCCACGGCCGGCGGCCGCGCAGGCGCGGCTCGATGTCCATTCGCAAGATGAGCGCGGGGGGGACGTGGCGGATCTGCAGCAGCGGCCAGAGCGCGTAGAGCAGGGTCACGCCCATCCCCATCGCGAGGCCGCTCAGCACCGCGCGGAGCGAGAAGGACAGCGTCAGCTCGATCGGCAGCAGGCGCGTGAGCGTGGGCGCGAGCAGGGGCTGGACCGCGCTGCCCAGGAGCGCGCCGAGCGCGCTGCCGCCCAGCCCGAGCAGGGCGGTCTGCAGCAGGTACGCGGCGAGCAGTGGCCGCCAGCCGGCGCCGAGCGCCTTCAGGATGGCGATCGAGGCCAGCTTCTGCCGCACGAAGGCGTTCACGCTCACCGCCACCCCGATGCCGCCCACCATCAGCGCCACGAGCCCGGTGAGTCCCAGGTACATGGTGAGCTGGTCCCAGAACCGCCGCAGCCCGGGCTGGGCCTGGCCGTAGGTCGTGACGCGCTGGCCGGCGGGCAGCGCCTCCGCGAGCCGGTCGCGGAAGGCCTGGGCGTCGCGGTCCTCGGGCAGGCGGAAGAGGGTGCGGTAGCGCACGCGGCTGCCGGGGCGGACCAGCCCGGTGCGGTCGAGATCCTCGGCCGCGATCAACACCCGCGGGCCCAGGGAGAAGACGCCGATCGCGCGGTCCGGTTCCTTCTGGATGACGCCGGCGATGGTCAGCTCGACGTCGCCCACCCGGAAGCGGTCGCCGATCCGGAGCCCGAGGCGGGCGAGGAGCGAGTCGTGCACGAGCGCGCGGCCGCCGCCGATCAGGGCCTCGAGCGGGCGCGCGGGCTCGGTCACGAGCGCGCCGTAGAACGGATAGCCCGGCTCCACCGCCTTGAGCTCGACGATGTGGCTCTGGGTCGGCCCCGACTGGGCCATCGCCACCAGCTCCCGCACGCGCGTGGTCGCCACGCGCGCCCCGCCGCCCCCCAGCTCCGCGATCAGGGCGGCTGCGTCTCCGGAGAGCGGCAGGGGCAGGGGCTGGGTGCTCCGGATCTCGACGTCGCCGCCCATCAGCGACTTGGCCGAGCGGGCGACGGTGCGCTCGAGACTGTCCGCGAAGCTGCCCACCCCGACCAGCGCGCTCACCCCGAGGGTGATGCAGGCGAAGAAGTAGCCGAAGTGACGCCACGCCCCCCGCGTCTCCCGCCAGGCGAGCCGGAAGACGAAGCGGCTCATTCGTCGCTCACGATGCGGCCGTCGCGCAGCGTGACCACGCGGTCGGCGTGGGCGGCCAGCGCCGCGTCGTGGGTCACCAGCACGAGCGTGCTGCCGAGGCGGCGATTCAGGCCCACCAGCAGCTCGATGATCTGCTTGCCGGTGGCCGAGTCGAGATTGCCGGTGGGCTCGTCGGCCAGGAGCAGGGCGGGCCGGCGCGCCATCGCGCGGGCCACCGCCACGCGCTGCTGCTCGCCGCCCGAGAGCTGCACCGGGTAGTGGTGCGCGCGCTCGGCCAGGCCCACCTCGGCGAGCAGCGCGGCCGCGCGCGCGGCCGCGCCGGCGTCCCCGGCCAGCTCGAGCGGCACCGCCACGTTCTCCTGCGCGGTGAGCGTGGGGAGCAAGTGGAAGGACTGGAAGACGTAGCCCACGTGGTCGCGCCGGAAGCGCGCGAGGCCGTCCTCGTCGAGCGCGGTGACGTCGACGCCCGCCACCTCGATCTGGCCGGCGGTCGGCTGGTCGAGCCCGGCGATGAGGCCGAGCAGCGTGGACTTGCCGCTGCCCGAGGGGCCCGCGATGGCGAGGAACTGGCCCGCCGGCACCTCGAGCGACACGTCGGTGAGCACCTCCACGGCGCGCCCCCCGCTAGTTAGACGCATGGAGAGTGAGCGAACGCTGATCATAGTGCCGTCCATACTACACAAGCCGGCGAGGTCGGCGGCCTCACACCCGCTTCCCGAGTCATGGGACCTCGAGACGCGACGGGGAGCCGGGTGGGTGGCGCCGGGGGCCGCGCCCGGGCGGCCGAGCGTAGTGGGCCCCCCGAGTCCGGTGCGCCGCTCGAAGAGCGGCGATTCCGGCGAGTGGGTGACGGAGCCGGCCGGCCGGGCGCGGCCCCCGGCGACAGGACCCACCCGTCTCGCGCATCGTTCACTCGGGATCCGGGAGCGCCGTTAGCTATCGAGCGCGCGCGCGGAACGGCGCCGCGAGTGGTTCGCCCACGAAGACACCCTGGCCGGGCGAGGCGACGCTCTTCCAGTAGGCCTCGAGCAGCGTTTCGCCTCGCGTGTAGCGGCCGATCACCACCGCCGGCTGCGGGAACTTCGACGGGAAGTTGCACGGCTCCACCACCGTGCCGTAGCTGGCGGTGGCCCCGGCCTCGAGCCAACGCAGCGCGCTCATCTGGTCGTGGCCGGTCAGCACGCCGCCGGTGGAGGTGAGGTGGTCGGCGATGGCGCCGGGCCGGAAGCGCAGCGTCTCGAGCCCCGACACCGCCGCCCGGCCGGTGAAGTAGAAGAGCACGTCGCTCCGGTCGCGCAGCTCGTCGGCGTCGATTCGCTCCACGCGCACGCGCGGGCCGGTGGCCTCGACCTGGGCGTAGCCGGCCGCCCGCGTGTTCCGGGCGCGGTCCGAAGTGGAGAGGAGATACGCGGTGCCGGGCGGGAAGGTCCCGTCGGAGACCACGCCGCGATCGATCATGGTTTTCGCCTCGGCCGCGGTCCGCCCGGCCAGCAGCATCGCCGGCCGCAGGCCCAGGTCGCTCCACGGCGCCGTGCTCGGCGAATCGAAATACGGGCTCGGCCGTGTCGGGCGGCAGCCCTGGGCGCAGAAGGACGCATCGAAGCCGAACGCGAAGGCGGTGGTGATCGAGAGGCACTCCACGCGAAAGGGTGTGGTCCAGGCCAGGGCCAGCGCCTGGACCGTGGGCGGCACCCGCGCGTCGAGCTGCGCCTTCACGGCCTCGAAGTCCCCCCGGCTGATCTCCTCCTGTCCGGCGGGCAGCGTGATGGGGATGACGTTGGCGCGCGGGATCCGGCGCCGCCGGGCGTGGTATTCGCCGACCTCCACGCTGTAGGGGTCGGCGGTGTTGACGATCACCGCGAGCTGATCGGGGCCGAGCGCGGCCGCGGGAGACGCCGCGGTGACGACCCACATGAAGAGCAGCCCGGTCGCGATCCTCCGTCTCATGGCCCATACTACACTAGCGACATGCGCGGCTTCGTCTCGCTGCTCCTGCTGGTGCTGCAGCTCGCTTCGTGCGCAGCGGCGCCCGCGGCGCCGGCCGCCGAGGAGCGCGTCATCGTCGCTTTCGGCGACAGCCTCACCGCCGGCCTCGGGGTGGACGCGGGGCGGACCTATCCGGCCCTGCTCGGCGAGCGGCTCAAGCGAGAGGGATACGACTATCGGGTGATCAACGCGGGCGTCTCGGGCGACACCACCGCCGGCGGCCTGCGACGCGTGGACTGGGCGCTCCGGCTCAAGCCGGAGATCGTGATCCTCGAGCTGGGCGTCAACGACGCCCTCCGCGGCCAGAAGCTCACCGCGGTGCGCGCGAACCTGGACCAGCTCGTGTCCCGCTTCCAGGCCGCGGGGGCGCGCGTGCTGGTCGCGGGGATGCGGCTGCCCCCCAACTACGGCGACCGCTACGCGGAGGACTTTCACCGGCTCTACGGCGACGTGGCCCGGGCGCGCAACGCGCCGCTCATGCCCTTCTTCCTCGACGCCGTCGGCGCGGTGGCGCACCTCAACCAGGCCGACGGCATCCATCCGACCGCCGAGGGCTACGCGATCGTGGTCGACCGGCTCTGGCCGTACCTCGTACCGCTCTTGCGCAAGTAGCGCCGCTGACGTTCGTTCAGTTCTTTAAGCTCTTCATATGCGGGGGCCCAGACATGGCCCCCGCACTCCCCCAGATGGCGGTCAACCGTTCCGAATCGGCAGTCAACCGTTCCGAATCTGCAGTCGACCGTTTCGCCGCAGCTTGCTCGAAATGCCTTTCCCGACTACTATATGGCCGTCGTTTGATCTCTAATGCCGCCACCCCACAAGGGGAGCTCATGACCACACTGACCGGAGAGTTCTCACTCGAGGCCAAGTACACCCAGGAGCGCGGACGCGTCTATCTGTCCGGCATCCAGGCGCTGGTTCGGCTGCCGCTGGACCAGCATCGCGCCGACATCCGGCGGGGCCTCAGGACGGCGACGTTCATCTCGGGCTATCGCGGCTCGCCCCTCGGCGGGCTCGACCAGACGCTCGAGCGGATGGCCACGCTGCTCAAGGCGCACGATGTCGTGTTCTCCTCCGGGCTCAACGAGGATCTGGGGGCCACCGCGGTCTACGGCAGCCAGATGGCGGGGCTCTTCCCGAAGCCCCGGTACGACGGCGTGCTCGGCATGTGGTACGGCAAGGCGCCGGGGGTGGACCGCACCGGCGACGTCTTCAAGCACGCCAACTACGCGGGCGTGGGCAAGAACGGCGGCGTGCTCGCACTGGCCGGGGATGATCCGCTGTCCAAGTCCTCCACGCTGCCCAGCCACTCCGAGGTCGCGCTGTACGATGCGCTGATGCCCACCATCTACCCGGGCAACGTGCAGGAGATCCTCGACCTGGGCCTGCACGGTTTCATGCTCTCGCGGGTGTCGGGGCTCTGGGTGGGCGCCAAGATCGTCACGAACGTCGCGGACGAGGCGGGTACCGCCGAGGTGGATCCGGAGCGGGTGAGCCCGATCATCCCGGTGGTCGAGCTCGACGGCAAGCCCTTCCAGCACCAGATCAACGTGAACCTGATCCCGCCCTACGGCCTCGACATGGAGCGCACCCTCCATCTCGCGCGCCTGGAGCTGGCCCGGCGCTACGCGTACGAGAACAAGCTCAACCGGATCACGGTGCCGTCACCGAACGCGTGGTTCGGCATCGTCACGAGCGGCAAGACCTACTACGACGTCCGCCAGGCGCTCGCCGAGCTCGGGCTCGACGACGGGGCGCTGCGCCGCTACGGCATCCGCATCCTCAAGATGGGGATGCTGTTCCCGATGGAGCCCCGGATCGTGCGCGAGTTCGGGCGCGGCCTGCAGGAGATCCTCGTCGTCGAGGAGAAGCGCTCGTTCGTCGAGATGTTCTGCAAGGACGTCCTCTACAGCCTCACCGACCGGCCCCAGGTGGTGGGCAAGCTCGACGAGGAGGACCGGCCGCTGCTGTCGCCCGTCGGCGAGCTCGACTCCGACCTCATCGCGCGGGCCATCGCCCGGCGCCTCGCCCGCCGCGTCAGGATCGACTCGGTGGAGGCGCGCATCCAGCACCTCGACGAGCTCAAGCGCCGGCCGAAGACGCTCACCCTCGCCCGCACCGCGTTCTTCTGCTCGGGCTGCCCGCACAATCGCTCCACCGTGGTGCCCGAGGGCAGCGTGGCCGCCGCGGGCATCGGCTGCCACGGCATGGCGATGGGGATGGACCGCGGCATCATCGGGGTCACCCACATGGGCGCGGAGGGCGCGCAGTGGGTCGGCATCGCGCCGTTCACCGAGACGCCGCACCTCTTCCAGAACATCGGCGACGGGACGTTCTTCCACTCGGGCAGCCTCGCGCTCAACTACGCGGTGGCCTCCGGCGTGAACATCACCTACAAGATCCTCTACAACGGCGCGGTCGCGATGACCGGCGGCCAGCACGCGGCGGGGGCCCTGCCGATCCCCGCGCTCAGCCGGCGCCTCGAGGCGGAGGGGGTCAAGCGCATCATCATCACCAGCGACGATCCCGCCAAGTACTCGGGGGTGTCGATCGCGGGCAACGCGGAGGTCTGGCATCGCGACCGGTTGCTGGAGGCGCAGTCGATGCTCGCGGCCATCGGCGGCGTTACCGTGCTGATCCACGACCAGTACTGCGCGGCGGAGAAGCGGCGGCTGCGCAAGCGCGGCAAGATGATCGACCCGCAGACCCGGGTCTTCATCAACGAGCGCGTGTGCGAGGGGTGCGGCGACTGCGGCAAGAAGTCGAACTGCCTGTCCGTGCAGCCGATCGACACCGAGTTCGGGCGGAAGACCGCGATCCACCAGTCGTCCTGCAACAAGGACTACTCGTGCCTGCTCGGCGACTGCCCGTCGTTCCTCACCATCGAGGGCGCCGGGACGGCGCCCAAACGGGAGCGGAGGGTGACTCCCCTCGACGTCGAGCTGCCCGAGCCGGTGCTGAAGGTGCCGAGCGAGGAGTTCGCGCTCCACATGATGGGGATCGGCGGCACCGGGGTCGTCACCATCAACCAGATCCTCGGTACCGCGGCCATGCTCGACGGCCGGCAGGTGCGCGGGCTGGACCAGACCGGGCTCAGCCAGAAGGGCGGGCCGGTGGTCTCCGACCTCAAGATCGGCTCCGAGCCGATCGAGCGCGCCAACAAGGTCTCCGCGGGGTCCGCCGATCTCTACCTGGGCTTCGACCTCCTGGTGGCCACCGATCCGAGCAATCTGGACAAGGCGGAATCGGGCCGCACGATCGCGGTGGTATCCACCAGTCAGATCCCCACCGGCCAGATGGTGGTGGACACCGCGGTGCACTTCCCCGAGCTCAGCAGCATGCTGATGAGCATCGACCGGGTGACGCGGAAGGATCCCAACGTCTATCTCGACGCCCAGGCCATCGCGGAGGCGCTCTTCGGCGACCACATGGCGGTGAACCCGATCATGCTGGGGGCGGCCTACCAGGCGGGCGCGCTGCCGATCTCGGCCGCGTCCATCGAGCGCGCCATCCGCATCAACGGGGTCGCGGTCGAGATGAACGTGCTCGCCTTCCGGTGGGGGCGGATGGCGGTGGTGGATCGCAAGCAGGTGGAGGCGGCGGTCGCCCAGGCCACGACGCAGGCCGTCGAGCCCCGCGCGTTGAGCGCGGAGGTGCGCGCGCTGGTGGATCGCGTGGAGGCGTCGGGGGAGCTGAGGCGCCTGCTCGAGATCCGGGTGCCCGAGCTGATCGCGTACCAGAACGCGGCCTACGCGGGCGAGTACGTGGACTTCGTCCGCCGCGTGGCCCAGGTGGAGGTGGAGCGCGCCCCCGGCAGCGTCGGGCTCGCGGAGGCGGTCGCGCGGCACCTCTACAAGCTGATGGCCTACAAGGACGAGTACGAGGTGGCGCGCCTGCATCTCGACGCCGCGCTGGCCGCGCAGGTCCAGGCGAAGTTCGGCCAGAAGGTCCGGACCTACTGGCACCTGCACCCGCCGCTGCTGCGCGCGCTCGGCCTCAAGAAGAAGATCCGGCTCGGCGCCTGGTTCGCGCCCGCCTTCCAGCTCTTGAAGTCCATGAAGGGGCTGCGCGGCACCGCGCTCGATCCCTTCGGCTACGCGGAGGTGCGGCGGGTGGAGCGGGCCCTGATCGGCGAGTACCGGCAGCTCGTGAAGACCGCACTGGTGCGGCTCAGCCCCGTCACTCACGGCGCGGCGGTGACCCTGGCCGAGCTGCCCGACGAGATCCGCGGCTACGAGCACATCAAGCTCGAGAGCGTGGCGCGGTTCCGGGACAAGGCCAAGCAGCTCATTGCGCAGCTCAACTGAACGGGAGGGCACTCAACGGTGAGACCACTGCTGTTGCTCGGTGTGGCCGCAATGCTGGCCGGATGCGCGAGCGCGCCGGCCGAGAGGGGACCGCTCTCGGCGGAGGCGACCCTCAAGGACAAGGACGGCAAGCAGGTGGGCGTGGCGACGCTCATCGAGACGGCGGAGGGCGTGCGGCTGGCGGTGACCGGCTACCGGCTCCCCCCGGGCGGGCACGGGCTGCACATCCACGTGGTGGGGCTGTGCGAGCCGCCCGAGTTCACGTCGGCGGGCGCGCACTTCAACCCGGGCGGCAAGCAGCACGGTCGCATGAACCCGGCGGGCGCGCACGCGGGCGACCTGCCCAACCTGGTGGTGGCGGCCTCGGGGGAGGGCGGCCTCGACATCACCACGAAGGCCATCACGCTCAGCCCCGGCCCCAACTCGGTGCTCGGCGACAAGCCGACCGCGCTCGTCGTGCACGCCAATCCCGACGACGACAAGACCGATCCCACCGGCAACAGCGGCGGCCGCATCGCCTGCGGTGTCATCACGAAGTAGTCGCGTCCGGGCGGGCAGAATCGCGGGCCGGGTCGGCCGAGACCCGGCCCGTTTGTGTTTCCGGGGTCGGCCCAGAAGCACGTGAAGTGATGGACGCAAGTCCGCGGACCCAGTAAGCACACCGCGATCGAGTAGCGCCCCGCCCGCGCGCGCGATGCTTGCAGTGGCTCGGGATATCGTCTAGGCTCCTGCAGCGGATGAACGCGCGATTGCTCGTTACGAGCGCGGGCAGCGGGGCGAGCGGGAACCTCGTGCGGAGCCTTCGAGCGGGGAACGCCTCGCTCACGATCGTCGGGTGTCACGACGACCAGTTCATCCTCAAGAACTCGACGGCGGACCGTAACTATCTCGTCCCGCCGCTCTCGCACCCGACGTGGGCTCGGGGGCTGCGCCGGATCGTCGCGGCCGAGAAGATCGACCTCGTCATCCCGACGAGTGACCCGGACGTCGCCGCGCTGTCGCGCGCGCGGGGCCCGCTGGCCGGCCGGCTCTTCCTTCCCCGGGCCGCGACGGTGGAGCGGTGCGGCGACAAGTACCGCCTCAGCGAGTGGCTGCGGGCGCGCGGCGTCCCGGCGCCGCGCACGTATCGCGTGACGGACCTGCGGCACCTCGAGCGCATCTTCGAGCGGCTGGGGAATCCGTCCCGGGCGTGGTGCCGGATCCGCGAGGGAGCGGGCTCGCGCGGCGCGGCGCCGGTCGCCGGGCCGGACCAGGCCCGGAGCTGGATCAGGTACTGGCGCGACATGCGCGACGTGCCCGTACGGGCGTTCACCCTGTCCGAGTACCTGCCCGGTCGCGATTTCGGCTGCCAGAGCGTCTGGAAGGATGGCCGCCTGGCCCTCGTGAAGACCTACGAACGCCTGTCGTATCTCGGCAGCGCGAGTCAACCGAGCGAGGTGTCGGCGGTCGGCGCGCTCACCAAGACGGTCTGCGAGCCGGGCGTGGTCGAGATCTCTCTCCGGGCGATCCGGGCGGTGGATCGGAAGGCGTCGGGTGTGTTCGCGGTCGACCTGAAGGAGGACGCGAACCAGGTCCCGCGCGTCACCGAGATCAACGCGGGCCGCTTCACGTCCGGCACCAACCTCCTCGACCTGACCGGCAAGCACAACATGACCGCGGTGTACCTGCAGCTCGCCCGGGGCGAGGCGGTGGATCTCCACGAGGAGTACGAGGGGACCGAGCACCACTACATGCTGCGGGACATCGACGCCGTCCCGCGCGTGTTTCACGCCGACGAGTTCTTCGACGGAGTGGAGGACGCCCGCCGCTAGGGGCGAGCGCAACGTAACGGACACCAAAAGGAGCCGGACGCCATGATGATCAAGGTGACCCAGTCCACGACGAAGGGCCGCACCACCATCCGGTTCGCGGCGACGCCCAAGAGCGCCCAGACGCGAGCGCTTCTCGCGCAGTTCAAGAAGGGAGTGAAGGCCCTTGAGAAGAAGTGGAAGGCGCACGCCGCCGCCGCCAAGAAGAAGGCCGCCAAGGCCGGCCGCCGTCGTCGGTAGCCTCGAGCTGGACGGCCCGATCGGCTCGCACACCCTGGAGGCGGTCCGGCTGGAGATCAGGCGGCTGGCCCGATCGTGCGGCCTGGACCTCGTGGAAGTCCGGGTGGAGACTCGCGAGGAGGGGACGTCAGGCTAGCGATCGGGCGGCGGCCTCCGCGCGCTCGAGCCAGAAGGGCATCTCGAGCGCGCGGAAGGCCGCGATGCCCGCATCGAAGAGGTGCCGGGCGCTCGCGGTCCGGCCCGCCCGGCACTCGAGCCGGGCTCGACTCACGTGGCAATGCGCCAGGAGCGGGTGCATCGAGAGCTCCTCGGCGAGCGCGGAGGCCTGTCGCAACGCGGCCTCGGCGGCGCCCGGGTCCCCGGGCTCCCGTCGCGCCACGACTTCGCCCAGGAGGTGCAGGGCGTAGGCCTCGTGGCCGCGCTCCCCCTTCTCGCGGGCCATCTGCAGCGCCTGCCGGGCCGCGTCGTCGGCCTCGTCGAGGCGACCGGCCCGGAGATAGGCTTCACCCAGCCGGACGACGAGCAGAGAGTGCCCTCCCACCCTCCCCATCGCGAGGCCTTCCCGGGCCCCTTCTTCGAGTAGGGCGATCGCCTCGCGCGATCTGCCGGACAGGGAGTAGGCGGCACCCAGCGCGCACGCGATCAGCGGCAGCGCCACCGGGAGAGTCCAGGTCCGGCAGAGGGCGAGCCCGCGCTCCAGGGTGTCGATCGCGGGGTCCACGTCGCCCTTCAGGAGATGGAGCGTGCCGACGCCGCACGAGGCGAAGATCAGGCTGTACGCGTCATCGGCGGCCTCGGCGAGCCGGGTGCCCTCGTCCCCGTAGACCAGCCCCTCGCGGAACTCTCCCATGTCGGCGAGGCAGTAGACCAGGTAGATACGCGAGAAGACCGGCACGAGGCCGGCGACGCGCACGTCCTGGCCGATCGAGATGCCGGGCAAGGCCTCCACGCTCTTCCGGAGGACGTCGGCCGCCTTGCGATACTCGCCCCGGGCATCGTAGGCCGAGCCCAGGTACGTGCTCGCGACGATCCAGAGGGCGGGGTCCCGCAGGCGGTCGGCGCGCGCGAGCGCGCGCTCCGCCGATTCCACCGCGAGATCGAGATGCCCCATCAGCCGGAAGTATTGCGTCATGAACGAGAAGATGCGGGCGAGCCGCCGCGGATCGTCGAGCGTGTTGGCGAGCCCTTCGGCCTCCCGCAGGAGCGCGAGGATCCGCTCGGGGTCTCCGAGCGGGTGCAGGGAATTGCGGAGCTCGAGCCGGAGATCGATGGCCTGCTCGAGCCGCGCGCGATCCTCGGGCAGATGCGCGAGGGCGCCCAGCGCCTGCTCGAGATACGCGACCGCCTGCAGGTGGGCGGAGCGCGCGGCGGCCTTGCCGCCGGCCTGACGCGAGTACTCCACCGCCTTCTCCCAGAGCTCCCCTCTCGTCGCGTGATGGGCGAGCCGGTCGACGTCCTCGAGCAGCCGGTCGGAGTGAATCGCCTCGATGGCCAGGACGATGCGGGCGTGGAGCTGACGGCGGCGCTCCGGTCGCAGGCTCTCGTAGGCGACCTCGTGGGTGAGCGCGTGCCGGAACCGGTACTTCACCTCCGGGTAGCTGGTGATCTCGTAGAGGAACTCCGCCGCGCTCAGGTGGCGTAGCGCCTGGCCGAGCGATTCCTCGGGCAGCTCGGCCACCGCGGCCAGGACCGGGAGCGGGACGTCCTTGCCGATGACCGCGGCGGATTGGAGCAGGGCCTGCGCGGCCTCGGCGAGGTGCCCGATCCGGCTCAGCAAGACGCCCTGCACCGTGTCGGGGACCGCGAGGTCGCCGGCCAGGTCGCCGCGATCCTGGATGGATAGCGCGAGCTCCTCCAGGAAGAACGGATTGCCCTCGGCGCGGCTCAGGATCACCTCGGTGACCGCGTGGGGAAGCGACACCCCGGGCAGCACCGAGCGCGTCACGGTGAGGCTGTCCTCGTTCGACAGAGGGGGCAGCGAGAGCTGGGTGGCGAACGATTTGTTGGCCCACGGCGGCTCGTAGCCCGGCCGGTAGGTCACGACGAAGAGCACCGCCGCGCCGGGAAGCCCGTCCACCATCGACGCCACCAGCTCCTCCGAAGCTCGATCGATCCAGTGGAGATCCTCGATCACGACGAGGAAGGGCTGGCGCTGGCTGGCGCCCAGCGTGATCTGGCGGAGCGCCTCCGAGATACCGGCCTTGATCGTGTCGGGCGAAACGAGCTGGAGCCCCTCGGTGCCCTCCTTGTATCCCAGGAGATCGAGCAGGTAGGGGGCGAGCTTGCCCGGATCCATGCCCGCCCGCCCGAACGTGTGCCGGATCTTCTCGCCCGCGTCCGCCGCGTCGTCGGCCTGGGTGATGCGGCAGACGGCACGGATCAGGTCGAGCACCGGCAGGTAGGGGATCGTGCTCCCGTAGGAGAGGCAGCGCCCCTCGATGTAGCCGATCCGGTCGGTGCCCACGCTGTGGCTGAACTCGTACAGCAGGCGGGACTTCCCGATCCCGGCGTCCCCGACGATGCTGACGAGCTGCCCCCGCCCGCGGAGGGCGGCCTCCAGCCGGCTGTGCAGCACCGCCATCTCCTGCTGGCGGCCGACGAAGCTCGCCATGCGTCCGGCCGGGCCCAGCCCCGGCCCCTCGCGTCCGACGAGGCGCAACGCGGTCGGAGACCCGTCCGGCGCGCCGAGCGCGACGAGCTCGAACCGGCGCTCGAGCAGCGCGCCGGCGGCGGGGCTGGCGAGGATGCTGCCGGGCTCGGCGGCCGCGATCAGGTCGTCGAGCACGGCGGCGCCCTGTTCCTTCGCCTCCTGGTCGATCTGGACCAGACGCCCCGCCTGGGCCACCATGGCCTGAGCCGCGTGGATGGCGATCCGGGTCGCGAGGGGGGCGGGGGAAGCGCCGCGAATGCGCTCGACGGCCCGCTGGATCGCCATCGCGGCGTGAGCGGCGCGCCGCGGCGCGTCCTCGATGGGCTCCACGCCGAAGGCGGCCTCCAGGGCACGCTGCCCGAGCGCTTCCACTCGTCCGCCGAAGCTCTGAACCTTCTCGATCAGTGTCTCGAGCGCGCGCGCGGCGTCCGAGAGGACGTCGCCGGTCTCCGGCACCATGAGCACCACTCGCATCAGGGCGATACGGCGACGCTCCCAGCGGACGGTGGGGAGCGCCGTGCGCGAAGCGGGCGCCGGCGTGGACCCGTTCGCGGGCGGCGCCGGGGTGGGGCGCGCGGCGGTCGGCGAGCGCACGTCGCGCTTCACGGCGGCGGCGGCGCCTTCCCGCAGCCCCAGCTTCTCCATGCGAGCGCGCAGCGTGTTGCGGGAGATGCTGAGGATGGCGGCCGTGCGGGAAATGTTCCAGCCGGTCTGGTCGAGGGTGGCGCGCAGATGCGCGCGCATCGCGTCCCCGAACGAGATCGGGCGCGCGGGGGCGCCACCCGGGCCGGCGGCCGGCGCGGGTCCCGGCGGTGGGGTCGCGTCGGCCAGCTCGAGGTGCTCGCTCGTGATGACGTTCTCCTCGGCGAGGAGCGCGACCCGCTCGATCACGTTCGACAGCTCGCGCACGTTGCCCGGCCAGGAGTAGGCCATCAGCCGGTCGCGCGCATCGGCGGCCAGGGTCTTCACCGGCAGCCCGTAGTCCGCGCAGACGCGCGCGAGGAACCGCTCGGCGAGGAGCAGGATGTCTTCACCGCGCTCCCGGAGCGGAGGCAGGCGCAGGGTCAGCACCGCGAGCCGATGGTAGAGATCTTCCCGGAAGCACCGCTCCCGGACACTGCCCTGGAGATCCGTGTTCGTGGCGCTGATGATCCAGGCGTCCGCGGGCTCGGGACGGGTGCCCCCGAGACGTCGCACCACGCGCTCCTCGATGACGGTCAGCAGCTTCGGCTGGAGCGCCTCCGGCAGTGATCCGATCTCATCCAGGAAGATGGTGCCCTGGTGCGCGGTCTGGAAGAGTCCGGGCTTCGCCTTCCGAGCGTCGGTGAACGCGCCGCGCTCGAAGCCGAAGAGCTCGGACTCGAGCAGCGTCTCGGGAATCGCCGCGCAGTTCACGTCCACGAATTCGCCGCCCGCGCGCGGCCCCAAGCGATGGATGAGGCGGGCGACCAGGCCCTTACCCGTCCCGGTCTCGCCCTGCAAGAGGATGGTGGGCAGCCGCCGGCCGGCGTGCTGGCGGCCCGGCAGCCGCCGGATGGTCTCCCGCACGCCTCCCATCGCGGCACTCTGACCCAGGAGCTCGCTCCAGGGATCCATCGCGCGGTAAGGATTACCTAGAAGTCCTTACTGGTCAAGCCACTGGTCAGATTCTTACCACCCGATCACCGACCGGGTATGACTGGAATAATCAAGATATTGATTCCGTTCATTTTTATTCTGGCACTCGGCTTGCGATGTGTAGGGGCATGTTCCTCCCATTCGACCCCGTTCCCCACCTCGCCAAGGAGGCTGACATGCCCGTGACTGGTACGCCGCCTTCCATGCCGCTCCGACTTCTCGCACCCATGAATGGCGCGCCGGCGATCCTCGGGGATCGGGTCCCCGCGGCGGCGGCGGTACGGCGCGCGGGCATCTTCGCCGGCTCGGCCAGTCGCCCCGCGCTGTCCGGGCTGCGCGCCGATCCACGGCAGGCCGTGCAGCAGGACTCGATCCACTGCCTCGTGTGCGGCGGTGTCTTCCGCCAGCTCACGAATACGCACCTGCGGAGCCATGGGTTGACCGCCGACGAGTACAAGCGGCGCTTCGGGTACAACCGCGGTCGGCCGCTCATGTGCCGCGCGCTGCGGCGCCTCTACGCCGAGCGGGCGGTGAGGAACGGGCTGGCCTCGCGCATCCGCCAGCGCCCGATCCTGGCGCGGCCCGAGCTGCGGCGCCGGGGCGGGGCCCGCACGATCGCGCTCGAAGAGCTGCTCACGCGCCGCGAGGCGCGGCGGGGCCTCCGGGAGTCGCACGCCGCGCTCTAGGCGCTGGGCCCCGCGCGGTCGGGGCCGCCGGCGTCATGCGGGAACGCGCCGCGGGCCGGGGCGGGAGCAGTTGTCGGAATCGGAGCGTTGTCGTATATTCTTCAATACTTTCCGACTCCGGCTTCACTCGCGACCGCCCCGGCGTTCTCGCGGATGGGAGGAACTCCAATGACGCGTTCCCGCTGCATGCTCTTGGCGCCGGTCCTTGCTCTGGCGACCCTCGTCGGCCTGGGGGTGACACCCGCGGCGGCGCAGCCGCCGAAGTCCGGCGGGCATCTGAACATCATGCTCCGGGAGGACCTGTCGCCGGGCTTCGCGGTCCATGAGTCCTCGACGATCTCCACGTCGTTCCCGTCGATGCCGTGCTTCAACAACCTGGTGGTCTTCGACCAGCTCAAGCGCGCCGAGACCCCCGAGAATCTCGTCGGCGAGCTCGCCGAGAAGTGGTCCTGGCAGGACAACTACCGCAACCTCGTGTTCTTCCTGCGCAAGAACGTCAAGTGGCACGACGGCCAGCCGTTCACGTCGAAGGACGTGAAGGTCACCTTCGACATGCTCCGCGAGGCCCCCGACGCGACCGCGAAGCTCCGGATCAATCCCCGCAAGGACTGGTACGCGAACCTCGAGGCGGTCGAGGCGGCGGATCCCCACACGGTGGTCTTCCGGCTCAAGCGGCCGCAGCCGGGCCTGCTGAACATGCTGGCCTCCGGCTACACGCCCATCTACGCGGCCCACGTCAATCCCGCCACCTACCGCACGGGCTGCATCGGCACCGGTCCCTTCAAGGTGAAGGAGTGGCGGAAGGGCGAGTTCGTGGACTACGTGAAGAATCCGGACTACTTCATGAAGGGGCGTCCCTACCTCGACAGCCTCCGCTACGTGATCATCAAGGAGCGCGGCACCCGTGTCGCGGCGCTGCAGGCGGGGCAGCTCGACGTCTCCTTCCCGGGTGAGACCAGCAAGACCGCGGCCGAGCAGCTCAAGAAGGCCGTCCCGCAGCTCGTGATCACGCCGGTCGCGCAGGCGGTGAGCGACAACATCATCATGAACACGAAGAAGGCCCCCTTCGACAACCCCAAGGTGCGGCAGGCGGTCAGCTACGCGATCGACCGCCGGGCCCTCATCCAGGCCGTGCACCAGGGCGGCGCGGTGCCGGGCGCCTCGATGCAGCCGAAGCCGTACGGCGTCTGGGGACTGCTCGAGAAGGATCTGGCGGCCCTGCCGGGCTACGGCAAGCCCGAGGACATGAAGGCGCGCGCCCGGAAGCTGCTCGGCGAGGCGGGCATCACCCCGCAGAATCCGCTCCGCGTGGAGATGGCCACCCGCGCCATCGCGATATACGTGGACATGGCCTCCTTCGTCATCAACGAGCTGAAGCAGGTCGGCATCGAGGCCACCCTCAAGCAGGTGGAGACCGCGCAGTGGCACGCGATGGCCACCCGCGGCGACTACCAGATCGGGGCCAACCTCACCGGGCTCGGCGTCGACGAGCCGGACGCCAACTACTACGAGAACTACGCGTGCGGCTCGCCCCGGAACTACAGCCAGTACTGCAGCGAGGAAGTGATGAAGCTGGTCGAGCAGCAGTCCCAGGAGCTCAACCCGCAGAAGCGGCTGCAGCTGCTCGCGGGGCTGCAGCGCAAGATCGAGGAGGACGCGGCGCGCCCGATCCTCGACTGGAAGCTCGACTACTTCACGTTCTGGCCGCACGTGAAGGGGCTGGTGCGCTCGACTACTTCACGTTCTGGCCGCACGTGAAGGGGCTGGTGCCGCACGACAACATCTACAACTTCGGCCGCATGGCCGACGTGTGGCGGGACAAGTAGGCCCCACGACCCGGTGAAGACCTACATCGCCCAGCGGGTCGGCATCGGTCTCCTGACCTTGCTCGGCATGTCGATCGTGATCTTCGGCATGCTGCGCCTGGCCCCGGGCGACATCGTCGACATCCTCTTCTCCACCGGGGGGTACGTGAACCCGGTCGAGCGGGTGGCCATCGAGAAGGAGCTCGGGCTCGATCGGCCGGTGTGGGTGCAATACCTGGAGTGGATGCGCCAGATCCTGACCGGCGATCTCGGCAAGTCGTATCGCTACGATCTGCCCGCGTGGGAGATCATCCGCCCGCTCATCCCGGTGACGCTCGAGCTGGCGGTGCTGTCGCTGATCGTGTCGGTGGCGCTGGGGGTGCCGTTGGGGGTGATCAGCGCGGTCCGCCAGGACACCCCGCTCGACTACGCGCTGCGGGTGTTCAGCCTCGCCGGCCTCAGCATGCCCTCGTTCTGGCTGGGCATGGTCATCATCCTGGGGCTCGTGGCGTGGATCGGCTGGATCCCGCCCGTGACCTATGTGTCGCCGTCCGAAAACTTCTGGCTGCACGCGGTGCAGTTCGCGCTGCCGTCCCTCGCGGTGGGCTACCGCTCGTCCGCGCTCATCATGCGCATCACCCGCTCGTCGCTGCTCGAGGTGATGCGCGAGGACTACATCCGCACCGCGCGGGCCAAGGGCCAGTCCGGAAGCATCGTGATCTGGCGTCACGCGCTGCAGAACGCCATCCTGCCCGTGGTCACCGTCATCGGCATCGAGTTCGCGTTTCTCATCGGCGGGCTCGTGGTCACCGAGACCGTCTTCAACCTGCCCGGGCTCGCGCGCTTCCTGGTGGAGGCGATCCTCTGGCGGGACTACCCGATCGTGCAGAACCTGGTCATGTTCATCGCCATCGTGGTCATCGTCTCGAACCTGGTCGTGGACATGCTCTACGGATTCCTCGACCCGCGCGTCCGCTATGGCCACTAGGCCGCTCGGCGTCGAGGTGCCGCCGGTGAGCATCGCCCTGCGCCGGCCGGGGGCGTGGACCGTGCTCGCCCGCTTCTGCCGCAAGAAGCCGCTGGGCGCGATCGGCGGCTTCCTGATGGTGATCATCCTGCTCACCGCGCTCTTCGCCGACCAGCTCCAGACCCACGATCCGATCGCGACCGACGCGGGACAGAGCCTGGCCCGGCCGGGGGCCGCCCACTGGCTGGGCTCCGATCACCTCGGCCGCGACATCTACTCGCGCATCGTCCACGGGGCCCGGGTCTCGCTCATCGTGGGCCTCGCCTCCACGCTCATGGGCTCGGTGCTGGGCGGGTTCATCGGGCTCCTGTCCGGCTACATCGGCGGCAACACGGACCTCATCACCCAGCGCGTGATGGACATCCTGCAGGGCCTGCCGCTGCTCGTGCTGGCGCTGGTGATGTCGGCGGCGCTCGGGCCGTCGATCCCGAACGTGGTGCTCGCGATCTCGATCCCGATCATCCCGCGGGCCGCGCGCGTCATCCGCGCGAGCGTGCTGTCGATCCGCGAGATGCAGTACGTGGAGGCGGCGCGGGCGGTCGGCCTCCGGCACCTGCGCATCGCCTTCCGCCACATCCTGCCCAACACCATCGGCCCGTTCATCGTGCTGTGCACCGCCCAGCTCGGCAGCGCCATCCTGGTGGAGGCCGCGCTGTCGTTCCTGGGTCTGGGTGTGCCCGAGCCGTATCCCTCCTGGGGCCGGATGCTCTCGGTCTCCGCGGCGGAGTACGCGCAGAAGGCGCCCTGGCTCGTGATGTTCCCGGGCCTGGCCATCAGCCTCGCCGTCTTCGGCTCCAACCTGCTCGGCGACGCGCTCCGCGACACACTCGACCCGCGCCTCCGCGGCGCCTAGCCTAACAACTTACCCTCTCCCCTCAGGGGAGAGGGCAGGGTGAGGGGTGGTGGACATGGCAACCTCCGACGACCTCTGCTGGATGCCCGCTTCCGAGATGGCCCCGGCCATCAGGCGCCGCAAGCTCTCCCCGGTCGAGGTCATGAAGGCGGTGCTCGCCCGGATCGAGCGGCTGAACCCGCGTCTCAACGCGTTCGTCACGCTGACCGCGGACCAGGCGCTCAAGGACGCGCGCGCCGCCGAGCGCGCAGTCATGAAGAAAGGCGCCACGCTCGGCCCGCTCCACGGCGTGCCGTTCTCCACCAAGGACCTCGTGATCACCAAGGGCGTCCGTACCACGTTCGGCACGCGGCTCTTCGCCGACAACGTGCCGGCCGAGGACGCGCCGATGGTGGAGCGCATGCGGGCGGCCGGCGCCATCCAGCTCGGCAAGACCAATACGCCGATGATGGGCTGGATCGGAGCCACCCATAACCTGCTCTTCGGGATCACGCGCAATCCGTGGAACCTCGATCGCACGCCGGGCGGCTCGAGCGGCGGGGCCAGCGCGGCGGTGGCCGCCGGGATGGGCCCGCTCGCCATCGGCACCGACGGCGGCGGCTCGATCCGCATCCCGGCCTCGCTGGCCGGCATCTACGGCATCAAGCCCACCTACGGCCTCGTGCCGATCTATCCGTTCAGCGCCGCGTGGGGCCTCTCCCACATCGGCCCCATGACGCGCACGGTGGCGGACGCCGCGCTCATGCTGAACGCGGCAGCGGGACCCGACGCCCGCGATCCCTTCTCGCTGCCGGGGCCGCGCGTGGACTACGTGAAGGCGCTCCGGGGCGGGGTGAAGGGGCTGCGGGTGGCGTGGACCGCCGATCTCGGCTTCGCCAAGGTCGTGGATCCCGAGGTGAAGGCGGCCTGCGAGCGCGCGGCCCGACGGTTCCGCGAGCTGGGCTGTCGCGTTGAGGAGATCGCTCCGAAGTGGCCGAGCCCGCAAGCGGCGTGGAAGACCATGTTCCTGGGCGGCATCGCCGCCCGCCTGGGCCCCGCGCTGCGCGATCGGCGCGACGACATCGATCCGGGGCTGGCCGCGATCGCGGATGAGACCCGGAGCTGGAGCCCCACCCAGTTCGTTCAGGCCTGGTTCGACCGCCTCGCCTGGGAGGAGCATCCGCGCCGGCTCTTCGAGCGCCACGACCTCTTGCTGACGCCGACCATCGCCTGCGCGGCCTTCAAGGTCGGCCTCGACGGCCCCGGCGAGATCGCGGGCACGCCCACCGGGATCTACGATTGGATCCCGTTCACGTATCCGTTCAACATGACCGGCCACCCGGGCGCCTCGGTGCCCTGCGGGTTCACCCGCGACAAGCTGCCCATCGGGCTGCAGATCCTGGGCCGGCGTTTCGAGGACGCCACCGTGCTGCGGGCCTCGGCCGCGTTCGAGAAGATCGCGCCCTGGGCGCATCTCCGGCCGCCCGTCTAAACTCGGAGGGGGGCTGTGCGCGTCACCGTGCTCACAGCCGGCGGCGGTCGGGCGACCCAGTCAGCCACCTCCGGTCTGCGGTACTGCATTTGATCTTACGGTCGCCCCAAGGGGCGACCTCTGGAGGGTGGGGCGGCTTGCGCCGCCCGTCTGTTTTGTAGCGCGCTGTATCCGGATCCTGACGTCTCGAAATGAGGGCGTTGCGGGCACTGGCATCGACGGCCAGTGTTGGCGCGTGAAGCGGCGGCGCGCGGACAGTGGCTATTCGTTGATCGACATGCTGGTGGCCCTCGCGGTCGGCGGCGGGATGCTGGCCGCCACCGTCACCTTGCTGCATCTGGGGCTCCGCGCCTGGGTCTGGGGCGCCGCGCGGGTCGAGGCGCAGCAGTCGGCCCGCTACGCGCTCGAGCGCATGGCGAGCGAGCTGCGCGAGGCCGGGTACGATCCCACCGCGGCCGGCCTCGCCCCCGTCGTGGTGGCCGAGCCCGCCCGGCTCGTGTTCCAGCGGGACTTCAACGGCAATGGCGTGATCGATCCGACCCGTGAGCGCGTGACCTACGTGCTGCGGGCGGGGGAGTCCACCCTGCGCCGGGACGCGGGGGGCGGGGCGCAGCCGGTGATCAACGGCGTGCGCGCGTTCCGTCTGACCTATCTCGATCGCGAGGGTGCGGAGACCACCGATCCCGCGGCGGTGATCGCGGTGCGGGTCCGCCTCGAGGTCGGTGGCGACGGCGGCGGCGACGGAGCGGGCGTGCTCATGGAGACGCAGGCCACCCTCCGCAATCGGCTCTGGTAAAATGACCGCCGTGCGTCGCCGATTCGCCGTCGCCGTCCTGCTCCTCGTGGTTCTGGCCACCCCCATGGGCTGCGAGACCGTGCCCTACACGGGCCGCCGGCAGATCCAGCTCGTCTCGCCGAGCGAAGAAGCGCAGATGGGCGTGCAGTCCTTCAAGGAGATTGTCGGCAAGTCGACCCTGTCCACTGACGCGCAGGCGAATGCCATGGTCCAGCGCGTGGGCAGCCGGATCGCCGCGGTGACGGATCTGGGCTACCAGTGGGAGTTCCGCGTCATCCAGGACGACAAGCAGGCCAATGCCTTCGCGCTGCCCGGCGGCAAGGTGGCGGTCTACACCGGCATCCTGCCCATCACGCGCGACGAGGCCGGCCTGGCCGCGGTGCTGGGCCACGAGATCGCCCACGTGCTCGCGCGCCACGGCGGCGAGCGCGTGAGCCAGCAGATGGGCGTGCAGACGGTGACCCAGGTGCTGGCGGGCATGGCGAGCAGCAATCCGGCCACCGTGCAGCTCGTGAGCGCCGCCCTCGGCGCGGGCGCCTCGGTCGGCGTGCTGCTGCCCTGGGGCCGGGCGCAGGAGTCGGAGGCGGACCACCTGGGCCTGATCCTGATGGCCAAGGCCGGCTACGATCCGCGCGCGTCGCTCGACCTCTGGAAGCGCATGGCCGAGGCCTCCAAGGGCCAGCGCCCCCCCGAATTCCTCTCCACGCACCCCGCCGAGGCCACCCGCATCCAGCAGATCGAGGGCTGGCTGCCGGAGGCTCTCACGTACTACCGCCCGGCCCGCTAGGGCCCGGCGCCCGCCACCAGGTTCTCTACCTGCTGTAGCTCCGCCCCGGCCACCCCCAACCCATGGGCCCGGGGTGGGTCTGAATGGCCTTGAAAATCCTGGAGTTTTCCCTTGACACCCCTAGCGACCCCTTCTAGGATGGTCCCCGGAAGTGGGATGAAATCCCATGAAGTGTCATCAAAGTGTCATTCAAGGTCGGTTCCGGGGGCGGCTGGGCCCCGGCAGGGGGGACAGTGTTTCGGGGGCATTTCAGGCACACGATCGACCCGAAGGGGCGTCTCAGCATCCCGGCGAAGTTCCGGGACGTGCTGCGGGAAGGCGGCAGTGACCGCCTCGTGATGGCGCCCAACGGGACCTCCCTCGACGTGTACCCCGAGGACAAGTGGCGCGAGCTCGAGGAGCGCGTGAACGGGCTGGCCAAGCTCGACCCGGATCGCCGCCGCTTCCAGCACGTGTATCTCTCCGCCGGCCTCGACGTCGTGCTCGATCCGCACGGCCGCATCCAGATCCTGCAGGACTATCGCGAGCGCGGCGCGCTCGCCAAGAACGTGGTGATCATCGGCATGATGGATCACTTCGAGATCTGGGACGAGGATCGCTGGTCGCACTACCAGCGCGAGAACGCGGGCCCGCTCGACGACCTGCGCGAGCGTTTGGCCCTGAAGGGCGTCTAGCGATGCGTCGCAAACGGCACGAACGCGCGACACACCAACGACACGAACACGGGGCAGTGGCAGGGCGAGGCGCAGCCGAAGGCGAGCCGAGCGCATTCGAAAGAGAAGCTTCCGGTGGCAACACGAAAGAGCCCGAACACGTACACGGACATGCACCGGTGCTCCACGTACCGGTCCTTCTCGACGAAGTGACATTCCTCTTGCGCCCCCGTCGCGGGGGCTGGGTGGTGGACGGGACAATCGGCATGGGTGGACACGCGGAGCATCTGCTGGAGACGGTGGGCGGCGAGAGCCGCCTGCTCGGTATCGATCGCGATCCGGAAGCCCTCGCGCGCGCGGCGCGCCGCCTCGAGCGCTTCGGCGCCCGCGTGGTGCTGGCGCACGGCACCTTCCGCCACCTCCGCGCGATCGCGACGGACGCGGGCGTGGAGCGCGCGGCCGCGGTGCTCCTCGACCTCGGAGTCTCGTCGTATCAACTCGAAGGCTCGGGCCGCGGCTTCTCCTTCCAGGGCGAGGAGCCGCTCGACATGCGCTTCGATCCCAGCGAGGGCGCCACCGCCGCCGAGCTGCTCGGCCGCCTGGCCGCCGAGGAGATCGCGGGCCTCCTCGCCGAGTACGGCGAGGAGCGGCACGCCCGGCGCATCGCGCGCGTGCTCGTGGAGCAGCGCCTCCGCAGCCCGCTGCGGACCGCCGCCGATCTGGTCTCGGTGGTGAAGCGCGCGGTGCCCCGCGCCGCGTGGTCCAGGCGCACCCACGTGGCCACCCGCACATTCCAGGCGGTGCGCATGGCGGTCAACGACGAGCCGGGCGCGCTCGCGGAGGCGCTGCCGCAGGCCGCCGCGCTCCTCGAGGACGGCGGCCGCCTCGGCGTCATCTCCTTCCACTCGGGCGAGGACCGGGTGGTGAAGCACGCGTTCCGCTCGCTCGCGGGCCGCGGCTTCGTGGAGCTCGAGCCCTCGCCGGTCACCGCGGGCCGCGAGGAGACCGCCCAGAACCCGCGCGCCCGCAGCGCCAAGCTCCGCGTGCTCGCGCGCCGGGAGGCGGCATGAGCGCCCGGGCGACCGCTCGCAGCGTGCCCCAGTCCGCGTGGGGGCGCGAGCACCGCGCCCGGCAGCCGGAAGCGGTGCGGCGCCATCACCAGAAGGACCGGCGCCGGCTCCGCTCGATGGCCACCGCGGTGGTGGGCGCGGGCCTCGCGGTGGTGCTGATCCTGGGCGTGGTGGGGCTGCGCGTGCAGCAGGTGCGCCTGTCCTACCGGCTGGACGCGCTGCGCGGCAGCCGCGCCGAGGTCGAGGAGCTCAATCGCCGGCTGCGGGTGGAGATGGCCATGCTGAAGTCGCTCTCGCGCATCGAGGGCAAGGCGCGGACCGAGCTCGGCATGGTGGCGCCGGCGCGCGACCAGGTCCGCCTCGCCCGCGAGTTCGTCCCGGGCGGCCGGGGCGGCGCGGTCGGGCTCGACCGGCCGTCGGTGGTGGCCGAGCACGCGGAGCCTCGCGACATCGGAGTGCGCTAGCGGGACCGCATGACCGAGATCCGCATCGAGGGCCTGAGAACCCGGACGCTGATCTTCGCGGCCTGCCTGGCCCTCGCCTTCCTCGGACTCCTCGGCCGCCTCGCCTATCTGCAAGTCTGGAAGCACGACGAGTACGCCCGGCTCGCCGAGAACCAGCACGCCAAGACGGTGCCGCTCCGGCCCAAGCGCGGGCCCATTGTCGACCGCGCCGGCCAGGCCCTCGCGGTCTCCTCCCGCGCCGACACGCTCTACGTCACGCCGGTGAAGGTGGAGGACGCGGGCCGGCTCGCGGCGCGCCTGGCTCCGATCCTGGGCGAGCCGGCCCGCGACATCGCCCGCAAGCTCACGGTCTCGAAGAAGTTCGCCCCGGTGCGGCGGCGTCTCACCCCGGACATGGCGCGCGCGGTGCGCGACCTCCGAGACCCCTCGCTCACCCTGGTGGAAGACAGCCTGCGCCTCTACCCGAACCGCGAGCTCGCGGCCCAGCTGATCGGCTTCGAGGGCGCGGAGGGCAAGGGGCTCGCGGGCATGGAGCAGATGTGGGACGGGCACCTGGCCGGCGTCGAGGGCCGCGCGGTGGTCGAGCGCGACGCCCTCGGCCGCGAGGTGACCGGCGCGCCGATCGTGCTCAAGCCGTCGGTGGCGGGGCAGGGGATCATGCTCACCATCGACGCCACCATCCAGTACCTGGCCGAGAAGGAAGTGGACGCGGTGTGGCGGCGCACCCGGGCCAAGTCGGCGATGGCGGTGGCGATGGACCCGCGCACCGGCGAGATCCTCGCGATGGCGATCCGGCCCACCTACAACCCGAACGCCTTCGCGACCGCCACCGACGACGACCGGCGCGCCCGCGCGGTCACCGACCCCTTCGAGCCCGGCTCGACCTTCAAGGTCATCATGGCCGCGTCCGCGTTGGAGGAAGGCATCGTCCGCCCCACCGACCGCGTCTTCGGCGAGAACGGGGCGATCACGGTGGCCAACACGACCATCCACGACTGGAAGAAGTACGGCTGGCTCACCTTCACCGAGGTGCTCCAGAACTCCTCCAACGTGGGCTCGATCAAGGTGGGCATGCAGCTCGGCAAGGAGCGCTACTACAAGTACATGACCGGCTTCGGCTTCGGGGCCCCCACCAACCTGGGCCTGCCCGGGGAGAGCCGGGGCCAGCTCCGCGCGCCCGCGCAATGGTCCGGCCTCTCGCTCGCCACCATGTCCATCGGCCAGGAGATCTCGGTGACCGCGGTGCAGATGGTGGCCGCCTTCTCCGCGGTGGCCAACGGGGGCCGGCTCATGCAGCCCCAGATCATCCGCGCGGTGCTCGACGCGCAGGGGCGCGAGCTCCGCTCCTTCGAGCCCAAGACGGTGCGCCAGGTCATCAGCCCGGAGACCGCGCGCACGCTCACCGAGATGATGGTGAACGTGGTGGCCAACGGGACCGGGCGTCACGCCGCGATCCCCGGCTACGACGTCGCGGGCAAGACCGGCACCGCCCAGAAGATGGACCCGGCGACCAAGCGCTACTCGCGCGCGCCCGGCGTGCTCTCCTTCGTGGGGTTCGTGCCCGCCGACGACCCGCGACTCACCATGATCGTGCTGCTCGACGAGCCCAAGAACGAGAAGTGGGGCAGCGAGGCGGCCGCGCCCATGTTCGCCACGATCGGTCGTGAGGCCCTGCGCTACCTGAACGTGCCCCCGCGCGACAGCAGCCCGGTGCCGATCGTGCGCGGCGAGATCGTGGCGGTCGCGCCGGCCGCCCCGCGCGCCGGGGGCCCCGCGGAGCCCGCGCCGCCCGGCGCCCCGGCGCTGCCGGTCGGTCTGACCCCGGAGCCGCCCGCCTCGGCGGGCGACGCCCAGGCGGTGATGCCGCGGCTCGCCGGCCTCTCGCTCCGCCAGGCGATGGAAGCCCTCGCGCCCTTCGGGGTCCGCCTCGAGATCACGGGCCGCGGCGTCGTGACCGGCCAGACGCCGCCGCCCGGCGCCCCGCTCGCTGCGGGCGCGGTGTGCCGGCTCCAGCTGGCGTCCCCGGCTGGCCGGGCCCAGGCCGCGATGGCCGCGAGCCTGCTGCCGTGAGGACATGAGCGACACCGTCGTGCCCACCACCACGCTGCTCGAGGCGCTGCCGGACAAGACGGTGCTGGGCACCCTGCCCGGCCGCGTGACCGGCGTCTCGTACGACTCGCGGAAAGTGGCGGCGGGCGAGCTCTTCGTGGCCATCCCCGGCTTCAAGCAGGACGGCCGGCGCTTCGCCGCCGACGCGGTCGGGCGGGGCGCGGCCGCGGTGGTCGCCGAGGGCGCCGACCCACTGCCGGGCAGCGCCACCCCCCGCATCATCGTGCCGTCCTCGCGCGAGGCCCTGGCGCGGTTGGCGGATGCCTATCACGGCCATCCCTCCCGGCGGCTCACCGTGGTTGCCATCACCGGCACGAACGGCAAGACCACGACCTCGCTGCTCGTGGAGGCCCTGCTGGGCGCGGGCGGGCGGCCGACCGGCGTCATCGGCACCATCCAGTATCGTGTCGGCGCCCATGCGGAGACGGCCGGCCAGACCACGCCCGAGGCCCTCGAGCTCCAGTCGCTGCTGGCGCGGATGGTGCGCGTCGGCGTCGGCGGCGCCGCGATGGAGGTCTCCTCGCACGCCCTGGCGCTCTCCCGGGTGGACGGCATCGAGTTCGACGTGGCGGTCTTCACCAACCTGACCCAGGACCACCTCGACTTCCACCGGACGCTCGAGGCCTACCGCGACGCCAAGGCCCGGCTCTTCACCCTGCTGGCGGGGAGCCGCAAGCCCTACCGCGCCGCGGTGGTGAACACGGACGATCCGGCGGGCGCGGCCATGCTGGAGGCGGCGGCCGCCGACCCGCGCGTGCGGCCGATCACCTTCGGCCTGTACGGGCAGGCCCTCCTGCGGCCGCGCCGCTGGGAATCCGGCATCGACGGGATCCGGCTGGAGGTCGTGTCGTCCAAAGGGCCCATCGAGATCGTGTCGCCCCTCGTCGGCGAGCACAACGTGATGAATCTCCTGGGGGCCATCGGCGTCGGACTGGCTCTGGACATGGAGCCGCGCCGGATCGGCGAGACGCTCTCCGGGGTGGCGACGGTGCCGGGCCGGTTCGAGCGGGTGGAAGCCGGCCAGCCTTTCCTGGTGGTGGTGGACTACGCGCACACGCCCGACGCGCTGGAGCGGGTGCTCACCACCGCGCGCAAGCTGGTGGGCACGGGCGGGCGCCTCGGCGTGGTCTTCGGCTGCGGCGGCGACCGCGACCGCGGCAAGCGCCCGATCATGGGCGGCATCGCGGCGCGGCTCGGCGACCGCGCCTGGGTGACCTCCGACAACCCGCGCACCGAGCGGCCCGAGGCGATCCTGGCCGAGATCGAGACCGGCATCCCGGCCGAGGCCGCGGGCCGGCACGAGTCCATGGCCGATCGCGGCCGGGCCATCCAGGCCGCGGTGGACTGGGGGCGCGAGGGCGACGTGGTGGTGATCGCGGGGAAGGGGCACGAGACCTACCAGGTCATCGGCACCGAGTCGGTCGACTTCGACGACCGCGAGGTGGCGCGGGCCGCGCTGCGGACGCGCGGGGGAGCCGGAGGGCCGGCGTGGCGGCGCTGAGCATCGAGGACGTGGTGCGCGGAACCCAGGGCGCCCTCGTGGCGGGCGACCTCGGCGTGCCGGTCACCGGCGTCAGCATCGACAGCCGCCACCTCGGCATCGGGGAGGCCTTCTTCGCCATCCAGGGGCCGAACCGCGACGGCCACGGCTTCCTGCGCGACGCCGCCGCGCGCGGCGCGGCGTGCCTGGTCGTCCACAACCTGCCGGACGACCTGCCGCCCTCGGTGCCCGCCATCCTGGTGGACGACACCACGCGCGCCCTCGGGCGGCTGGCCGCCTACCACCGGGCGCGCTTCACGGTGCCGGTGGCGGCGGTGACGGGCTCCAACGGCAAGACCACGACCAAGGAGATGATGGCCGCGGTCCTGGGAGCGCTCGGCCCGGTGCTCAAGCCGGAGGGCAGCTTCAATAATCAATGGGGATTGCCGTTGACCCTGCTGCGCCTGGGGCCGGAGCACAAGGCGCTCGCGCTGGAGCTGGGGGCGAACACGCCGGGCGAGATCGCCTCGCTCGCCGCGATCAGCCGGCCCACGGTGGGCGCGGTCACGGTGGTGTCGAGCGCCCACACCGAGTTCTTCGGCTCCCTCGACGGGGTGGCCGCCGAGAAGAGCGCGCTGGTGCGCGCGATCCCGCCCGACGGCGCGGTGGTGCTCAACGCCGACGACCCGCGGGTGCTCGCCATGCACACGCAGAGCCGGGCGCGGGTGCTCTACTTCGGCACGCGCCCCGGCGCCGACGTCTTCGCGGCGGGGCCGGCCGAGGACGACGGCGAGGGGCTGCGCTTCACCCTGGCCGCCGGCACCGCCAAGCGGCCGGTGCGCCTCAACTTCGCGGGCCGCCACAACGTGGTCAACGCGCTCGCCGCGGCCGGGATCGGCCTGGCCCTGGGGCTCTCCCTCGAGCAGATCGCCCGCGGCCTCGAGGCGGCGCGTCCGGCCAAGGGCCGCTGCGTCTGGCGGCGCGCGGGGGCGCTGCGCCTCCTCGACGACACCTACAACGCCAACCCGAGCTCGGTGAGCGCCGCGCTGGTCACGCTGGGCGCCGCCACCGACGCGCGGCGGCGGGTGGTGGTGCTGGGCGACATGCTCGAGCTGGGGGAGATCAGCGAGTCCGCGCATCGCGACATGGGCCGCGCGGTCGCCGCGTCGGGCGCGGCCGAGTTCGTCGGCATGGGGCGGTGGGCGCAGACCGCGGTGGAGGCGGCGCGGCAGGCCGGGCTCGCGGAGAGCCACCACGTGACCACGTTCGAGGATACGGTGGCGCTGCTGCTCAAACGGCTCGCGCCCGGCGACGCGGTGCTCGTCAAGGGCTCCCGGGGCATGCGCATGGAGCGTGTGGCGGACGCGCTCGTGGCGCGCTTCGGAGGAGTGATTGACTAGTGCTCTACGAGCTCCTCGTGCCGCTCGCCAAGTACAACACCGCGTTCAACGTGTTCCGGTACATCACCTTCCGGACCGCGATGGCGACGGTCACCGCCCTGGTGATCTCCTTCCTGCTGGGGCCGTGGCTCATCAACCGGCTGCGCGAGATGCAGCACGGCGGGAGCTCGGTCCGCGAGGACACCCCGGAGCGGCACCAGAAGACCAAGGCGGGCACGCCCACCATGGGCGGCATCGGGATCCTGGTGGCGATCCTGGTCTCGACCCTGTTGTGGGCCAACCTGCGCAACCGCTACATCTGGGTGCTGATGCTGGCCACCGCGGGCCTGGGCCTGATCGGCCTGAGGGACGACTGGAAGAAGCTCAAGACGCGAAAGGGCATCTCGGCGAAGGAGAAGTTCGGCGCCCAGATCGTGCTGGTGGGCGCCCTGATGGCGTTTCTCTACTGGTGGCCGGCCGACGGCTTCACCACCAGCGTCGTGATCCCCTTCTTCAAGGGCTGGCTCATCACGTTCGGCTGGCTGTGGATACCCTTCGCGATCCTGGTGATCGTGGGGGCCTCCAACGCGGTGAACCTGACCGACGGGCTCGACGGCCTCGCCATCGGCCCGATCGTGACCGCGGGCGGGGCCTTCGCGGTGATCGCGTACCTCACCGGCAACTTCCGGGCCGCCGAGTACCTGCGCATCCTCAACGTCAAGGGCACCGGCGAGCTCACGATCTTCTGCGGGGCGCTGGTGGGGGCGGCGCTCGGCTTCCTCTGGTTCAACAGCTATCCGGCGCAGGTGTTCATGGGCGACGTGGGCTCGCTGGCCCTCGGCGGGGCCATCGGGACGCTCTCGGTGCTCACCAAGTCGGAGCTCCTGCTGCCGCTCATCGGCGGCATCTACGTGGTGGAGGCGGCGTCGGTCATCATCCAGGTGGGCTCGTTCAAGCTGACCGGCAAGCGGGTCTTCAAGATGGCGCCGCTGCACCATCACTACGAGATCAAGGGGTGGGCGGAGCCCAAGATCATCGTCCGGTTCTGGATCCTTTCGTTCATGCTCGCGCTCCTGGCGCTCACCACACTCAAGCTCCGCTAGGGTGACATGCGATGGCCATCATCACATTGCGACGGGACGTTTCCTATCCCACCGGGATCTTCGTGAGCGGTAACGGCGAGCGGGGGGCGACGTACCGGCAGTCGCTCGCGGGCAAGACCGTCTCGGTGGTGGGGCTGGCCAAGAGCGGGGTGGCGGCGGCCCGGCTGATCCGCCGCCTCGGCGGCCGCGTGCTCGCCTCCGACTCGAGCCCGCTCGAGGCGCTGCCCGAGGAGGCGCGCGGGCTCGAGCGCCTGGGCTGCGCGCTCTGGGCGGGCGGCCACCCCGACGCCGCGTTCGTGGGCGCGGATCTGATTGTCGTGAGCCCCGGGGTGCCGCTCGAACTGCCCGCGCTCGTCGCGATGCGCGCCCGCGGGGTGCCCATCATCGGCGAGCTCGAGCTGGCGTGGCGGGTGATGGAGGCCGACGTCATCGCCATCACCGGCACCAATGGCAAGACCACGACCACCACGCTGACCGGCGAGCTGCTGCGCACCCAGGTGCGCCCGGTGCTGGTGGGCGGCAATATCGGGACGCCTCTGGCCGAGCACGCGCTCGAGTTCCCGGGCGACGGAATCGTGATCGCCGAGGTGTCGAGCTTTCAGCTCGACGCGGTCGACCGGTTCCGCCCGCGGGTCGGCGCGATCCTGAATATCACGCCGGACCATCTGGACCGGCACGGGACCTTCGAGCGCTACCTGGAGGCCAAGGCGCGGATCTTCGCCAACCAGACGCCGACCGACTGCGCGGTGCTGAACGCGGACGACCCGGTCACCGCCGGGCTCGGGGGCCGGGCGCGCGGGCGCGTGATGTGGTTCAGCCGGCTCACCACCCTGACCCACGGCGTCTTCATCTACGACGGCTGGATCGTGGCCAAGCTCAACGGCAGTACCGAGCGCATCTGCCCGGTCACCGAGATCACGCTGCGCGGCCAGCACAACGTGGAGAACGTGCTCGCGGCCACCGCGTGCGCGCTCTGGACCGGCACGTCGCCCTCCGCGATCCGGCGCGGCATCGCGGCCTTCCGCGGGGTGGCCCATCGCATCGAGCGGGTGCACGACGACCGGGGGGTCGTCTACTACAACGACTCCAAGGGCACCAACGTGGACTCGACGATCAAGGCGCTCGAGAGCTTCAGCGAGCCGGTGATCCTGATCGCGGGCGGCAAGGGCAAGGGCCAGGACTTCGGCCCGCTCGCCGAGGCGGCCCGCGGGCGGGTGCGGCGCGCGATCCTCATCGGCCAGGATCGCGTCCGGATCCGCGCCGCGCTCGAGCCGGCGGGGATCCCGGCGGAGGACGCGGAGTCCATGGACGACGCGGTCCGCCGGGCGCGCGAGGCGGCCCGGGTGGGCGACGTGGTGCTGCTCTCGCCCGCCTGCGCGTCGTTCGACATGTTCCGCAACTTCGAGCACCGCGGCGACGTCTTCAAGTCCGTGGTGCGGGCGCTGCTCGGCTGATGCCCCGCAAGCTCACGCCCGACCTGCCGCTCTTCGGGGTGGTGGTGACCCTCGTGTGCGTGGGCGTGGTGATGGTCTACTCGGCGAGCGCGATCGTGGCCGCGGACCGCTTCCACGATCCGTTCTTCTTCCTGAAGAAGCAGCTCTTCTGGGCGGTGCTCGGGCTCGGCTGCCTCTGGGCCGGGATGCTGCTCGACTACCGCTGGCTCGAGCGGCTGGTGATCCCGCTGCTCGTCGTCTCCTTCGCCCTGCTCGTCCTGGTGCTCGTGCCGCCGTTCGGCCAGTCCATCAACGGCACGCGGCGCTGGTTCCACGTGGGCCCGGTCTCCTTCCAGCCGGTGGAGCTGGCCAAGTTCTCGCTCGTGCTCTACCTCGCCTCGTTCCTCACCCGGCGGCAGGAGGTCATCGCGCGCTTCGCGGAAGGCCTGCTCCCGATCCTCCTGGTCACGGGCGGCATGGCCGCGCTCACTCTGCTGCAGCCGGACCTGGGCAATAGCCTGGCCCTCATCATCCTGACGCTCGCGCTCGCCTACATGGCGGGCGCCCGGGTGCTGCACATGGCGGCCATCGCGGGCTGCGCCCTGCCGGTGGTGATCGCGCTCATCGCGATGAAGCCCTACCGGTGGCGCCGCATGGTCGCCTTCATGAACCCCTGGGACGATCCGCAGGGCAGCGGCTTCCAGATCATCCAGTCCTTCCTGGCGCTGGGCTCGGGCGGCTGGCTCGGGGTGGGGCTGGGCGACTCCAAGCAGAAGCTCTTCTACCTGCCCGAGCCGTACACCGACTTCATCTTCGCGATCATCGGCGAGGAGCTGGGGCTGGTGGGCGCCACCGCGATCGTCGCGCTCTTCGCGCTCCTGATCTGGCGCGGCCTGCGGGCCGGCCTGCGGGCCCCCGACGCCTTCGGCGCCTACCTGGGCCTGGGGCTCACCATCATGCTCGCGACCCAGACCCTCGTGAACCTGGGCGTGGTGACGGGGGCGCTGCCCACCAAGGGGCTGCCGCTGCCGTTCATCTCCTTCGGGGGCTCGGCGCTCCTGATGGCGCTCTTCTCGGCGGGCGTGCTGCTCAACATCTCCCAACATGGAACCGGCGACCGAGAGGGGTTCATGGGAAAGTCCGCCTGATGTTCAAGAAGTACCAGCACATCCACTTCGTGGGCATCGGCGGCGTCGGCATGAGCGGCATCGCGGAGGTGCTGCTCACCCTGGGCTACCGCGTCACCGGCTCCGACGCGCGGCGGAGCGAGACGGTGGAGCGGCTCGAGCGGCTCGGGGCCAAGGTGTACCTCGGCCACGAGGGGACCCAGGTCGAAGGCGCGCAGGTTGTCGTCTACTCCTCGGCGGTGGCGCGCGACAACGTGGAGGTGCAGACCGCGCGCCAGCGCGGGGTGCCGGTGATCGGGCGGGCCGAGATGCTCGCGGAGCTGATGCGGCTCAAGTACGGCATCGCCATCGCGGGCACCCACGGCAAGACCACCACCACCTCGATGGTGGCGGCGGTGCTGGGCGCGGGCGGCTTCGATCCCACCGTGGTGGTGGGCGGGCGCGTGCACGGGCTCGGCGCCAACGCGCGGCTCGGTCAGGGGGAGTTCCTGGTCGCGGAGGCCGACGAGTCCGACGGCTCGTTCCTGAAGCTCTCGCCGACCATCGCGGTGGTGACCACGGTGGACGCGGAGCACCTGGATCACTACGCCGATCTCGACGCGATCGTGGCCGCCTTCCTCACCTTCGTGAACAAGGTGCCGTTCTACGGCTCGGCGGTGGTCTGCCTCGACGACCTGAACGTTCAGCGAATGATCCCCCGTATCGACAAGCGGGTGGTGACCTACGGCCTCGAGGCGGGGGCCGACCTGATGGCGCGGCGGCTCTCGTTCGCCGAGATGCGGTCGGTGTTCGAGGTGGTGCATCGCGGCAAGCCGCTCGGGCCGGTCACGCTCCAGGCGCCCGGGCGGCACAACGTGCTGAACGCGCTCGCCGCCGCCGCGGTGGGGCTCGATCTCGAGATGCCGTTCGACAAGATCCAGGCGGCGCTCGCCTCCTTCGCGGGCGTCCAGCGCCGGTTCCAGATCCGGGGTGAGGCCCAGGGCGTGCTCGTGGTGGACGACTACGGCCATCACCCGGCCGAGATCCGGGCGACCCTCGCCGCCGCCAAGGCGGGGTTCGACCGTCGGGTGATCACGGTGTTCCAGCCGCACCGCTACTCGCGGACGCAGCATCTACGCAACGACTTCCTGACCGCGTTCTACCAGTCCGACGTCCTCATCGTCATGGACATCTATGCGGCGGGCGAGGCGCCGATCGAAGGCGTCCACGCCCGCGATCTCGCCGACGGCATCGCGGCCCACGGGCACCGGGAGGTGCTCTACCTGGGCGGCGACCGCGCGGCCATCGTCGACTACCTGTGCGAATCCACCAGAGCGGGTGATCTCGTGCTCACTCTCGGGGCGGGCGACGTGGGGCAGCTGGGCGGGGAACTGCTCAAGCGCCTCGGCCCGGACCCCGGGACGACGTCCAAGAGGAGATAGGCATGCTGGGAGAGATCCGAGGCGAGGTTCGGTTCAAGGAACCCCTCAGCTTTCACACCTCCTTGCGCATCGGAGGCTCCGCGGACATCTTCATCGTCCCGCAGGACGTGGAGGACATCCGGCTCGCGCTGTCGTTCGCGGAGCGGGAGCAGCTCTCGCTCGACGTCATCGGCGGGGGCAACAACCTGCTGGTGAGCGACCGCGGGGTGCGCGGGGTGGTGCTCAAGCTCGAGGGCTGCCTGGGCCGCGCCGAGTTCAACGGCGAGGAGGCGGTGGCCGGCGCGGGGGTGAGCCTGTCCGCGCTGATCCGGGAGGCGGCCGCGCTCAACCTGGGCGGCATCGAGTGCCTGGTGGGCGTGCCCGCCACGGTGGGCGGGGCGGTGGCCATGAACGCGGCCACCCTGGACGGCGGCATCGCCGACTTCATCTCCGCGGTGTACTTCCTGTACCCCGATGGCACCCTCGGCGAGTTCAAGCCGGGGGCCGGCGGCTCGTTCAGCTACAACGTGTTCACGCCTCCCGCCCGGTCGGTGCTGATCGGCGCGCGCCTGCAGCTGCACCGGCGACCGTTCGCGGAGATCCAGAAGGACATCAAGCAGCGCCTCAAGCTGAAGAAGTCCACCCAGCCGCTGGCCCTGGCCTCCGTGGGCTGCGTGTGGAAGAACCCGCCGGGCGAGACCGCGACCCGGCTCATCGAGAAGGTGGGCCTCAAGGGCAAGCGGCTCAACGGGGCCGAGATCTCGGCCAAGCACGCCAACTTCATCGTCAATCGCGGCGGGGCCGCCGCCGTCGACATCAAGGCGCTCATGCAGCTCACCCTCGATCGCGTGCGCAACCACTTCGGCATCACGCTCGAGCCCGAGATGAAGACCCTGGGGGAGATTTGAGGCCGAGCGCGAGATGAGCGCCGGAACGATTGACCGCGCCGGAACGGTTGCGCGGACGGTCTGGTGTACCGGTTGCCCGCGGTTGGGGGAGTGCGGGGGCCATTTCTGGGCCCCCGCATTAGAAAGAGGAGCGGGTAGAAACAACCACCCAAACCTATGAGAGCCCATAGCTCAGTAATTTCCCCGCGAGGTGGGCGGGCCCGCGTCGAGGACCTCGCCGAGCAGGGCCGGGCGATGGCGCGGCAGCGTGTGTCGCGGGCGCGGCTCGCGCGGCGGATGACCCGGCGCGCGCGCTGGGTCGCCGCGCGCCTCGTGCCGATCGGCGTGTCGCTGGCGGTGCTGGCCGCGGGCGGCGCGGCGATAGGCTGGCTGCTCACGTCGCCCCGCTTCGCGATCACCGAGGTCGCGGTGGTGGGGGCGAGCCGGCTCACCCCGGAGGAGATCGTGGCCGCCTCCGGCATCGGCCCGGGCACCAATCTCTTCCGGCTGGACCGGAGCGCGGTGGTGGCGCGGCTGGAGGGGCTGCCGCTCGTGCGGCGCGCCGACCTCGTGCGGCGCTTCCCCAACCGGGTCACGGTCGCGGTGGAGGAGCGGCGGCCCTTCACGCTGGCCCACGCGGGCCGGCTGCACTGGATCGACGAGCAGGGCGTGAGCCTCGGCGCGGAGCCGCGCGCGGTGGTGCCGCAGGCGCCGGTGATCACCGGGCTGAGCCCCGCCGATCTCGCGGCGGGCGACGGGACGCCCGCCCCGCGGGTGGCCGCCGGGATCTCCCTGCTGCGGGTGCTGCTCCGCTCCGAGACCGCGCTCCTCCGGCAGATCTCGGAGATCGACGTGAGCCGGCCGGACGGCCCCGTGCTCTACACGGTGGAGGGCGTCGAGGTGCGGCTGGGCGCCGAGGACTGGGAGGCCCGGCTCGGCCGGCTGCAGGGCGTGCTGGCCCAGGTACGCGCGGGAGGCGAGCCGGTCAACGCGATCGATCTGCGCTTCCGCGATCAGGTGGTCCTCAAGACCGTGGCGAGGTGAGGAGGGGAATGGCCAGATCCCGAGTGCGTCAAGTCATCGCCGGGCTCGACGTGGGCACGACCAAGATCTGCTGCGTCATCGCCGACTGGTCGCCGGTGGGCAATCTCGACATCATCGGGGTCGGGGTGAGCCCGTCGCGCGGGCTGCGCAAGGGCGTGGTGGTGAACATCGACTCCACCGTCGAGTCCATCAAGCACGCCGTCGCGGAGGCCGAGGAGATGGCGGGCGTGGAGATCCAGTCGGTGATCGCGGGGGTGGCGGGCGGGCACATCCGGGGCATCAACAGCCGCGGGGTGGTGGCGGTCTCCGGCAAGCACCGCGAGGTGAGCCAGACCGACATCGACCGCGCGCTCGACGCGGCCCGCGCGGTCAACCTGCCCCAGGACCGCGAGATCATCCACGTGCTCCCCCAGACCTTCCTGGTGGACGACCAGGACGGCGTCAAGGAGCCGCTCGGCATGTCCGGGGTGCGGCTCGAGGTGGAGGTGCACCTCGTCACCGGGGCGACGACCTCGGTGCGGAACGTGGTCCGCAGCGTCAACCGCGCGGGCCTGCAGGTGCAGGACCTCGTGCTCGAGCCGCTGGCCTCCGCGGAGGCGGTGATCTCCGCCGAGGAGAAGGAGCTCGGAATTCTATTAATCGACCTCGGCGGCGGCACCACCGACGTGGCCCTCTTCCGCGACGGCGCGGTCTGGCACACGAGCAGCCTGCCGCTCGGCGGCGACCACATCTCCAACGACATCGCGGTGGGCCTGCGCACGCCGACCGCGGACGCGGAGGAGCTGAAGAAGCGCCACGGCTGCGCGCTCACCGCGCTGGTGCGCGAGGACGAGGTGGTGGACGTGCCGAGCGTGGGCGGGCGCAAGGCGCGGCAGCTCTCGCGCCAGATCCTGTCCGAGATCATCCAGCCCCGGGTGGAGGAGATCTTCACCCTGATCGCGCGCGACCTCGTGCGGGGCGGGCTCAACGACGTGGCCGCGGGCGGCGTGGTGGTCACCGGCGGCAGCTCGATCATGCAGGGCGTGCCCGAGCTGGCCGAGCAGGTCTTCGACACGCCGGTGCGGCGCGGGGTGCCCGCCGGGCTCTCCGGTCTCGCCGACGTGGTGCAGAGCCCGATCCACGCCACCGCGGTGGGGCTCGCGCTCTACGGGGCGCGCGGCCACGGGGCGGGCGGCGGGCCCACGGAACTGGAGGACGCCACGCTGGTCGGGCGCACCGGCCGGCGCTTGAGGGACTGGTTTGCGGAGCTCTTCTAAGGGAGGCGGCGAGGGGAAGCCCTCGCGCGCCGCCGGACAGGCGGATTTCTTCACGAACGTGCCGCCCGTCCGGGCGCGGCAACCACGAGCTCGATTGAAGGAGGACTCGATGGAGCACACTCAGAGGCGGCGGCCGGTGTTCGAGCTGGAGGAGGAGCGCGAGGCGGCGAAGATCAAGGTGATCGGCCTCGGCGGGGCGGGCTCCAACGCGGTCAACCGCATGATGGCGGCGTCCTTCACCGGGGTGGACTTCATCGTCGCCAACACCGACCTGCAGGCCCTCAAATCCTCACCGGCCCCGGTAAAGCTTCAGCTCGGCGCGCGGCTCACGGCCGGGCTCGGGGCGGGCTCGGATCCGGAGGTCGGCAAGAACGCGGCGCTCGAAGATCGCGACGCGATCAAGAAGGAGCTGGAAGGCGCCGATATGGTATTCGTCACCGCGGGTCTGGGCGGCGGCACCGGCACCGGCTCCGCGCCGATCGTGGCCTCGGTGGCCAAGGAGCTCGGCATCCTCACGGTCGCGGTGGTGACCAAGCCCTTCGCCTTCGAGGGCCGCAAGCGCGCGCTCCAGGCCGAGGCGGGCATGGCCGAGCTCCGCGCGGTGGTGGACACCCTGATCGCGATCCCGAACCAGCGGCTGCTCGCGGTGGTGGACCGCGGCACCCCGCTGCTCGAGGCCTTCAAGGTCGCCGACACCGTGCTGCTGCAGGCGGTGCAGGGCATCTCGGACCTGATCCTCGTCCCCGGGCTGATCAACCTCGACTTCGCCGACGTGCGCACGATCATGTCCGGCATGGGCATGGCGCTCATGGGCACCGGACTCGGCAAGGGCGAGCACCGCGCGCTCGACGCGGCCCAGAAGGCGGTGGCGAGCCCGCTGCTCGACGAGACCTCGATCGAGGGGGCGCGCGGCATCCTGATCAACTTCACGGGCGGGCCCGACCTCTCCATCCACGAGGTCGAGGAGGCCGCGCGCATCGTCCAGGAGGCCGCGCACGAGGAGGCCAATATCATTTTCGGCGCGGTGATCGACGAGACCCTGCGCGACGAGGTGCGCATCACCGTCATCGCCACCGGCTTCACCGAGCGCAAGGAGGCGACGCTGCCCAGCTCCAAGGTGGTGCCCATCGCCCCGGGGCCCCGCGGTCCCGCCCCCGCCAAGGACTGGCGCAAGCGGATCGCCGATCTCCGCGCGGAGGGCGAGGAGCCGGTGGAGGAGGATCTGGACGTGCCCGCGTTCCTGCGCCGGCAGGCCGACTAGGCCCCCTCACCCTGCCCTCTCCCCATCTACGGGGAGAGGGTGAGGGCGGGGCCGAGCTTGAACTTCTTCGCGGTGGTCTCCGAGGGTATGTAGCGCACGCTCCGACCCAGCCCGGCGCGCCCGCGCGGCATCGCGAGTCACGGGCCGGCCGCCGGGCCGGCGTACAGGCGCGGGCGGCAGTCGTGAGAGAATGACCGGGTGACGACATTCGCTCCGCGCTTTCACGACGATCCGCCCCGGTTCGTGACGTCCCGCCTGCTCGAAGACCACGGGCTGCCGCATCTGTTCACCACGCGGCACTTTCCCGGCGCGGTGAAGCCGACCGAGCCGCGGCCGCCCTTCGGGCCAGAGGCGGCGCCGCTCCTGGCTCCCCGCGGGCTCGGCGCCCCGCCCGCGTTCGCGCGGCAGGTGCACGGCGCCGCCGTGCTGCGCGCGGAGCGGAGCGGGTTTGCAGGCCGCGGCGATGCCCTGGCGACGGCCCGCCCCGGGCTGCCGCTGGCCATCTCCACCGCCGATTGCCTTCCCATCGTGCTCTACGACGCGCGCGCCGGGCGGCTGGCCGCGGTGCACGCGGGGTGGCGGGGCACCGTGCAGTCGGTGACCCGCGCCGCCGTCACCGACCTGGTCGCGGCGGGGAGCGCGGCCGCCGATCTGGTGGTCGCGATCGGCCCGTCCATCGGCCCCTGCTGCTACGAGGTAGATGCCCCGGTGATCGAGCGGCTCGAGGCGGCGTTCCCCGGCGGCTGGGAGCCGTGGGCGACACCCAAGGGGCCGGGGAAGTGGATGCTCGACCTCTGGCGGGCCAACCTGGATCAGCTCACCGCCGCCGGGGTCCGGCCGGGCCGCGTGGACAACCTCGGCCTCTGCACCGGCTGTCGCCCGGATCTGCTCTTCTCCTATCGCCGCGAGCGCGGCGCCGGCCGCCTGGTCACGGTGGCGGCGCTGCCCGAGCGGGCATGCTAGAATCCCCCCCACTCATGCTGGACATACGCGCCAATCTCGGGCGGGTCCAGGAGGCCGTAGCGCGAGCGTGCGCGCGATCCGGTCGCTCCCCCGACCACGTGCTCCTCATCGCGGTCTCCAAGACGATGGACGCCGAGCGCGTCCGGCTGGCCGTCGCGGCGGGCGTCGCGGCCCTGGGGGAGAACCGCGTCCAGGAGGCCCGCGAGAAGATCGAGGCGCTCGGGCACCCGGTGCCCTGGCACCTGATCGGTGGGCTCCAGACCAACAAGGCCCGGGACGCGGCGCGACTTTTCGATTGGATCCACTCGGTGGACCGGCTCGAGCTGGCCCAGGAGCTGAGCCGTCGCGCCCACGGAGCTTCGCTCCCGCTGAACATCCTGCTACAGGTCAATCTCGGGGACGAGCCGCAGAAGGGGGGCGTGGCCCCCGCGGAGACGAAGCGTCTCTGCGAGGCCGTCGCGGGCCTGCCGGGCCTGCGGGTGCGCGGCCTGATGGCGATCCCGCCGGCCGCTCCCACGCCCGAGGAGACGCGGCCGCACTTCCGGACGCTCCGGGAGCTGCGCGACAGCCTGAGGCTCGAGCACCTGTCGATGGGCATGAGCGCCGACTATGAGGTGGCCATCGAGGAGGGCGCGACCATGGTGCGGGTCGGCACCGCGATCTTCGGCCCCCGGGCTTCTGCGCCCCTCTCCCCTCAGGGGAGAGGGCAGGGTGAGGGGAGTCCACGGTGAGCATCAAGGATAAGAAGGTCGGCTTCCTCGGCGCGGGCAATATGGGCGAGGCCATCATCAAGGGCCTGCTCCAGACCGGCCTCGTGCCCGCCTCGTCCATCGCGGCCACCGACGCGCGCGACGACCGGCTCCAGCAGGTGGCCAAGCAGTACGGCATCCGCGCCGCCGCGTCCAACCGGGAGCTGGTGGCGGAGGCGGACGTGGTGATCCTGGCGGTCAAGCCGCAGATCATGAGCGCGGTCCTGAAGGACGTCGCGGGTGCGGTCGATCGCGGCACGCTGCTGATCTCGGTGGCCGCGGGGGTGCCGGTGGCCGCCCTGCGCGAGGCGCTCGGCAAACCCGCGCGGCTGATCCGGGTGATGCCGAACACCCCCGCGCTGGTGCTGGAAGGCGTCACCGCGATCGCGCGAGCGGACGGGCTCGAGTCCGGCGATCTCGAGATGGCGCAGGAGCTGTTCGGCGCGGTGGGGCGCGTGGTGGTGCTCGACGAGGACCACCTCGACGCGGTCACCGGGCTCTCGGGATCCGGGCCCGCCTACGTGGCCATCGTGATCGAGTCGCTGGCCGACGGCGGCGTGAAGATGGGGCTGGACCGCGCCACCGCGATGATCCTGGCCACGCAGACCGTGCTCGGCTCGGCCAAGCTCATCCTCGAGACCGGGATGCATCCCGGGCAGCTCAAGGACATGGTGTCTTCCCCGGGCGGCACCACCATCGCCGGCATCGCGGCGCTGGAAGAAGGGGGAGTGCGGCGGACATTCATCAGCGCCGTGGAGCGCGCGACGCAGCGCTCTCGCGAGCTGGGGAAGAGATCCTAGCGTGCTCGACCTGATCTTCATGCTGCTCAGGCTCTACACGTGGGTGATCGTCGCGGCCGCGCTGATCACCTGGGTGAGTCTGGACCCCCGCAATCCCATTGTGAGGATCCTCCGTCAGATCACCGAGCCGGTGCTCGCACCGGCCCGGCGGCTGCTACCACCGTGGAAGACCGGCGGGCTCGACTTCTCTCCGCTGATCGTCATCTTCGCCATCTGGCTAGTGGAGTGGGTGCTTCGGCATCTGCTTCAGGCGCAGTATTGAGGAGGCCGCCGTGCGCATCACCCCCATGGATATCCGCCAGCAGCAGTTCACGGTGCGAATGTTCCGCGGCTTCGACGTCCAGGAAGTGGACACGTTCCTCGAGGACCTGGCGGGCGACTACGAAGCCATGCTGAAGGAGAACACCCTGCTCAAGGAGCATCTCCAGGCGGCGGAGGAGCGCACCCGCGGCCTCGAGCAGCGTGAGCGCATGCTCCAGGAGACCCTCGTCACCACCCAGAGGATGGTCGAGGAGATGAAGGACAATGCCCGGCGCGAGGCCCAGCTCGTGATCAAGGAAGCCGAGATGCAGGGCGAGAAGACCATCGAGGCCGCGCGCACCGCCGAGGCCGCCATCCAGGCCCAGATCAGCCAGCTCAAGCGCACCCGTCGGCAGCTCGCCGAGTCCCTGCGGGCCACCGTGGACATGTACCAGCGCCTGCTCGACCAGGACCTCGAGGCGGATGCGAACCAGAATGAATGACCTCGGAGGGGGGCTGCGCCCCCCTTCCGACGGTCGTCGCGCGCCTTTCGGCGCGCTCCTTCCTGCCTCCCCCAAAGACGGGTTGCGCGGGCGGAGCCCGCGCTCGAACGGGAACAGTACATCGGGGCAGCTGCTGGAGGTGCGGGTGCAGCCGCGGGCGCGGCGGAACGAGGTCGTGGAGCAGGCGGGCGGCGTGCTGCGGGTGCGGGTGACCGCGGCGCCGGAGGGCGGGGAGGCGAACCGGGCGGTGATCGCCCTGCTCGCCGACGCGCTTGGGGTCGCGCCGTCCCGCATCGCGTTGGTGCGCGGGGCCGCGTCGCGCGACAAGCTGTTCCGGATCGAGCGCGGGTCCCTCACCCTGCCCTCTCCCCGAAGGGGAGAGGGCGATCGCCGGTGATCACGCCGGTTCGCTGGGAAGACGGCCGGCTGGTGCTGCTCGACCAGACGAAGCTGCCCACCGAGGAGGTGGAACGCGCCTGCGCGTCCTGGCCGGAGGTGGCCGAGGCCATCCGCACCCTCGTGGTCCGCGGGGCCCCCGCCATTGGAGTGGCCGCCGCCTTCGGCGTCGTCCTCGCGGCGCGAGCGAGCGGCGCCACGAATCACGCCGCCCTGCTCGCCGATCTCGAGGAGGCCATCAAGGGGCTCGCCGCGACACGTCCCACCGCGGTCAACCTGTTCTGGGCGCTCGACCGCATGCGGCGTCTTGTCGTGGCCAGCGCGGACCTGCCGCCCGCCCGGCTGCGTGACCGGCTCCTCGAAGAAGCCCAGGCCATCCTGTCCGAGGACCTCGCCGCGAACCGCGCCATGGGCGCGCACGGGGCCGCGCTGGTGCCGGACGGGGCGCGCCTGCTCACCCACTGCAATGCGGGCGCGCTGGCCACCGCGGGCTACGGCACCGCGCTCGGGGTGATCCGCGCCGCGCATGAGCGGGGTAAGCTCGCGCTGGTCTGGGTGGACGAGACTCGCCCGGTCATGCAGGGCTCGCGGCTCACCGCGTGGGAGCTGGCCAAGGAGGGGATCCCCTACCGGCTGATCGCCGACGTGGCGGCGGGCTTCGTGATGAAGCGCGGCGAGGTGGACCTGGTCGTGACCGGCGCGGACCGCATCGCGGCCAACGGTGACACCGCCAACAAGATCGGCACGTACTCCGTGGCGGTGCTGGCCCGCCACCACGGCATCCCCTTCTACGTGGCCGCGCCGTCCTCCACCATCGACCCCTCGATCCCGAGCGGCGACACCATCGTGATCGAGGAGCGCGACGCGGCCGAGGTGCGCGGCGTGGCCGGGCGCCAGACCGCTCCCACGGCGGCCCCTGTGTTCAATCCGGCCTTCGACGTCACGCCCGCCGCGCTGATCAGCGCCATCATCACCGAGCGCGGCGTGTTCCGCCCGCCGTACCACTTCAGCTAGATCCCCTCTCAGGGGGGACCCGTATCTCCGCCAACCGCGACACCACCAGCGCCCGCCAGTACCACGACCGCACCGCGCACTCGCCCGAGTCGGTGCGGCGCAGCGGCCACGTGCTCGACTGGGAGACCAAGCCCCTGCCCTTCAAGGTCTACCCCGCGCTCGAGCAGATCCGGCTACCGACGGATCTCCCCGCGCTGACCGCCGATACGTTCGCCGCGCTCGCGCCCGGCGATCCGCCCGCGCGCCCGGTCCCGCTCGATCTCGAGCGCCTCGCCGCGCTGCTCTTCTTCTCCGCGGGTGTCACGCGGGTCAAGACCTACCCGGGCGGCGCCCAGATCCACTTCCGCGCCGCCGCCTCCACCGGCGCGCTCTACCAGACCGAGGCCTATGTGGTGGCCGGCGCGGTCGCGGGGCTCGAGCCGGGCGTCTACCACTTCAGCCCGGGCGACTTCAGCTTGAGGCGGCTTCGCGCCGGCGACTTCCGGGGCGCGGTGGCGCTGGCCACGGCGGACGACGCGGCGGCCGCCCAGCCGGCCTCGGTGATCCTCTCGGCCATCTACTGGCGCAATACCTGGAAGTACCAGGCGCGCGGCTACCGGCACCTCTTCTGGGATTCGGGCACGCTGCTGGCTCAGCTCTTGGCGGTGGCGCGCGCCCTCGACCTGCCGGCCCGCCTGATCACCGGGTTCGTGGACGCCCAGCTCAATGGCCTGCTCGGCCTCGATGCCGAGAAGGAAGGCGCGCTCGTGGCCGTCCCGCTCGGCGCCGCGGGCCCGGTGGCCGCCGCGTCCCCGGTCATCACCACGCTCGCGCCCGAAGTCATCCCCCTGTCCTCTCGAGAGGTCGACTATCCGCTCCTGCGCGACGCCTACGACAACTCCAGCCTCGACTCCGAAGCCGAAGTCACCGATTGGGGTCAGGTCTTGAATTCCGACATTTCACCGGCGCCCTCGCGCTCAAATGTCGTATTTCAAGACCTGACCCCGCTGCCGGGGCCGCTGGCTGGGGCGGGGCGGTCGCTCGCGGAGACCATCGCCAAGCGCGGGTCGACGCGCGAGTTCTCGGGCGAGGCGATCAGCGTCGAGGCGCTGTCGAGCGCGCTCTACCACGCCACGCGCGGGTTTCCCGCCGACGTGCCCGCCGGCCTGGTGGATCTCTACCTGAACGTCCACGCGGTGACGGGGCTCGAGCCCGGCGCGTACGCGTACGACCGTGCCGCCCACGCGCTCGTCCCCCTCCGGGCAGGGGATGTGCGCGAGGCGTCTGCCTTCCTCTGCCTCGAGCAGGCCCTGGGCGGGACCTCGAGCGCGACCGTCTTCTTCCTCGCCGATCTGGCGCGCGTGCTCGAGCGCGGGGGCAATCGCGGCTACCGGCTGGCGAACCTGGAGGCGGGCCTGATCGGGGGGCGGCTCTACCTGGGCGCCTACGGCCAGCGCTTCGGGGCCAGCGGCCTCACCTTCTTCGACCGCGCGGTGGTGGACTTCTTCTCGCCGCACGCGGCGGGCAAGGACGCGATCTTCGTCACTGCCCTCGGCCGCTCCGTGAAGACCTAGCCCCTCACCCTCTAGCCCCTCACCCTGCCCTCTCCCCAGAGGGGAGAGGGGGAAGAGGTTAGAAGTATGCGAGGAGGCGCCCGCAGGCGATCACGCCGATCCAGCAGACGAGGGACAGCACCCCCGCCAGCCTGGCCCAGGTGGGCGTGCCGGCCGCCACGTCCCAGCGCGCCACCGAGCGGAACGGCCACCGGTGGAACGCGGCGGCATTGAGCAGGGCGGTGGCGATCAGGATCAGCTTGATCCGGAAGGCCGGGTTCACCGCGAACTCGGTGGCGTGCGCGGTGAACATCATGAAGCCGGTGGGTGCCACGAGGAGGAAGCCGGCCCGCGCCCACGTGAGCAGATGCGCGGCGAGCCCGCTCACCGCGAGCGAGCGGCCCCGCCCGAGCAGCCGCAGGTCGAAGTAGAAGGCGCCCCCCACCACGAGCACGAAGCCCAGGATGTGCACGATCTCGACGATGGGGTAGAGCCACTGCCACTGGCGCATCGCCACCGCCAGGGCGGACGTCTCGAGCCAGACGAGCCAGGCGGCCCCCTCGGGCGGGTGCACAGCCTAGCGGAGTTCCGTTGTCTTCCCGCCGACCATGATCCGCTCGGCGCGCAGCTCGTCGGGATCCGTGCGGTTGGGGTAGCCCACCACGGTGGCGGTCGCGCCGGGCCGGAGATCGGCGCGGGGCAGGCCGCGGTTCTCCATCCGCGTGGGCGGGGCCAGTACCACGACCCAGACCTTGCCGCCGGCCTCGAGCCGGATGTATCCGTGCGGGTGCTCGTAGCCGGCCTCGCGGACGGTGCCGGTGAGCGTCATCTCCTTGCTGCTGTCGTAGCCGCTCCAGCCGTGATGCGCCACCGCGGGCGCGCTCGCTAGCGCTAGGAGCGTAAGCGTGAATGGGATCAATACGTGTAGTCTCACCCTGGCACCTCTCTTGTATTCGTTCGGCTCGCCTTCGGCTGCGCCTCGCCCTACTCGGACTAGCTCTCTCACCGTGGTTCAGGTCTTGCCGTGTTCGGGTCTTACCGTGGTCAGGGCGCCGGCAGTTGCCCCGCCACCGAGAAGGTCCCGTTCCCGTGCGGCGTGACAATGACCAGCTCGGCCATGGCCGGGCTCACGCCGACGAAGGCCACGATATTGGCGCCGTGGGTCACCAGGATCGTGTTGCCGCCCGCGCGCTTCTCGCCCGCGAGGTCCCGGAAGGCCCGGGTCTGCTCGACCTGCCGCGTGCGGTCGGCGAAGAGCGAGCTCAACGGCTCCCACGGCTCGGCCGATCCGAACGCCAGCCGCGCGGTCTCGAGACAGCGGCACCACCGGCTCGACAGCACCCGCGCCACCGGGATCGCGCGGGCCTTGAAGGCGGCGCCGATCCGTCGCGACTCCTCACGTTCGGCCTCGGTCAGGTTGCGCTGGGTCACACAGTCGTCCAGTCGAAAGCCGGTTGGGTCCCCGACGCCGGGGGTCGTCGTGGCGTGGCGGAGGAGCACCACCTGGCCGCCCGCCGCGAGCCGGCCCCAGAGGCCCTCGTCGGCGCGCGCGGGGCCGACAAGCGCCGGGGCCGCGAGCAGGAGCAGCGCGGTGACCCCGGCGATCCCTTTCGACGGCGACAGTTGGGGCACGGGGCACATGGTACACGGCTTCACAAGATGGGCGCTCGTTGCAAGGTGTCGCGCGCTTCTGATACCGTGGTCGGGTCAACCTGACCCCCAAGGAGCTTGTAATGAAGAAGTACTACCTGATGGCGCCCGGTCCCACGCCGGTGCCGTCGAACGTGCTGCTGGCGATGGCCCAGCCCATGCTCCACCATCGGACGCCGGAGTACGAGGCGCTCTTCCTGGAGGTCCGGGCGGGGCTCAAGCGGCTCTTCCAGACCAGCCAGGACGTGATCCCGTTCACGTCGTCGGGCACCGGGGCCCTGGAGGCCGCCGTGTGCAACACCCTGTCGGCGGGCGACACGGTGCTGGTGCTCCGCGCGGGCAAATTCGGCGAGCGCTGGGAGGAGATCTGCCGCACCTACGGCGTCACCGTGATCCCGCTGGACGCGCCCTTCGGCCAGACGGTGCCCGCTTCCGCCTTCGCGGAGGCGCTCGGCCGCCACCCGGACGTGAAGGCGGTGCTGATGCAGCACAGTGAGTCGTCCACCGGCGTGCTCCACGACGTCAAGGGCGTCGCCGCGGTCACGCGCGCGACCGGCGCGATCCTGGTCGTCGACGCGGTGTCGAGCCTCGGTATCGCCGACCTGCGCATGGACGAGTGGGGCGTGGACGTGGCGGTCGCGGGCTCCCAGAAGGGGCTGATGCTCCCACCCGGCCTGTCCTTCTGCGCGCTCTCCGAGAAGGCGTGGGGCCACGTGAAGGCCTCGCGGCTGCCGAAGTACTACTTCGACATCGCGACCGAGCGGAAATTCGTCGCGAAGAACGAATGCCGCTTCACCCCGGCCGTCTCCATCTTCGTGGGGCTGCGCGAGGTGCTGAAGATGATCGAGGCCGAGGGCCTGCCGAACGTGTTCCGGCGCCACGAGCGGCTGGCCCGCGCCACCCGCTCCGGGGTGGAGGCGCTGGGGCTCGAGCTGTTCGCCAAGACCGGGCCGAGCCCGGCGCTGACCGCGGTGGTCGCGCCGCGCGGGATCGACAGCGAGGCGGTGCTGTCCACCTACTCGACCTCGCACAACATCACGATCGCGGGCGGGCAGGGGGAGATGAAGGGGCAGGTGTTCCGGCTCGGCCACATGGGCTACGTCGGCGACTTCGACGTGATCACCGCGCTCGCCGCGCTCGAGCAGGTGCTGCAGGAGCTCGGCCACCCCGTCGACTTCGGGGCCGCGGTCCGCGCGGCCCAGAAGGTCCTGGCCGAGCGCTGAGCGCGATGCGCGTGCTGCTGGTCCGTCACGCGGAGACCGACTGGAACCGGGAGCGCCGCTTCCAGGGCTGGCGCGATAGCCCGCTGTCCGCCACCGGCCGCGGGCAGGCCGAGTCCGCGGCGCGGCTCCTGGCCGGCTCGCCGGTGGCCGCGGTCTGGTCGAGCCCGCTCGGGCGGGCGCGGGAGACCGCCGCGATCATCGCGGCGCCCCACCAGCTCGCGGTGCGCGAGGCGGAGGCCTTCAAGGAGATGGGCTTCGGGGAGTGGGAGGGGCTCACGCGGGACGAGGTGCAGGCGCGCTTCCCCGACCCGCTCCGCGCCTGGGCCGAAGCGCCGCACGAGGCCGCGTGGCCCAGGGCGGAGACGCTGGCCGCGGTGCGCGCCCGGGCCCTGGCGGGCCTCGCGGCGATGCGGGAGGCCCACCCGGAGCAGACCGTCTGCCTCGTCTCCCACGGGATCACGGGTCGGGTCCTGATCCTGGAAGCCCTCGGCCTCGGCCTCGACCGGCTCTGGGCGCTCCAGCTCGCCTCCGCCGGCATCTCGGAGCTCGAGTTCCGCGACGACTGGACCACGCTGCACCGGATGAACTCGCTCGTCCACCTGACCGACGTCGCGATCGCCTGAGGCCGCCGTGAGCGTGCCGCGCAAGAGCCAGCCGACTCAACTGCCCCCAAGACAACTTCCAAAGGGCGCCAAGATCTACCTGCCCGACGAGGCGGCCCGCAAGCGGGCGGTGGAGGAGCGCCTCTTCGAGGTCTTCCGGCGCTGGGGCTATCGCGAAGTGGTGACCAGCGCGTACGAGTACTTCGACGTGCTCTCCCACGGCACCGACGGAGAGCTGCAGGAGCGCATGTTCAAGATGGTGGACCGGGAGAGCGGGCGGCTCCTCGCCCTGCGCGCGGACGTCACACCCCAGATCGCGCGAATCGTCGCCACCCGGATGCGGGACGAGCCCAAGCCGCTGCGCCTGGCCTACGTCACCGACGTGTTCCGCTACGAAGAGCCGCAGGTGGGCCGCTACCGCGAGTTCTACCAGGCGGGCGTGGAGCTGATCGGGCTGCCCAATCCCGAGGGCGACGCCGAGATGATCGCGATGACCGTCGAGGGCCTCCGCGCCTTGGGTCTCGAGCGATTCCAGATCGACGTGGGGCAGACCGAGTTCTTTCGCGGCATCCTGGACGACGTGGCCGCCGACCCCGCCACCGGAAGGGAGCTGCGGTCGGCGCTGGGCCACAAGGACCTCTCGGCCCTCGAGCGCCTGGTGGGCGAGCTCGCCGCGCCCGCGGCGGTGACCGAGCTGCTGCTGGCCCTCCCCACGCTCTACGGGCGCGGCGACGTGCTCGACCGCGCCGAGCGCCTCGTCAAGAACCCGCGGTCGGAGGCCGCGCTCGCCAACCTGGCCGAGATCTACCGGCTGCTGCGCGCCTACGGCCTCGCCGACTCGGTCCTGCTCGACCTGGGCGAAGTGCGTGGCTTCGACTACTACTCGGGCGTACACTTCGAGGCTTACGTGTCGGGTCTGGGCGCCCCGCTGGTGGGGGGCGGGCGCTACGACCAGATGCTGGCCCGGTTCGGCTACGACTGCCCGGCCACCGGCTTTGCCTTCGAGACGGGCCGGGCGCTGCTGGCGATGGCTTCGCAGGGGGCGGAGCCGCGGCTGCCCGGGCCCGACTTTTTCGTGATCGATTTCACGGCGGACAAGACCCGCGCGCTCGCGCTCTCGCGGCGGCTGCGGGACGCGGGGGCGGCGGTGGCGCGCGACATCATCAGCCGGCCGCTGGCCGAATCGCTGGCCTATGCCCGGGGGCAGCGCGCCGCCTGGGCGCTGGTCATCGGCGCCGACGGGGCCGATCCGGACCTGGTGCGGGTCCTGGATCTCCGGGCGGGAGCGGAAGCGGCGGAGGAACGGATCGTGACGTGCGGCGAGCTGCTCGCGGACCCGCGGCCGCACTTCCCGGGTCTTGGAGACGGAGATGCCTAATATCGTGGTGGTGGGTGCGCAGTGGGGCGACGAGGGCAAGGGCAAGATCGTGGACGTGCTCGCGCCCCACGTGGGCGTGGTCGTCCGCTACCAGGGCGGGAACAACGCCGGCCACACGGTGGTGGTGGGCCGGGAGAAGTTCGTGCTCCAGTCCATCCCCTCCGGCATCCTGCATCCGGGCGTCCGCTGCGTCATCGGCTGCGGGGTGGTGATCGACCCGGCCTCGCTGATCGAGGAGATGGAGTCGCTGGTGCAGCGGGGGGTCTCGCTGGACGGCAACCTTTACATATCCAAGAACGCGCACCTGATCATGCCCTATCACCCGGCGCTCGACCGGGCCTCCGAGTCGCAGGCGGGCAAGCGCCGGATCGGCACCACCGGCAAGGGGGTGGGCCCCGCCTACGCCGACAAGGCGGCGCGGATCGGCATCCGCATGGCCGACCTGCTCGACGAGGAGCTCTTCCGGGAGAAGCTCGAGTTCAATATCCAGCAGAAGAACCGGCTGCTCCGGGAGATCTACGACGAGCAGACGTTCACGGTGGACAGCATCCTCGGCACCTACCTCCGCTACGCGGGCTGGCTCGCCCCGTACGTGACCGACACCGCGCTGCTCCTGCATGGGTGGATCGAGGCCGGGCACTCCATCCTGTTCGAGGGTGCCCAGGGGACCATGCTGGACATCGACCACGGAACCTATCCCTTCATCACCTCCTCCAGCACCACCTCGGGCGGCGCCTCCACCGGTACCGGTGTGCCGCCCACCAAGATCAACGGGGTGCTCGGCATCTCCAAGGCCTACTGCACCCGCGTGGGCGGCGGCCCCTTCCCCACCGAGGTGTCGGGGGAGCTGGCCGAGTTGCTCCGCGCGCGCGGCAACGAGTACGGGGCGGTCACGGGCCGGCCCCGCCGCTGCGGCTGGGCGGACGCGGTCGCGCTCCGCTACGCCGCGCGCATCAACGGGCTCGACACCATCGCGCTGACCAAGCTCGACGTGCTCGATAGCTGCGAGACGGTGCGCATCTGCGTGGGCTACCGGTATCGGGGCGAGGTGCTCACCGACTTCCCGGAGGAGGAGCGCATCTGGACCACCGCGGAGCCGGTCTACGAGGAGCTGTCGGGCTGGCAGAGCTCCACCCACGGCCTGCGCGACTACGCGGCGCTGCCGTCCAAGGCGCGCGAGTACGTCGAGCGCCTCGCCGAGCTGATCGGGGTGCCGGTCTCCCTCGTGTCCACCGGCCCGGTGCGCGACGAGACCATCCTGGTGAGCGACTCGGCGCTCACGCGCTGGTTCCCCGCCCTCCGGAGCGCGCTCCCCGCGCACTGAGGGTATGGCGCTCAAGATCCTGATCGTCGACGACGAGGAGCCGGCCCGCCAGGGCCTGACCGCGCTCCTGGCCCGCTGGGGCTATGACGTGGACGAGGCGGGCGATGGCCAGGAGGCGCTCGCCAAGGCCGCGGCGGGACTGCCCTCGGTCGTGCTCTCCGACCTCGTCATGCCCAAGATGGACGGTCTCGAGCTGCTCCGCGCGCTCAAGACCGACGTGCCCTTCGCCTCGGTGATCCTCCTGACCGGGCAGGGGTCGATCGACACCGCGGTGACCGCGATGAGGGAGGGCGCCTACGACTACCTGACCAAGCCGGTGGACGTGGCGCGCCTGCGGCTGCTCATCCCCAAGGCGGCCGAGCGAGGCGAGGCGCTGCGGGAAGTCGCGCTGCTGCGCCGCAGGCTGAGCCAGGTCTGGGGCATGGGGCGCCTGGTGGGCACCAGCGCGGGCATGCAGGAGGTGTATCGGCTCATCGAGGTGGCGGCGCCCACGACGGCGCCGGTGCTGATCAGCGGGGAGAGCGGCACCGGCAAGGAGCTGGTGGCGCGCACGCTGCACGATCTCTCCCCGCGCGCCAAGGGCCCGTTCGTGGCGGTGAACTGCGCGGCGATCCCGGAGACCCTGCTGGAGAGTGAGATCTTCGGCCACGAGAAGGGGGCCTTCACCGGCGCGCTGGAGCGGCGGCCCGGCTGCTTCGAGCTGGCCCACGAGGGCACCATCTTCCTCGACGAGATCGCCGAGATGAACCCGGGCACCCAGGCCAAGTTCCTCCGCATCCTGCAGGACGGCACGGTGCGGCGGCTGGGAGGCCGGACCGAGATCAAGGTGGACGTACGGGTGCTCGCCGCGACCAACAAGGATCCGGTCAAGGCCATCCAGGAGGGCAGCTTCCGCGAGGACCTGTACTATCGGTTGAACGTGGTGAGCCTCGTGATGCCGCCGCTGCGCGACCGCCGGGACGATATCCCGGCGCTGGTGCAGGCGTTCATGGAGGAGTTCAACGCCCGCTACGACAAGCACATCCGCGCGCTGGACGAGAGCGTGCTGAGCGGGCTCGTCGCCCAGTCCTGGCCGGGCAACGTCCGCGAGCTGCGCAACACGCTCGAGCGCGCGATCATCGTCTGCGAGAACGACACCATCCTGCCCAAGCACATTCCCCCGTCGCCGTCCCTGCGGGTGGCCGATCCCGGCGACGGGCCCGACTCGGTGAGCTTCCGGGTGGGGACGAGCCTGGAGGACGCGGAGAAGGCCCTGATCTTGAAGACCCTCGCGGCCAACGGCAACAACAAGACGCGCGCCGCCGACGTGCTCGGCATCAGCCTCAAGACGCTGCACAACAAGCTCAAGACCTACGGCACCTAGCATGCGACGGCTCGGGGTCCGCGGACGGGAGGCGCTGGTCGTCAGCCTGCTCACCCTGCTCGTGGTCTCCACCGCCACCGCCATCCACCTCTCCCAGCTGAGCCGCGTCGTGGTGCAGGAGGCGGTGAAGCAGGCCGAGCTCATCGCCAAGCAGATCTACGCCCAGACCAGCCGCGCGCTGCAGCGCACCCCCGGCGCCGATCCGCTCGCCGCGCTGCGGGACGATCCGGAGCTGCGCAGCTTCCTCGACGCGAGCGTCGGCTACTCGCCGCACCTGCTCTACGCCCTCGTCACCGACCACACCGGCACCGTGCTGCTCCACACCGAGCGCCAGAAGGAGGGCAAGCCGGAGCCGGAGCGGCCGAACCTGGACGGGCTCCTGAAGGTGGACACCCTAAGCCGCTTCTCCGCGCTCTACACCACGGGCCGCACCTACGAGACGGTGCTGCCGATGACGCTCAACGACCGCCTCTTCGGGTCCATTCGTCTGGGCGTGTCGACCACGCTGCTGCGGCGCGAGGTCACGAGCTCGCTCCAGCAGAGCCTAGCCGTGGCCGCGGTCGCGCTGCCCCTGGCCTGGCTCGCCGCGATGGTGCTGGCGCAGCTCACCGTGCGGCCCATCCGCGCCATCGTGGGCCAGGTGGACCGGATCCGCCGGGGTGAGCCGCTGGAGGCCACGCCGGTGGCGCTGGGCGGCGACGAGTTCCAGGAGCTGTCCTCCCAGCTCACGCGCCTGGGGCGCGAGCTCCAGGCGGACCGGCTGTCGACCCTCAGCGAGAAGGCGCACCTCCAGGGGGTGGTCGACCAGCTGGAAGACGGGGTCATCTTCCTCAACCCGGAGCGGCATATCCTGTTCTTCAACCGGGCCGCGGAGACGGTGGTGGGCCTCCCGCTCGAGCGGACGGTCGGCCTGCCCATCCACGAGGTGCTGGACCCCGCGCATCCGCTGCTGCCCTTCGTGGACCAGGTGCTCGTCGGCTCCGCGGGCATCCGCAACGCCACCGTGGTGCTGCCCCACGACGGCCGCGACAAGGAGTTCCTGGTCTCCGCCTTCCACATGGAGGACGCCCACCGGGTGATGGGCGTGGCGGTGCTGCTGAAGGACCTCGAGTCCATCAAGACGGTGCAGTCCCTGGTGAGCTACTCGGCCAAGCTGGCCGCGCTCGGCCGGCTCACCTCGGGGGTGGCCCACGAGGTGAAGAACCCGCTCAACGCGATGATGATCCACGTCGAGCTGCTCAAGGAGCGGCTCGAGGACTCGGGGGTGGACGTCAAGAAGAGCCTGGAGGTCATCGGCGGCGAGATCCGGCGGCTGGATCGCGTGGTGCAGGGCTTCCTCAAGTTCATGCGACCGCAGGAGCTGACGCTGAAGCCGGTGGATCTCAACGCCATGCTCCAGAGCGTGTGCGCGCTGCTGGAAGCGGAGAGCCTGAGCCACGGCGTGCGCTTCGTCCTCGAGCTGGACGCGGCCTTGCCCGCGGTGAGCGCCGACGAGGAGCTGCTGCGCCAGGCCTTCATCAATATCGTGCAGAACGCGGTGCAGGCGATGCCGAGCGGCGGGGCGGTGCGCATCCGCACCCGCCCCGAAGAGGTCGACTGGGTGCGCGTGACGGTGACCGACCAGGGGGTGGGCATCGCGCCGGAGGACGTGGACAAGATCTTCAAGCTCTACTACACGAGCAAGCCGGGGGGCAGCGGCATCGGGCTCTCGGTGGTGTACCGCATCGTGCAGCTCCACGACGGCACGGTCGAGGCGAAGTCCGAGCTGGGGCGGGGGACGGCCGTGATCGTCCGCCTGCCGGTGCGGTGACGCGCGTGCGCGGGCCGATCTGGCTGCTGCTCGCCGCCGCGACGCTGGGCGGCTGCGCGAGCGCCGGCGACTTCCTGGTGCCCGCGCCGTCCATGGCCCCGCCGCGCGCCGCGACCGCCGGCGAGGAGGATCCCGCGGCCCGGCCGGCGCCGGCGGTCAGGGAGCCCGTGCCCGGGCCCGCTCCGCCCCGGCCCGCGCCCGCGGCACCGCTCGCGACGCCGCCCACGCCCCCCGCGCCGGTCCAGCCGCCCCCGCGCAGCGCGGCGATTCCCCGCGAGCCGCCGGTGCTGGCCCCGCAGGCCAGCGCGGAGGAGGAGCAGCGCCTCAAGGCGCAGGCCGAGCGCCGTATCGAAGGCACCGAGAAGCTCGTGCAGCGGATCGATCCCGCGCGCCTGCCCCGTGAGCAGCAGGAGAACTACCGGACCATCCAGAGCTTCCTCGTCAAGGCCCGCGAAGCGCTCTCGACCCGCGACGTGCAGCGCGCGTTCACGCTGGCCGACAAGGCCTACCTCCTGGCCGACGAGATGTCGAAGGTTCCCCGCTGACGGAGCGTGTAAACCAGAGGAGATCATCATGCGCAGTGTATTCCTGGGATTCACGCTGGCTCTGGGCGCGCTCACCGCGGCATGCACCATCGATCCGCCCGCGGGGACGCCGACGCCCCCGATGGCCGGGGTGCTCGAGCCAGGGCCCCGCGAGGCCCGGTTCGGTCGCACCGGGGAGGAGGTCATCAACAACCCGCAGCTTCGCGACAAGATCCGCAGCCTCTTCGGCGCCGACTGGACACCGGCCGCGGAGGGCCGCGGCAAGATCGCCAAGGGCGCCGCCGCCTACGTCGGTCGCACCGAGCCGCCGCGCGGGGTTCGGGTCGGAGACGCCAACTACGTGGCGGTGACCGGCTGCGTGCCCGCGAACTGCGGGGGCGAGCGCGTGCTGCTGCTGATCCAGGAGAGCGGAGAGGGGCTCCTGGCCCGGCTGGACGAGGGCGGCTTCTCCCACTACTACGCGTACGGGGGTAACTGGGGGCTCGCCGGCACGACGGCGCAGATCGTGGACAGCGCGCGGCGGGCGCTCGAGCGCTCCGGGAACCCGTACCCGCGGACCTGAGGGCGAGCGCACCCTTGACCGGCTCCGGATCGACCGATATGCTGAGGCTTGCCTACCTGGTCCGGTCGTCCTCGCTGGTTGCCTGTGCCATGTGGATACTGAGCGCGCGAGTGGTTTCCGTGGTGTTGGCGGCGCCCCGCGGTCCGGAGCGCGGCGCGTGAGCGACCTTGCGCGTCTCCTCGCCTGGGCGGACGAATGGTTGGCCGGACCCGGCAGCATCCTGCTCATGACGGACTACGACGGCACCCTGACCCCCATCGTGGACGACCCGGCCGACGCGGTCCTCGCCACGCGGACCCGCGAGGACCTCGCGCGCCTCGCCCGCTCACCGCGGGCCGGGGTGGCCGTGATCTCGGGGCGCGGCCTCGAGGATCTGCGGGCCCGCGTGGCGCTGGACGACGTCATCTACGCGGGCTGCCACGGGCTCGAGATCGAGGGACCGAACCTCGCCTTCCGTCATCCGGACGCGCTGGCCCAGCAGGCCATGTTGTGGGCGGTGGGGGACGTGCTGGTCCGCCGGGCCCCCTCGGTGCGCGGGATGCGGGTGGAGACGAAGGGCCTGGCGGTGGCCGTGCACTACCGGCACGTGGCCGCCGACGAGATCCGCCGGGTCGAGATCGAGCTGGCCCGGGCGATCAGCGAGCAGGGGAGCCGGCTCAAGATCTTCCATGGCAGCAAGGTGATCGAGGTGCTGCCGCAGGTGGCCTGGACCAAGGGCGAGTGCGCCCTGTGGATCCAGGAGCGACTGCGGGCGAGCCTGCCCGAGCCGGCGCTCTGGCTCTACCTGGGCGACGACTGGACCGACGAGCACGCCTTCGAGGTGCTCAGCGGCCAGGCGCTCACGATCCGGGTCGGCGATGCGGTGCCCGCGTCCAAGGCGGCGTACCGGCTGCACGACGTCTCCGAGGTCCACCAGCTCCTGGCCCTGCTCGCCGACGGGGTCACCGCGGAGAGCCGCGCATGAGGTTCCAGCTCCGGCTGGTCGCGGCGCTCTGGGTCGCCTCCCTGGTCGTCATCGGGGTCTTCGCCTACCTGCAGATCGCCGAGGAGCGCCAGCGGCTGATCAATGAGCTCGACCGGCGCGCCGCCCTCGTGAGCGAGAGCCTCAAGGAGGTCCTGGAGCCGGTACTGGCCCGTGGCGGCAACAAGGCCCAGATCGACCGGCTGATCAAGAAGTTCAGCAAGCCGGACCTGGATCTGGCGGTCTACGACCGGGTCGCCTCGATGATCTCGGTCACGCCGAGCGTGTCCAAGGTGATCGAGACCCCGCCCCCGGAAGTGACGTGGGCGCTCACGTCGGGGGCGGTGCAGACCGGCTTCCGCAAGCTCGACGGCAAGACCCTCTACGTCTACGCGGATCCGATCCTGCGCGACGACAAGGCCACCGGGGCGCTCGTGGTCTTCCTCGACGCCTCCGCCCTCAAGGTCGCCGAATGGGAGCGCTGGCGCTTCAACGCCATCCGCTTCCTGGTCTTGGCCGTGGTGCTGGCCCTGATCGCGCTGCTCGTCGTCCGCATGAGCCTGACCCAGCCGCTGGCCAAGATGGCGCGCTGGACCAAGGCGGTGCGGCGGGGCCACGCGATCGACCCGCCCGAGATGCCGGACGAGAGCCTCTTCGGCCCCATCGCGCGCGAGGTCACGGTGCTGGCCAAGAACCTGCAGCGGGCGAAGGCGGCCGCCGAGGAAGAGGCCGCGCTGCGCCTGATCGGCCAGACCCTCTGGACGGAGGAGCGGCTCAAGCAGTTCGCCAAGATGCGGCTCGGGGAGCGGCCGCTGGTGGTGGTCTCCAACCGCGAGCCCATCAGCCACGTCTGGAAGGACGGCCGCATCCAGGTGATCACGCCGGCCAGCGGCCTCGTCACCGCGATGGATCCGGTGATGCGCGCCTGCGGCGGCATCTGGGTCGCGCAGGCCAGCGGCGACGCGGACCGGGAGACCGCGGACGCGCGGGGCCGCCTCCGCGTTCCCCCCGACGACCCGCGCTACACGCTCAAGCGCGTCTGGCTCACCCCGGAGGAGGAGCAGGGGTACTACTACGGCTTCTCCAACGAGGGCCTGTGGCCGCTCTGCCACATCGTGCACAACCGGCCCCTGTTCCGCCCGGAGGACTGGGCGCACTACCGGGCGGTCAACGAGAAGTTCGCGGCCGCGGTGCTGGAGGAGATCGCGGGCACCGAGTCGCCGATGGTGCTGATCCAGGACTACCACTTCGCGCTCCTGCCCGGGCTCATCAAGCGCGAGCGCCCGGACGCGCGCACCGCGATCTTCTGGCACATCCCGTGGCCGAACTTCGAGGCCTTCTCGATCTGCCCGTGGCAGGACGAGCTGCTCCTGGGCATGCTGGGCGCCGACCTCATCGGCTTCCACACCCAGTATTACTGCAACAACTTCCTGGACACGGTGGAGCGGGCGATCGAGGCCCGCATCGACTGGGAGCGCTTCTCGGTGACGCGCGGCCAGCACGTGACCTCGGTGAAGCCGTTCCCCATCAGCGTGGCCCCCGGGTTCGTGGACAATCCACCCACGACTTCTCGACAAGCGCTCCTCGCGAGCTTGGACACCACCGCCGAGTTCCTCGGGGTGGGCGTGGAGCGGCTCGACTACACCAAGGGCCTGCCCGAGCGCTTCCGGGCGCTCGGCCGGTTCTTCGAGCGCTTCCCGGAGTACCGCGAGCGCGTGGTCTTCGTGCAGCTCGCCGCGCCGAGCCGCAGCACCATCCCGCGCTACCAGGCGCTGGAGGCCGAGGTGGACGCGGCGATCCAGGAGGTGAACGGGACGTACCAGACCAAGCGGTGGAAGCCCATCCTCTACTTGAAGCGGCACCACGAGCACCGCGACATCTGGCCCTTCTACCGCCACGCCGACTTCTGCATGGTGACCTCGCTGCACGACGGCATGAACCTGGTCGCCAAGGAGTTCATCTCGGTGCGCGAGGACGAGGAAGGGGCGCTCATCCTGAGCCAGTTCACCGGCGCGTCGTCGGAGCTGCGGGACGCCATCCTGGTGAACCCGTACGACGTGGACGGCATGGCCGAGGCCATCCGCACCGCGGTCGCGATGCCGAGTGATGAGCGCCGGGCGCGCATGGGGCGCATGCGCGAGGGGGTGCGCGAGCACAATATCTACCGCTGGGCGGGGCTCCTGCTGAGCGAGCTGGAGCGGATTCCCGAGACCCAGGTCTCCACCCCTGAGCCGGCGGCCTGGGACAAGAAATAAAAACGAAAAAGGGGGGAGGGACGCGAGTCCCTCCCCCCTTGGTAGAGCGTACTAGGAGTTCTTCTAGTCCTGATCCACCAGCATCTTGACGGTGACCCGGCGCTTCTTCTCGTCCGGGGTCTCCTTGGCGGTGATGGGTCCGAGACCCACCGCGTGCACCCGCGTGAGCGGGATGCCCTTCTCCACCAGGAAGCGACGCACCGCCTCGACCCGGCGCTGGCTGAGCCCGTAGTTGTAGTCCACGGTGCCCTTCGGGTCGGTGAAGCCACCCAGCTCCACGATCAGGGTGGGATTGCCCTGCAGCTCCTTCACCACACCGGCCAGCGCGGTCTGCGCCCCGTCGGTGAGCTCGGCCTTGTCGAAGCCGAAGTAGACCTCGAGGGTGTCGGCCGTCTTCTGGTTGTAGCGGTTCGACCACAGCCGGGTCAGGCGGGTGTCCACGCCCTCGGCCTTGGTCATCGCCGCGTCGGCCCGGCTCCGGGCCTCGGCCACGGCGCCCTCCAGGCTCTTCACCTGGGTGGTCACGCCCTTGACCTCGGTATTGACGCCCTCGACCTGGCCCTCGACCTTCACGAAGCGCTGGTCGACCTCGACGTCCTTCTTCGCGAACATGTCACGCACGAAGCCCTTCGTGGCGCACCCGGATACCAGCAGGACTGCCAGTGGCAGCAGGACGCCGATCTTCATCACCTGTCGCATGTACCCGCCTCCTTTGTTAACGTTGACTGACGTATACGACGAATTGCGAACCTGCCTGGGAGAGCAACAAGCAAGCCAAGCGGGTGAGGGGCGAGGGGTCGAGGCGGGGTGCGTCATTTCGTGCGCTCTGGCCTCTATTTGCGAGGCACCGCCGTGCCGCCGGGGACGCGCGCTAAGAGCCAGATTCGATGGCGCGTTTATAAACTTTACACACTGCGTGTAATCGTTACACGGCCCCCTCGCCCAGAGGCTAGTGGACGGGGGCGGGCATGTGGATGTAGAGCTCCTGCTTGGTCGGCTTGGCCCCGGCCAGAGGGCGGGGCGGCCGCATCTCGTAGCGGACCGGCTGCTGGTGGTCGGCGTACTGCCGCTCGGGGTTATAGACCGTGCTGAACTTCCAGAGCATCCGGAGGTAGTTGGTCTGCCCCCGGGCCGCCGCCTGGAGCGCGGCCCCCCCGTAGCGGCGCACCGCCCCCCAGCCCAGGTGCTTGCGGTTGAGCACGGCCTGGGTCCGGACCAGCTCCTCGTAGAAGCGCTTGAGCGGGAGCTTGGTGGGCAGCACTGCGTGCTGCACGTCGAAGAGGCGGTAGTCGCGAGAGGTGAGCTGTCGCGACTCGGTCAGCCAGAGCTCGGTGCCGGGGTAGGGGGTGGCCACCGTGAAGTGCACGACCTCGGGCACGGTGAGCGCCCAGTCCCGCACCTGGGCGAAGCGGGTCTCGTCCCAGCTCGGGTCCGCGATGATATTGATGGCCACGGTGAGGCCGAGCGACCGGGCGATCTCGAGCGCCCGGAGGTTCTCGTTGAGGGTCACGCGCTTGCGGTGGAGCCGGAGGGCCTCGTCGTCCAGGGCCTCGATGCCGAGGAACATGTAGAAGAGGCCGAGCCGCTTCCAGTACGCGAAGAGCTCCTGGTTCTTGATCAGCACGTCGCAGCGTGTCTCCAGGTAATACTGCTTGCGGATGCGCCGGCGCTCGATCTCGCGGGCGATCGCGAAGCCGTGCTCGGCCTGGATGAAGGCGACGTCGTCCACGATGAAGACGTTGGGCTCGCGGATACGCGCGAGGTCCTCCCCCGCCGCCTCCGGTGAGCCCTTGCGGTAGCTGCGCCCGTAGAAGGTCCACGCGCTGCAGAACGAGCAGTCCCACGGGCAGCCGCGCGTGAACTCGATGGACGCGCAGGGATCGAGCACCCCGATGAAGTACTTGTGCCGGCGGCGGCTGAGGTGGCGGGCGGGGAGGTGGAGATCGAGGTCCTTGAGCAGGGTCGGGCTCGGGCCCGCGCCGTGCCGGGTCACCACGCCGGGGAGCGTCTCGAGCTTCGGATCGCCGATGGCCTCGAGCACCCGCGGCGCGATGACCTCGCCCTCGCCGCGCACGATGCAGTCGATGGCGCCGCCGGCGTGGTCGAGGAACTCGGCGGCGATGAAGGACGCGCTGTGCCCGCCGACGAAGACGAAGGGGGCGCCGCGCCGGGCCTTGGTCTCCTTGGCGAGATCCACCACCTCCGGGACATTGGCCAGGTAGTTCACCGAGAAGCCCACCGCCTGCGGCGCGAACGTCTCCACTTCGCGCCAGTAGTCGGCGTGCTGGAAGATCTGCAGGTCGAGCAGCCGCACCTCGTGTCCGGCGGCCTGGATGGCGGCGGCCACGCGCTCGAGGCCGAGCGGCTCGAGCCGCAGGTACAGCTCCGAATACATCAGCGGGCTCGGATGCACCAGCAGCACTCGCATCGTCGTCACACCTCCCCGGGAGGATTTTCACGCAGCATACGGCAACCCCGCGCGGACTGCCTCTAGTTGTCGCGCGTGCCGCTCGCTAAGTCCGCGCCACGAAGAAAAAATTACCCGTTTCGATGTAACGCTTACACGACAAGTGTCCACCGGCTGACACCGGCCCCCCGCTCCGGCATTCCTCGAATTTCGCTAACTGATCGTAATGCCGAGCTTCCGCGGATTCTGGTGGACCCTCTCCGTTTGGCACCGCGGTTGCCTATGGATGCGGAGATCCAGCGACATGGCCACGATCGGGCTGAACGGCGACGCGGAGACGGAGGGACGAGATCGGCTGCTGCTGGTCGATCCCTACGGGACGAGCCGCGAGGGCCTGGGCGCCGCGCTCCGCGGCAGCGGCTTCACCGTCGAGACGGCGGAGGGCAGCTCGGAGGCCATCCGCAAGGTCGGCGACGGCGAGTTCGATCTGGCCATCATCGATCTGGACCTGCCGCCGGCTCACGGGATCGCGGAGGACGGCTGGGACCTGGTGCGCATCCTGCGCGCCGCGGACCCGGCGCTCCTGATGGTCCTCATCGCCGCCGAATGCCACCCCGACACGCAGGCGGAGGCGCTGCGCTACGGCGCCGCCCACCTGCTCGAGAAACCCATCAGCCCGCGCGAGCTGCGGAGCATCGTCCGCAATCTGCGCCCGGAGATCACCCCCGTATGAAGCGCGCGTCGATCGGCCTCGGTATCCTCGTCACCTTCTTCATCCTCGCGATGTTCCTCATGGCCGACGCGGAAGTGACGCCGGTGGACGACCCGGCGCTGATCTCGGCGAGCGCCCCCGCCCGCTGAGAACGCTCGGAGGGGGGCTGCGCCCCCCTTCCGAACCTCCCCCCGAAAACAGGTTGCGCGGGCAGAGCCCGCGCTCGAAGTGAAACTAGCCCGCTCGCCCTCCCTGGGCAGGGGCCTCTGTCTGCGGTACCATTCCCTCCGTGACTGACTACCCGAGTCTCTGGCTCCTCGTGCTGCTGGCGGGCTGGGTCATCGGCGCGCTCTTCGTGGGCATGGTGGGCGGCGCCACCCGGGGCGTGCAGGGCTTCTTCGTCTGGCTGCTCGCCGCCCTCATGTTCTCGCCACTGCTGGCCATGCTCGGGCTCATCGCGGTCCTGCTGGGCGATCTCGTGCGCGAGGTCGAGATCAAGGCCATTCACGGCTCGGCCGATCTGCCGACGCGCTCGGCGTCGGGCCGCTTCGCCCACCTGGCGGGCGAGGACTGACACACGACCTACGATCGCGGCCTCCCGCCGCGGTCGACAAGAGACGGTTCACGAGACAGGTTGGAGGAGAGCATGGCGACGACGGTCGGGCTGCTGCATCCGGGGGACATGGGAGCGGTGGTGGGCGCGTGCGCGAGGGCCGCGGGGCAGCGCGTGCTCTGGGCCTCCGCGGGGCGCAGCGCGGAAACGCGCGGGCGCGCGGCCGCCGCGGGGCTCGAGGACGCGGGCACCGTGGCCGCGGTGATCGCGACCAGCGATGTGGTGCTCTCCATCTGTCCGCCTCACGCGGCGCTCGACCTGGCCCGCGAGGTCGCGGCCCAGCGCTTCACCGGCCTCTTCGTGGACGGCAACGCGGTCGCGCCGGCCACCGCGCGGGAGATCGGCGCGGTGGTGGAGCGGGGCGGGGCCACCTTCGTGGACGGCGGCCTCATCGGCCCGCCCCCGCGCGCCGCCGGCTCCACGCGCCTCTATCTGTCGGGACGCGAGGCCAAGCGCGCGGTCGCGCTCTTCGCCTCGAGCGCGCTCGAGGCGATCGCGGTCAACGACGTGCCGGGGGCGGCTTCCGCGCTCAAGATGGCCTACGCCGCCTTCACCAAGGGGACCTCCGCGCTGCTGATGGGCGTCCGCGCGCTCGCCGCGAGCGAAGGGGTGGACGACGCCCTGCTCGCCGAGTGGCACCGCTCGCAGCCCGAGCTGCCCAAGAAGTCGGAGGCGGCCGCGCGGGACAACGCGCGCAAGGCCTGGCGCTTCGTCGGCGAGATGGACGAGATCGCGGCGACCTTCGAGGCCGCCGGGCTGCCCGGCGGCTTCCACCAGGCGTGCGGCGAGATCTACCGGCGGCTCGCCGACTTCAAGGACGTGACGACACCGCTCGCGATGGCCGACCTGGTCGAGCCACTCACGCGCCCGCGCCGGAAGAAGTAGCCGCCGCTCCCGCCCGTAACAATCCGGACCATCTTACTATCCGTAGATACCCGTAGAGCCTACACTCCCCCGCGGACGGAGGCGCCCGGTTGATTTCTGGCCTCTCCGAAGGCGACGGCGCATGGCTCAGGAACCGAGACCGGATCGGCCCAAGGTTCTCGTCGTGTCCGACGAGCGCCCGACCCGCGCGTTCGTCGTCAAGTGCCTGAGCGCCGCCTATGACGTGGTCGAGAGCAAGGACAGCCGGGGCGCCATCCGGGCCATCGCCGCGTCCGGCCGGGATTTCCGCGCGGTGATCGTGAGCCGTCGCCCCGTCAAGAATCGCACGCAGGCTCAGGCGAGCGTGGGGCTGGTCAAGACCATGTACGAGCGCTGGCCCTGGATCCCCGTCGTCGTCATCGGCCGCATCCCGGACCGGGCCCGGGTGACCGGCCAGATGCTGCTGAGCGGGGCCCGCACCGTCGTCCAGGAGCCCGTCACGGCCGCCGCCTTCCGGGCCGCCGTCACGCGGGTGGTCGGCCGAGCGGGGAAGCGGGTGCCCAGTGCCTCCACCGTCGCCGCGATGAATCGGATCCGCGGCTTCCTCGGCGAGCACGTCGGGGAGAACCTCACGCTCGGCGAGCTCGCCGCCATGGCCACGATGAGCCGCTCGCACTTCTCCCACACCTTCCACACCGTGCTGGGCATGTCGTTGCGCGACTACGTCCGCGATCTCCGCCTCGAGCGGGCCCACCTGCTCCTGCTGGCCTCCAGGATCTCGCTCACCGCGATCGCGGCCGAGTCCGGCTTCTACGATCTGCCTCATCTCGACAAGGCATTCCGGCACCGCCTGGGCATGTCGCCCCTGGAGTTCCGACACCGCTACAACGGGCGCTTCCACTCCGAGGGTGCGCGTCTCTAACCGCGCCAAGGGTAGTCGCATCCCGCTCGCCCGAGGCTCCTTCCCCGGCGCTTGACTCCTCGCCCCTCGACGCGCAGGCTTCGATCCAGTGATGAACCGGCGCGCCTTCATCTCATGCACCACCTTCGGTATGCTCGCCGGCTCGCTCGCCGCCGCCGCGCAGCAGACGGGGAAGGTGTATCGAGTTGGCCATCTGGCGGCCAGCACCCCCTCCGCAGAGAACACGAGGCTGCTGGCCGCCTTTCACGGGGAGCTGCGTGAGCGGGGTTGGGTCGAGGGGCGGAACATCGCCTTCGAGTATCGGTGGGCGGAAGGACGGTACGATCGGCTTCCGCGGCTGGCCGGCGAGCTGGCCGAAGCGAAGGAGTACTAACCGTGCGAAGCGCCAGTGATCTCGAGCGCGCCTTCGAAGCGGCCGCCCGGTCCGGTGCCGCCGCGGCCCTACGGATGGTGGACCCCACCGTGGGGATTCTCCGCGTCAGGACGGTGGAGCTTGCGGCGAAACATCGACTGCCGGTGATGTATGTCTTCCGGGAGGACGTTGAGGCCGGTGGCCTCGTGGCGTATGGAGCGAGCCTGCTTGCGCAGTTCCGGCAGGCGGCTACCTTCGTCCATAAGATCCTCCGAGGCGCCAGGCCCGGTGATTTGCCGATCGAGCAGCCCACGAAATTCGAGGTTGTGATCAACCTCAAGACCGCCAAAGCGCTCGGCCTGACGATCCCCCAATCACTCTTGCAGCGGGCGGATCAGGTGATCGAGTAGTGGACCGGCGCACATTCCTCGGCGCTCTTGCTAGCGGCCTCCTCGCCGCGCCGCTCGCCGCCCAGGCGCAGCCGCCGGGGAAGGTCTACCGGATCGGCATGCTCGAGAGAACGTCGCCGGCGACCAATGCGGCCAACTTCGAGGCCTTCCGACGAGGTCTGCGGGAGCTCGGGTACGTTGAGGGGAAGAACCTCGTCATCGAGTACCGATCTGCCGATGGCCGAGACGAACGATTCGCGGGTCTGGCGACTGAACTGGTTCGCCTGAACGTGGACCTTATCCTGACCAGGGGGACGCCGGCGGCCCTGGCGGCCAAGAATGCTACGGGAACGATTCCGGTCGTCATTACGGGGCTTGCCGATCCTGTTGGGCAGGGAATCGTCGCGAGCCTCGCCCGCCCGGGTGGAAATATCACCGGGGTGAGCGCCATTGTGACGGAGTTATACGCGAAACGGGTCGAGCTCCTCAGAGAACTGCTTCCGAGAGCCTCCCGAATCTCGGCCCTCTTCAATATGAGTAACCCCTCACTTCCCCCGGCGTGGAAAGAGATCGAGACGGCGGCGCGATCCCTCGGCATGCAGCCGCAGCTCCTCGACGTGCGAAAGCCTGAGGATCTGGGCCCGGCATTCGATGGCGCCGTCAGGCGGCGGACGGACGCGCTCGTCGTGGGGCTTGACACCCTCACACAGGCGAGCCAGCGACTCATCGTTGACCTTGCCGCAAAGCATCGACTGCCGGCGGTCTACGCCTCCATGGAGTTTGCTGGGGGGTTGGTTGTCTACGGAGTGAACTATCCGGACCACTATCGCCGCGCCGCGACCTTCGCGGACAGGATCTTCAAAGGCACCCAGCCGGGGGACCTGCCCGTCGAGCGGCCGACGAAGTTCGAGCTGATTATCAACGTCAAGACGGCCAAGGCCCTCGGCCTCACGATCCCGCCGTCGCTCCTGCAGCGGGCGGATCAGGTGATCGAGTGAGCCGGCCGCGGGCCCAGGCGCGACGTCGGCTCGAGGAACCGGGAGAGAGACCCCGCGATGAGCCTTCAGTCAGCGCTCGAGGCTCGCGGCCCGAGCGCGGTGCCCACGGCCGACAGCAGGGCCTCGAGGGTGATGGGTTTGACGAGGACGCGCGCGTCGGGCGGAAGAACGCCCTCGGGGAGGTTCCCACGGGAGTGGCCGCTCATGAAGATCACCTTGACGTCCGGCCACCGGTGTTGCACTCGCACGGCGAGCTCGGGCCCGCTGCGGTCGCGCATCATGACGTCCGTCAGCAGGATATGGATAGGGCCAGGATCCTCGTCCAGCATCGCGAGGGCGCGCTCGGAGTCGCTCGTCGCCAGGACCCGGTACCCCCGCGACTCCAGGATCTCGCGAATGATCTCGATGATGGGCGGTTCGTCGTCTACCACCAACACCGTCGCGGCCATGAGCGTCTCTCGGATTAAGAGGAAAGGCCGATGCAGGCTAGCAGAAACGATTCGGCATCACCTATCGAAATCGCCTATGTCGCCTTGCCGCCATAAGGTGCCGAGCACGGTATGCCGGTACTGCGGGCGGGACCTGCCGGGCTTGCGAGCCAGATCGGCCTGGGCGCTTCTCGGGCCTGTCGGGAGACTGATATGCCGAAGCCCAGCGGCAAGACGAAGGCGAGGAAGGCCGCGCAGTACGACCTGGACAGCAGGAAACTGGGAAGCAGCCCATGCGGACCCTCGCGAACCGGCGGTTGCGGGCACACGGGAAGGCACAGCTGCGGCGAGACGGCGGCGCCGGGGATGTATGGGCCTAGAGGAAGGAGTCGTTCGGCGCGGCGCCGCGCTGGATGCTCTGGGCGACCATCGCGCCAGGACTGTCACGGCTGTAGGTGATCGTGACGTGAGTTCCAGAGCCGAATCGTTCCACGATCAGCCCATCCGCGAGAGCCATGCGGGTACTGTCGCTCAGGACGATGTGGTGAGCCTGTTGCTCTTTGAGGATGCCGACCATGATCCCTGACACCATGACCGGGAGTGTCCGTCTGGAGTCGAGGGAGGTCTATTGGACTTTAGCCCCAGTGATCCGGGGGCCGGGGCTGGCGGGGGAGTGACGATGCCGAAGCCGAAGAAGGCAGGAGGGCGAGTCGTCAAGATGAGCCCGTTGACCATCGCCAGGATCGAGGCCGAGCTGCTCGCCTTGGCCGCGGCGCTGAAGGCCAGGGTTCCCGACCTGACGCCGGCCAAGCTGCAGGCCCTCAAGAAGCGGCTGCGCCGGGCGATGGGGCTCATCCGATGATCGCCGTGCAGCAGACGCGGAAGTACGTGATCCTCGTCGCTCGCGACCAGGCGGATCTGCGCGAGCACTTGCGCAAGGCCTTCGCCGCGGACGACAAGGTCCGGATCGTCGAGGCCTCCGAGGCCGACGCGCCGAAGCACTCGGAGAAGATCGCCCGGCGCCTGCGGATCCACGGCGCCGTCATCCTGCGACCCGCCGACTACGAATGGAGGTATGCTTAGATGCTCGGCGTTCCGGGATTGGTGGTCCTTCGATGAGTAAGTCCCTTCTGGCCCAAGTGAAGAAGTGGCGAGCCAAGGATCGCCATACCGGCATCGGAAGGGACGGGCGCATCCCGTACACCTATCAGCACGTGGACTCCCCTCCGAAGAGCGCGGTTGAGGTGTATCGAGTCGAGACGTTCATTCCGTTCCTCGATGTACCGATTCACCGCGACGTGTACTACGTCCCGGCCTCGGACCTGGAAGGCTTCTTCGATGGCTGGGGTGAGCATGCGACTATCGTCGTTGACGTCCGTCCACTGACAGTAGCGGAGGCCCTCGAGGAGCTCCGGAGGTTTCGGCTCCAAGCCGAGGCTGCGGGGGAATAGGGACGCACACCTGCGCGTCCTGGCTCATCATGCGGGGGCGGAGCCTGAAGGAGGTGCAGGAGCTGCTCGGGCATCAGACCTTCGCCATGACCCTGCGGTATGCCCGCCTGAGTCCGGACCGCCTTCGCGACGCCGTCGCGAGCCTGGATCGCCCCGCAGAGGCCCCGGCTCAGCACACGGTCAGCACAAAGATGGTAGAATCGCCGGCGAGCTCCGCGTAACTGCCTGTCGAGCCGTTAGCTCAGTTGGTAGAGCACCTGACTTTTAATCAGGGGGTCCTCGGTTCGATCCCGAGACGGCTCACCACTTCCGTCGCCGCCCTACCGCCTCCAGCTCCACAGCAGCTTCCAGACGAGGCGCACCGCCACGTCGCCCACGCGCATCCACCAGCGGTCGCGCCGAGGACGAGCAGGGACTCGGTCGGTCATCGGCGGCACTCTACCACGGCCCCCGGACGCAGCAGGGCCGCCACTTTCGGGACGGGCCCCTTTCAACGCGAGGTGCGTAGGCTAGCTGCTGCCGGTGAGAGCTTGGCGGACGGCCTTGCGCAGCTCTTCGGGGCTGAAGGGCTTGGAGAGCACGGGCACCCGGGAGGCGGCGAGGAAGCCCGCGTAGTCGAGGGAATGGGCCTGGCCGGTCACGTAGATCATGCGGGGCATCGCGGCGCCGTGACGGAGCTGGAGCGCCCAGTAGAGCGCGGCGCCGTCCATCTTGGGCATCCGCAGGTCGCTCAGGATCAGATCGTAGCTGCGCTGATCGGTGAGCTGGAGCGCCGCGGCGCCGTCCGGAGCCACCTCGATCTCGTAGCCGTTCTCCATCAGCACGTCGGCGATGAGCTCGCGCACGTCGGGCTCATCCTCGACGATCAGGACGATCGCCCGTCCCGTCATCGCCTCTCCCCGGTCTGGTGCGTGTTGTAGGTGCGAATTGGCAAGGCCAGGATCCCCCGCGAGTCTAGCAAAGGGCTGCGGAGACGCAAGGCTCACGCGCGGACCAGGAGCGGGTAGCGGCCGACGCGGTGGCCCGAGATCAGGAGCTCCACCACCCAGACCCCCGCCTGGGCGAGATCCCGCTTCTCGAGACGGTCCACCTGCCAGGTCCAGAGGGCGCCTTCCTGCGACTGATCCATCGGCAGATCGCTGGTTCGCGTCACCACGCCATCGGGATTGATCCAGCGGACCTGGATGTTCAGCAGGCCGCCCGTCTGCTGGATGCCGTAGAAGAACGTCACCGGGTTCCGGACCGTGAACTCCTTGACTCCGGGCGGCATGTTCCGGCGGAAGGCGGTGAACAGCAGGGTGCCTGGGACGGGTGCCGTGTCGGTGAAGTAGGCGAACTTGACCAGGCTCGCCGCCTCGAAGCCCGAGAGGTTCAGCGCCGCGGGGGTGGGCCGGCGGGGTGGGCGTTGCGTCGAGTCGCGGCGCGGCTGATTGGGCACGTGCGTTCACAGATAAGTGTAGACGACTTCAAATGTTTTGCCCAGCCAGCGGCATCCGCTCGCGCCCCACGCGGCGGGCCGGTGACGAGAATCGGCGCGGCCGCCGCGCGCGGCGCCCGCGCGCTTTCGTGGCGGAGTTTTCCGACGTGCGTGTCGTGGCAAGGGACTTGCGTCGGAGGGAAGCGCCCGTTCCGAGGAGGCCGACATGAAAGCGTTTACATGCACGCTCGTTGCGATCCTCGCGATGGTGTGGCCATCGGCCACGGCCGTCGCGCTCGACCTCACCTTCGACGACGTGATGAGCGTCGCCAATCCGCTCGTGACGATGCTCGACACGCACGGCTATCGCTTCACCGGGTCGTTCCGGACCATCGACACGCCCGGCGGCCTGCTGGCGAGCAACGGCTCGGCCGTCTACCTGGGCCAGGAGGTCTCCGGGCCCGGCATCACGGTGACGCGAGCCGATGGGGGGCCGTTCTTCCTCTACGAGTTCGACGCCGCGGGCCTCTACGTCCCGCCCTCCGCGGGCTCGCCCAATGCACGGCAGGTGAGTCTGGTCGGGCTGCGGGTCGGCGGGGGCATCCTGGTCGCGTCCTACGGGCTGAGCAGCCTCCCCAGCTTCGCCCACTTCTCGGTGCCCAGCACCTGGAGCGACCTCCCGGCGGTGACCTTCGCCGGGCTCCTGTCCGCGGCCACGCCCGGCGCGCTTGCGCTGGACGACGTCGGGGTCGGCGAAGGCCCCACGTCCGTGGCCGAACCCGGCACGCTGGCGCTCGTCGCACTGACCGCGCTCGGAATTGGCGGCGTGGCCCTGACGCGCCGCCGTAGCAACGCCTTCCGACCCCGGTAGCTCCGCCGCCCGCCCCTCCCCTCCCGGGGGAGGGAGTTGACCCAAAAGTATCCAGACGGTTACTATTGACCCACTCAATCCATGCCGACCGCCGCCCCTTCCAAGCGCCCGCCCATCACACACGCCCGCGACCCCCAGCGGACCCGCGACCGCATCCTGGCCGCGGCGCTGGCCGAGTTCTCCGCGCACGGCTTCGCGGGAGCCCGGGTGGCGCGCATCGCCCGCCGGGCCCGGGTCAACAAGCGGATGCTCTACCACTACTTCGGCAACAAGGAAGATCTCTTCCGCGAGATCTTCGACCGCAAGCTCCGGGAGCGCGCGGGCTGGATCACCGAGGCGCCCGCCGACCTGGGGGCGAGCCTCCGGTACTGGTTCGCGATGGCCTGCGAGGACAGCGACTGGATCCGGCTGACCCAGTGGGAGGCGCTCGGTCTCGGGGAGGGCCCGGTGATCCAGGAGGCCGAGCGGCAGGCGTCGCTCTCACGGGCTCTCGACGACCTGCGCGATCGCCAGCGCCGCGGTCTCCTCCCCGACCTGGACGCGGGCCACCTGCTGCTGGCGATCCTGGGGCTGATCGCGTATCCGCTGGCCTTCCCGCAGGTGACGCGGATGGTGACGGGCCGCGCCTCGTCCGATCCGGTATTCCACAAGGAGCGGGCGGAGTTCCTGCAGCGATTCTCCGACGCGCTGGCGCTGAAGCGGGCCGGCGTGGAGGGGCGGGCATGAAGGCGGGCATGAAAGCACTCTGGGCCGCGCTGCTGCTGGCCGGGCCCCTGCTCGCGGGCTGCGACAAGGGGGCGGATCCCGCCACCGCCAAGGGCGCGCCGCCCGCGGTGCCGGTGACGGTCGCGGACGCGGCGCAGCGCGACGTGCCCGTCCAGATCCGGGCCATCGGCAATGTGCAACCGCTTGCCACCGTCGCCGTCCTGTCCATGATCAACGGCGAGGTGATGAAGGTGCACTTCGCCGAGGGGCACGAGGTGCCGACGGGCGCCCTGCTCTTCACCATCGACCCGCGCCAGCTCCAGTCGGCCCTCCTGCAGGCGCAGGCCACGCTCGCGCAGTACCAGGCGGCGGTGATGTCAGCCGAGGCCAACCTGGCCCGCGACATGGCGCAGCTCGAGAACGCCCGGGTGGATGAGCAGCGCTATCGCAAGCTGGTGGAGGGCGGCTTCGTGGCGCGCGAGCAGTACGACCAGGTCCGCACCCGGGAGCTCACGCTCGCGGCCACCATCGACGCCGATCGCGCGGCCGTCGAGACCGCCAAGGCCCTGGTCCGGGCCGGCGAGGCCGCGGTGGAGAACGTGCGGGTGCAGCTCGGCTACACCGAGATCCGCGCGCCCATCGGCGGCCGCACCGGCAACCTGCTGCTGAACCAGGGCAACGTGGTCAAGGCCAACGACGTGGGCAATCCCATGGTGGTGATCAACCGGGTCCACCCGATCTACGTGGCCTTCTCGGTCCCGGAAGCGCAGATCGAGGCGATCAAGCGCTACCGGGCGGCCGGCGACCTGCCGGTGGAAGCGCTGGTCGCCGGCCAGCCGGGCGGGGTCGTGCGCGGCCGGCTCACCTTCATGAACAATACGGTGGACCCGAGCACCGGGACGATCCAGCTCAAGGCCACCTTCGAGAACAACGAGAACGCCCTCTGGCCGGGCCAGTTCGTCAACGTGGCGCTCACCCTCACCAAGCAGGTGGGCGCGGTGCTGGTGCCGTCCCAGGCGGTGCAGAGCGGCCAGAAGGGGCAGTACGTGTTCGTGGTCAAGGCGGACCAGACGGTGGAGGCGCGGCCGGTGGTGCCGGGCGCGGCCGACGGGCGTGACGTCGTCATCACCAGCGGGCTCACCGCGGGGGAGCGCGTGGTGGTCGACGGGCAGCTCCGGCTGGCGCCGGGCGCGCGAGTGGAGGTCAAGCCGGCGGCCGGAACGAAGGCGGGCGCCAAGACACTCGAATGACCACCGATCTCTTCATCAAGCGGCCGGTCATGACCACCCTGCTGATGGGGGCCATCCTGGTCTTCGGCCTCATGGCGTACCGGCTCCTGCCGGTCAGCGATCTGCCCAATATCGACTTCCCGACCATCCAGGTCACCGCGAGCCTGCCGGGGGCGAGCCCCGACACCATGGCCTCCGCGGTGGCGACGCCGCTCGAGAAGCAGTTCTCGACCATCGCGGGCATCGACTCGATGACCTCGACGAGCGCGCTCGGCACCACCCAGATCACCATCCAGTTCACCCTCGAGCGCAGCATCGACGCGGCGGCTCAGGACGTGCAGGCGGCGATCGCGGGCGCGCAGCCCCAGATGCCGCCGGGCATGCCCACGCCGCCCTCGTACAAGAAGGTCAACCCCGCCGACCAGCCGATCCTCTACCTCGCGCTCAGCTCGCCCACCCTGCCGCTCTACGTGGTGGACGAGTACGCGCAGACCAACCTCGCGCAGCGCATCTCGACCATCAGCGGGGTGGCCCAGGTGGGGATCTTCGGCTCGCAGAAGTACGCGGTGCGGGCCCAGCTCGATCCGAGCGCGCTGGCCACGCTCGGCATCGGCATCGACGAAGTGCAGAAGGCCCTGGCCGACTCCAACGTGAACCTGCCCACCGGCACCCTCTGGGGGCCGAACCAGGCCTTCAGCGTGCAGGCCACCGGCCAGCTCACGACCGCCGCCGCCTACCGGCCGCTGATCGTGGCCTACCGGAACGGCTCGCCGGTGCGGCTCGAGCAGCTCGGGCGCGTGATCGACGGGGTGCAGACCGACAAGGTGGCCTCCTGGTACCAGGACGAGCGCGCGGTGGTGCTGTCCATCCAGAAGCAGCCGGGCACCAACACCATCGAGGTGGTGGACTCGATCAACCGGATCATGCCCGCGTTCCGGGCGCAGCTACCGGCCGCGGTGAACCTGAACACGCTCTACGACCGGTCGGTCTCGATCCGGGGCTCGGTCCACGAGGTGCAGTTCACGCTGCTCCTCGCGGTGGCGCTGGTGGTGCTGGTGATCTTCCTGTTCTTGCGGAACGTCTCGGCCACCGTCATTCCGAGCCTCGCCCTGCCCATGTCCATCGTCGGCACGTTCATGGTCATGTACGTGCTGAGCTACACGATCGACAACCTCTCGCTCATGGCCCTGACCCTGGCGGTGGGCTTCATCGTGGACGACGCCATCGTGATGCTCGAGAACATCGTGCGCCACATGGAGGAGGGGAAGGGGCGGATGGAGGCGGCCCTGGAGGGCGCGCGGGAGATCGGCTTCACCATCGTCTCCATGACCGCGTCCCTGGCCGCGGTGTTCCTGCCCGTCCTCTTCATGGGCGGCATCGTGGGCCGCCTGCTCCACGAGTTCGCGGTGGTGATCGGCGCCGCGGTCATCGTGTCCGGCGTCGTCTCGCTGACGCTCACCCCGCTGCTGTGCAGCCGCTTCCTGCGGCCACCCCGGGAGTCGCGCGGTCGCGTCTACGCGGCCTCGGAGCGGGTCTTCAGCGGCATGCTGAGCGTGTACGAGCGCTCGCTGCAGCTCGTGCTGCGGCACCCGCGCTTCACCCTGGGCATCTTCTTCGCGACGGTGGTGCTGACCGGCTACCTCTTCGTGATCATCCCCAAGGGCTTCATCCCCAACGAGGACACTGGGCAGGTCTTCGCGTTCACCGAGGCCTCGCAGGACATCTCCTTCGACGGCATGATGGAGCACCAGATCAAGGTGGCCGGCATCGTGGGCCAGCAGCCCTACGTCGCCTCGTTCTTCTCGGCGATCGGGGCGAGCGGCTCGAGCGTGGTCATGAACACCGGCCGCATCTTCATGCGGCTCAAGCCCCGCGCCGAGCGGCCCTCCGCGGACGAGATCGTGCAGGACCTGCGGCGGAAGACGGCCGGCATCCCGGGCCTCAACGTCTATCCGCAGGTGCTGCCCACCATCCGGATCGGCGGCCAGCTCACCAAGGGGCAGTACCAGTACACGCTGCAGGATGCCGATCTCCAGACGCTCTACCAGTGGGCCCCGATCCTGTTCGAGCGGATGAAGGGCCTCCCGGGTTTCCTCGACGTCAACTCGGATCTGCAGATCAGGAGCCCGCAGGTGCTGGTCGAGATCGACCGCGAGAAGGCCTCCGCGGTCGGGGTGACCGCGCTGCAGATCGAGGCTGCGCTCAACTACGCCTACGGGGCGCCGCAGGTCTCGACCATCTACACCCCGACCAACCAGTACTGGGTGATGATGGAGCTGCTGCCCCAGTACCAGCACGATCCCGCCGCGCTCTCGCTGCTGTACATCCGGTCGGCCAGCGGGAAGCTCGTGCCCCTCGGCACGGTGGCCAAGCTGACGCGCACGGTGGGCCCGCTCACCGTGAACCACCTGGGGCAGCTCCCGGCGGTCACCGTGTCCTTCAACCTGCGGCCGGGCGTGCCGCTGGGCAGCGCGGTAGCGGAGATCCAGAAGGTGGAGCGTGATCTGACCCTGCCCGCCACCCTGAGCACGAGCTTCCAGGGCACCGTGCAGGCCTTCCAGCGCTCGCTCCAGGGGCTGGGGCTCCTGCTCCTGGCCGCCGTCCTCGTCATCTACCTGATCCTGGGGATCCTCTACGAGAGCTTCATCCACCCGCTCACGATCCTCTCCGGGCTGCCGTCGGCCGGGGTGGGGGCCCTGCTGACGCTGCTCCTCTTCAATCAGGAGCTGAACCTCTACGGCTTCGTCGGGATCATCATGCTGGTCGGGATCGTGAAGAAGAACGCGATCATGATGATCGACTTCGCCATCGCCGCCCAGCGCAAGGGCCGGCCCGCCGCCGAGGCGATCTACCAGGGCTGCCTGGTGCGCTTCCGCCCGATCATGATGACGACGATGGCGGCCCTGATGGGCACGCTGCCGATCGCGATCGGGATCGGGTCCGGCGCCGACGCCCGCCGCTCGCTCGGCCTGGCGGTGGTCGGCGGCCTGATCCTCTCCCAGCTCCTGACGCTCTACATCACGCCGGTCATCTACCTCTACCTGGAGCGCCTCCGGGAGCGGGCGGCCCGCCGGCGCCCGGCGGTGGCCGACATGACCCCGCGGCCGGTGGCCTGATGCCCCTCCGTTCTTCCCTCTCCCCTCAGAGGAGAGGGCAGGGTGAGGGGTGAAGACGCTCATTCTCGGCGGGGGCGTGGTGGGCGTGACCACCGCCTACTTCCTGGCGCGGGCTGGGCACGAGGTCACGATCCTCGAGGAGAAGGACGGCCTGGGCCTCGAGGCCAGCGCCGGCAATGCCGGCATCGTGGCGCCCGGGCATTCCTTCGCGTGGGCCTCGCCCGGCGCTCCCGCGATGCTGCTGCGCTCCCTGCGCGGCGACG
>WNFA01000088.1_pt1 | contig 77284 bp, 64 predicted proteins | sample 5400481 | NCBI WGS metagenome assembly WNFA01 (sample SAMN13153340, study PRJNA577476) | soil metagenome | isolation source: 120 cm saprolite under Douglas fir tree site 2 hole 1 replicate 2 | place: USA:California | collected 2015-04-18 | reverse complement strand
GTACCAAGAGTTGCATGACACAGACGTTCAGTGGTGGCCCTGGTTCAGCACAGCCGAATGGAACGAACGGGCGATTCGCCTACTTCCCGGCGCTCAACCTGTTCGCGGTTGTGAATGACTGGCAACAAAACGCGTACACACTGCGGTTGACACAATAACCATTTTACGGAGAAGATGCCTAGCTAGGACTTGCTCCCACGGGCACTCTCCTCTGCTGCAATCCTCGCCGACGAATTTCACGCGGCAACTTGTTTCTTCGCCCGGCAGCACCCCTCCCTAAAGGATGCGCTGTTGGCTGATCGTGTTTCAGTGTTTCTGTTTCAGATACATCGATACATCGCGCCGCCTTCGCTCCCTGCTCTGGTTCGTCCTGAAAGGCGTAATACAGCGTCTGAGTGACCGCAAATCGCCGACAAGTCCCAGAGACGTTGCCGCTCTTCATACCTTCCTGCGCGTTTGCCACTCCTCTGATGGAGATCGATCTGCGCGTGGTTTCCTGCCGATGTTGTCTCCTGTTTCTGGACGCGGATGCAGGGATGCAACGCGACGCTGGTTCATATCCTTCATTGTCCTTAAGTCAATTAGGTATTGGGTTGGTTAGGTGGTCGGAAGGTCGGAAGAGGGCAGCAAATTCCCATACTGCTTGTCCTCTCGGTCGAAATGGTCCCCTGGCCGTAGGCCAGTGTGAGCGCCGTGCTTGTATTGCTTCGATCCCTGCACCAAATCTGTTCCTCAGTCCAGTAGTAATGGTACCGATCTCTCTTTTATCCTTCACGCGAAGCTCGGGTAAGACAGAGCAGCCATTTCCGCGGGCCCCACCCCCCGTCCCAGCTAACGAGCTGACCCAAGCCCAGAGAAAGTGATAAAGATGAAAACGAGCGTAAGGGGATGGGTGTGTGCGTTAGGTGCTGTGATTCTGAGCTGCTCTGCAGCGTTGTTGAGCGGCTGCTCAGGCTTGGTTAGCGGCACCAGCAGCACTGGCAATCCGCCCTCGCCGTCGACTCTGGTCATCACGAACGTACAAACCGGATCGGTCACAACCTCCAGCTCTCAGGTCGTTTGGATAACAAACGTCCCTGCCGACTCCTCGGTCGATTACGGAACCACCGTTGCCTACGGAAATAGTACGCCGGTTGATTCGCGGATGGTTACGAGCCATCAGGTGACGCTTTCCGGTCTGGCCGCCGGCACCACCTACTATTACCAAGTTAATTCGACGGACTCTAAGGGTAACCACGGGCACGGTGGCAACACGCTCAAGACTGCAGGTTTCAACATTTCGGGCACGATTAATCCCGCAAACGGAGGAAGTGGGGCGACGTTGACACTTGGCGGGGCGGCGAACGCGACGACGACAGCAGACGGCTTGGGGAATTACACATTTGCCGGACTACCGAATGGGACGTACACGGTTGTTCCGAGTCACGCGGGTTTTACGTTTACCCCAACCAGCCAGAGTGCGGCAGTCAACGGGACCAACGTCTCAGCAGTCAACTTCACGGCCAATGCTGCGCTGGTAGCGCCGGCGATTACCACGCAGCCGGGGAATCAGACGGTGACGGCAGGACAGACGGCCACGTTCGCAGTGGTGGCGGGAGGAACGGCGCCGCTTGCCTACCAGTGGCAGAAGAACGGGGCGAACGTAACTGGAGCCACGTCAGCGAGCTACACGACGCCAGCAACAACGACGGCGGACAGCGGGTCGACATTCGCGGTGGTGGTGAACAACACGGCGGGGACGGTGACGAGCGCGACGGCGACACTGACAGTGAATGCTGCGCCGGTGGCTCCGGCGATCACGACGCAGCCAGGGAACCAGACGGTGACGGCAGGACAGACGGCGACGTTCACGGTGGTGGCCAGCGGCACGGCGCCGCTAAGCTACCAGTGGCAGAAGAACGGGGCGAACGTAACTGGAGCCACGTCAGCGAGCTACACGACGCCAGCAACGACGACGGCGGACAACGGGTCGACATTCGCGGTGGTGGTGAGCAACACGGCGGGAACGGCGACCAGCGCGGCGGCGACACTGACAGTGAATGCCGCGCCGGTAGCGCCGGCGATTACCACGCAGCCGGGGAATCAGACGGTGACGGCAGGACAGACGGCCACGTTCACGGTGGTGGCCAGCGGCACAGCGCCGCTCGCCTACCAGTGGCAGAAGAACGGGGCGAACGTAACTGGGGCCACGTCCGCGAGCTACACGACACTGGCAACGACCACGGCGGATAGCGGGACGACGTTCCGAGTCGTGGTGACCAACACGGCGGGAACGGTGACGAGCGCGGCGGCGACACTGACGGTGAATGCTGCGCCGGTAGCTCCGGCGATTACGACGCAGCCAGGGAACCAGACGGTGACGGTAGGACAGACGGCGACGTTCACGGTGGTGGCCAGCGGCACGGCGCCGCTAAGCTACCAATGGCAGAAGAACGGGGCCAACGTAACTGGGGCCACGTCCGCGAGCTACACGACGCCAGCAACGACGACGGCGGACAGCGGGTCGACGTTCGCCGTGGTGGTGAGCAACACGGTGGGAACGGTGACAAGCGCGGCGGCTACGCTGACAGTGAATGCTGCGCCGGTAGCGCCGGCGATTACCACGCAGCCGGGGAATCAAACGGTGACGGCAGGACAGACGGGCACGTTCGCGGTGGTGGCGGGAGGAACGGCGCCACTTGCCTACCAGTGGCAGAAGAACGGGGCGAACGTAACTGGAGCCACGTCCGCGAGCTACACGACGCCAGCAACGACGACGGCGGACAGCGGGTCGACGTTCGCCGTGGTGGTGAACAACACGGCGGGAACGGTGACCAGCACGGCGGCGACACTGACGGTGAATGCTGCGCCGGTAGCGCCGGCGATTACGACGCAGCCGGGGAATCAGACGGTGACGGCAGGACAGACGGCGACGTTCACGGTGGTGGCCAGCGGCACGGCGCCGCTCGCCTACCAGTGGCAGAAGAACACAGTGAACATTGCAGGAGCGACGGCGGCGAGCTACACGACACCGGCAACAACGACGGCGGACAGCGGTTCGACGTTCGCGGTGGTGGTGAGCAACACGGCGGGAACGGTGACCAGCACGGCGGCGACACTGACGGTAAATGCGGCCCCGGTGGCGCCGACGATCACCACACAGCCGGCGAACCAGACCGTGACGGCGGGGCAGACAGCTAGCTTCAGTGTGGCAGCGACGGGTACGGCTCCACTGAGCTACCAGTGGCAGAAGAACGGGGCGAATATCGCCGGGGCGACAGCGGCGAGTTACACCACACCAGCGACAGCGACGGCGGACAGCGGGTCAACGTTTGCAGTGGTGGTAAGCAATACGACGGGGACGGTGACGAGCAGTGCCGCGACCCTGACGGTGAATGCGGCCCCGGTGGCGCCGACGATCACCACACAGCCGGCGAACCAGACCGTGACGGCAGGGCAGACAGCTAGCTTCAGTGTGGCAGCGACGGGTACGGCTCCACTGAGCTACCAGTGGAGGAAGAACGGCACAGTTATTTCTGGGGCGACCTCCTTGAGCTACACTACGCCGGCCACGACGAGTTCTGACAACGGAACACAGTTTACGGTGGTAGTGAGCAACACCGCGGGGAGCGCGACCAGTAACGCAGCCACACTCACGGTAAGTTCGGGCACCACCCCCCCAACGGTCTCGATCACCTCTCCGGCAAATGGCACAACGGTTTCAGGAACTGTTAGCGTTGCGGCGAGTGCTTCGAGCTCTGTGGGCATAGCGAGTGTCCAACTCCTTGTAGATGGCGCCAACTTCGGGACTCCAGACACGACCAGCCCGTACACTTTTAGCCTAGATACGACGGCTCTTTCAAATGGAAATCATACGCTGGCAGCTACAGCGAAGGATGTGGCTGGCAATCCGGCGACGAGCGCGGCCATCAATGTCACAGTTTCCAATGCACCTCCTCCACCTCCGCCTCCGGGGAGCACAGTCACCTCGTTCCAGCTGACATCGCCACTCGGCGGGACCCTCCCGTTCACCGTTGGACTCGCTTTCAAGAAAGGCGATGTTCCAACCTCTGCAAAATTGAGTATCCCAAACCAACAGGTCATAACTAAAAGAACTTGGAACGATGGGAGCGTTAAGACTGCCATAGCTTCTGGGCGCATAACCTTAACTCCGAACACGCCGGCTACAATCAACGTTACAAACGGGTCATTTTCGGGGACGAACAAAACGTGCACTGACATCCAAGCGGCGAATCCTTCGGCCTCAGTGCAACTCGGCAGCATCGGCACCGTGAATCTATCAAGCCTGCTCGCGTCCCCATTTCGTACATGGGTTAGTGGGCCGGAGATGGTCGAATGCCACTATCGCTCGAATGTCGGCAGCGATGCAACGCTCGACGTGTGGTTTTATGTGCGTCTTTATGCTGACGGAAGAATGTGGGTGCGAGCGACGGTTTACAACGGCTACCTCGACGTGAACACCGCCGCGAAGAGTTACATCCCGACAGTCATCGTAGGCGGCACGACCGTCTACAACAACGGCGGTTCGGCGCTAAACATGGATGCGGATTCGGCTTGGAGCGTGACTGGGTGGATTGGCGGCGATCCACAGATAACCCCAGCTCACGATGTTGTGTACTTGGAGAAAAGCACGAAACTCGTGCCCAATTATCTTGATTACGCTCCAAGCCAGAGTGTACTTAACGGTTTGCATCAAAGCTACCTGCCGATGCAGAACGGAGACCTTACCGTGAACATGGGTGATCCGGGTTTCCAGTATCAGATCGGACTTCTCCCAAGATGGGACGCTCTATGGGTAACTTCACGAGCCGATTCGAGAGCATATAAATCAGTGTTGGCGAATGCTTCCGCCGTGAACAGCTATCCTATTATCTATCATTCGAGTTCATCCCACCTAACGCCGCGTCCTAGTGATTTCCCAACGTGGGCTTGCATTGGCCCCCCGGCTCCGGCATGTGCGGCTGGGGGAGGCGGGAGTACGGCATGGGGCGGAACGTTCACTTGGGATGTGGCGCACCACCCGAGCGAAGGTTACTTGGCCTATCTCATCAGTGGAGATTATTTCTTTTATCAAACATTGCTTGACCAAGCCGCAGCCTGTTATCTAATAAACGGTTCAGCTAGTGGTAGCGGCACAAGTCGCGACATCCGGGGAGTTGTCCAGACACGCGGTCAGGGATGGTGTCTACGAACGCTCGGGATGCTCTCGGCAGTGTATCCGACTGGGGATGCCGTTGCTGCCGACTACCAATCCTATCTATCAAACGCTATAAATACGTTCAATACGGTAGCGCAGTCGGCCACGGCTATCGGATACCTCGGCACCTTCGAGACAAGCAACAACGATTATAGTTCGACGCACAGTGTACTAGCTCCTTGGCAGGAACACTTTTTGGAGCAGTCCGTCGAATTCGGCTTCGACATCCAGCCGTTGTCCAGCATGACCAACTGGACAACACTGATGAATCACGTCGCGCTTGCTCCAGTTGGCATTCTCGGTCCATGCGGTATTGCTGGCAGTTATTGTGGAATGACTGAGGCTTCTGCTTACAATCTCCAAGTAGCCGACGCACCGGGTTCCTCTAACCCAAGCGCATGGCATCCCGATTGGGGAACGATGTGGACGAAAAACTTCGGCGCTACCTCGAGTCCTAGCAATACGCTCGGCCCGGCCTCTCTTCAATCGGATGATCCCGCACTTGCTTGCATCGGGCAGTGGGGCAACCTGTTTCCGGCTATTGCCTATGCCGTTGATCATGGTGCGCCTGGAGCCAGTGTCGCTTGGGCACGCCTCACCGGAGCCACAAACTGGAACAGCATAATTGCGAATTGCATTGCCACCGTTCCTTCGGACGTTGGAGGCTGGAACGATACTCCAATATGGGGTATCGTGCCGCGCTCGGCCGGTACTCCGCCGCCTCCATCAACTTCTGTTTCTGTGACGTCGCCTACTGCCGGCGCGACCGTCTCCGGGACCATTAGCGTGACGGCATCTGCATCCAATAGCGCAGGGATTGCGGGCGTGCAGTTCCAGTTGGACGGAGTAAATGTTGGCACAGAAGTCGCGACTTCCCCGTATTCATTCTCATGGAATACGACGACCTCGACGGACGGCACACACGCGCTGGCCGCAGTGGCTCGGGATATGCTGGGCAATTTGACGGCGAGTTCCTCCGTTAGCGTCACTGTATCGAACACGCCGATTGTCGGGCCGGTGATCAGCGCTGTTGCTTCCGTGCCGTCCACCAGCAGCGCTGTAATTACATGGACATCCGACAAGCCAGCTACTTCGCAGGTCGAATATGGCACGACGACCGCTTATGGAAACGTATCGACGCCCGATTTCTCGCTCGTCACCTTGCACAGCGCGACACTCACGTCTCTATCTCCTTCCACTATTTATCAGTTCCGCGTGCACTCGACCGATGCCAACGGGAACTCCAGTGTAAGTGGAAACTTCAATTTTACGACCTCGGCGCAGTCCGGAGGCGGTATCCCCCCATCGCTTGGCTGGTATCAGATTCCGAACACGACACTAGCGCCGAATTGCCCGAGCGATCCATCGATTCAGGGCGTGGACGGCTGCGTTGCTGTGATAAGTGCGTGGGGTGGGGCCACGGCGGATACGAAGCGCAATCGTCTTCTCATCTGGGGCGGGGGGCACACGGATTATTATGGTAATGAGGTGTATGCGCTTGACCTGAACGCATTGAACATGAAGCGAATTATTGACCCGACTTCGAATCCGGTACTCTGTGTTGCGCAGCAGCCCGATGGACATCCAACCTCACGGCACACTTACTACGATCTGGCCTATATTGCCAACGCTGATAAGATGTTCTCCTTCGGTGGGGCGCCTGCTTGTACGACTGGAATCGGTAGTGATGACACTTGGACCCTCGACCTGCCCACACTCACTTGGAAGCGCCAAGATCCAACAAGCGGCGGGACAAAGCCGAGCGGTGGTCCTGGTCTTGCAGTGGTCGCATACGACCCGAATACGAACCTTGTATTCGTGGAAGATCTGAGTAACCTTTACAGCTTCAATCTCTCGACCAACACATACATGATGCTCGGTTCGGTTGGTGGTGTGGATTATCAGCTGAGCGGTGTCATTGACCCGAGTCGCAAGCTGTTATTCCTCATTGGCGGGCCCGTACCAAGAGTTGCATGACACAGACGTTCAGTGGTGGCCCTGGTTCAGCACAGCCGAATGGAACGAACGGGCGATTCGCCTACTTCCCGGCGCTCAACCTGTTCGCGGTTGTGAATGACTGGCAACAAAACGCGTACACGCTGCGGTTGACACAATAACCCTTTTTACGGGGAAGTGCCTAGTCTAGGACTTGCTCCGGCGGGACTTCCGGGGTCAGCTCAGTTAACAAGGACGTGCTCCGGGCTCCTGCGCTAATGGTTGTTTGTTGATTTTTCCCGGCAACGATCAGGGCCCAACCGCTCAGCGGAGTCCTCGCCAAAAGGGACGGCACCGATATCCGGCTTTGCGCCATTGATCCGCTTTGCTCCGCACGCTGGGTGGACGTACTCTTGAGTAGGCAGAAGCGGAAATGGCGTCTCCATTGGAGGCTGAATGCCAGCTCCCCGAGCCGGCGAGTCCGGCAGCAATCTGTAGTCGTAGTGCACGGGGTCAACGAAGTGCGGGTCTTTCCCCGCCAAGTTATTCATGAGGGTAGCATTCTTCTGGGTGGTAAGTGTTCCCCGGCCGTAAAAAATATTGTTTATCACTAGCGCAGGAACAGGTGTGCCCTCTCTAATCTGCAAAAACGTCCCGCCTTCCGGACGATCATTGACGAACGTGTTGTTGATTAGGTAGAGCTGTGTTCCGGGATTCTGGGGGGCACCGCCTTCCATGCGGTAACTGAGAATTGATGAGTTTTGGGTTTCCGGTCCCTGTTCGACAATGTTTCCAATCACATAGGACGTCCCGCCGTTTGAAATATCAAGCTCGAGACTCGCTGTGCCGTCGGCCTCGTCACTGAGACGGTTATACAGGATGTAATTCTCTGTGGCCCTCGTTTTCACCAGGTGGCCCACCTTCGCATGATGGGAATAATTGAACTGAAAGATGAATTTGGCCACATGATTAACGTAAATATTGTGGGTGCTCCCGTCGCCCGAGCCGTTGTTCGAGAACTCAGAAAACTCAACGAGAATAGTACTTTTGGGACTATCTCCCGCAAGAATGCCTTCCTGGTTGTCGTGAAAATAGCAATTTCGGACAGTTAGATTAGCGCCCTCTTGGCGAATCGCAGTGCCATTCTCGTCCGACACGGCGGCACCGCTGAACTCTATGTTTTCAATGATCGTGTTGTTCCCCGCAATAACCCAGGTCCCTTTACCCTGAGCATTTTGTCCAGCCGCGTCGATCTTCGCGCGCGTCGTTCCAACGCCGCGAATCGTCAGATGGTTCGTTGTCCAGCCACAAACATCGCCTCTATAGTTGCCGGACGAATCTATTTCGATGGTGTCACCCGTCGTGCTATGCCGTATGGCCTGGCACGGCGTACCGTAGTGCTTACCAGGCCCTACTTCCAAGACTCTTGCCTCAGACAGCGGCACGTACGGCCATCTCAATACCAGCAAAGCAATCACTAAGGCAATGCGGAGAAAGGACATCACGAGATTCCTTTGCGCGCCAAAGTTGCGAGTCCGCTGTTGTCGCGCGTGGAGCTTGCTGTAAGCGAACAATGGAATCATACTTTAGCGCATGGGCATGGCAACCAGGAAGAGGTATTGGTCTTGCCTCACTGAATTCGGCCCACATGCGGCAAGGGCCGTCTTTTTCGCCGGGGCGTTGATGTCAGGTGTAATCGGAATCGTATGTGTAATGGGCAGACCTGTCGTTGATGACTTGAGCTCTGTGGGTTGGCATCTCCTCCCCAGTACAAAGCTCGCTTCTGTCTGCCCGGACGATCCATCGATTCAGGGCGTGGATGGCTGTACTGCCGTAATAAGTGCATGGGGTGGCGCCGCGGCGGATACGAAGCGCAATCGCCTTCTCATTTGGGGCGGGGGGCACACGGATTATTATGGTAACGAGGTGTATGCGCTTGATCTCTCAATGCGAAAAATGATTCTACTTGTTCCCCCCACATCTCAACCCAAGCTGTGTGTTGAGGCCCAGCGCGACGGTAAGCCCAGTTCGCGCCACACCTACTACGATCTAGCTTATCTGCCAACAATTGACAAGTTGTTCTCTTTCGGCGGAGCACCCGCTTGTGACACTGGCATGGGGACGGATGCCACATGGACCCTGGACATGGAAACGTTGCGTTGGAAACAAATGGACCCGGTGAATGGCGGGTTGAAGCCAAGTGGGCAGCCGGGCCTCGCGGTGGTTGTGTACGACCCTGGCACCAAGTTCGTTTTTGTTGAGGATTTAAGCTATCTACACAGGTACGATCCCACGACGAACACTTATACGAGGCTCGGCTCGGTGTACGGGGTAGACTACCACCAAAGCGGCGTGATTGACGCATCTCGAAAACTTCTGTTCCTGGTCGGCGGTGGGCAATTCTGGGCTATTAACATCGGTCCCGGCTCGAATCACAAGTTGCAGAACTGGTCCCCTCAAATCCGTGGCTGCGACGCCCTTACGAACAAGGGTTATCCTGGACTGGCATTCGACACTGGGCAAAATGAGGTTGTCGGATGGGCGGGTGGCGACTCAGTGCTCCTCTTCGATCCGGACACGAAGAGATGCACACCGCATACGTTTCCCGGCGGACCTGGGGAGCAGCAGGCAAATGGGACAAACGGGAGATTTGCATATTTCCCCCTCTTGCGCGCGTTTGTCCTGGTTAATGATTGGCATCAGGATGCATATCTACTCCGCATTGAGCCCGCGAAGTCTTACTAGGACTTCCTTGCACATCGTGAAGATCGGCTCAGAAAGAGTAGTACCGTGACGAGCCGCAGCAGATTCAGTCGTGCTTTTCATGGGCTGGTCCCGTGGCCCGTTTGGCCTTCTTTCCATTAGTAGGGAATGGTAAGGCCATTCGCAGGCGTCTTTTGTGCGAGGATTCTTCGTTGTTTTTTCACTGCGGGTTCATTTTTCGAAGGCGCATGAAAACAAATCAATGAATTCCCCCGCGGCATAAACAGAGGTGTACAGCTACCTTCACGATTGTCCGATGATTTGGGTGATGGAACGGGTCTTCAGACGGCCGGTGGCTGGGGAGCCGGTGTCGGCTTTTCCTTCAAGCCGAAGATACTCCTCTTGACTCGGCCGCCAAATCTCGCGGCACGTGCGGTGAGCGTCCGGTTATAGAGCAAGAACGTTGAACGCAAATAGGTCTTGTCGGTCCACCGCATCTTGTACTCTTCACAGAAACCCATGTAATCATAAAAGGCCACGCGCCGTGCGAACAGTTTCTCCATCAAGTGGAGCTTGAGCACGTGCCCCGGTCCAAGTTCTCGATATGCGCTTTTGTAGCTTTCCTTGAGGTCGTGGAACACATTGCCGTATAGCAAGCCCCACACGTAAGAAACCGGCTCACCACGGAATTCCAGAACGTGGCCGCTTAGCCAGCCGCGGTCGGCTGCCGCATACATCAGCCGTGTGTGAAAACTTTGTTGCAGTGCGTTGGCCGTCAGTGACGATGTGGCCTCTTCCTTCCAGGAACCCTTTTCGATTTCCTGCACAGCGCTGCGAAAGTGTTCGAGGTCGGATCCGGATTCGAAGACTCGGTAAACGATCTCTCCGGCAGCCCGCATTTTCTTTTCGAAATTTCGTAGATTCCAGCGGAACTTCTTGGGTAGTGATGCGAAGTACTCTTCCCACGTTTTGTCTTGGACAATATACGGCGAGCGTTGGCTGGATATCCTTTCCAGTCGCAAGCCAGAGTGCCTTTCCGACTCTTGTAAGAGCAAGCCTGAAGCGGATTCTTCCACGAGCGTGAACAAAAATACATCCCAGGAGGCTACGTGCTTAGCTAGCCCCATCAACACATCCGACAAGATTTCTGGGCGGGGCTCCCTCAGCAAAAAACCGCAGCGGCCGGAATAGAGCTCTGTGATTGGCGCCAAGCTGCGGCAAGGCACCGAATGCACGGTTTTGGTGCTCCGATAGTACGGAATCAGCGCTTCGATTCTCCCTCCTGACTCAGCTATGAAAACCTCCATCCCCTTACGCCCTAGATGGTTATCCCACAGCGTTTCGGCCCACGTGGATGTGGACGTGACGTCGAGTCCGGTAATCCCCGCGTTCTGACTTTCAACTATGGCGTCCCAATCATTGCGAAACTGGTTCCACTCTTGTGGATTCCGGAGACTGCGAAACGTAAGTGTCACTTAGGCCATCCTTTTATAGAAGTCGTTCACGAGCTGCGCTGTACGTTCCATATCCACAAGTTCCAGATTCTGATGAACCGAAAGCAGTAACAAGTACTCAGAGAGACTCTTGGCAGCATTGTGCGTCCTGGTTGATGATTGAACGATAATTGGGTGAAGAGTCTCTCCGAAGGTAAATAGTGGTACGCCGCGGGCTCGAAGCTGGTGGTCATGTTCGGATCGCGCTGGCATCCAAACCGGGAATGCCCAGGGACAGACGTCAGCAGGCAGGATGGGGTGAACTTTTTTCAGCCAGGAATTCTCTTCCAGATTCTGCGCGAGACACTCGTAATTCCTGCGCCGTGCTTCAAAGAGGGAGTTCCAGCAGCTCGCCTGGAGAACTTGGCGGCTCAACCAGGGAATGCCCGCCCGCGCCAGCTGGTCCGAAAATTCATACGAAGATCCAGCAGATGTCCCTGCTGATATTTCTGCCGCAGTGTTTCGCCCCTGCTTTCTCTCGACCCGCCATTCCTCCAATTTTCTGAATGCGGCTTTCAATGGCCCCCTGGGAGAATTCTCGATGGCCTGTTCGAAAAGGCGCTTAAAAATGCGGGCGGTTTGCACCAGTCCCGCGCGTTGCTGCGAGGGGAGTGACCACGGAATTTGTAGGTTGACGCGTAGCCCTCCACCGGCAAAACTCGGCGCATGCTTGTAGAAACTGAACACTGCGAAGTCGCCCTGATCACCTGGAAGATGGGGCTGCGGTCCAAGCAGGAACGAGTGCGCCCAATCTTCGATCAAATGACAACTGAACTTCCGGCTCATTCGCAGGACATTCTCCAGGGGGGCTGGAAAACCGAGAAAGTGAATGACCAAGATGGCAGCGACCTCGTTCGAAAGCTGACACTCCAGATCTTCGAGGTCGAGAGACAGGTCCTGCTGGATGTGGTAGAAACGCACTTTCCATCCCGCCCGCAATGCCGGCTCGACGACAGTTGTGCAATGGAAAGCAGGCAACAGGACCGTATCGCGTCCGGAACGAGGCATTGCGCGCAAGAGTTGATACAAGGCGGCACGGCCATTGTAAGTGTAGTGGAACGTAGCCCCAGCACCTGCAAGAGTGCCCCATTCTGGCCGCGTCGAACCGAGATCCTGCCAGCGCAGCGTAGGATGCGCACTCAAATTCATCAGTTCAAAATCTCCGCGAGGAGCTGCGCCAAATCTGCTGCCCGCGCGGTGCGCGAATATTTTTTCACAGCCTCGAGAGAGGTTACCGGCGAGGCGCCGTCGCGTAGATCGCCTAGGAATCGCCTTAGCCCTTCGGCGATCTTTTCGCACGAGTCGAGCGGCACTATGCAGCCAACACCTTCAGCACGCAGCGCCGCTGCCGTGTCGCCATCCTCGTGCACCAAGGCGAATATCGGACGCCGGGCGCGGAAGTATTCATAAAGCTTGGCGGGGATAGCAGGGTTCGAGGTATAGCCCTGAAAGATGAGCAGGCCATCAGCGGTGAGCATTTCTGCCAATGAGTCGACGTAAAGCTGGCGTGACTCAAGTCGGACAATATCTTGAAGTCCAAGTTCAGCGATCTGCGCTTGGTAGAGGTTTTCATATCCGCTCGCCCGCAGCACTACCCGGAGTGAATCGACAGAGATCGCATTCTCTTGCTTCAACCTGGCAAGTGCAGCAAAGAAGTCCTTCGGATTGCGGTCAGGCGTAGGGTAAAGCCCGCCACTATGGAGCAAGACGATCGGCCCTTTCTTCCTCGGCTGACCGGAAATGTTCTTCTCCGCCTCCCTAAAGCATTCTTCATCGTATCCATTCGGCAAGAGCGATAAGACTTGGGGAGACACTGCGGGGTATCGCTCGCTGCAAATCTTCAAGGCACGCGGCGACACAAACACGCCACGCGAGCAGGATTCCATGACGCGTGACTCGATCCAACTCCGAGCTTTCCAGAGATCGGGCTCAGGGGGATAGTGTTGTCCGGTGCGGGGATCCACTTCGGTCATGGGGTCACGGAAGTCCGCGACCCAAGGAATCCCCGTCAGTTTATGCAATGCTAGCCCAATGAGGTGAGCGGTGGCGATCGGATAAGTTGTCCACAGAACTTTTGGCCGGTATCGCGCAATCAGCGCAAGACCCGTTGGTACGCCCGCCAACACCCAATTAGCCCAGCGATCTGGCAGTGCCGTGCTTCGAAGATAGCGCCCGCGGAACGCAAAGTGGCGCGCAGCATCGAGGGCAAACGCGCGATGAATATGAAGTCCAGCGGGAATTTCTGCTTTCGTGCCATCGCCCGCGGTTGGATAGGCTGTTCGAGTGGCGGTCAACACAATAGGTTGCCATCCGTGACGAGGAAGCTCTCGAACGAAACTCAGTGTCCGGAGATGACCACTACTTCCCGCGGCTGGAGGGAAATGATAGGCGACCATGAGGATCCGATTGGTCATAGCCGAGGTTGGGGGAATCTTCTTGACCCGCGCAAGTGATTAGCAAAGCCTTTGAGAGCGCGCAACCACTCGTGCCGGTAACAGGTGAGATGGAAGAGCGTTCGCACCTGGTTTGTCCATCTGAGTTGATAATTCATCAGTGGTCCGTAGAATTCGTATGCTTTAACCTTCCCCTCCGCGTAGAGGAGGCGGACGATGTCCTCACGAAGCAAGAAGGCGGGGGAAAAAACACTCCAATCCTCATCATAAGCAGTCTTCAACAAAACGAGCATACCTCGGCGAACCAGACAGATGTCGCTTGCGATCACCTCACCATTAACTCTCAGCTGAAATACAGCCCCTTCGCCACGCGCACAATAGCTCTCCAGCAATTCCCGATAAAAATGTCCCTGTTTGTTTTCGAAAGTCACAGCGGTCCCCTCGACCGCTTTCCAGCCTTTTGATTCCAGACGACCGTATTCGCATATGGCCTCTGCAACTTCGGGTGATCGACGAATGGCTATAAAATCCGGATGCAAACCTTTCTCGGACATGCGCCGCCGCAATCGGTTATTATTTTTCCGCAGGCCCGGCTCGCGCGTCTGCCAGTACTCGTCGAAGGTTCCCTTCACTGGGATCGTGGCTGTCCGGATGTAGTCGAGTTTCTCTATGAAGCCATTGTCCTTAGCGGTAGGAAACGCGGAGAAGTCCGGATCCTGATGCAGTACACTTAGCTGCAAAGCGTAGCCCGGTAGTGAACGCAGAAGAGAAACAAGTGCTTCCGTCGAGTCCTCGGCTGCGGCACACAGGATCAAACCCAGGGGGGCTTGCGATGGCTGAAATGTTTCCCAGACGCCGGCTGACTTTTTCTCAACCAGAGCCATCGCGGCGGATTCATGCTCTCGAATCCCGAGAAGAACGTTCTCATTACCAAAGTGTTTGAGGAGGCACGCGACAAACGTTGAGTCGAGCAGAACGTGGCGGCCGCGCATGGCGTTGAGTTCATCCCAGCGTTGGCGATGCGCTTCGAAATTATTCAGCGCGGGTTGGAATTTCCAAGTCATGCGATTTGGGACAGCGGGTTAAGGCAGCTTGGCGTCATCTTGCACGCGTAGACAAAGTCACGCAAGGTGTCTGACAGATCGCCGCGGCGCCGAATTAAGGAATGTTCCGCGCCATTCACCAGGACCTCCGGCGGGGCGGGATGACTTAGGAAACCAAGTGGACTCGCGGATCGCGCATATGCTCCCGATTGGAACACGCCGATGAGATCGCCTTCCTCGACCCGGGGCAGTTCGACACTCCGGCCCAGTACATCCAATGGAGTACAAAGAGGTCCGACAACATCGACGGTTTCTTCGACTGGAGCACTGAGCTTATTGAGTACAGCGATCGGATAGTTGCGCTTAATGGTTTGTCCCAGGTTGCCCGAGGCAGCCAGATGGTGATTCATTCCCCCATCCACGATGACGAATTTCTTTCCTCGGGAGACTTTCACATCGTGCACCTTCACGACATAAATCCCGGATTCAGCGATGAGGAAGCGGCCAGGCTCAACAAGGAACTCGGTCCCTTGGAACTCTGGATTTCCATCCACAACTTCGACTAATTTACGCAGGTCCTGCTTAACGCTTGCTATATCTAATTCTTTCTCGTGCGCGAAATAAGGAACGCCGAGCCCGCCGCCGAAATCGATGCGGTTAAGTGGGCGTCCCGACGCTGTGGCGGCGCGGTGGGCCAGTTCGATTCCCTTTGCGTATTGCCTCAAGAGCACCGTGGAGTCGAGGATCTGCGTTCCCGTGAATAGATGTATGCCGCGAAATTCCAATGATGGATAACTCAGAATCCGGCCAACAGCCTCTTCAAGTTGCTCCTCGTCTATCCCGAATGGCGCCGGCTTGCCGCCCATGCGCATCGCGCCACCTTCGGCATCTGTTCCAGGGTTGATGCGAACTGCGACGCGTGCGCGCCGCCCCAATCGTTGAGAGATCAGGTTGATTCGATCGATTTCGCGCAAGGATTCCGCGTGGATCTCGCCGACATCCTCGGCGAGAACGTATTCCAACTCGGTTTCCGTCTTCCCAGGACCTGCGAATAGGATCTTTTGCGGCGGACATCCCGCAGCCAGGGCCTGATGGAATTCGCCTGCCGAGGCGATTTCCAATCCGCTTCCCTTCTCCAAAAAAATCCGTAAGATCGCTGGATTGGGATTAGCCTTTACCGAGTAGGAGATCGAAAAGCGGGCAGGAAGTGTTCCCCGAAGTTGCTCCCACTTCTTCTCAGCTGTTGCGCGATCGTATACAAACAAAGGCGTGCCGTAAGCGCCTGCAAGATTCTGAATTGGTACGTCGCCGATATACAGTTGGCCGTCGATGCGGCGAAACCAGCGATCGATTAATCGACCAGCTTGCTCCATATCCATACTTCTTATAGACCCTCGCGCTTGCGTAGTGCGGGATAGTCCACTTTGCCGCTACTCGTTTTAGGCAGCTCGTCGAGTACCTCGATTGTCTTTGGCAGCATGTACCGCGGTAGGTGTTCGGCACATTCACTGATAAGTTGAGCGGCCTCGATCCTCTCTCCGTCACAGGGTACGACGAAGGCCTTGATGGATTGCCCCAGGATTTCGTCGGGGATGCCGATCGCCGCAGCCGCGCGAATTTTGCCTGTCTTGAACAAGGCGTCCTCGATTTCAGTGGGGCTTACGCGGAAGCTTGAAGATTTGATCATCGTGTCCCGGCGTCCAACGAAGTAAAGAAATCCGTCTTCGTCCATTTTTACCAGGTCACCCGAATAACAAACTCGCTCGCAGTCGCCGAGCTCCGGTGGAAGGAGAGGATTTGGGCGGAGCACACGATCCGTATCCTCAGGGCGGCCCCAGTAGCCCATTGAGACGGTAGGGCCACGGTGCACGAGTTCACCGATTTCACCGGGCTGGCATAAGCTCCCGTCTTCGCGAAGCACGAGAATTTCTGTGTCCGGGATCGCTCGGCCCATAGAAGTGGGCCGCCGGTCCAGTTCCTCTGGCGGGAGATAGGTTGACCGAAATGCCTCCGTGAGCCCGTACATCAGAAATATCTTGGTAGTCGGCAACGCCTGGCGCAAAGCACGGAGAACCGGTTGCGGCATCGCGCCACCCGTGTTGGTGATGTAGCGCAAATCCAGGAGCGGTTGCCTCGCAAGCGTGGAGTTGGGTCGCGCAAGAAGGCTCCAGAGAGTTGGGACTCCCGCCAGCCCGGTGATGCGCTCCCGCAGCATCATTTGCACGATTTCACGCGCAAAGGTGAAGGACATGAGAACCAGTGTGCTTCCCCGTTGGAAGGCTGCGGTGAGCTGATTGAGACCAGCGTCAAAACTGAATGGGAGAATCGCCAGGATGCGCTCATTCTCCGTAATCCCCAAATAAGTCGAGACGATTGTCGCGCCAGCCATCAGGTTCGCGTGGCTCAACATCACGCCCTTCGGCCGTCCGGTCGAACCCGAAGTGTAGAGAATCGCTGCAAGATCCTTGCTGATGCCAATCTCGCGCTGCGACGCGGCGTGTGGAGTAGCACAAAGCGCGTCAAAACGATGAACAGGACGCGGCGGATTCGCAGGCAAAGCATCGCCCGTCAGTACAATGAACTGCAACGAAGGGAGGTCAGGCAAGACTTCGAGGAGGTCCGCCAGCTTCGCAGGGGTTGTGATCAATGCTTTCATCGCGCAGTCGCGTACGATATGCGCGACTTGATCGCTGAGCAGGACCGCGTTGATCGGTACGAATGCCCCTCCCGCCTGTGATATGCCAAATATGGAGATGACCTGAGCAACCGAAGGTTCCAGATAGACACCGACTCGGTCACATCGTCTGACGCCTGCGTTGCGGAGGCCTTGTGCCAAACCGGCAACACGCTGCGCCACTTCCCGATAGCTCAGTCGCTCGGAACCGTGGACTAGCGCTTCCTTGTCTGGCAAGTGCGTTGCGCTCTTTTGCAGCATATGGTGCACCAAAAAATCCATCATCTTCCTCCACATCCTGATTTGAAAATCGTCACTCGGGAACCTGCTGGCTATTCCAGCAGCGAATGAGAATCACTCTGCTTCTTAGCCAGGAATGCGGAAAGGTGTTCAACGGTTTGAAAATTCTCCGGCACGAGATCGTCATCGCTCAATGGAATTCCGAATTGTTGCTCCACGAATTCAATAACGTCCAGAATCCCAAGCGAATCCAGCAGCCCCGTGTCAAGAAGCGGGGTCCTGTGATCCCAATTGTGTTTCCGCGCGAGCGGAAATCGATCCAGAATGAAACTCCGGATCTGATCGCTCAGTTGGTCGTTGTCGAGCATTTTCTCTCCCAATATTCAGCTGTCGCGGTCGCCTTCGGTCAACCAAGCCTGAGGAGTCCAGGAAGAATCTTCTCCGTACGTAACTACTGGGCGCGTTTCCCGAGCGTAAAACCCTAGTGCCTCAAGCCTCGCTTGCCAAGGATGTCCCGAGAGAATGGGCGCGCTCAAGGTCTGCGCATGTGCTGCACGTGCGCTCTCCACAACGGTCATCAGCAGACTTTCAAGAATTCCGGGACTGTCGGTGCCGAAAAAATCCGCAATCTGGACATCCTGATCCCGAGTCTGAGTAATAGCGTAAGCCTCAAGCCTACCCTGTTTCCGAGCAGTCCAGATTGAGTAGCGCGTCTTCGGATGTTCCCGGAATCTCCAATTCAGGTAATCGGAGGATCGCTCGATACACCAGTCCTTCATGATCCATTTCATTCTCTCCCGCAATTCATCGAAATCTTCGCCAAATGGCTGAACACATAAGCTTGTCTCCACTTCTAAATTCCTGGATCTAATTCGATCTCTCGCCCTGAGCACGGCATTTCCAGTTCCGTATGCGAGTCTCGCTAAGGTGCCCGAGTTCACATGTTTGTGGACTTGGTGGTTCACGCGCAATGGTTTCGCCATTCGCACTAACGATGCTCTTTCCCGAATGCCGAGACGCCTGTATACAGCCATCATACTCGCGCTGGGCAGGTCGTACGCCAATCGGGTCCATTCACCGTCTACGGCTTGGATGCAGGCGCGTTGGAGCTGCAGGGCTGGACCTATAGTTCGGTAGGCCGGCAAAATGCAAAAATCCCCGAATATGCAAGCGGCGAGGTATGCCCCGGATACCTGTACTCTTCGCGGAATTGCGGCTCCCGCTCCGACCAGTCCATTTTTGTCTTCCAACACCCAAACACGGGCGTGCCCGTGCGGATTTGCAAGGTATAGCCAGTCGAGGCGCTGCTCGTCGATGTCTGAAGCGAGACAGCTCCGAAGAAGTCGCAGCAAATCCACTCGTTCATTGCAAGGGTCCGCTTCGCGGACAGCCACTTTCATCATTCTGGAGGAAGGCGCAAACATCTCTGAGTCGACGTGTCTCCCAGACCTTGCCTGATGTCGCATTCCCTTTAGCAGGTGATTGGCCGCTCGCAAGCACCACGTATCTTAACCTTACTCTCCCTAACTTATTGATGTTATGGCAGTCACAATTGGTCCCTCTGGGCATGGGTCATCCATCTAGGCCTGCCGGCCCTCCCTTCCACTTCTCGCTTGCGTTTCTTGCGAAAAGCGGTGCCTCATTAGGAAAAGTGTTTCCCACTGTTGGCATTACACTCTTCTGCGGGTTAACTTACCGCCGAATTGGAAGATGACACACTTGGCTAAAGCTTTTGAGCACAATCAGATACACGGACGGGCGACCATTGGCAAGTTTTGGACAACGAATTGCCACATTCCCCACGCGTCCATCAGGCGGATAGCTCACGGTTGAGCACCCTCTTTTACGCGGGGGAGGTTGTAGGTTCGATTCCTGCTCCGCCTACCAAGTTTTGATCGGTTACCGGCAAGATCGTTCCATTTGACTCCGTAAGTAAGAAGCTTGCCTGTACCACTTCGCGCTCCACGGCCAGGGTGCCATGCTGAGAATTGGCGGACAAAAAGTACCGGGTCAGTTGTTGCTGCTAATCGCTTCGGATGCTGTGCTCGTGGGGGCAGGCCTAGCGTGTTCCGTTGCGCTCCGCTTTCATTCTGGATCTGTTATCAAGCATTACCTTGCGGCACCAGAGAATCTCTTTCGCTTCGCTGCTGTGACAGGTGTTTGCCTCCTGTCCTTCTACTACAACGACCTCTACAATTTCGAACTCATGAGTCGTCCACGCGACTTTTTCGCTTCGATGTTGCAGGGCTACGGCATCGCATGCGTGCTCTTGGCAATCTTGTATTTCGTAGCTCCGGGTTTGGGTCTCGGCCGCGGAATCTCGGTCATCGCGGCGCTGCTCATTCCATTTCTTGCAACGGTATGGCGCTTGGTCACGGTCTACCGTGGTTGGCTTCTCGTGGGCGCTGAGCGTGTGCTCGTGGTTGGGACAGCGCAGCCGGGCATTCAGCTTACCCGAAAAATCATTTCTCAGCCGGAGTTCAATCTCCGGGTCGTCGGTTTTTTGGACGAACAGGGTAAAAACATCGGCAGGTCCCTCGTCAATCCGGGAATAATCGGAGCGGTGAGTGATGTCGAGCAGATCGCAGAGTCGCACAAGATCCAGCGGGTAATTCTATCGCTCGCCGAACGACGGGGAAACATGCCTGTCCGCGCGCTTCTGCACTTGCGTTTTGCCGGCATAGAAATCGAAGACGCACATTCGGTACATGAACGGCTGACGGGCAGAATTGTGCTTGAACATCTGTCACCCAGCTGGCTAATCCTCTCTCATGGTTTTTGCAAATCAGACATGCTGGCTGTTTCCAAGCGCGCAATGGATATTTTCTGCGCCTGCGTCGGCTTGATTCTTGCTTCTCCCCTCTTGCTGCTTACCGCGCTTGCTGTCTGGATCGAAAGTGGGAGGCCGATCTTCTTCCGGCAGGAACGCGTCGGTTTGAACGAAAAAACATTCGAAATAATGAAATTCCGCTCAATGCACCATAACTCCGAAGGTGAAACACCACGGTGGGCAGCCGAGAATGATAGTCGCGTTACGCGAGTGGGTAAGCTCATTCGTAAGATACGCATCGATGAAATCCCCCAACTGATTAATGTCATCAAGGGAGAGATGAGCCTCGTCGGCCCGAGGCCCGAGCGACCTTACTTCGTTGACGTTCTCGGCCAAAGTATTCCCTATTACGGATTGCGACACACGGTTCGTCCAGGAGTCACGGGTTGGGCGCAAGTTCGTTATCAGTATGGAGGAAGCGTAGAGGAGGCTAAGACCAAGCTCGAATATGACTTTTTTTACATTAAACATCGGTCTATTTTACTGGATATAGCGATCCTGTTTGAGACTGCAAAGGTACTGCTTTGGCAGCGAGGGGCAAAGTGAGTGCACCCAGAGTTAGTGATAAACACCATCACGGAGGTCGGCCATCTCACAAAAGCACAGACATCGTCGCGAATTCGCAGCCATCGCGTCGATTTACCGATGCGGCCTTGCGCGCTCTGTGGGTGGGCGGATATTCAATTATCTTGCTCGTTTTTGCTTTTTTTAAATGGTTAGAAGGATGTCGGAGCAATTCGAAAGGCGCCGCAGGGGCCATTGGGATGCGACGAGGGGAGAGCTAATGAAGAGACTGAAAACGACCTTGATCTGTTTCGGCGTTGCAGGCTTTTCCTGGATAGCCCTGGCACAAATTGGCCAAGGTCAGACCCGACGGGTTGCCGCGGATCAAGGTAGCCCCTCCCGTCCAGTGAATAAGTCTTCTGAAAAAGGGAGAGTGTCAAGTGCTCCAGCGGAGCCAATCGAGTCAGCTACGTATGACCCAGCGTCATACGTCATTGGGGCAGATGATCAGCTGATGATCTCGGTCTGGCGCGAACCAGAATTATCCATGGGCGTGGTCGTGCGTCCCGACGGGATGATTACCTTGCCTCTCGTTAATGACGTGAAGGCGGCAGGGCTCAAGCCTCTCGAATTGCAGTCTTTGCTAGTGGCAAAACTCAAGCCGTTTGTGAATGAGCCGCAAGTGACCGTGGTTGCGCAGAGCATTCGTAGTCGCAAGGTCTTCCTGGCCGGACAAGTAGCCAAGGCAGGTGCATATCCGCTCATCGGCCGCATGACAGCGCTCGAGTTAATCGTTCAGGCCGGTGGTTTAGGTCCCTTCGCGAAGGTCAAGTCCATTTACGTTTTGCGGACGGTCAATGGTCAGCAGACTCGTATTCATTTCAATTACAAGGACGCGATGTCTGGGAAGTCATCCAGCAATGTTGTTCTAGAGCCCGGAGATTTTGTGGTTGTTCCATAAACGAACTGGAAACGTTCAGCAGCGGTGCAAAGATGAATCAGCCAATTTTGATTTCACGTAATTTGTCATTTGCCCTCGGCGCAACCCTGTGGTTGATTCTCACGGGGGTGCCGTTGGCGCACGCACAAAGCCAGGGATCTGGAACTTCGGGTTCGGATCCGGCGACGCAGAACCAAGATAGCAAGAACGCGGGAGAGGCCTCGAAAGATTCTGTGGCGACCAACGACACAAAACCTTCTTCCCAATCGGCAGTTACTGCTATCGGGACTGCATCAGTACTTGGCATGCCGAATGGATCGCTCCGTTGGGGCGATTTCTTCGTCAGCACCTTCAGCTTCACTCAAATCCACGACCATGCAAACTACGTCGATCCAGCAGCTCCAACTGCTTTCTCCGGATCCAGTTTTTCGAGCAACACCAGCTTGTTCCAGACAAATCTCGTTTTTAATCATTCACTGCGCCAGGGGCAAATTGCACTGCAGTATGAACCAAGATTGGCGATCATCAATGGAAACGTTTACCCTGATTATTCCAACCAAAATCTGGGTTTCAACGTGCTCCTCAATCCGACCGCCCGTTGGTCGCTGGGTTTCCACAATACCTTCACTTATTTTTCTTCGCAAAACGTATTCGCTTCCTACTATGTGGACGCTAACACGCAGACCGGAGCTACGGTTCAGAACAACTTCTTAGACGGCCCCGGAAGCTTGCTCAATGAAGCAGTGGGATTATCAGCCGCTTACAAGCTGTCACCGCGAACTACGATCGGCTTCTCTCCCGACTTCAGTTACCTGCGCACCACGGGACGCAATCTGGAAGCACTAACTGGCCGCGACTATGCAGGAGGGGTGACTCTCGGATATCAACTGTCTGCTCGCCAGACCGTCGGAACTTTCTTTAGAGTGGAGTACGTCACAGTTACCGGAACTGTAGGGGGCACACCAATTTATTCATTCGGTGGAAGTTACGCTCGGCAGATGGGGCCGGCTTGGCTTGTGTCCGCGGCATTCGGGGCGACTAGGAATCCCGTCGGCGGCGTGTTTAGTCCTTGGACATTCAGCGGGACTGCCAGCATCATGCGTGATTTCCGGCGCTTTTCTGTGGGCGGTGTCTACACTCGCGATATCGCCATGGGATACGTGACGAACAACTTCGCGGACCGCGCTGATGGGTTTTTTAGCTGGCAGGTCCTTCGCCATGTTCAGTGGCGGACCACTCTCGGTTCTCAGATTGGGGACGGCGCAGACAGTTCGATTTCCGCGTATTATGCTGTAAATGAAATCCACTGGCGATTGGCTCCACGCGTTGCTTCATATGTGAGCTACGGCTATCGGTTACAAAACGGAGATGCCAGCAGGGTCCTCACCGGTCATCGCAATTTTGTCAGTGCCGGAATCCGGTGGGAGGCGGTACCGCCGACACTCTACTGATGTGCTTTGTTCGCTGCAACCAAGCTGGACCGGTAGCCGGTCGGTTTTTGGTTCCTCACTTTCTGATCCAGAGCCAATACTCAAGAGTCTTTGTGAGTTACCCGGATTCCCTGGCATGGACCGAGTTCCAGGGCTTGCTATTTCGCGGATAAGATTGGGAAATCGATTTCCGCTCCGTGACTCAGAAGGCAAATCTCCCTGGCTACCCAAGCGCAGACATTCGCGTATGTCGTTAAAAAACAAGAGCTTACACATTGAAGTCAGCAGGGCTTCTAACTGTGATTGGAAGGCCACCTGCTCTGAAATTGTCAGCAATTTATTGTCGGTTGGTGATTGAATGCTCGGAGGTCTCTCTGTGGCAAATCAGACCCCTGTTCCGTCTCGCTCTTCCCGAGGACTCGGAGATCTTGAACCGCGCGACTACCTAGCCATTGTTCGACGCCGGAAACTACCCGTAATGCTCTGCACGCTGGGTTTCTTTGCCTTTAGCTCTATGCTTGCTATCCGACTACCAAATTTTTATCGTTCCGAGACGCTGATCATGGTGGACCCTCAGCAGGTTCCCTCAACTTATGTTCAATCGACTGTCAGTACTACCATTCAAGATCGTCTAGCCACAATCCAGGAACAGGTAATGTCTGCGACTCATCTGCAGCGCACGATTGATGATCTTGGACTCTATTCCGAGTTGCGTGGAAAGCTTTCAGAGCAGGAAATCATTGCAAAGATGCAAAAGGCGACGAGCGTCGAGGTAGCCAACTCCGGAGAGAGACGCATGAGTTCATTCCGTATTGCATTTCAGGCACCGGACCCGCAGACTGCCTCCAAAGTCGCCAATAAGCTTGCTGCCGAATTCATTGGTCAGAACCAGCGCGTGCGAATGCAGCAATTCAACGGTGCTGCAGAATTCTTGGGTTCCGAGATGCGCGAGACCAAGGCGCAACTTGAGGTTAAGGAGCAAGAACTTCAGCGCATCAAAGTTCAGAACGTAACGGATCTTCCGGAATCAAAACAATACCATCTGGAAGCGCTTAATAATCTTCGCGGTCAATTGCATGCCGCTCAGGATCGCATCAACCGGGCACGGGAAGAGAAAGCCGCGTTGCAACAATATGCGCCGACCGTTGATCTCGACGCTGGCGCTTACACTGCGGTTTCCCCCATACAAACAAAGATTCAAAAAACGGAAGCGCAACTTCGGGAACTCCGCGCTCGTTACGGTCCCAACCATCCTGACGTCCGGAAACTTGAGTCAACGCTCGCCGATCTGCGTGGACAAGGGGAAGCCGAGAAAAAGCAGCAGGAAAGCGCGGCAATGCCCAAAGCTCCACCGATCACAGCCGCTCGGGCCAGGAATCCAGTGCTCGAAGCTGAGCAAGCGAAGCTGGATCAGGAGATCAAGGAACAATCTGAAATTCAAAAGCAACTCCAGGAACAGATTAATTTACACACGGAGAAGCTCGAACAGGGGCCGGTATTTGAACAGCGCATCTCTTCATTGATGCGGGATTACGATAGTCTCCGCACGCATTATCAAAACCTACTCGACAAAAAACTCTCCGCAGAGATGGCAAAGGAGCTCGAGTGGCGCCAGCAGGGCGAGCGCTTTGTCGTTCTGGATCGTGCGCCTGTTCCCCAAAGTCCGGCAGGACCAAACCGTCCACTGATCTCTTTGGGAGGGCTGATACTCGGAACCTTGGCTGGCGTTGCGCTCGTCCTTGCGATGGAGTTCAACGATGAATCGGTGGGTAGCGAGCGCGAAGCAGCCACAATCCTCGGGAAAGCGGTCCTGGTAGGAATCCCCCAGATTTACAGCCTCCGTGAAAAACGTAAGCTTCGACTGAAACTCATGGGAGCGTTCATCGGGACGGCGGCGGGTGCTGTCCTTCTGGCATATGCAGTTTCCATACTGGGGGCAGGGTTATAAGGGACATGTACATTAAACTCTTCGGTCTCAAAGAAGAACCGTTCCGCCTGACGCCAGATCCACGGTTTCTGCATCTGGCTGAACCACATCGGGATGCCCTCACATCTCTCCTCGAGAGCGTGCTCACGCACCGGGGTATCATGGTGTTTACCGGTCCCGTCGGTACTGGCAAAACGACTCTGCTGCACGCAGCACTCCGCATCCTTTCCGAGAAGCCGGGAATGAAAAATCGGCTCCGCTCTGCATTCATCATCATTCCGACATTGACTGGGGAGGAGTTTCTGGAAGCGATCCTAGACGAATTTGAAATTCCCAGCGTGGGAAGAAGCAAACCCGCTCGCCTTCAAGCGCTGCTCCACATGTTATTGCAAACGCATCGCGAGGATGGCCTTGCCGTTCTGTTGATCGATGAGGCCCATCTTCTTACTCCAGAACTGCTAGAGGAGGTGAGGTTACTCAGCAATATAGACGCCTACGGGGGGAAGCTGCTGCAAATTATTTTGTGCGGCCAGCCCGAATTACTCACCGCTCTGCGCCGCAAAGAGATGGCCGCTCTGTACCAGCGCGTGGCCTGCCGTTCTTCACTGAGAGCGCTGACTCTGGCGGAGACCCAGGGATACATCGCGGAGAGGCTTCACATTGCAGGTTTGCTCAATCAAACGTCCTTCACCGTCCCGGCGATGGAGATGATTTATCATCTTTCTCAGGGTGTTCCGCGGGTTATCAATCTCCTTTGTGATGGCTGCCTGCGCCTTGGAGCCCGCACCCAGCGCACACACGTCCAGCCCGAGATGGTCGAAGAAGTGGCCGAGTCGCTGGAACTGAACCTCCAAGAGACGATAACCGACGCTATGTTCCTACCTAGTGCGGAAACGCAAGCGGAGGTATTGCAGTCCGCGTTTAACGTTATTATCCATGCAATGAAAACCCGTCGCGGCGCACAGGAGTAACCTTTAGATGAGCCGATATTTCAATGAGACCAGCAAAGCGGATAATTGGACGGCCGAGGCACTGACAGCCAAACTGGATGTTCCAAGCCTTCTATCATCCATGCAGCGGCCGGAGGAAGTGGCTGACGATGCCACAGCCTCAAAGGTGAACGTCCCCCCTCAGTTGATCCTACCGGCGTCCCTGGATGTACCTTTGCTCACCCGACAAGATAATAGCCTGACCCAGGCGACGGAATCTTATCGGATCCTGCGCACTCGGCTGCTGAGGCTACAGGCCGCACGGGGCATTCGTTCGGTAGTTTTCAGCAGCGCGGTGCCCGGTGAGGGAAAGACGCTAACAACATTGAACCTGGGCTTGTGCTGCACGCAACTTGAAAACTTCCCAGTTCTTATCATAGACGCCGATTTCAGGACACGAGGTCTTACGCATCTCTTGGGTTGCACCTCTGTCAAAGGCCTTTCCGAATCGCTGTCTGGGAAAATCTCAAATGAATATGCTCTTCTCAAGACGAATTACCCAAACTTATCGGTAGTACCAGCTGGAGCAGCAAGTGCATCTGCGGCGGAATTGTTTGCCGCGGCGAAGTGGAAAGAGTTCCTTGATTGGGCGGGGACGATTTTCAAATTGATTCTTATAGACTCGCCGCCCGTGCTTCCGCTCACAGATTTCGAACTTATCAGCGCGGTGTGTGACGGTGTGGTATTTGTTATCCGCGGCGCTCACACCCATCGGGATGTGATTGGGCGCGCCAGCGCGCAATTGGATTCACGGAAGCTCTTGGGATCCGTATTCAATATGTCTCAGGAATCTACCAAGGTTAATTATCAGGGCTATGCCGGGTCTGCCCTGTCTCTAAGGGAGAACGCGTAGGCAAGTGAGTTTAGAGAATTGAACGCGCCGCATCTTTGCGGAGCGAAAAGCACCAATATGTATCCAAATCTTAAACTGGAAATCTTTAAACGCGGACTTCGTCAGAATCATCTGGCCCGCAGTGTGGGCATCGAAGAGAGCCTGTTGAGCAAGATCATCCACGGATACCGGGAGCCGACGGTCGTGCAACGACGCTCTCTCGCTGCTTACCTCGTGGTCGAGGAGGCCTGGCTTTTCGAGAAGTATGAGGGGCCTCCCCCTAGCCCCCACAACGGCAACCAGAGGGTTGTCGCTAAGGAGGGCATCGATGAAAGCTCCTAGTTCAACCTTGGCCGCTGACATTGCTCCGAAGGCGGAAGTTGCTACCCAGGTCAAGGTTCGCCGTCTTGAAACAGAGCAGAACGAAGCATGGGATGATTTCGTTTTGGGGCATCCTGGGGCGTCGCTATTCCACTTAACAGGTTGGATGCGCGTGATCTCGAAGACCTTTCAGTATTCTCCACGGTATTTGTTCGCGGAGCGCGACCGCCGGATAACTGGTGTCCTTCCTCTTTTTGAAACCTCCAACTGGTTGCAGGGCAAGTGTCTGATCTCGACCCCCATGGCTGTGTACGGGGGGATCTGTGCCGAAGACGAAGACTCACGGCTGGCGCTACTGGAGGCCGCGAAGCAAATGGCTCGCAGGGAAAACGTGCAACATCTCGAATTGCGCCAACGCCAGGTGGATTTATTTCCTGAATTTCATGCCAACACGCTCTATGCCACTTTTTGTGGAGAATTGGTTTCAGATCCGGAAGTTTTGATTCGGTGTCTCCCGCGGGACACGCGGTACATGATTCGAAAAGCTCGGAAGAAGGGGCTTCAGCTTGTGCGTGGAGCAGAGCAAACCCCGGTTTTCTATCGACTGTTCGCGCAAAGCATGCGCAGGTTAGGCACACCGGCACTCCCAATGAGGTTATTTGAAAATCTCGTAGACGAGTTCAAGACGCTTGTAGACGTCACTCTGCTTTCTTTCAAGAGCCGTCCAGTGGCAGCGGTATTCTCTTTCCGCTTTCGTGACACGATTCTTCCATACTACGCGGGAGCTTCCTCCGAAGCGCCCGGGTTGGCGGCCAACAATCTTCTCTATTGGGAATTGATGACCCAAAGCGCTGCGGAAGGGATGCGTTGGTTTGATTTTGGACGCAGTAAGAAAGGTACCGGAGCATACGGGTTCAAGACGCAATGGCACATGGCGGTTCAGCCGCTCGGTTATCAAGTCTATCTCGTGAGACGGAAAAACGTTCCGAACTTCACACCTCTAAATCCTAAATTCCAATGTGCGGCCCGCATCTGGAGCAAACTCCCTCTCGCGCTCACAACCCGACTCGGTCCGCACGTAGTGCGATGGTTTCCATGAACATTCTATTCCTCTCCCACCGCATTCCCTATCCTCCCGATAAGGGAGAAAAAATTCGCGCTTATCATGAATTGTGTTTTCTCGCTTCCCGACACACGGTGGATCTGTTCGCTTTTGCCGATCAAACGGAACAAATGAAAGGCCGTTCGGCACTCGCGCAGTTCTGCCGTGAAATGTACTTCGAAGAGTTGCCGCAAAGGGTGGCCCTGGGCCGGGCCGCTCTGAGTTTGCTCACCAGAAGACCGCTCACAACCGGCTACTACTATTCTTCTGCGATGGCCAGGGCCGTAAATGAGGCCCTAGCCCGCAAGCGCTATGACGCTGTTTTTGTGTACTGCTCAGCGATGGCCCCTTATGTCCTAGATTCCTCGAAGGTGCCCGTCTGTGTGGATTTCGTGGATAGTGACGCCTCCAAGTGGGCGCAGTATGCACGTTACACTGCTTTTCCCATGTCATGGATCTATGCACGTGAGGCTTGTAAACTTGGCCGATACGAGCAAAGGGTGGCGAGCAGTGCTCGCCTGAGCTTGGTGTCCACACTTCTCGAAATGGAAACTATTGATCCGGATGGCCAACTCGGAGTCCGCGTGCTACAAAACGGAGTCTCCCTCTCGACACCCGTCACGGGCGCGCTACCCGCTGAGATTTCTGCACTCGGCACCTACGTTGTCTTTATAGGTCAGATGGACTATTTTCCGAATGTCGATGCGGCGTGCTACTTTGCAAAGCAAATTCTGCCTCAGATTCACCGGACGCACCCTGATTTACGATTTGTCGTCGTTGGGCGGAATCCGTCGCCGCGTGTGCGTAGCTTGACTGCACTGCCTGGCGTGGTCGTCACGGGGACTGTGCCCGACGTGCAGCCTTATCTTAGGGCTGCCGCGGCTGCCGTCGCACCTTTCCGCATTTGCCAAGGTGTGCAAAACAAAATCCTCGAGGCTCTGGCAATCGGTCTGCCTGTTGTCGCAACGCCCCGTCCGGCTCGTGCCGTGGGAGCGTCCCGCGATGAGTTGCTCTTCGTTGCTCAGGAACCGGAAGAGTTCGCCAAAACGGTCATTGCCGTTCTTGAAAACCCGCAGTTACGCCAAAACCTCAGGGGAAGAAAGTTCGTGGAGCGACGATTCGATTGGGAGCGAAATCTCGAGCCTCTGGAACGGTGGCTTCTGGAGGCAGCCGCAGAAAGAAGCTGTATTTCGGGTGAGACGGTCAAATATGCCGCGGCTTGCTGAAAGTTCGGCTGTGCCTCCGACTGCGCCGAGTACGAAGAACCAGATGATCGCGGGAAGGGATGCAAAGCTCCACCTCTCTCGACTGCGCATTATGCACGTTCTTAATTATCTGCGCCGGGGTGGTGCTGAGTTTGGCATCCTGAAATTGATGGATGGCCTTGACGCAGAGCAGTTCGAGCACCGGATTTGCACAACGCGGTGGTACGATCCAGGCTTCATCCGCGACTACCGGCTCGCCGAAATCCTGGATGTGGCTAGCAGTGACCGGGTGGGCTTGCAATTTCAGTTGTTCCGCCTGAAGCGGATTTTTCGGGAGTATCGACCGCATATTGTGCACACTCGAAATTGGGGTGCCATGGAAGCAATCCCCGCCGCTCGACTGGCGGGCGTGCCGATCGTAATCCACAGTGAGCACGGTTATGAAGTAGGGACCCTGGCGGGTCTTCCGTATCGCCAGAGGCTCTTTCGTCAAATGGCCTATGCCATGGCAGATCGAGTTTTCACGGTGTCGCGAGAGCTGCGTGAATTTCATTCTCGGCAAGTCTGGTTGGGAGCGGACAGAATTAGTGTGATTCAAAATGGAGTAGATACGCAGCGATTCTCTCCGTCCCCTGGCGTACGACAGCGCGTGCGGCAAGAACTCGGTTTCCCCTCCGAGCGCCTTGTGATCGGAGGAGTGGGCCGCATGGTACCGATTAAGGACTATGGCACACTGCTGAAAGCAGCGGCGGAACTTCTCAAACGGGGTGTCAATTTGCATTTATTGCTGGTCGGCAAAGGGCCGGAGTTCGAATCACTTCAACGGCAGGGAATTGCTCTGCTCAAAGATCGGGTTTCTTTTGTCGGAGCTTCCGATCGCGTTCCCGAGCTTCTCAACGCAATGGACATTTTTGTTCTCCCGTCGTTCGGAGAGGGAATGTCGAACACTCTGCTGGAGGCGCTAGCCTGCGGTCTTCCGCTTTTGGCCACGCGTGTGGGCGGTAATCCCGAAGTGATAGAGGATGGCCGTTCTGGTTGGCTTTTTTCTGCCGGTGATGCGGAGGATCTCTCCAGGCGGCTTGAAGCTCTGGCCGCCAAGCCCGAAATTAGGGGCGCACTCGGCGCGGCTGCGCGAGTGCGAGCTACCACTGTGTTCAGTCTGGAAGGAATGATCGAAAGATACCGCAGCTTGTATCTGAACGCCGCATATCAGCGAAGACTAGTGTCGACAGCATGAACCCGAAATTTAAGGTGGCGATCCTGGCTGGCAGTGACTCGTGGGCGACTCGCTTTGCGATCGAGCGCCTGCTTGACTTGCCCAGGGCGGAAGTGTGCGGCATCTTGTTCGACACTGAGCCGCCATCCCTCAGACGGCGTTGGCGCAATTTGAGGCGAAACATTCGACGCGACGGGATCGGCTATCTCTGGCACCGTTTGGGTGACGCGATTGTGGAACTCTTGGAAAGCTGGGCGGCGCGTGTGGTATCGAAAGAAGAGGTGAATCAACTGCTACGTGGGTCTTTTCCTGGGCGCGTCTTTACTCTGCTTGACTTCCCCCGCATTCACGGAATCCAGGTCTTCGACGTCGGCAATCTTAACAGCGCGAAAGCGTCTGAAGTTCTGCGTGGCCTCCAGCCCGATCTAGGGATTGTGCTTGGCACGCGAGTTTTGCAACGTTCGACGTTTTCCGTTCCCCGGCTGGGTAGCTTGAATCTTCACAAAGGGAAAGTGCCAGAATATCGCGGACTACCACCGGGGTTCTGGGAGCTTTATGAAGGCCAAAGCACTGCCGGGGTGACCGTACATTTTGTCGATGAAAAGTTGGATACTGGGGACGTCGTTGCCGAATCATCCGTCGACATTCATCCGAGAGATTCACCGGAGACTCTGCGAACTAAGTTGGATGTCTGTGGAGCAGAGTTGCTGGCGACCTGCGTATCCCGGATCGCGGACGGAACAGCCGTGCGCCGACCTCAACCGCCCTCGGACCACAGACCCCGTACAGCTCCGACCCGCAAGGAGCGTCGCGCATTGGAGCGGAGGCTCAAATTACCACCGCAACCTCCACGGTGGATTCGCGCAGCAAAAACTTTGCTCTATCTCGCGATATACCATTCGGGACTCTATGACTTTGTACGCGCCTTACATCGGAGATTTCCGAAGGGACGAGGCTGCATCCTCCTCTATCATCGAGTGAATAATTTAACGCAGGATCATTTGACGATCAGCGTCGAACGTTTTGCTGAGCACCTGACCACGATTGGTCGGCACTATCTAGTCATTGCGACTTCGGATTTTGTCGAGAGTGTGAAACAACGCAAACGGCTTCCCGCATCGGCGGTGACCATTCACTTCGATGATTGCTATCGGGACATCTATACGAACGCTGCTCCACTGTTGGCCCGAAGCCGGATGCCCGCGTGCGCCTTTGTTTCTTCCGGCTTTATCAGTACGAACCGTGTCTTTCATCACGATGCAGGTAAGATCCCGTTCCGTCTTCAGAATTTGACAAGACACGAGCTTCCGGGACTTGTTGGTGCGGGATTCGAGATCGGCGCGCACACTGTAAACCATGTGGATCTAGGCCAAGTCGGCCCAGACGTTGCTGCTATGGAATTGTCGCAAAGCAGGATTGATCTACAGGAAATTCTCGGCCGCCCAATCAACCTGGTTTCCTATCCCTACGGGGGTAAGCGGAACATCAAGCCTGAGGTTGAACACATCGCGCGGCAGATCGGTTATGAAGCGATGTTTTCTGCGTACGGTGGATACGTCAACGACCGCTCGGATTGCTTTGACATCCAGCGGATCGGCATCGGCGGGCAGCACAGACCCCTGGACTTGCTCATGGAAATTGAAGGGCTTTCCTTGGCCGCGCTCAGGCGAGTATGGAGTCGCGAAAAAAGAAGATCGGAAAATCCAAGATAACTATGTGTGGTATTTGCGGCATTTTCGAGTATCAACGCTGGACGGACATTGCCTGTAATCTGGTTCATCGTATGAACCAGACACTCGTGCACCGCGGCCCTGATGATGGCGGAGTGTTCACGGGTCCGGGCATTGGTCTTGGACACCGAAGGCTCAGCATCATCGATCTGGCCGGGGGCCACCAACCCATGCCCAACGAGGATGGCACAATTTGGGTGCTGCTCAACGGCGAGATCTATAACTATTCCGAGCTTCGTACCGAACTGATCCAACGCGGTCATAAGTTCGCGACGCGCTCGGACACAGAGGCGATTGTCCATCTCTATGAGGATCTTGGCGAAGGCTGTTTTGCTCGACTCAGAGGGATGTTCTCGATCGCCATCTGGGACTCGGCGAATCGAAAGCTCGTGCTGGCTCGCGATCGGGTCGGCAAGAAGCCTTTGTTCTACTCCGCTTGTAGCGAGCGAATTCTCTTCGGCTCCGAATTAAAGGCGCTACTTGCAGCCGGAGGCGTTCCTAAGGATATTGACGCGCATGGGCTCTCCGATTATTTTTCATTTGGCTACATTCCGGCCCCCAAAACCATCTACCGGGCAGTTCGAAAACTTCGCCCTGCTCATTATCTGGTCGCGCAGGGCGGCCAAGTACGGGAATCCAACTATTGGGACCTTTCTTTCGCCGAGACGGATACCTTCACGGAAGAAGAATGGTGTGAACGTATCCGCCATGGCCTCTGCGAAGCTACCCGTATTCGGTTGATGAGTGACGTTCCGCTGGGGGCATTCCTGAGCGGCGGCGTGGATTCCTCCGGCGTGGTTGCTGCGATGAGTCGTCTCATGAACCATCCAGTGACTACTTGTTCGATAGGCTTCGAGGAAGAGGGGTATGACGAAGCGGACTATGCACGGATGATTGCCCGGCAGTTCTCGACCGATCATCACGAACAGGTTGTACGTCCGGACGCCACTATGATTGTGGATCGTCTCGCTTGGCATTTCGACGAGCCCTTCGCGGATTCCTCCGCGATCCCGACCTACTACGTTTCTTCTGTGGCACGTCAGCAGGTGACGGTCGCGCTCGGCGGCGACGGTGGCGATGAAAACTTCGCCGGATATCGCCGCTACGTCTTCGACCAGATGGAGAATCGTCTTCGGAGTTTTGCGCCCTATGCCTTGCGCCTTGCGGTTTTTGGGCCATTGGGACGCTGGTATCCGGCGTTGGCCTGGGCTCCGCGCATTTTCCGAGGGAAGGCCACGTTTCAAAGTCTTGCACGCACTCCATTGGAAGGCTACTTCAATTCTGTCTCGATCTTTCGATCTCCCGAGAAGGCACATATCTTCACACCGGAATTCCGTGCAACGCTGGCTGACTACGATTCCATTGACGTATTCCGGGAGTATTATGACGGCGCGGGAACGGACGATCCTCTATCACGCATTCAGTACGTGGATATTAAAACGTACCTCACGGATGACATTCTTACGAAGGTCGATCGCGCAAGCATGGCTGTGTCGCTCGAAGTGCGCGCTCCCCTTCTGGATCACAAATTCATGGAGCTCGTTGCACGGATTCCTTCGTCTCTGAAACTGCGAGGTCGTCAGACAAAATACATTTTCAAGAAAGCCCTTGCAGCAACCTTACCGGAGGAGATCCTGTACCGTCCGAAGCAGGGTTTTGCGATCCCACTGGACCGTTGGTTTCGCCGTGAACTTAAAGAGATGGCCCACGCCGCCATCTTTGACTCCTCGGATGGTGTTCTGGATCAGCGCTTCCTGCGCAAAATCTGGGACCAACACCAAAGGAAGTCTTACGATCGTTCCTCCCATCTTTGGGCGGTCCTGATGTATCGAAAATGGCAAAAAGCATTCCTGAACGGAGCTAGCACGTGAGCGGCATCTGTGGCATCTGCGAACCGAGCGCTCCTGAGAGTCGTTTGAACCTTTCGCCCCTCTTTGCTGAGTTGTCTCTTCCCGGCGATAGCAGCGGACGGGGAAGCTACGGTTCATCGGTATCGTTGGGCGCTGTCAGCCGCTGGGCGGGGCAACAGTCGGGTGGAATTTCAGGAGTGCGTTTGGCTCTGGACGCTGATCTTCTTCGGATGGAGCGGTGGACTACCCTCCTCAAACGCGAAGGCCTTCCCCTTGAAGACCTTTCGTTGACGCAGTGCGTGGCCTGGCTTTACCGGATTCGCGGTATAGATTTTTTGCGGGATCTCGAGGGTGCCTTTGCGCTTGCGCTTTGGGATGAGCGCAGCCAGCAGCTCTTGCTTGCGATTGACCGTATGGGCATCAACGCACTTTATTGGACGCAGGAGCAGAGCCGCCTTATTTTTGCTTCCCGTCCCAGCGCCATCCGCGCGGCCCAGCGTGAACCTTCGGCCGTTAGCCACGCAGCACTAATGCAATACCTACTGTTCAGTGTCGTTCCAGCTCCATTGACCGCCTATAAAGGAATTTCGAAGCTCCTTCCTGGTCATCTGCTGAAATTCGCAAACGGTAAAGTACATGAGGAATGCTATTGGGATGTTTCTTATGATGAGGACGAATCACTGAACGAAGCTGGCTGGGCCGGTGAATTGCGCGAGGGACTTCGTGCGGCGGTCCATCGCCATCTTGAAGGGTGCGGTCCAGATTCAACAGGTGCGTATCTGAGTGGCGGGACAGATAGTTCCAGTGTAGTGGCGTTCATGTCGGAGCGTTTTACACCCACACATTCGTTTTCCGTCCACTTCGGCGAGCAACTGTATAGTGAGATCGAATATGCCAGGATTGCTGCTGATCGCTTTCGCACGGCTCACCATGAGAAATGTTTGGTCCCTAGCGACGCCGTCGCAGCATTGGAAGAGATTTTTGGTTATTACGACGAGCCGTTTGCAAACTCATCCGTATTCGGGGCTTATGCTTGCGCCAAAATGGCCCGCGAATCCGGAATAGACATCTTGCTGGCCGGTGATGGCGGCGACGAGATTTTCGCAGGTAACGAACGCTACGCCAGCGACAAGCGTTTTTCCATGTACCACAACATTCCGGTATGGCTGCGGCGTGGTGTTATCGAGCCGCTGGCGTACTTGCTGCCTAAAAGCGAGAGTCGCCTTGGTCTTCCGTGGCGTTATCTCCGCCGCGCCAACATACCAAATCCGCGGCGCATTTTTTCTTACGGATTGTACTTGAGCATTCCACCGGAAGAGATATTTGATGTGGGATTTCTTCGTCAGGCGCCAGTTGACCGCTGGATGGAAATCGCGGATGACCATTATCACGCGCCGGGCGGAGCTAGCGAGCTGAACCGCCTCATGTATCTCGATTTGAAGCTCATCCTTGCCGATAACGATTTGAGAAAAGTTTCGCGCACCGCCGAATTGAACGGAGTTCGGGTCCGTTACCCAATGCTCGATGCGGAGCTCGTTCAACTCGCCGCCAGGATTCCATCCCGCCTCAAGCTGCGGGGGTTCGAGAAGCGCTACATCTTCAAAAAAGCTATGCACGGAATTCTACCCGACCAGGTGCTTAATAAGAAGAAGCACGGATTCAGTGTGCCACTAAGCCATTGGTTCTTGCAGGACCCCCGTCTGGCAGCCCTGTTGAAGGACGTTCTTTACGATTCGCAGACTCGAAACAGGGGGTACTTCCAGCCGGAGTTTCTGGACCGCGTAGCTGCTCTTCATCGCGGAGCGCACACCGGGTACTACGGCGAAGCCATGTGGTACATCGTCGCTCTTGAGCTTTGGCATCGTCGGCATCTCAAACCGCGGGGAGAAATGGTCTGTGAGCGCTAAGCCAAATGCCCAACATGTTGAGGCAAGCTCAACCTGGCGTGAAACTCTTGCCAGTGGAGTCTATCACCTCGGTCTGCTTGCCGCGCTACGAATCGTAGCGCGAGGCTTAGAATTTCGGAAGGTTCGCGGCGGGCTCAGGTGGCCACGAACGGCTGAACCGCGCTTCGCCATATTGTGCTATCACCGCGTGGGAGTCGAAGGCGTACCACTCTACTCCAGGCTCGAACCGCGGGTGTTCGAGGCACAGATGCGACAGTTGCGTCGCCACTACCGGGTGCTGTCACTGGGAGAACTGCTCTCCGAAATGGACCGTCCGACTTCCGTTGTCCCGGGAGTTGCTATCACCTTTGATGATGGGTATCGCGACGTTTTTGAGCATGCGTTTCCCATTCTACGGAAATATGAGATCCCCGCGACGATCTTTGCCGTTGCTGAAGCGATCGAAACAGGAACGGCTCCCTGGTACGACCGGATCTTTCTCGCCCTGGCGATCCATTCCGAGACAACTCTAACCATTGAACTCGATGGGCCGACGGAATTTTCCTTGCAAGGTTTCGCGGCTCGTGTTGCCGCAACGAATTGCATCATACGCTGGCTCCGGACACAATCCGATTGCCGCCGCCGTGAGTTTTGTGCAGAGCTCAATCGGCGCCTTCCCGTTCCTGAGCAGCAACTGCAAGGTCGAATGCTCACCTGGGAACATTTGCGCACCATGCAGGCCCATGGAGTAATATGCGGTTCGCACACAGTCTCTCATCCGGTTCTCTCTCGACTTAACCGTGAAAGCCTGCTTGGGGAACTCCGCGATTCACGCCTTCTTCTGGAGCAACGACTTGGCCGCCCCGTAACAGATTTTGCGTTTCCCTTTGGAAAACCGGAGGATTGTACTGGCGTCACCGCGGCCGAACTGGCTTCCTGTGGCTATCTCTCGGCAGCAACCACGATCCCAGGCAGCAATCGTCCGGGAGCGAATCCTTACGCCTTGCGTCGGGTTTCCTTTGGCGATCAGACTCACACGGGGCTGTTTGCCTGTAAGCTCAATGATTTGTTCCTTCGTCCTGCAGATACACCGGCGACCGTTGCTTTGCAGGGAATATCCCGCTTTCTTCCGACCAGGGCGGTTGCGCCACGAGAAGGAAGATAGCGCATGCGCGACTACATTGTGCTCACGATTATTCTGGGCTGCGTCCCGGGGGCACTTCTGAACCCGTTTTTCGGTGTGCTGGTGTGGACCTGGGTCGCTTACTTCAACCCGCACCGGTTCACCTGGGGCATTGCCTATAATTTTCCAGTAGCAATGGTATTGGCCGTCCCAACCATCGTCGGGACGTTATTTGCAAAGAAAATAAACAGAAACGTTCTTACCCGTGAAACCGTGCTGCTATTCGTGCTGTGGATTTGGTTTGGTATCACGCTCTTTCATGCCACGCTAGTGCCGCTCTTGAGCATGCACGTTATTGATGGGCGAGCGCAGTTGGAAATTATCACTAAGATTTTGCTTATGACGGGATTTACGATTTTGCTGACAAATTCACCTCAACGTTTCCGATTACTCTTGCTGGTGACTGCCTTCAGCTTTGGCGCATTGGCTTTAAAGGGTTTTATATTTGGGATCCGGAACAGCGGAGATTTCCGCGTGTGGGGACCTCCCGATTCATTCGTAGCAGACAACAACGACTTTGGGCTCGCCTTGAACATCGTTCTCCCCCTAATGTTTTTCATGGCTGGTTCGGAATCAAACCGCAAGATTCGTCTACTTCTTAGAATTTGTTTTTTCGCTTCGGCCCTCGTTGTCCTACTCACTTATTCGAGGGGCGCTTTGCTTGGGATTGGTACGGCCATGGCTGTGATCGTCATCAAGACCCGGCATAGGCTGCTCGGGGGAGTTGCTCTTGTCCTCGCCGCGCTGGTCATCTTTAGTTTTGCACCCCAGAAGTGGCAACAGCGAATGGATAATTTATTTGCCGGCAAGCTCGATGATTCAGCGCATCAGCGCCTGGTCAGTTGGAAATTCGCCTGGAATGTCGCCGAGGCTTATCCACTAACGGGTGGAGGCATGCAGTGTTTTACGCCAGAAATGTTTGCGCGGTTCTCAAAGGAGGAACTCCCCGGTGGCAGCCTCAGCGCTGGACCACATAGCATTTATTTTCAGATTCTCGGAGAGCAGGGCTTCGTTGGACTCGGCTTGTTCTTGTCATTGATTGCTTCTTGCGTATTGTCTCTGCGTAAATTGCGAAGGCTCGTACGAAATGCGCAACCGATGGAATGGATTGTTCCTTACGCGAACGGTCTAGAAACTGGCCTTTACGCCTTTCTCGTGAGTGGTGCATTTCTCGGCCGGGCCTATTTTGATCTTTTCTATCAATTGGTGGCGTGCACTATCATTTTAAAGGTCTTGTATCGCAGGGAGGTCCTTCATCTCTTAACTGAACCGATGAGCGAATCGTCTGTGAACACGGTCGAGACAGAAGAGATGCCGATGTACTCAAGGCGGGTCTCGGTTTAGATTGAGCCTTCAAGCGAGGATCTAAGACATGTCCAAGGAGCAAGAAATTGGAGCGCCGCTCCGAGAAATATCGTCGTTATTGTTGTGGCTGACTCTCGTTGCATTTTCACTCCTCATCCCCGGAGTGCAGGCGCAGACGTGGAACTGGCAGATAGAAACGGTCGACTCTTCGGGAAGGTTTCCTTCTCTGGCAGTCGACAAACAGGGGAACGTTCATGTAAGTTACCTCCGTTCAGGGAAGGGCGTAATGTACGCATTCCGTCCCGCCGGAGTGCCAAGGTGGTTCAAACTAGTGGTTGAAGGGCCCGGCGGCCCCGCTGGCGAGACAACGGGCATAGCACTCGATCCCCGGGGCAACCCACATATTTGTTCAACGCCCGGCCCGATCAAATACAGTTCGTTCGACGGTCACAATTGGAAAACGGAATCTATCGGGACAAATTCGGTCTTTCTGGAATATACGTGTTCAGTTGTCATCTCCCAGGATGGAACGCCACACGTCATTTGGTATCAAACGCACAACCCGGATACTACTCCCTACAACCATTTACGTTACGCGGTCAAGCAGGATGGGATCTGGCTGGTCAGGACCGTTGATTTTGACTTTGAAACGGGCAAGTGGAATTCCATCTCCCTGGATGAAGCTGGAAACCCCCATCTGTCTTATTCAGCCTTGGCAGGTGGCGAACTCCGGTACGCCACTCTTCAATCGGATAAATGGAATATCAACATCATTGACTCGCGGAACATGGCCGATGAGACCTTTAACCACGGCTTTGGAAATTCGATCATTCTTGACCATGACGGCCATCCCGAGATCAGCTACTACACCGACATCGCCTTAAAGCTTGCGCGAAAAGTAGAAGGAAGATGGAAAATGGAAGTTGTTGACCGCATTTCGGGAAGTACTGGGTGGAGTGGCTACAAAAGCAGCCTACTTGTGGACAGCCACGGCAATCTCCATATTTGCTATGAGGATGCCGGAGCCGTGAAGCATGCGGTATGGAACGGAGAAAAATGGCAAACTCAGTTGATCACTGCAGCAGGAACTCAGTCGCGCTGGCCTTCAATGGCTATTGATGCCAAGGACAATTTATATATTGCTTTTCGGGACGCGGAAGCAGATTCCTTGAAGGTTGGCATCGGCAGCCCCCTCAACGTGCTCGAGGAGAATCGCGGGCCATCAAACGGAGATGGGAATCACTGAGCTCATATGATTAGTAAACTGGTATTAACACTGCAGTAATAAAATCAAGCCGTCTCTCCAACGGGGGATCAAGATGAAGATCCTTTTCCACCACCGCATTCGTTCCAAGGATGGCCAGTTCGTTCATCTGGAAGAGTTGACCAGCGCTCTCGCTCATCTCGGACACGAGATAATCTTGGTCGGGCCGGCCGCAGTTGAAAAGGAAAAGTTTGGCTCAGATGCTGGTTTCATTGACTTGTTGAAGAAATGCCTTCCTCGATTCATATATGAACTTTTGGAATTCAGCTATTCAGTGCCTGCATTCTTTCGCTTGTGGAGGGCGGCGAACCGCTACCGTCCAGACGGGATTTACGAGAGATATAGTCTTTTCTTTCCAGCGGGCGTCTGGATGCGTCGACTTTTGCGCATCCCGTTTCTTCTTGAAGTCAATGCGCCCTTGCTTCAGGAGCGCGGCCGTTACGGCGGGCTTCGGCTAACCCGTTTGGCCCGGTGGAGCGAGGAATATGTGTGGCGCGGAGCGGATTTCGCACTTCCGGTTACGCACGTTCTAGCGAATTACTTGCGGCGCGCTAATGTGCCGGAATCACGTATCGTCGTAATCCCCAACGGAGTGGACCGTGCGAAATTCCAAAGCCAGCCGGAACGCGCCGCGGCGAAACAAGCCCTAGGTCTCGGGGAGAAACTAGTGCTCGGCTTCACCGGCTTCGTGCGAGACTGGCACAGGCTTGAGCGCGCTATCGATTGGATTGCGGATCATCCTGGCCAACCGGAGCCGCATTTGCTCATAACCGGCGACGGTCCTGCACGCCAGTCCCTCGAGAAGCGGGCGCATGACCGCGGCATAACTCATGCCATCACATTCACCGGGGTGGTTGGTCGTGAAGAAGTCATGCGCTACGTTGCTGCCTACGATGTCGCTCTCCAACCGGCTGTAATGGAGTACGCTTCGCCCCTCAAGCTTTTCGAATACCTGGCATTAGGCTGCGCCATTATTGCTCCAGCCACGCCCAATATTTGCGAAGTTCTAGTCAATGAGGAAAATTCCCTGCTTTTCGATCCCTTCGAAGAAAGCAGCTTCAATCAAGCTCTGGGGAGAGTCTGTAGCGACGATGCTCTCCGCGAACGTATCAGCCGGGGTGCCAGGCGAACAATCGAGGAGCGCCAGTTTACGTGGGAACACAATGCTCGGCGCGTCCTGCAACTTTTCGAGCAACTGGGCGTAGGTGTGCACACGACTCGTTCACCAGCTCTCATTTGAGAACTTTGTAGTCATCCTCTTGGGGGTCTCCAAAAGCGGTAGGGGTGCTTTTCTGTAAGGTGTTGAAAATAAACTGTTTACCTCAACACTTGCAATAGCAATCTTCACTTGGAGGATTGTTTGCTAGCCAGTTCTTAAACCATGAAGAACGCGCTGACGATAGACGTTGAGGACTACTTCCACGCCACAGCTTTTTCGGCGAATGATGAATCCTTGAACGGTAATACGTATGTTAGCCGAGTGGAGCAGAACACTGAAAAGATCCTCGAGATCCTTGCCGAAAAGGGTTGCCCTGCCACATTCTTTGTTGTGGGTTCAGTGGCTGAGAGATTCCCTCAGTTGATCCAGCAGATTGTTCGCGCCGGGCATGAGATCGCCTGCCATAGCTTTGCCCACTGCCAAGTCTTCAATTTGACGCGAAATCAGTTCTATGAGGATACGCGGCGTGCCAAGTTGGCCATCGAGAATGCCGCAGGCGTCCCCGTTTATGGGTATCGTGCACCAAGTTTTTCGATCACCAAAGCTTCCCCGTGGGCGTTTGAGCTCCTAGTTGAACTTGGGTTTAGATACGATTCTAGTATTTTTCCTGTTAAGCATATCAACTTTAAGATGCAATACGTTCCAAGGCATCCCTTCGTCATCATAACTTCCGCCGGCTCGATTCTGGAATTTCCGATGACTACACTGCAGATCTTTGGAACGCGAGCTCCGCTAGCGGGCGGGGCCTATCTTCGACTCCTCCCCTACTGGTATACGCGGTGGGGAATTCGATATCTGAACGCTTCAGAGAGCCGCCCGGCGTGCGTGTATTTGCATCCTTGGGAGCTCGATCCGGCACAACCCCGGATGAAAAGCGGCCTCTCCGCACGCATGCGGCATTACTTCGGGCTAAGGCGAGCAGAAATCAAATTCCGTCGTTTGCTTATGGATTTCGAATTTCAGCCCTTGGGACTGTTGGTGAAAAATCTCAGTAATCAGTTGTCACAGAGAATCCCTCAAATTCGGGATAGAGAACTGCTTTTGGGTATGGAGGATCCGTAAAATTGCCCCCCGTACTCGCGGGAGCCTAACCCCATAGACCGCACATGTGGGGGAGCTTCATCGAACGCCGATTTAAGGTTATGAATTCGACGCGATCAATGCACTTGCTGTGAACGTCTGAGGAGAGGAGATTCCATTCGGGCTTGCCCTTGTTCGGCTTTTTTCTAATGAGCTTCACCACGGGCAAATACCCTCACAACTAAGTCGTAGAGTTTCTGCGAAACACTTTCGCGTTGCTTTGGCTCAATACAAAGGATCCAGTATCCGACGATCGCCAAAGGCAATGTCAAGAACACCTGAGTGAAAAAAACAATCAAATGGTTCGTTGCCCAGTATCGTTCCACGATATAACTCCCAATTACAAATGGCACAATGGCGAGCATCGGTCGAAGCCAGGCCGAGATCGTGTAGCTTATGCGCGGGATCCGTAACGTCTTTTGAATATACCAAGGCCAAAAGACCAAAGCGGATAAAAGGCTGGGTATTACCGTCCCCCACGCGACTCCAACGATTCCCATTTTCTGCACCAAATAGATACTAAGACTAAGGTTACACAACCCCTCGGCGAGCAGAGCGGGAACCAACGGCTTGTGTTTGCTTAAACCGAGGAGGGTGCCGACTACGACAGCGTTTGCCGACCAGAACAGCAGCATCAGCGACAGAATCCATAGCACTTTCCCTGACAGATCCGCGTATTCCCCACCCATCCAAAGTCGGATAAAGCTGCCACCGCGTAAAATAAAAGTAATAGCGACAGGCAGCATGACCATTGTTGCCGCACGGCTACTGAGCAGCACAAGTCTCCTGAGTTTTGCGTCGTCACCTTTTGCCTCAGTAGAGCTTGCAAATGGCGTCATCGTTTGCCCGATACCGTTAACTAGTGCTTTGCTATATTCGATTATGTTTCCTGCGATCGCATAGAAAGTCACTGCCGCAACCGGGAGATAGCTGCCTATAACTATGTTGTCCGTCGCGTAGATCAGGCTTGCACCAACGTGCAGCATAAAAGAGAACGCGCTGAAGGAGAAGATCATCTTGATCCCGGCACGGTCGATCTTTCCAATGGCTATTTGCAACTGTGGGTAGACGTGCCTTGCCAGCCGGATGCCAGCCGCTAGGCGCGTCAGAGTGAATCCCAACTGGATAAAGGCAAGGGTTACTATTCCAAACCCAAGATGAAGAAAGAGCACGATCATCGCGGCTCGCAGTATGCTGTTCACGATCTCAATGGTGTTGGCAAGGTCGAACCTTTGCAATCCCACTACGATGCCGCCAAACACGCCGTTGACCAGAGAAGCCGCAATGCCTAGCCCCGTAGTGATAAGAACCAGCTTGGACGACATTAGATACTGTGCAGAGATGTGCATCTTGTCGACGACCAGTGTGGCCAAGATCGCGGAAACAAGGACGGCCGAGAGCCCTGCCAAAGAGCAGATCATAATTGCCGAAGATGCGATATTGCTTGCCCTGCCGTCTTCGGCCTCCGCATGGAATTTAGCCACGTAACGCGTGACTGCACCGCGCACTCCCAGATCCAGTAGCCCGAGGTATCCCGTCAGCGAGAGAATGAGTGTCCAAACGCCGTACCCCGTATTCCCAAGTCTGCGAACAACATAAGGGGAAAGAAAAAAATTAATTGCCATTGCCAAAAGGTATGTGCCCCAATTCGAGATAACATTGCGTATAATTCTGGCACCGAAACCACCGGGTCGTAACGAGACGCTCCTCGCTTCGGACTCTTTCTGCATATCGTAATATCCCTCTGTCGAACTCTCAATGAACAGCGGCACATTAGTGACCAGAGACCCCTAAGTCTAAAGTATTGCAAACAAATGACTTAGCTATGTTTTTTTCCTGTGCTGCGTGTCTTCCGGCTTGCTCCCTCAGTATCTGAGTAAACAAATACCACATATGGGCAATTGGACGCTCTTGGCCAATTTCGTCCAATTTCCTAGCCGAGTTTGGGATTCCAAGCCATCGTGATTCACCATTCCGAGACCAAGCTGTAACACTCCACGCAAGAATGAATCAAGAGGGGAACCGCCCGCGGTTTCTCCCATGGTGACCGCCTCTACGCTGAAGGAAGACCTGTGCACGACTTTTCCACTATCTTTCCCTGTATCCTGTTTCTAAGAACTCGCTGTTCTTCCATGTGGTAGATAAATAACACCTTAGAGTGAGCTGAGTTTGGCATTCAGCCTGCCAGTTGAATGGGCAATGGAATTCGCGTATACGTTTCTCGATTCACTTCCCGAGCCAGGCAGACTCGCTCTAATCGGTATGGTAATGATCCTAGGAGCGGTTCTCCTCCGCAAGACACTCTTCCGCGCTCGCCCAGAACTCAATTCGTCCCCCAACGTGAACGTCCAGGGCGACTAGTCTGCTTTATCTCGGAAAATCGCCTAATTGAAGTTTAGTTTGTGCCCTCGGCGTTTTCTGCAAGGACCTTGCTGCTCTCTCAGGGAGGCAAAAGTCAGAGCTAGGCTGCCAGGGTAGGCATCCCCCGATGCTAAGAGGAACGCAATCGGCAGCTTTGACCACGCCGCAACAGAGGAAAGAGGCAGATTCGGGTACCGAGGTGTCGTTGAGAATTACGACGTTTGTAGTTTAAGCCTACTCGAAGGGGCGGTCTCAATTCCTCAGATCCTTAAATCCAGTCTACACCCGGCGCACCCCGCGGTTCTTGCGAAGCAGCAAAAGAAAGCGATATGCCATAACCTTCAACAGCTCAAACACTACAGCAATCGTTGATTCAACTGGGGCATTTTTTCCTTTTTTGATTTCTGGCGAAGATTGCTGCTCGGAAATCAGGAGGCTTTGGATTCCCACAGGCAACAAGGCTCTACAGCACATTTTCACGCGCCTGAGGTGTGTACCGCTGCTGATGAGCAGGACCGAGTGAATTTCCGGGTGCGCAATTAACCAGCACGCGAGGGATTTCATTTCTGTTAGTGTGCCGAATTGCCCCGGCCGGACTCGTTCTGTAAGAACCTTCCCATCTTCGAACTGCACGAAGTAGTGTCGTTGGGAGGGTGGAACTCCAGAGGCCAACTCGAGGAGATCCAGCGGAACGGGCAACGGCAATTTTGAGAAGGACCGTATTTCGAACCGCGCGACGCTAAGCAATATCCTTGGCGCCAGTCTCTGGCAGTAAAGCTCTAGCCCATACATCTTTCGAGATTCGCGCCCAGCGAGCACAAAGATAAGGTCGGTATTTCGCCGGGGGTCCACTGGGGCGAGCCAGCTACGGATTGGGCCTGCCAAGAACATGCCGTTTCACAGTTGTTTCTGTGGATGGCGGTCTAGCGGCTTCTTTTGAGGGTGGGGCTATTCATCTTTGCTGTTCCTTCGGGCAACGGACGGTGCATAGTATTCCCAAAAAGCCCCTTCCTATTCTAAACCGGCCGGAGCCCCGCTTGAAGTCCGTCTCGAACTGATCGGCCCACTGCGTTCGTAGGAGACGCGCTGCGGCGAAAAGTGAGCCAGAGTATTGCACGGGGAGTCGGCCGGATGTGTGTTGCGGCTACTCCGCCAATCAGGAGGGAATCACAACTGTTTTACACGTCGGAATCTCGGCTCAAAAGGCTGAGGAAAAACAAGCAAAGAACGACTTCTCGCAAGCCGTGGCCCCAGATCCATCCTCCGCGGTCCCACGAGGTTTTTCGAATAGAGCCGATGGTCGAAGATGTAGGCCATATAATACTTGTCCCACATCATTTGTTGTGCTATGCCGTTCGGCAGAAAATACTGCAGGCCGTATATCTTTGAAATCTTGCGGTCTTTGTGCGCGGCATTGAAGTCGCTGATCGCAAGCCGTTCGCCGTTGAAATCCCCACAGGCGAATATGTCGTCGAACACACAAAAGACGCGTGGTAGGAGAGAGTCTTCGTGGGCCTCGAGCACCTTCATACCCTGCATCGTCGAGCTGTAGAAGTCCAGATCGAATGCGATGAACCCGATTGGTCTGGCTTGGAAGCAAGGAATTGCGGGACCATCTCCCTTATTAAGCCTAGATACAGCCTGGCAGCCCTCAGCCTTTGGCGCAAAGCTTCCACGCCCATCGGGAAATCGCCCGCGCGCAGGATGTCGGGCAGGTCGCGGTAATCTTCCGGCTCTGGCATTCCCTTGCTTGTGTCAAATCCGTATACGTCAATGCCGACGCCGTAATGGGCCGCTACTTCCTTGGAGATCTCCTCCAAGCCAACCAATCCATTTCCTCCAGCGACGCCGAATTCCAATGCCGAGATCCGCGGAATCTGCAGCTGATTCGCAAGGTGCGCGGCCTGGATCACGCCCCACGAATAATTATGGGAATACTTACCAAACTCGATGTAGAACTCGTTCTCGCTGGATATCCTCGGGTGGTGGAAAACCACAGGATGCTGATCGGTTGGACTGGCGAAGAGGCTTATCAATCTTTTGCGGTTGCTTTTCATGGTTCGTGGTCTCCAACTCACACGAGGCCGCTCACGAGCGCCCGGGTATATTTGTCGAGAGTCCAGTAATCGCATAAAATGTCACAATTGTCATGCAAAAACTTCGCGACAGTCGTGTTGCAACGCCGCGTGCACCAAGATCCAGCAAGCCGAGATACCTGAGTGAGGGAAGAGTCAGGGGCCAGACGCCGCACCCTGTATTTCCGAAAGGGTACCAATGTAAGGGGAGCCCAAGAAGCTCACCTGTATCGCGATGAGGCAGCTTCCCCATTTGCTTAGGAGGATGGGCTTATGCCCGCTACCGCCGCGTGCGGAGATAAATCCCTTGGGGAATCCACTTGGTGTTGGGGCACGTCAGTAGCCACCTCCTTTGCTCACAAGCCAAAGAATAGAAAGGGCTTGCACCCCAATTGCAGTGGGCGTCAAACCCATTGTGTAAATCCTGTGCCATAATTGGGAAAAAGCCCTCTAAGTCATCAAAATTCAAAGCTTGGATTCCAGAGCGTATGAAGGCCCTCAAGCCATTTGTCTTCAATAAGATAGCACCGCACTTGAATTCCAGGGTTTTGGTAATCATATTGCTCCACTCTCAACGGAACACAACGCGCAGGCATGAGCGGATGGGTGCCTTATTTGATGTACGCGTGCTCATGAGCAGGCGGGGACGCAGAGGGGGAATTTGAGTTCCGTGCCGCGCGGGTCGTCCATTGGACTGGCACTTGCAACATGGCTTTGGCGGGCAGATGATTCTTCTGGCACGGAGAAGAGTCCAGCGCAGCCGTTGAATGGTGAGGGAAAGGTCGGAGAAGATTTCTCATGGCGACTGGTGAATCTTGCAGAAGAATCGGCGTTTTCTGCCACTGTGGCCAGCAGAATTTAGGCGACGAGGCTATTTTTGCTGCAGTGATCCAGAATGTTCACTCAAGACTTCCCAGCGCTGAGATCATCGGTTTCACAATTAATCCGGCCGATTCTGAGATGCGCCATGGACTCCGTTGCTTTCCTATCCGGCATTTCGCCAAGACCAAATCTTCTTTGGCGTCTGCTTCTTCGCCCGCTTCGAGCGGTGCCAGTGAATCCTCACAAAGCTGCGACTCTCTCTCTAAGCTAAAGAGATTCTGCAAATCAATTCCCGGCGTGAAACATGTGGTTTCGGGAATGCGGCGGTCTGTTGGCGCCGCCGCTGCGATTCTTAGGGAGCCGGGTTTTCTTTTCAAATCCTACCGCCGCCTGAAAGGCGTTGAACTTCTGCTCATCGCGGGGTCTCAGCAATTGAATGACGTTTACGGGGGCGTCTGGGGCTTTCCTTACACTCTCCTAAAGTGGACACTCTTATCCAAGTGCACGGGCACAAAGATTGCGATCCTAAGCGTAGGAGCGGGCCCAATTAACTCTTCGATCAGTAAGTTCTTCTTTCGGTGCGTTCTGGACCTGGTGGACTATCGTTCCTATCGTGACGCGTTTTCAAGCCATCTCGTCGAAAGCATAGGTTCCAAAGGCATCCATCCCGTCTTCCCAGATCTCGTTTATAGTTTGCAATTCTCGACCCCTGCACAGTCTCACTCCAACGCGCGTCGCGTCGTAGTGGGAATAAACCCGGTGCCTTTCTACGATGACTTCTATTGGTACAGTCCCGATCCTGTCCGCTACGACGATTATGTCTGTAAATTTGCTAGCTTTTCCAAGTGGCTCGACAAGTCTGGTAACCAAGTATTGTTCTTCCCCACGCAGCTTCGGGCGGACGTGCTAACTATTCGCGACATTCGTCAGGCCATGAATGGCGCGGGTAATTCCGAAAATCTACTTTCCTGTCGCCCCATTCACAGCCTTAAGGACTTGGTCTCTGAGATCTCGCGCACCGACTTGGTTGTTGCCAACCGCTATCACGGCATTTTGATTTCACTTGCTCTGGGCAAGCCCGTGATCGGCCTTGCCTATCACGAGAAAAGCCGGGCGTTGCTCGAACAGATCGGCCTGGGTGAGTACGTGCTGAACAGTGCGGAGTTCGAAGTTGAGGAGCTCATTGCGAAATTTCGCTCCCTCGAGGCCAATGCACCTGCGATCCGCAAGCAGATCGCTGAGCACATGGCTCCCCTGCGCCGGGCGCTCGACGAGCAGTACGGAAACGTCTTCGCCCTGATCGGCGTCGCCTCGACTCGTAGGGCAAGCATGGGCAAAACTGACTGACGATGCGGTTTGTGGAAACGAACGTGACAGGAGCTTGCATCATCGAACTCGAACGACGCGAGGATAATCGCGGATTCTTCGCCCGCTCATGGTGCCAGAACGAATTCGCCGCTCACGGCTTGAATCCTCATGTCGTTCAGATCAACGTAGCTTACACCGCGAAGAAAGCCACGTTGCGTGGACTGCACTATCAGGTCGCGCCCCATCAGGAGGCCAAGACGGTCCGCTGCACGCGGGGAGCGATCTTCGATGTCGCCGTAGACCTTCGTCCTGATTCGCCCACTTTCAGGCAATGGGTCGGCGTCGAGCTCTCGGCGGATAACCATCGAATGCTCTACATCCCCGGAGGCTGCGCACATGGGTACCAAAGTCTCGCAGACGACAGTGAGATCGAATACCTGACCACCGCTTTTTATGCGCCCGAATCGGCGCGCGGGGTTCGTTTTGATGATCCGGCCTTTGGCATTGACTGGCCCCTTCCACTTGGAATTGCTTCCGACGCAGATCGGTCCTGGCCGGACTTCCGGGCTTAGCCATTGAGATAGACCCTCAGGGAGATTCTATGATTATCGTGGATAAAGAGTTGGAACGGCGGGAGCAGGAAGGAAATCCGATTCGCGTGGGCATTGTCGGTGCCGGCTACATGGGACGCGGCATTGCTCTCCAGCTTCTGGCTCGCCTTGTGGGGATGCGCCTCGCTGCTATTTCTAACCGGACGCTCTCCAAGGCTTCGCAAGCGCTTCATGACGGCGGCGTGAACGATTTCAATATCGTTGATTCCGTCCGTGCCCTTGAACAAGCCGTCTCCCAGGGCAAATGTTCCGTCACCGAAGACCCCCTGCTTCTCTGCGACGCTGCGAACATCGATGTCATTGTGGATGCCACGAGCGATATGGACTGCGGCACGCGCGTCGCTCTGCGCTCTCTCGACCGAGGTAAGCATGTCATCTCGCTCAATGCAGTCGTTGATTCCACAGTCGGCCCAATTCTTAAGACCTATGCCGACCGCAACAATCTAGTTATCACCTACAGCGATGGCGACGAGCCAGGCGTAGCCCTGAATCTCTTCCGTTTCGTGAAAACCATCGGCTACCATCCTGTCGCCGCCGGCAATTTGAAAGGGCTACTGGACCCGTACCGTACGCCGGAGACGCAACGCGCTTTTGCCGAGCGCGCTAATCAGTCTGCCAACATGATCACTTCCTATGCCGACGGCACGAAACTCTCCATGGAGTGCACAATCTTGGCCAACGCGACTGGTTTGAAGGCGGGCAAACGCGGCATGTACGGCCCTACGTGCGGTCATGTCAAGGAGGCGGTGAGTCTGTTTCCCCCGGAACAGCTTCTCAATGGTGGCTTAGTGGACTTTCTTCTCGGTGCCGAACCCCACACCGGTGCGTTCGTTGTCGGCTACAACGAGCATCCCATCAACAAGCAATATATGAGTTATTTCAAGATGGGCGACGGGCCGTTCTACGTCTTCTACACACCCTTTCATCTCCCTCACCTGCAAGTGCTCGGCACGATTGCCCGCGCTGTCTTGTTCCACGATGCCACCGCTGCCCCCCTGGGAAAACCCGTCTGCGACGTCCTCACCGTTGCTAAGCGCGATCTCAAGGCTGGCGAAACCCTAGATGGCATCGGAGGCTTCACCTGTTACGGAATAATTGACAATTCTGAAGTTGTGCAACGTGAAAATCTCTTACCGATCGGGCTTGCCGAGGGTTGCCGCCTGAAGCGCGCCATCCTTAAAGATCAGACTATCACCTGCGCCGACGTCGAGGTGCCTGCTGGCCGCCTCTGCGACACACTTCGCGCCGAACAAGATCAGCATTTCGCCGTGCCTTTGCACGCGTAGTCAAAACAGACAAGCGATTTATGACAACTATGGCTGAACAAGCTGAGCTTCTCACTGCCCATCAGGTCGTCGACCGTGACCTCGAATATATCGCCATGAATGTGGCCGAAGAATTTCCCTGTCTCGAAGGGCGAAACCTGTTGATTACCGGCGGTGCCGGCTTCCTCGGTCACTATCTTGTTCAGGCCGCCCTCCACTGGAACCGCACACGCGCGCTGCGCCCCGTTCGCGTCACGGTCTTTGACAGCTACATCCGAGGCGTGCCCCAGTGGCTGAAGAAGCTGGAAGACGATCCCCATCTGCACTTGGTCAGGCACAACATGGCCCAGCCGTTGCCCGCGGATATCGGCGAATTCCAGTACATCATTCATGCCGCTTCCATCGCGTCGCCGACTTATTATCGCAAAGACCCCATCGGCACAATGGACGCGAATGTTAATGGACTCCGCAATCTTCTCGAATACGCGCGCACGCGCAAGAACGCCGAAAAGTCCTTCGAGGGCTTCCTCTTCTTTTCGAGCAGCGAAATCTACGGCGACCCTTCGCCGGAAAACATCCCCACGCCGGAAACTTATCGCGGGTTTGTCTCGTGCACAGGGCCGCGGGCCTGCTATGACGAAGCCAAGCGGTATGGCGAGACGCTCTGTGTGAACTTCGCCCACCAGCTCGGCCTTCCTGTCAAGGTGGCTCGCCCGTTCAACAACTACGGCCCAGGCTTGAAAATCACCGACCGCCGCGTCCTACCCGACTTCTCGCGCGACGTCTTGAGCGGTCGCGACATCATCATGCTTTCAGACGGCTCGCCCATGCGTACCTTTTGCTACGTCGCGGATGCGATCTGCGGGTACTACAAGATCCTAGTCAAGGGTCGTCCCGGCGAATCCTACAACATAGGAGTGGAAGCTCCTGAAATATCGATGGGCGAGTTAGCCGAGAAGCTGGTCGCCCTCGCTCGCGAACTTTTTGGCTATCAAGGAAAGGTCGTGTGTCAGGTCAGCCAAGACCGCGAGTATCTGCTTGACAATCCCAGCCGGCGCTGCCCTGTGATCGAGAAGGCTAGGCGCGAGCTCGGTTACAACCCCACAGTCACGCTCGACGAGGGACTGCGCAGCGCTCTGCTTTGGTACCGCGGCAACCCAGTCGCGGAAGAGGCCTAATGAAAGTCTCTGTCATTGGCACGGGATATGTCGGTCTTGTGAGCGGTGTGTGTTTTGCCGAAAAGGGTCATGATGTTATTTGTGTAGACGCGGACAAGAAGAAAATAGCCCAGATCCAGCAGGGCATTTCCCCAATATTCGAGCGGGGCTTAGAACCATTGTTACGTAAGCACATAGGCGCACGCCTCAGCGCGACGTCCGATCTGCGCCGGGCGGTCCTCGACACGGAGCTTTCTCTCGTTGCTGTTGGTACCCCGTTCTCCGCCAACGAGATTGATCTCGGTTTTGTCCGCGATGTGGCGCGCCAGCTTGGAGAAATCCTCCGCGAAAAATCCGCTTATCACGTGGTTGTTGTGAAGAGCACAGTAGTCCCCGGAACGACCGAAGACGTTGTCCTTCCCATTCTCGAGGAAGCTTCCGGCAAGAGGGCCGGCGTGGACTTTGGCGTAGGCATGAATCCCGAGTTCCTGACAGAAGGTGAAGCCGTAGGCGATTTCATGAATCCCGACCGCATTGTCCTCGGCGGCGTGGACTCCAGGACGATTGCATGTCTTGAGGAACTCTACGCAGGATTCGACGGTGTCGAAAAACTTAAGACCAATTCGAGGACTGCGGAGATGATCAAGTATGCGTCCAACGCGCTTCTAGCCACCATGATTTCTTTCGCCAACGAAATTGGCAATCTCGGCGCCGCATTGGGGGGCATTGACGTCGTGGACGTTATGCGTGGCCTCCACCTCAGCAACTACCTCAGCTTCCCCACGCCCGATGGCAGCCGCAGGATGTCTGGCATCGTCTCGTTCCTCGCCGCGGGGTGCGGCTTCGGTGGGAGTTGCTTGCCGAAAGATGTAAAGGCGCTTGTCGCGCACGGCCGCAAAGCAGGCCAACAGATGCATCTGCTCGATGCGGTCATCAAGGTCAACGAGCATCAACCTGAGAAGGTGATTTCGCTCCTCAAGAAGCGTCTCCCGTCGCTCCACGGTGTCCCCGTCGCAGTGCTCGGCCTTTCGTTCCGGCCTGGTACCAACGACATGCGCCAATCCCCCGCAATCCCGGTCCTCCGCGCTCTGGGTCGTGAGGGCGCCGTGCTCAAAGCTTACGACCCGGCAGCGCGTGAAGACGCCCGGGAGCTGTTTCGCGAGGATTCCGTGCGCATCTGCGAAACCCTTGCGGAGACTATCAGCGATGCCCAGGCGATCGTCCTTGTCACCCGCTGGGAGGAATTCAACGGCGTGCCCGAATTGCTGCGCCAGCGTGAGCCACAGCCTGTCTTTGTGGACGGCCGGCGAATGCTCGACAAGTCCAGCTTTGCCCGCTACGAAGGGATCGGGCTGTGAGGAATCTGCGCCCAGTGCGTGTGGGCACAGGCACAGGAGGGCAATAAGCGAGGTCAGCCATGAAAGTCGTTCTCTTTTGCGGTGGATTTGGATTGCGGCTTCGGGATTATGCTGAGAATATCCCCAAACCGATGGCTCCTATTGGCTATCGCCCTATCCTTTGGCACGTTATGAAGTACTATGCCCACTTCGGCCACAAGGATTTCATTCTCTGCCTCGGCTATCGCGCCGACACCATCAAAAACTATTTCGTCCACTACGACGAATACGTCTCCAACGATTTCGTCCTTTCTGCCGGTGGCAAGAGCATCCGTTTGATCAATCGCGACATCGACGACTGGACCATCACCTTCGCTGATACTGGTGTTAATGCCAATGTCGGCCAGCGGCTCAAGGCCATCGAGAAGTATCTTGAGGGCGAAGAAATCTTCCTCGCCAATTACAGCGATGGCGTCACCGACTTGCACCTCCCCGATCAGATCGAGCACTTTCGCAGACACGGTAAAATCGCCAGTTTTCTCTGCGTGCGGCCCAATTTGAGCTACCACCTCGTGTCACTTAATGGTTCCGACCTGGTCTTCAACATTCAGGACATGAACAAGAGCGATATTCGCATCAACGGCGGATACTTCATCATGAAGAAGGAGATCTTCCGCTACATCAAAGAAGGAGAAGAGCTTGTCCACACGCCTTTCCGCCGTTTGGTTGACGAGCAGCAGCTGCTCGCCTATCGCTACGACGGTTTCTGGGCTTCCATGGACACTTTCAAGGACAAGCAATACCTCGACGACTTGTACGCCAGGGGTAATGCGCCATGGGAGGTATGGAAGCAGTCCAATGGCAATCCCAGTGGCCAATCCGATGGTCACTGAGCTTCCCTCCGCATGATGCCCCTTTCTCTTTTCCGCAAAAGCTCACGCTGGAAGATCCTTTGCATCGGAGCACATAGCGATGACATCGAGATCGGGTGTGGAGGGACCATCCTCGAATTACTCCGCACACATCGGAATCTCGAGTTTCATTGGGTTGTTCTGAGTTCCGGCTCAGATCGTGAACAGGAGGCCCGCCGCAGCGCTGCACTGTTCCTCCGTCAGGCGCCAAGGAAGCAGGTTGAGGTCCTCGATTTTAGAAATAGCTATTTCCCATACCAAGGTGCTGAAATCAAGGATTACTTTGAACAACTCAAACGCCAAGTCTCACCGGATTTGATCTTCACACATGTTCGCGACGATCTTCATCAGGACCATCGCTTAGTGAATCAGCTGACCTGGAATACTTGGCGCGGTCAATTGATACTCGAATACGAAATCCCGAAATACGACGGCGATTTGAACTCCCCAAATTTCTTTGTTCCTTTCGACCGCAAGATCTGCGACCTCAAGATCAAGTACTTGATGGATTGTTTCAAATCCCAGCGTGATAAGCATTGGTTCACGGAGGATACGTTTCAGGGCTTGATGCGCATTCGGGGCGTCGAAGCCAATGCACCGGGGAAATTCGCCGAAGCGTTCTACTCCCGCAAGCTGATCCTCGGCGCGTAGTTGTTGGCGAATCATGAGGATTCCGGAAAAGTTATGACCTCTACTGCAAGCAAGCCCCGAGTTAGCATCGGGATGCCCGTCTACAACCGCGAAAAATACGTGGGGGCCGCCATCGAGTCAAACCTCAATCAAACCTATGATAACTTTGAATTGATTATCACTGACAACGCTTCAACGGACCGCAGCGAAGAAATCTGTCGTTTCTATGCCGCCAAGGATCCTCGTGTAAAATACTATCGCAACCCCCAAAACCTCGGCGCAGCCGGCAATTACCGTCTGGCGTTCGAATTGGCGACTGGAGAATTTTTCCGCTGGCACCCTTCGGACGACCTCGCCAGTCCCAACCTGCTCGAACGCGCCATCCAAATCCTGGATCAAGACCCCTCTATCTTGGTCGCCTATGCTCGGACTAAACTCATCGACGGTGACGGAAGAGTTACCGGTGATTTTGAAGAGGCTCTCCATCTCATGCAGGACAGCCCGGCTGAACGCTGGATCGCCCTGAGCCGCAACCTCCGTTTGGGAAACCTTCACTATGGATTAAGTCGAAGGGAAATACTTCGCAGGACGGGGCTTCTTCGCAACTACACCGGCGGGGATTTTCCTTTGATCGCCGAGATGTCCCTGTATGGGAAATTCTATGAAATCCCAGACGCCTTTTTTTACCGTCGCATGCACCCAGAAGCCGCACATACCTTAAAAGACAGTAAGGACCTGATGGCTTTGTTTGATCCGAGGAAACGAAACAGTTTATTTCTATATAACTGGATGCACCTGGGCGCTAACCTTAAATCAGCCGCTCGCGCTCCGATTCCCCTTGCCCAGAAGATCCGAATCTTTGTTTACGAGGGTAAACGGGTCTTTTGGAGCCGGAAGGAATTCTGTAATGAGTTAGTAGAAACAGTGAGATTCATTGGACGAAAGCTGATCCGCTCCTGATTTGTTCCGCAAAAAAAGACGGCCGGATGCCCTGCGGGCCATTCACCTTCTTCCCGTTCGCATGCCCCCAAAGCATGGCACTCCGGACACAAGGCAATCGTGCAGTGAAAATAACTTCCCGGATTCTGTAAATTGTTGGCTCAGATTCCGGCCGGGTCTCTGCTAACCGACTGAAAATACAGCAGATCCACCTCGGTAGTAATTTGACGAGGTGGCCAGTCGAATGCTAACAAACCTGCGACCTTCGGGAATTCGCTGGGTCGAATTGACACTAACGGGAGTGGTTATGCCGAAGGCGGCTTCGGACAGCAACGGAACGAATCTGAGCACGACTCGATTCCCTTCTCGTCACGCAATCTTTGCCCTTCAAGCACCTCCAGTCATCAAATGCGACTCCTCAGGTTCCTTCGGCGCCTTGACAGCAAAGCGGGTGGAAAACAGACATCATACAGGTTCACAGTGATGAGCCGAATGATTACGGTGACTGAAAGCCTGGCTTCTCAGCCGCGACGATCCAAGACGCTCGAACAGAAAACCGCAGACGCAATCGCACTCGGGCGAGAGATATTGAATCCTTCACTTCGAAATTCCGATTATCTCGTCCTTGAGCAGCGTCGGAGGATCCTCGCCAACTGGCTAAAGCGGGTTCCGGGAAATGACTTAAAGGTCCTCGATGTGGGCGGCAGACTTCAACCTTACCGCCCCCTCTTGAACGGTCGTTTGAAGTTCTACGTTGCCGTCGACCCTGATCCAACAGGGCTAGTGGACGCGATTGCAGTCGGTGAGCATCTTCCCTTCCCTAGCTCGACATTCGACCTAGTGTTATGCACACAGGTCCTCTGCTATGTGGAAGACCCACCGCAGGTCATTGACGAAATACGCCGGGTTCTCCGGCCGGGTGGAACGTTGCTCCTGACTGCGCCAGCGCTACTTCTGAATCACGCCGCGAATGATCGCTGGCGATTTCTGCCGAATCAGTTGTATTCGCTGCTCCGTGAATTTACCACGGTCGAGGTGAGTGCCGAGGGTGGCTCGATCTCCGGAATCTGCAGAACCGTAGCCATGTTCGTGGATTACTTCTTCGAACACGGGCCAGCTCACCCGTTTCTTATTCGAGCGGTCGTACCATTCCTAAACCTCCTTGGAGAGCGGCTGGATTGTTGGAGTCGGTGTGACATTGGATTTACAACTAACTACGACGCCTTTGCGATCAAGTGAATGAGGACTTGTTTGCCAGATAGAGGATAGGTTCGATATGTGCGGTTTAGTTGGAATGGTTGGATTGCAGGGGGCACCGGCAGACCGCAGCATTATTGAGCGGATGGCGACGGCTGTCTTCCATCGAGGTCCAGATAGCAACGGCAGCTATCTCTCTGGATCAGTCGGTCTGGGATTTCGGCGTCTATCTATTTTAGATCGCGCAGCTACGGGCGAACAGCCAATGATGAGCCCCGATGGTCAAGTCATCTTGTGCTTCAATGGAGAAATTTATAACTATGTTGAAGTTCGCAAGGAGCTTGCGGATAGAGGTCACCTCTTCAGATCGACTGGCGACACCGAGGTACTCCTACATGCTTATTTGGAATGGGGTCGCGAATGCCTAACCAAATTTAACGGGATGTGGGCTTTCTTGATTTATGACATTCGAGAAGGAAAGGTTTTCGGATCGCGCGACCGTTTTGGGAAAAAGCCTCTCTACTACTATCGTTCACCTGAGAATATATTCTTCGCCTCTGAAATCAAGGCGATACTTGCCTCTGGGCAGTACAACGGATCAATCAATCAAGAAAAGACGTCTGCGCTCTTACTAGGCCGTGGATTACACACTGTCGACGAGGATACCCACACATTTTATACAGGTATTGATCAGCTCCCGGCAGGCCATGCATTTGAGCTGTATTTGGATGGAAGGTTCAATCAATGGCCTTTCTGGTCGCTGCCCGATACACAGACCTGCAAAATTGAGAATCCAGCCGAGGCGTTTTATGACCTCTTCGAAAACGCATGCTCCATTCGAATGCGCAGCGATGTCCCGGTTGGAATGTTTCTTTCGGGAGGAATGGATTCTACCTCGATACTTTGCTGCCTGTCTAAGGTCGCCAAAAACAAATTCCCTGCCTCTTCACTGTCGGTTTTTTCCTACCAAAGCAGAGAATACGACGAGTCCGTTTACATCCGCGATACTCTCCGACAGACGGGCGTCCCTATCATCCAATGCGAACCACGATTCCGCCGGCTGTGGGATTCCCTCAAAGAGATGCTCTGGTTTCAAGACGAACCCGTCCATTCAGTCGGACCTGTGATCACCTATGAACTCTATTACATGGCATCTCAGCACGGAATTAAAGTCATACTTACCGGAGGCGGAGCAGACGAGTATCTCGCAGGCTACCCAAATTACTTCCTGAATTATTGGTGCTCACTACTCCGTGATTGCGGCATAGCAGAGACCTGGAAAGAGATTGCGGCGTACAGTGTGGTTCGTGAAGATCGCACATGGCCTTTATTTAAGAAGTCCGTTCGGCATCTGTGGCAATCCGAACTTCGCCGCGTCCCGGCCTATCGAAGACTCGCCGACTGGAAGAGGCGTTACGAATTGGGTAAAGATTCTTGGTTTAAGCAAGAGCTTGTGGAGGGCTTAGGAATGGATAAGGACCGTTATGACGATCCGTGTCTCGACGGGGCTCTTAAGCGAGCGATTTCGCGTGCGCCTTTGCCAGAATACCTACGCGTCAACGACCGCAATTCCATGGCCCATTCTGTCGAAGCACGCGCTCCATTTCTAGATTACAGGTTGGTTTCCTTCGTGTCTCAACTGGCCCCAAACTGGAAAATGCGAGGGCCCTGGAACAAGTATATCCTGCGCGAAGCAATGCGCGGCCGCATTCCGGAATCGGTGAGAAGCCGCGTCGAAAAATGGGGCTTTCCCGTTCCAGTCAGGAAATGGTTCGCTTCGGATTGGGTCGAACAGGTTAAAGACTTATTGGCTAACCGGCAGATGCGAGAGCGAGGAATTTACAACCTAGCGAAAATTCAAAAAGACTACGAGTTACACTGCAACGGTGTGGTCGACATTTCGGATAAGCTGTTCAATGTGGTTCAGTTTGAGCTTTGGTCAGAATTACAGAGCAGGCGATCACGTGACAAAATACTCTGTGCGGCCCCGCTCTGAAATCCGGGGTTTGCGCCAGTACCAAAACTCTCGCGCGCCACTTTCCCCGACTACCCCTCAAGAATGGACAAGCAAACCTACTCACAAATTGGATGGAAGGCTCCTGTCCCGCTTGAAAAATGGTTTGGTAAAACAAGACCCCGGTGTCGCTGACTTTGCTATTACTTGCATTCGAGAAATGGGTAAGAAACCGGCCCGTCGACTTCTACGAAATCAAGGAAGCCTGCGAGAAGTGGCGGGACTGGGGGACTAGTTCCTCATCCCCGCCGCAAACCGCGCATGCCTAACCGGACTCCCACGGAACCAAGGAACGTCGCGGCCGGATGCTATGAATTCGTTCATCTCACGTGAACGATCCAGTAAGGGCCAAAGAAGACGAATTAGTCCGGTCGGCCAACCGAATGGTATTCGAAGCCCAACGACTTCATCCTGGCCTGGTCGAGAACGTTGCGGCCATCCACAACCAAAGGCCGTATCATTAGATCATGTATGCGCTGCCAGTCAAGGAGGCAAAACTCAGCCCAATCAGTGAGGATCACCAATGCGTCAGCTCTGTCGGCGGCCTGATACGCATCGGAGCTGGAAACGAGATGGGGAAAGAGAGCCCGTGCGTTCGGAATTGCCTTTGGGTCATAGACGCAAACACTCGCCCCAGCTGCCAGTAAGCGCTTGTATATTTCAATAGCTGGTGAACAGCGAATGTCATCAGTGTCCGCTTTGTGAGCCAGGCCAAACAGGGCGACCTGCTTGTCTTTTAGCACCCAGAGAGCGCGCTCTATTTTCTCGAAAAACGCATCGACGCGCCTACGATTTACCCTTTCGGCCGTTTGGAGGATGCCCGCATCCACACCCGCTTTTTCGAAAAGCCTACAAAAGGCCCGGAGATCTTTAGGCAAACGGTTGCCCCCAAAACCGATACCTGCTCTGAGGAATGGCGTCCCGATGCGCGGGTCCAAGCCGACCGCGTGGGTCACTTCCTCAACATTTGCGCCGAGCTTTTCGCAAAGATCCGCCAGCACATTGGCATATGAAATCTTGACACCCAAAAAGGCATTCGAGGCGTGTTTAATGAGTTCTGCGCTCTGCACACTTGTGAGCACGAGTTTTGGAGGTTGGTACTGAGGACACATCTTAGAATGAATGAGACATTGAAAGGTCTGTTGAAGAACAGGAGCGTAGACTTCTCGAAGAATTCTTTCTGCTTGGGAATCTTCTACCCCGAGGAGAATGCGATCCGGGTGCAAGAACTCCTCAACCGCAATACCCTCGCGCAAGAATTGTGGATTCGCTGCCACTTGAAAGCTGGCATGAGGATTTGTGCAGTAGACGCACATAAGGTGTTTCAGTTGCTCGCCAGTTTGCACAGGCACGGTGCTTCGCTCGACGACCAGCTTTGGTGAATCTGCGGCAAAAGCAATCTGTTTTGCGGCTAAGTCCAGAGCAGTGAAGTCCGATTCGCCGTTATCAAGTTGGGGAACTCCCACACATAGAAAGATCACCTCAGAGTTTCTCGCAGCGTGACCGGTATCAAGTGTAAAAAAGAGTAGGCCAGCATCCCGGCTTTTCTGGATTAATTCAGCAAGATGTGGTTCATAGACGGGAAGAATACCTTCCTCGAGCAAGCGGATGCGGCCCGCGTTGCAATCGGCGCAGATTACCTGATGGCCGATGGCTGCCAGACAACCACCGGTGACCAATCCCACGTGGCCGCAACCCACTACAGAAACTCGCAGAAGTCCTCACTCTTATGAAACACTCGTTGATATTATAACGATTTGGCGGTTTTTTTTCAGACGACTGGAGCGGAGAAGGCTTCTGTTCCGCGGCCAGCAACATTTTTGTTGGCAATTCAAATTGCAGATTACCTGAACAATGAAAGCGGGACAAGGGGTGGTGTTTGTCAACCGCTAGCTCCTAATGTTGCCAGCGTGTTCCTGCGACTCGAAGTCTAGAGAGTTTCTCCCACGGAAAAGTAGGTGCAATCGGGATTTTGAAACACGACTGCGCTGACGTTGGCCTCCAGTCCATTATGAAGCCTTCCGTGAGTTGCACGACGATCTCTTCTGGGCGCAACAGTTTCCAGTTCGCGCCGATGATCCTCCAAGTTGGGGCGTCAGCATCTACATTACTGCGTAGCTCTTCGGCACGTGCGGAGTCCATCTTTGAGACAAAGACACGTACGCCGACATCCAGCTCTTCTGTATCAGCGAATATGGCAAGTCGAATCCTGGCGAGGAGCATCACAAAGGCTCTCGCGACTCAAAGAATCATGACTCCACGCGTGGCCACGCACTGAGGACTTCGCGGAAGTAAGCTTCAACCTCTTGACCGACCACGCTCCAGTCACGGCTGCGCGCATACGCAACAAGGTTCTCTCGATCCCATTCCCGCTGAATCGCCTGTTCCAATCCTGCTGCGATCGAATCCGCGTCTTGTTGGACCAAGACCCCAAGATCAGGCGACTTGAGAATCTCTGGCGTACCCCACACCCGCGTGGCCACCACAGGCGTGCCGCAGGCAAGCGATTCCAGAACTACATTCGGCCAGCCTTCGCGTGAACTCACAAGGCACGAAACGTCTGCCGCGCTGTACCAGGGCCGCAGATGTTCGTTCGGGCAGGCGCCGGCAAAGTGGATTTGACCACCAAGTTGAAGTGATTGAGAGAGGTCTTCAAGACTGCTCCTCAGAGGGCCATCGCCAAGTAGATACAATTGCACGCTAGGGAAAATCTTTGTGAGCCTCTGCAATGCCCGAAAGAGCACCTCATGGCCTTTGACTGGCTGCAACGCAGCGACGCAAACGATGACTCGTTCTTCTTTCGGAAGGCCCAGTTGGCGTCGTGCCTCTGCCCGATCACTCGGGAAGAAGCGAGCAGGGTCGACACCATTGCCAATTACCCGAATGTCGCGAGCCGCCTTTGCGACGTCCCTCATCACTGCTTTGAGGGCATCACAAACCGCGATGCGTCCCGCGGCATTAAGTAGCGTGCGCCGGATTTGCGGACGAATCAGCGCAAAGCCAGGGAAGAGGTTGATGTCGGAACCGCGCGCGGAAACCACTGTGGGAATTCGCAGTGCTTCTCCTATGAGAAGTGACGCCCTTCCATCGGGATAAATATAGTGCCCGTCTATACAGTCGAACGGACGCTCGGCGTGCAGCCGCTTCGCCAACCCGATGCTGCCCCGATACATCAGCCAGGCGTGCCAAGGCATGCTGACTTTGGGCAACAGCGCATAGCGCGGGTGATGAACATGAATGCTGCCAATTGTTTCCGCGTCAGGGATACGCTGAAAGATTGATCTGCGCACGCCACTGACCCAACTGGGAGCCCACGGCACGGGTGCAATAACCTCCAGCGAATTGCCTTCTCGTGCAGCAAACGCTGCCATGCGCTGGTAGATGAAGACCCCGAGGTTAGGCTGCGCTGCGTTTGGGAAGAGGCTTGTGAATGTCAAGACCCGCAAACAGAGCTCCTGAACGGCTCGACCGTCTCTACTCGGTTCCCCGTAGCTGATAGCATCCGTGGCTTGCAGTCTGGAAGTTGTCCCTCGCGTAGTTGAAACCTGAACTAGGAAGCAGTTACAGGGCGAAAGTATGTACCGATTAACGAGCTGCCCCCCGCAGTTTCGTTCCGGTGCCATTCGCCCACAATGAGTCGAGCGAGATTTCGCCACCTCACCCTCTCAAGTGGACAACTTCTGGCTTCTTAACCACTTGCCCAGTTCCTCGACTGGCTCGTGCCAGCGTCGTCGAAGCTCCTCCTTCAGCTCTTTGAGCTTTGCAAGGAGGCGTTTTCGGACCGTCTTGCGTAGAACCAGGAGCTTACCGTTCTTCCGGAACTGTCCACAGATATGTGTGAATCCCAGGGAGTTGAACGTCTCCGGCTTGCCTGCTCCACGCTGTTTCCGACTCGCAGCTGCGAAGTACCCAATTCGATCAGGCGCGTCTTGTCCGGGTGTAGCTCCAGCCCGAACTTCCGCAAGCGTTCCCGCCATTCTTGGAGAAATCGCTCGGCGTCGGCACGGTACTGAAATCCCAGGATACCATCGTCAGCATAGCGGACCACAACGACTTCTCCGGTGGTTCGATGCTGCCGCCAGTGCTGTACACAAAGATCGAAAACGTAATGCAGGTAAACGTTCGCGAGCAGCGGCGAAATCACCGCGCCCTGCGGAGTCCCTACTATAGTCTTCGACCATTCTCCATCCTCAGAGACCCCAGCCCTCAACCACTTCTGGATCAGGCGGAGTATCCGTCGATCAGCGATGCGGTGCTGGAGGAACTTGACCATCCATTCGTGCGAAATCGTTCCGAAAAAGTCACGAATGTCAGCATCCAGCACCCAGCTCACCTTCTTCCTCATGATCCCAACCCATAACGCATCCAGTGCATCATGTTGGCAGCGTCCTGGCCGGAATCCATAGGAAAACCTAAAAAGTCCTCTTCGTAAATCTGGTTGAGGACCGCACCCACAGCGTGCTGAACGATTTTGTCCTCCAGGGCAGCAATGCCCAGGGACCGCTGTCGTCCATCCGCTTTGGGTATGTAGGCTCTCCTGGAAGGTTGCGCTCGATACGTGCCCGATGCACACGGCTCTGTAAGTCCTCCAGCCGCTTGTCCAGGTCCGTCTCGTATTCCTTCCACGTCACTCCGTTCACTCCTGGTGCAGCTTCGCGCTTCAACCTGCGCTTGCATCTTTAGCCACACCTCGGGCTATTTAGCTAACCCATCTGCGCGCAGAACTGCACTCGCAACGGCTGGAGCCTGCCATGCAATCGGCTAATGTTCACAGTTCCTGCTGTGGCTTGGTAGACGTGAGAAATGCCTCCGTCTTGTACGCAACCGTTCAACTCATATACACCAAGGTCCGGTTGAGAGTCGTTTCCTGGCCAACTGCCGGTAAGGTTCTCGCTCACTTGGTTTGTGAATCCTTTTTTGCGCTACACTTCCCGAGTCCGCTGTTTGGCGTCTCTGCAAACAAAGTCATTGCGAGAGCTTTTGCCGTTTATTATTTGACCGGTCACCTTGATGAGCTACATGGATCCTTTGTTGCCACTGGCATTGGCATTTGCAATTGTTTCTCTCTTTTTCGCTTTGCGCTCATCCAAGAAGCGGCACTGGATGCTTGCACTCCCCGTCGCTGCTTTGCTGATTATTTCCTCAAGCCCGGTGTCTGCGCTCTTTGCGAAGCCCCTTGAAGCACCCTACGATGACCGTCCTTTTGTTGATAACGGCGAGGCTATCGTGGTCCTGGGCGGAGGATGCACCCCAGCCGATCAATACCGTCCCTTCACAACCCTTGCAGCCGACAGTTACAGTCGTTCGCTATCCGCCGTCTGGCTCTACCACTCAAAGCCCCCACGACCTGTCTTGGTGACGGGGTTGCAGTGTGTCCCTGCGATGGCCCGACTGCTCGAATCGGAGGGGGTCGCGCAAAGCCTGATTCTGCAGGAAGGTCGCGCAACGAATACGCACGAAAATGCCGTCTATTCGGCCAAACTCCTTCGAGCAAATCGGATTGGCACGGTCGTCCTCGTCACGGACTGGAAGTCTATGCTTCGCGCCGAATTGTGCTTTCGTAAAGAAGGGGTAGCAGTCATTCCATATCCGGTCGGGCTGGGATCAACTGAATTCAGTCTCTTGGATTTAGTCCCGTGTTGGCAGGCGATAAAAGGGAATAGCGACACGCTTCACGAGTTTCTCGGTCTGCTGCGCTACCGATGGGCGGGATGGATATGAAATTGAAAGAGGGTTGGGCGCGTTCTCCGCGTTACCAAATACCGAGTTGCTGAGTGGCGAGAGCATTGAGCTACCTTTAGGTTTCTTAGGACGCGCGCCGCGTCTTGTTCAAAAGGCCTCCCATGCCTATACAACTCCTTCCATGAGAAGGCCGATCCCTGTCAAGAGTTTTTTCTGCTCTTTCCGTGATTTCTTTCAGTTTTTTCCCGTTCAACCAAGCCGCCTCTGTCGCCACCCTTCCATCCGCACTCGTAGTTGAGCGATTTTCGCCCGGTGCCAGTTGGGTGTTCTCGTTTCAGTAGGTGCTGCTACCTGATAATCGACCTCTGCTTCCCTTTACAGGAAGTTTGGGCCAGGAGTTAGTCGCAGTCACCTAAACTCGGCGGTCGAGCTCGGCTGTTCGGTACAAACTCTTTACGGCTACTAGCTTTCTAGGCCAGGGGCGCATCACCTTCTGAGTATTGCGCAGCGGTTCGTACACCTCTCCACTCACCCAACCGGTGCAGTAGTACCGCCAGTTTTCGCGCCACCGCCACTACCGCCCGTTTCTTGGCGTTTTTCCCTCCTCGCTCGGCGAGTTTCTGTCCCCAGCGCCGCAAATCACTATCATCCCCAAAGGGTCCAAAAATGTAGTGCGCCCCCTGCACCAGCAGCGTCCGTAGATATTCGTTACCCTCTTTGCTGATACGCATCTGTGGCTCGCTCTCGCTAGAGTTCCTCCGCCCAGTCGGGTTACCGGTAACCGCCCCGTAGCCGATACAAGCAAGAGCGCGTCCTGGGCGACGATTTGCGACGAGACGTGACGCAAATCTTTTCGTGACCGGTGGCCAGGTCATGCAATGATGCTCATCGATTCGTAGGCGGGCAGTTACCTGCACTGTCCCTAAGCTGTACCTCCGAACAGTGCCCTCTCATCGCACTGAACTTCTATTCTGTATCCGGGGACTATTACGTGCGGACCCTCTTGTTTTTGAGCCCGCGAGCTAGAAGGGAATTTACGAGTGAAGTTCAGATTCGATCTCTGTCTCTTTTGCTTGCTCATCTTCACCGTTCCACCATTCGGCTTGTTTGCGCCTTCCGCGGATGCCGCTACCTTGCAAGTTGGCCCCGGTAAGCCCTTCGCCACTCCGTGCGCTGCCATAGCTGTCGCGGCGGCGGGCGACCGCATCGAGATTGATGCGACCGGGAATTACGCAGGCGACGTCTGCCAGTGGTCCACTAGCAACCTCACGATCGTGGGGGTAGGCACGGGTCGAGTTCTAATCAATGCCGCCGGCAACAACTCCCAAGGCAAAGGAACTTGGGTCATCTCCGGGAACGACACCACGGTGGAAAACATCGAGTTTACCGGCTCCACCGTCCCCGATATGAACGGCGCGGGCATCCGGCAAGAGGGGAATAATCTCACCGTTCGCAACTGCTATTTCCACGACAACCAGAATGGAATACTCAGTGGTGGCGGGAACAGCACGATCCTGATCGAATTCAGCGAGTTCTTTCGCAACGGCGCCGGTGATGGTTTCTCACATAATCTGTACATCGGCAACGTAACCAAGCTCATCTTCCGATACAACTATTCCCACGGCGCCGTCATCGGTCACCTCTTGAAGTCTCGCGCGGCGGAAAACGATATCTATTACAACCGCCTCACCGATGAATCTACCGGCACAGCCAGCTATGAAGTGGATTTGCCCAACGGGGGATTGTCTTTCATTGTGGGCAATTTGATTGAAAAGGGTCCTCTCGCGCAAAACAGCTCTCTGGTTGCGAATCAAGAAGAAGGGCTCGCCGCTGGCAATCCCGACCACGAGCTTTTTGTCGTGAACAACACGATGGTGAACGACCTAGGCAATGGAACGTTTGTCGTGGTCGATCCGTCCGTCACCGTGCCTGCCATAATCAAAAACAATATCTTCCAGGGGGCTGGCTCGGTAACCACGCAGGGTACAGCGGTTAAAGCGAACAATTTCTCCGGCAACGCCGGTCTTGCGAACCCGGCAAGCTTCGACTATCACCTACTGGCCGGATCTCCCGCCATCGATGCCGGAACCGATGCAGGTCAAGGAGGCGGAGTCTCCCTTACCTCGGTTTTTCAATATGTGCATCCGTCTTGTGCTGAAGGAAGGACGACCATCGGTGCCGCAATCGATATCGGCGCCTACGAGTTCAACGGCGGCAATGCCACGCCGCCACCGAATGCGCCTCCCCGTTGCGGAGCCCCTGCGCCACCCGCGCCAGTAGTGAGTCTCTCCGCGAATAGTCTCACCTTCGCCGAACAGATTCTAAACACCACAAGCCCCAGTCAGAGCGTCACTTTGACAAACACAGGAAATGCAACCCTGACCATCTCTGGCATCGTGCTCGTCGGCACAAATCCCGGTGACTTCAATCAAACAACCTGGTGTGGGACAACGCTGGCTGCAGGCGCCAACTGTTCGATCACTGTCACTTTCACTCCTACAGCCAGCGGCTCTCGCTCCGCCACTGTTTCCGTGACCGATAACGCCGCGGGTAGCCCCCATTCAATCTCTCTTTCCGGCTCAGGTGTGCTTACGGGTCCAGCCGTAGCGTTATCTCCCACGAGCCTTACTTTTTCGAGCTTGCTCGTCGGTTCTACAAGTCCTTCTCAGGCGGTGACTCTGACCAACACAGGTGGCGCCGCCCTTGCCATCACCGGTGTCACAGTGGGCGGAGATTTTTCTCAGACCAACAGCTGTGGAACGAGCTTGGCAGCCGCCGCCAGTTGCACCATCAATGTAAGCTTCAAGCCCTCGGCCGGCGGCAGTCGTACGGGATCACTTTCGATTTCCGACAACGCCGTGAATAGCCCGCAAACGGCCAGCTTGTCGGGAACAGGAATGGATTTCTCCCTTTCAGCCTCTTCCATAACCAGAACGATCAACGCTGGTCAGTCGGCAGAATTCACCGTTGTCATTAGCCCGAACGAGGGATTCAACCAGGCAATTTCCTTCACTTGCGTCGGCGCGCCCAGAGCTTCAACCTGCACTGTGACTCCCGCGTCTGTCACGCCCAGCGGCACGGGTACGTCGGTATCGGTTTCGATCACCACGACTGCACGCGGCTTCGCCATCCCTGGCGTACGGCCCTTCCCACCGTTTGCTGCGATACGCTTGATTCTAGCGATGTCGATTGCGGCGGCGTTCCTTGCCCTAGTTGCAGGGCGCCGGGGGCGTGTTGTGTTGGCGTTCAGCAGCGCGCTTCTGCTAGTCACCCTGGCCAGCGGCTGCGCTGGCTTCGCTGGCGGCGGCTCCCAGACCCCGCCACCATCTGGCACAGGAACCCCGGCGGGCACTTTTACGCTAACCGTGACAGGGACGTCCGGCAATGTCTCCCAGAGCATCGCGTACACACTGAAAGTGAACTGACCGGATAGGGGCTTAAGAGCCAGCAGGTCCGGCTCACGGGTCGGGTGTATGCCAGCTTCTGTGAGCTATTTGCCGTTGAAGAGTCTGTGAGCTCATCAGTCATGCCGAATCCTCCTATGCCACCCAAGAGGCTTCGCGGCGGAGGAATGACGGCCGCTGTCGCCAATCGTCTACAACCCTCTTTTCGGCTGCAGCGCCGCGAGTTGGACACTTTCAACCTGGAATAGTCGAACATGATGGCGATCAGCACAGCCGCGAGCTCGGGATCGTCTGGAATAGACGCGCCGGCCTCCAGCCATCCTTTGCTGCACCCCAAACTTCCGAGCGTTGTAGTACATCTTCCCGTCGATTGGATTCTCGCCGCCGTTGAAATCCACCACTAGATAGCCGTTGCTCTGATTGAATGCCCGGTTGCGGACGTGATCGACAACCCCACACGAAGACCGGTTTCGTCGATGATGATGACACCCGGCTTCTCTTGCTGAATCCAGTGAATCACGCGCTCGCCGACGATCTGCGCGATGGCTGTGCGGCCATGGCCCTTAAGCTCGGGGTTGGGATAGGTTCGAGGGTGCTAGAAAGAAGTGATGAACAGAAGGCAGGTCGGCTCTGGCATTCAAAGTTTGTCGGGTTAAATTCGCAACAAACTTTCACGCGGTTTTGCGGGCAGTTTCAGCGCACGATCTAATGCAATCGATTGCATAGCTCATTCGTGGGTGGAGCCGAACCTAGCTAAGGGCACACCGAAAAGGCGGGCTTCACAAGCAATAAAGCACAAGACCAGCCTCGATGAGCTTCCGCAGTTCTGGAATGTTTTGATGGGCGAGATGTCGCTTGTGGGTCGGCGCCCTTCGCTGCCGTATGAATTCGAAATTTACGACATCTGGCACCGCCGCCGCGTTCTGGAAGTCAAGCCAGGCGTGACAGGTTTGTGGCAAGTCAGCGGACGGAGCCGTACCTGCTTTGACGACATGGTTCGCCTGGACCTGCGCTACTCGCAGTCGTGGTCCATCTGGCTGGACCTCAAGATTCTCCTCCAAACTCCGGGAGCCGTTCTGAGCGGCGACGGGGCCTATTAGGGTTTCTCCTCTGCATAATAAGCTCTGTGGACATTCTGGTTTCGAACTTTACAGTGCACTCGACTTTGCCTATTTCCGGTTGAAGTGTACACGCTCATGACATCCGGCGCAGAGCGTGATCAAGTTTTCGAGGCTGTCATGCCCAAGTTTGCTTCGCGATTGTATGTGGTGAATCTGTAGGTTCTCTGATGCGCCGCAATTCTGGCAGCGCCAATTATCCCTTGCGAGAACCTGCTTGCGGAGAGCATCGTACGCCTCTTGTGCGAGCCGCACTCGGGGTTGTTTAGGTCTCAGCCTGGACATGGCGAGGCCTTTATTCCTTCTAGAAACTCCAGCTGTTGTTCTTGGGGCAGTAGCTTGTAGACCCGACTCAAGGAAAAAGACTAGTGCACCTGGATCTCCCCCCTCCAAGTTCGCTCCCGCGAGGAAATCCGCACAGATCATCTCCAGGCAGTAACCCCTAGACTTATCGGTTCCAAGCATAAGGCCGGCAGTCTCGAGAGCTTTCTCGACCACGGGTAACTGGCTCTTGTAAAGCTTGAAGTAGACAATCTCCCAAGGCTCCGTTTCCTTGCCCGTTAGATGCCGTTCCACCTCTCCTTTAAACCCCTCCTTAGGTAGCTCCTTTGCCTTGTGCAACCAGGTTGCACAATCGAATTTCTCCCCGTCCTTCCTCGCCACTTTGACCAGTTCCGTTGCTTTGCTCCAACCTACTTCGCGAAGCTGCTGTTTCGAAATTTTCGTCAAGTTCTCATGGATCGCCATCAGGTAGTACGCTTTCCGCCGCGATTCAGGGAAACGCTTTGCTAGAAACTCATCAAAGGACTTCAGTTTCTCTAACCTCCAATACTGCTTCGACCTGACCTCACACAAATACTCCCCAGTTCCGCAAACCGCGCGTCCTTCTCTTGTTCTTTGGTCTTTTCCCAGCTCAAGATCTCGTCGATCTTGCCCAGGACGAAGACTGCCCGCCGACGATTCAATTCCGGTTCCACGGCAGTCCGTCCGTTAATCCACAAGCTCGTCAAGCCAATCAAGGTCGCTCGCTCCTGCCTTGCGTACCAGATTCGTTTCAATTAACGGCTGGTTGTTCAGACAAAGCCCCAGATGTGGGCAACTCAAGCAGCCGTTTTGCGGAAAGCGGATACCGCTGTGCGAAACAAACTGAGCCGCTTCGATCTGGCCGATCGTTGTTTCCACGAGGCGCCCGAACTCTTGACGCTGCTCTTCCGAGATCGACGCTCTCAAATATTGAATTTCCGGGGCGTGTTTCCGCACGAAGACGACCAATGCTACTTCCGGAATCCCACTGATCCAGGAATAGCAGATGAGTTGCGGGTCGAGCGAAAGCAATCCCGCGGGCTCCACCGAATAGCGACTGGTTGTCGTCTTCCAGTCGATCAGGCAGTGCTGGCCATCGACCTCCCCAAGGGCATCCAGATAGGCAACGAATTCGCTCCCTTCCGGCAGTGTCCGAAGCATTTTGATTTGTAGATTCTTCTTCGGACTGCGAATCCGAATGCGATCATCCCGCGCAAAGGTTTCGAGCAAATGGACTCCTTGGCGGAAGAGGCGGTCCCAGGACTCTCCTTTGCGGTATTCAAAAGGAGCATCTCGGTATGCTTCCCATTCCTTGAAAAGCACCGCGGCGCTATCCTCTTGACAAAAATAGGCACCCAGAGCTTTTTCGAAGCAGCGACCGAAGACCATCGCCGCCCGGGTCTCTTTTTCCCGCCAGCCATCCAGGTAACGGTAGCGATAGCTGCGGGGGCAGCGCAGATACTGGCTAATTTGCGTGTAGCTATAGACCATCGCTGCCTCCCTGCCCATCGCTGTGGGTCAGGGACGTGCAGTCGAGCGCTTCCCAGTCTGCCTCGGGGGCAAAGGCATCAAGGTTCTGGTAAAAGCGTCCGTTCAGAGCTGTATAAGAGGTCCGCACGACGCCGCGAAGATTGGAGAGGGCTTTTTCATCGACCTGGTCATCCCTGAGTAGCTGTGCGTCGTAGCCAAAATCTCGAAGAAACCAGTTGAGTTTCCAGAGGGCTCTTTCAGTGAAGTACAGCCGTCCGGAGAAGAGCCGGGTTTCGAAAGGTTTGGGTTCCAAAACAACAAATCGGATCTCTACGAATGGCTTTTGTGGATGCCATCGGTAGTGAGCCCTATCCACGCGAACAAGGAATAATCCTTCGAGCTTGTTTTCGACTCCACGCTGATTCAAATGAAGATCAGGAATATGTCGCTTCATAGTTTTACCCCCACAGGCTGAGCATAAGAATTGAGTTTGCAGACCAGGCCGTCCCTGTTTTCTTTTGCGGCGGTCGAAAGGTGAGAAATGAAGGACTCAACTAAATCGCGACTGGCGTCTTTGAGGGTGGGCGTACCGCAGAAGTCCGCAGCGTAAGCTTTGACCAGGATGGGATCGAGATTGAACTGGCGGATGAGGAGGCACAGCCTGTCCCGCAGTCGAGGCTGACCGTTGTTCGAGCCATTTGCGGAGTGTGACTTCGCGGACGGTTCGTGGCTCTTCGCGGGAGCCGAGGACCCGGAAAGTGATCCCAGTTCCTCGACTGAACAGAGTCCAATACCGTATGCCTTTCGAAGGGCTCGATTGACGGCTCGCGTTTCGGCTATGCGCAGCTCAGCCCCGTGGACCATGAGGGACAAGTTGGAGGGGTCGGCGTCACCGTAACCCACGAATCGCTTCGACAGCCGAGACTTGTAGACGGTCGCGCAAAAAACCCAGCGGGACGAATCAGGGTCACAAAAACTGGTGAACCAAACGCGTCTGGATGCCAGCACAACGATTTCGTCGTGCGAGCCGCATGAGGCCACTGTGAGTGACATACCACTTACCGTTCAGGAGGCTCAAATCACCGAGAGCGAGTGATAGTTGGAACTCTTGAGTCAGCGCCTTGAGGGTCTTTACTTGGTCGACGGAGATCGCCCAGCTTCTGCGGGCAGAGCGGATATTTTACAAAGTAAGTAGGTGCAGATAGGGTTTCTTTCCCACCCCTTTAAGCCTCTTTCCGACGCTCATGAGCACCTTCCTTGTGTGTTTCTAGTAGAAACTAATAGTACCTATACGAAACCCGTATGTCAAGTTGTTTTCTCTTGTTAAAGCTTTATTTCGGTAGCTATCATGTGGCACATGGCGAGAAAAGTGTTTCTGGGTATTCGGATCGATCCTGAGCTTAAGACGATTCTCGAGGAAATCGGCAAATCTGAGACTAGAAGTGTGTCTCAGATCTGCGAGCTCCTGTTGAAAAGAGGAGTTGACGCTTACAAGAAGGAAGGTCCCAAATACTTCAAGTCGTCGGCCTCGCACCACAAGAAGCAGACCTCTCAATAGGTTTCGCTCTAAAAAGAGCGCGAACGATACCCCGGCAGCAACGTCCAGAGCACCCAGTGACGGCTAGTTGCGTTGTGAAAAGCGAAGATTTTCTTGACTTCCGAGGGCTTCCGGATACAAGAGCGAACAGACAGCGAAACCCGGTCGGAGAGGCGCCATGCGTACAACTGCATGCACAGCTTCTCTCTGAGAGATTAAGTGAGCTGTAGTATCGACTTTAAGTTAACACTGAGTTTTGGTGCCCATTCGTTGCAGTGCCCGGCAGGTGTCATGGAGGACAGACGCTGTATCCGGTCTGTCCCCTTTCTTTTTGGAGGCAAGAATGAAAGAAGAGCGAGCAAATGAAATCGCTAGGGACTCGGACGCCGGCGTAGCACGTGGCTCCGGCAATAAACCCGGCTCCCCAATTCCACAAAACTCTCAATCACTTGCTAACGAAAGAGGCGGGCTGGAGGCAACGATTGAGGATACAGCCGAACAGCCCTTCCAAGGGCGAAAAGCCAGTGGTCCTCGAACCCCCGAGGGCAAACAAAGAAGCAAGCACAATGCACTCAAGCACGGGATATTCTCCAAGATCATCTTGTTGAGTGGCGAATCGAGGTTGGAATTCAATTCTGTGTTGAACGGGCTTCGGAATGATCTCCGGCCAAAAGGAGCGCTCGAGGAGGTTCTGGTCGATAAACTAGCGTCCCTTTTGTGGCGTTATCGTCGAATCCTAATTGCCGAAGGAGCGGAGATTAGGAAGGGAACAGAATTCTATTCGTTGAACAAATCCGACCGTGATGAGGAGGAGGCGGCAATATTCCTGAGTTCTGAGGAAAAGGTTAGAGCCGGCTTGTTTTTGAGGATAGAAAACCCTTTCATTCGGGAGAGGTGTATCGAGATTCTGCAATTTTTTGAGCAGGCTATAGAGATGAGGGGTTTTCGTTCCTCTGACGACGAGCACCTCTTGTCTCTACTCTTTGGCAACGTCGAGACGAAAGCAACAAGCGAACCTTTCGTTTTGATTTACAGGCTTTGTTCCCACCCTGGAGAATTCCCCGCTGTAGAAGAAAAAGAACTTGCAACGCCGGCGGCGCGTAAAGCCACGTTTCTTAAGGCTCTGCAAGATAAGATAGATCGACTCCAAAAGCTCCCGGAGTCGCTGGACAGAATCCTCGGTCCGAGAGCGAGACTCGAGGAGCTTTGCCGCAAAGTCCCTGACGCCCCTGAGTTGGATCGCCTGCTCCGCTACGAAGCGAGCCTCGAGCGGTCTTTCGAGCGAACGCTAAGCCAACTCGTAGGCTTGCAGCGGATGCGGCTGGGCCAACCGGTACTGCCCAAACCCGAGGTGCGCCATTTGCTGTCCCGAGGGTGAGCGGATGGGAATCAGTCGGGAGAGCGCTCTCCAGTACACTCTGAGTGGCTTGCGGCGGGCGCGACAGGCGGGTCCGCGTCAGGAGTCTAGGCACGAAGGGTGAGCAAGCCAGGCCGGAAGCATTTATTACTTATATAGTATATATTTATATAGTATACATATCTACGAGCCCCTAATTGTGCCCACAAAACCCGGAAGAGAACTCGGTTCACACATCGGTCCCCGGAACAGAAAACTACAAAACGAACTCCAGTAAGTCTTTTAAATACTGACGTTTAGCCTTCGGGGAGGTTACCCGATCTGGTCGTGACTGCTGGCAAAGGGATTAGGTGAATTCTCTGGCAGATAAAAGATGAGCGGCGTCGACTTGCCCCGCACGAATCCTGGAGAGCGCCGAGAAGTCTTTTGCATAGATTGCTGGCGCTTGTAATCTACGTTCAGTTTTCGCCGACATCACCGACGGAGAAATACGAACAGTCTGGATGGTGAAACACCAGCGCGCTGACGCTTGCTTCCGGATCCATCATCATCCCTTCCGTGAGTTGCACGCCAATCTCTTCCGGTCGCAGCAACTCCCAAAGTCCAGCCTGATCCTCCAGGTTCGGGCAGGCCGGATAGCCAAAGCTGTACCGCTTTCCGCGATAGCGCGACGTAAATCGCTGCGCCATCGTCATCTCCCGCGGGTCTGGGAAGCCCCAATCCTCGCGGATCCGTCGGTGCAACCACTCCGCGCACGCTTCCGCGGATTCAATGGCAAGCGCCTGCATCCCATGAGACTTGAAGTAGTAGCCTTCGTTCTTCGCTTTCTCCGAGCGCTCGCGCACTCCTTCGCCCGCCGTCACTACAAACAAGGCGAGATGATCACGCTTGTCGTTCTGCCGCGGGAGAACGTAATCGCTCAGACACAAGAAGTCGCCCTGCCTCTGCCGCGGGAACCGGAAGGTGTGCAGCACTTGCGTCCCCCCAGGAGTAAAAAGGTTCAGCGCGTCCCCATCCGGCTCGGCCTCATAGAATTGCCACAGCGCGCGAATCTTCATGAATTGCGCCGCTTCGTTCTTCACTTCCTCCATGCTTTCGAAGAGCTCCACGGCCTTCGGCTCACGCTCCGCAAACCGTTTTTCAAAGTCGCCGCGATATCCCAGGTGCCGCCCGTAAAGCATGAATGGATTGATGTAGCTCCACACTTCGCGAAGGTCCGGCACCAACCGCACCTTACGGTCGAGATGCTTCACGCTCGGAATTGGCAGGTCGGCGCGCACTTTCGGTGAGCGCGTCACCCCGGGCATCTCCTTCACTTTGACCGTCGTCGTTACGCCAAAGCCGTTCCCCGAGGCTGTATGCTCGTGCAGCACCTTTTCCCGCGTGGCGGGGTCCATCAATTCATTCATCAGCCGCAATCCGGTCATCGCATCTTTCGCGTAGCACACCGCTTGTCCATAGCTCGGCGCGATCTTTGTCTGCGTAAATTTCGCAGAAAGCGCGGCTCCGCCCACCAGCAGCGGAATCTCGATCCCCGCATCCTTCAAATCGCTTGCCGTGATCACCATCTGTTGTGCGCTCTTTACCAGCAACCCCGAAAGCCCGATCGCGTCCGGCTTATGCTCCAGGTAGGCCTTGATCAACTCCTCAGGCGGCACCTTGATCCCTAGGTTCACCACGTCGTATCCATTGTTCTTCAAAATGATTTCGACGAGGTTTTTCCCGATGTCGTGCACGTCGCCCTTCACCGTCGCCAGTACCACGCGCCCGCGCTTCGCGGTGTCCGCTTTCTCCATGAACTGTTCGAGGTGGCTCACCGCCGCCTTCATGGCTTCCGCTGATTGCAACACTTCCGCGACAATCAACTCATTCGCGTTGAACAGCCGCCCAACTTCCGCCATCCCCGCCATCAGCGGCCCGTTCACAATGTCCAGCGGCGCCGTGCCTTCCCCGCGCTTTCGCTCCAGATCCGCAATCAAGCCGTCCCGCGTCCCCTCGATGATGTAATTCGCCAGCCGTTCGTCGAGCGGCACGTCCGCAGCCTTGGTCTTTTCCTTCTTCTTTGCGGTACGAAAGTGGTCCGTGATTGCCGCGATATGGTATTGATTTACGGCCGCGCGCTGTTCCTTATTCTGTTTGCGCCAATCCGCCGGAATGTTGCTCAGCAGTTCTGCTTTCGAATGATCCGCGGGCACATCTGCCGGCGGGTGTGAGAACAGAAGGTTCTCTGCCAGCCGCCGCTCGTGCTCCGGAATCGAAGCGAACCGCTCTAGCTTTTCCGTGTTTACGATGGCGAGGTCCAGCCCCGCCTTCGTGCAGTAGTACAGAAAAACCGAGTTCACCACTTCCCGCGCACCCGCGGGCAGTCCGAACGACACATTCGAAATCCCCAGAATCGTGCGCACGTCCGGCAGCGCCTTCTTGATCAGCCGGATTCCCTCCATCGTCTCGACCGCCCCGCCGATGTAGTTCTCATCGCCGGTTGCACAAGGAAAAACCAGCGGATCGAAAACAATGTCTTCCGGCCCCAGCCCGTACTTTTCCGTCAGGAGCTTGTAGCTCCGCTGCGCGATTGCCAGCTTTCGCTCGCGCGTGAACGCTTGCGCCTGCTGCTTGTCCTCATCAATGCAACCTACGACCACGGCCGCGCCGAAAGCGTGCGCAATCGGCACAACGCGTTCGAACTTCTCCTCGCCATCCTCCAGGTTGATCGAATTAAGGATCGATTTGCCCTGGCAATACGTCAGCGCCAGCTCGATCGCCGACGCATCCGTCGTATCGATCATCACCGGCGCCTTCACTTTTCGAATCAGCTTTTCGTAGAACGGCGGAATGTCTTTCTTCTCATCCCGCTCCGTGCTCTGCAGGCACACGTCCACGATGTGCGCTCCGCCCCGCACCTGCCGCCGCGCGACCTCGCTCGCCTCCTCCCACTTCTCCTCTGCCACCAGGTTCTTGAACAGCCGCGAACCAATTACATTGGTCCGTTCCCCCACCAGCAGCGGCCGTGTGCTCTCTTCCGCTTCGATCGTCTCGATTCCCGAGTAAATCGCGCGATGGCTCTCCGCTGGCCGCACGCGCGGCTTCTTACCCTGGGCCATCTGTGCAATCGCGCGAATGTGCTGTTCCGTTGTTCCGCAGCACCCGCCCACCACATTCAGCCATCCGTGATCCACAAACTTCTCGAGTTGCGCCGCCAAAGTCGTCGGCGTCTCTAGATACTTGCCCTCTTCATCCGGCAACCCCGCGTTCGGATAGCAGGACACGAATTCACTCGTCAGTTGGCTCAGCGTCC